>Ga0193723_1000020_pt1 | contig 42661 bp, 34 predicted proteins | sample H2m2metaG_FD_143042 | JGI IMG/M metagenome (GOLD analysis project Ga0193723, IMG submission 143042) | Soil microbial communities from a riparian zone of the East river system, Colorado, United States - H2m2 | ecosystem: Environmental > Terrestrial > Soil > Riparian zone | place: USA: East River...
AAATCGAGCTTCTCGCTTCGCATGATTTTTTCTACATCACCAAAAGCGCCTGCTTCATAGTGCGTGATCCCCAGATAGCGGACGCGGCTCTCATCCTTCCATTCACGCAACGTCGCCAGATGCGTGTGGACATCGACAAGGTTGTGCACCTGCATCAGGTCGATCCGTTTCTTGCGCAAAAGCGTCATCGAACGTTCCATCGATTTGATCCCGTTCTCTTTGCCGCGCGTCCAAACTTTCGTGGCGAGAAAAAGTTTCTCTCGAATTCCGAGCCCCGCCGTGAGATCGCCGATCACCTGCTCGGCCCGGCCATACATCGGCGACGAATCGATTAGGCGTCCACCGAGGTTTACAAAAAGCGAGAGGACCTCTTCGAGCTGCCTTCGATTATCGGGCATCAGATCGACATCGAACGTTCGCCATGTTCCCAATCCGATCAGTGGCAACTTCTCGCCAGATGAGGGAATCGCACGCGTCAGCATCGCTGATGATTCGGCTTTCGCTTGCCCGCGCGATGCACTGGCCGGCAAAAGCACGCCTGCCATGCCGGCACCAATAAGGCGCGTAGCCTCGCGCCGTGTTATTCGGTTCGTCTTGTCCATTGTCATGTCGAGCGGAATCGAGACAGTAAGAGATTCTTCGACTTCGCTCAGAATGACAGAACTATAACGCTAAAATGAATAGAACGACGCGTCGCCGTTTCCTTAGAGTCTGCACTGCGGCGGGCGCCACAATTGCCTTAAGCATAAGATCGAGGTCCTTATTTGCTAGCGCAGTGAAACCTTTGCGGATTCTCATTCTCGGCGGCACGGGGTTCACCGGACCTTACCAAGTTCGTTACGCGCTAAGTCGCGGACACAAAGTCACGACATTCAACCGCGGCAAAACGCACCCGGGCGAATTGCCGAACGAAGTCGAACAATTAATTGGCGATCGCAACGGGCAATTGGATGCGTTGAAGGGGCGCAAATGGGATATTGTCATCGACAACCCAACCACGTTGCCGGCGTGGGTGCGCGACGCCGCGCAAATTCTCAAAGGAAATGTCGAGCGTTACGTGTTCATCTCGACGGTCTCGGTTTACGCCGACACGAACAATGGCGTGGATGAGACCGCGCCGCTCGCCAAATATGACGGCCCCGATGCATACAAAGAAACGCTCGAGGCTATGAAAGCTTCAGGCTACAAAACCTACGGCCCTCTCAAGGCATTATCGGAAAAAGAAACTGAGGAATGGTTTCCGGGGAAAACATTAATTATCCGCCCGGGCCTGATCGTTGGGCCGCGCGACGAGACGGATCGCTTCACTTACTGGCCGGTGCGCATCGATCGTGGCGGCGAGGTACTAGCGCCCGGCACGTCGGGCGATCCCGTGCAATTCATTGACGCGCGCGACCTCGCTGAATGGACAATTCGGATGGTCGAGAATCGCGAGACCGGAATTTATAATGCGACCGGGCCGACGAAACCGCTCGGAATTGGCAACATGCTGGACGAGATCAAAGGCGCGCTTCGGTCGGACGCGAAATTTACCTGGTTGCCCGCTGAGTTTCTCAAACAACAAAAGGTTGAAGCATGGTCGGACATGCCGGTCTGGGCCGGTGACGAGCTCGGACTTGCGCGCACGAAGATCGATCGCGCGCGCGCAAAAGGCTTAACGTTTCGTCCTCTCGCTGAAACGGCGCGCGACACGCTCGCCTGGTTCAAGTCGTTGCCGCAAGATCGACAATCGAAATTGCACGCCGGTCTTACACCCGAACGCGAGGCGGAAGCGCTCGCAACGTGGAAGAAGCAAAAAGGATAGGAACGAATCGCCGAGCCGTTCGGTCTGCTCGGCGGTCACGCCTACCATCGCTTAGCGATGAAAAAACTTTTCTCGAAAATCGTTGATGTTAAGCCGGGCGAGATTCGCGCGCTTTTACTCGGGTTCCTGTTCCATTTTCTCATCCTGACCGGCTATTACATCATGCGCCCGATCCGTGACAGCATCGCGGGCGGCCAAAAGCTCGAAACGTTACCGTGGATGTTTACGGCCACGCTTGTGGCCATGCTGATCGCCAACGCCGTCTTCGCGGCCATCGTTGCCCGCATGTCGCGCCGAAGATTCATCCCACTCGCCTACGGGTTTTTCATTTTCAATCTTGCTCTTTTTTTCGTCTTGATGAGGACCGGCTCGCCGGAGCAGCAAGTCTGGATCGGACGAGCGCTCTTTGTCTGGGTCAGCGTCTTCAATCTCTTTAACACCGCCATCTTCTGGGCCTTCATGACGGACCTGTTCACGGTCGAGCAGGGTAAGCGGCTTTATGGCTTTATCGCGGTCGGTGGCTCCCTCGGCGGTATTCTCGGACCCTACATTACCAAGCATTACGTTCAGCAAATTGGTCCCGCCAACCTTCTTGCGATTTCCGCATTAATATTCTTGATAGCAATCTTACTCGTTCGATTTTTCCCGAGCGGGTTCACAGAGGCGGGGAGAGCGACCGCCGTCGAAGAGAAACCTATCGGCGGATCGATTTGGTCCGGCCTGACGCACATTGCGCATTCTCCCTATTTGTTCGGACTAGCCACTTCGATGCTCATCTACACGACCACGTCGACTTGGGCCTATTTTCAACAATCCGACCTTACGCGCGCGGCTTTTCAGGACAGCAATGCTCGCACGGCGTTTCTTGCCAGTCTGGACATGTGGGTCAACAGCATCACTGTCGTGATCCAGATTTTCCTGACCGGACGCCTATTAAAATGGTTTGGTGTTGGTTTCACGCTCGTGGCCATGCCTTTTCTGAGCATGGTCGGGTTCGGTGCGATGGGTATCGCGCCAAGTCTGGGCTTGCTCGCCGCATTTCAAGTGGTGCGCCGAGCCGCCGCTTATGCGTTGATGCGACCTTCTCGCGAAATCCTGTTCACGGTTTTGCGGCGCGAAGATAAGTACAAAGTCAAAAGTGTGACGGACACATTAGGATACCGCGTCGGTGACCAGTTAGGCGCCTGGTCGTATGGCGGTCTGCACGCGGTTGGCTTGGGACTCGCAAGCATCAGTTTTGTTGCCGTTCCAGTTGTGGCTGGCTGGTGTGTCCTTAGTCTTTGGCTCGCCCGTAAGCAGCGCGCTTTGGCTGACGCGCAACGTCGTGACATTGCTCCGTTCCCCGAAACTTCGGCGCCGGAACCGGCGTAATTGCTTCGCCAGTGTCCACCTCGATTCAGCTGTTTTTACTCAGTCGCGTCTGAACGAGTTGCGCGTTTTCCGTTCAAGGACGAATTAACTAAGCAACAAATTACAGGAGGTAAAAGAATGGCAACACGAACTGGATCGGCTGTTTGGGAAGGCACACTGAAGCAAGGGAGAGGGACAATGAAACTCGGCAGCGGCGCGTTCGAGGGACCGTACTCATTTTCATCACGTTTCGAAGAAGCAAAGGGCACGAATCCGGAAGAGCTCATCGGCGCGGCTGAGGCGGGCTGTTACTCAATGGCGCTTTCGGCAAATCTGGAAAAAGCAGGTCATCCGGCGAAGCGAATCAGCACGACCGCGACCGTGAAACTGGAAATGGTGGGCGGCGGTCCAAAGATCACGACGATCGATCTCAAGACTGAAGCGGAGGTGCCGGGGATCGACGAAGGGAAATTTCGCGAGCAGGCCGAGCACACAAAGAAAACCTGCCCGGTATCCGTCGTCTTGGCAGGCGCGCAGATTAATCTCGATGCGAAATTGGTGCGCTAGGCGGATCTATTTCGCGAGTTCGTAGAGATATTCGACAAAAGACATTACTGCGCCGTCGAATCCCTGAATTTTCGGGCTCGCGGATTCGATGATGTAATATTCGTCCGGCGCATGTGCGCCGCTACCGTGACCGAGACCGAAATGTCCTGCTGCAAGTTTCAGTGGCTCCCCTGTGAAAACGTAACCTGGATATGAGCCGGCGTTGCGCGGCCACAACAGCGAATCGATTCCAAATTTTTTATACGTCGCGACCTGCGCCTTTATGAGCGCGGAATCGGCGGATGTGCTCGTGGGATCGTAACCGCCCGTCATGTTCACTTCGATGTCGCCGAAGCCGCGCTTGGCCAGATGCGCCCTTAACGCCGCGAGTGCGTCTGCGGCTTTCATGTCTGGCACGAGACGCATGTCGATCTTCGCAACAGCGCGATGGGGTAGAATGGTTTTGCCGCCGGGCCCGGTGTAACCGCCAACCAAACCCTCAATGTTCACCGTCGGCTGGGATTCGAGTCGTTCGTTCGCCTGTTCCCACGGCAAATCGTTGATCCAATGTTGCACGCTGAATAGTTTCTTCGCCTGTGCTTCGCTCCGCACCTTCGACACCTTTTCGATCATCGATTTTTCTTCGGCGCTGAGCGGAAGAGGCTTCGGATAATTGTCGATTGCGATTTCATTCCCATCCTCGGATACCAGCGTGTTGAGCGCCTTAACCAAATGCCATGCGGGACTGTCCACCATCGCCTTTAGCGAGGAGTGGATGTCTTTGGCCGGTCCGCGTCCCCATTTCTCGCCGCTCGACACCAATTCCAATTCGATCACGCCTTTCGACCCGAGGTTGACTGTGACGATTCCATCCAAGTCCTGCGTGGCCGAGGGCATAAATACGCCGACACATTTCTTCAGCGCATCCAACACTTCCGGTCGCCTAACAAGTTGCGGGATGTGCGGGGAACCGATCTCCTCTTCGCCCTCAGCCACCATCACCAGATTCACCGGCATCTTTTTGCCGGCGCCGCGAATTGCATGCAGCGCCGCAAGGAACGCTGCTTCCGGTCCCTTCTGGTTCACCGCGCCGCGGCCGACGATCACTTTGCCCAGCGGCGATTTGTCCACGATTCGCGCTTCGGTTGGCGGCGATGTCCATTCCGCCGGGTCGAACTGTTTCACATCGTACATGAAATAAAGACCGACAGTTTTCGGCGCGCCTGCATCGAGCGTCGCGAATACACCGGGTTTGCCGTCGGTGTTGATCACCGTTGCCTGCTGAAATCCTGCATCGCGCGCCAGCTTCGCCATGTACTCCGCGCCTTCCGGATATCCGCGATTCTCCGCTGCGATCGACACTTTTCCGATCCAATCCTGCAGCCGTTTCACCGACTCATCATGTCGCTTCGTGATCTCGGCCTTGATTGGAGCAAGGTCGTCTTCAGTTGGATAGGCTCGGTCTGTGCCGCCGACAAAAGCGGCAACTATTAACAACAATAGAAGTCGTTTATTCATATCACGGATGGGCTCTTACAGAGCCAAATCTTCTTGCTTTGCAGTTGAGCCGGCAGCGGCGGTAAGTCCACCGAATTTTTTCATCAGGTCGTCGAGCTTGGCGACATAGTAATCGACGTTTTCGTCCCGATTTTCGGGATCGAAATCGCTGGCGAGCTTGGCGGCTTCGTAGGCGGGAACTTTCTTCGGCGTCGCCTTGATGTAATAGCTGATCTGGTCGCCGGGTTTGTAATTGCGGCCGCTTGCCAGGGCGAGTTCGTAGGCGGCGGCGCGGTTGCGCGCGGAGCCGGCAATCTTTGCGCGATATTTGTCGAGCGAATCCTGGAGCGTGTCGGTCTTCATCAGCATGTCGATTTTCCATTCGCGATTTCGAATTTTTCGCTCGAATTCATTCCGAAGATCGGTAATCGCTTCCGGTTTTCCTTGCATGATGAGCTTGATCATTTCCTCCAGGAAAACCCGCTGGAATTTCTCGAGCCCGCGCGATTTTAGCGCGCCACCTTTGATGATGACGTCGCCATCGCGCGCAAGGAGCGCATAATTTTTCGCTTTGTAGCTGAACATGGCGTCAAACTGCTCGTCGAATTCGACTTCGATTCCAGGCGGCAATTCTTTGGCCAGACCGCGTTGAAGTTCTTCGATCTGGTCTGCTGTAGCGGCCGCGTCGGCTGGGTTGCCTTTAGTCTTTGCAGGCGACGCGCTTGCCTCTACAGCAGACGGCGGGACAAAGTAAATTCCGTCGGTATCGACCTCGATCACTTTCGCGCCGTGCGCGTCTAACCAGTCGATCATTTTCTTCAACAAATCGCGCCCGATCTGGGTAACGCGCGCGGCGGCGTCGAAATCGGCGAAATGTCCCTGCGCGAACCCGAGGTAACCGTAAAAGCTGTTCAGCAGGATCTTGAACGTATTTTGCAGTGCTTGGAGGTGATGTTGCTTCGTGGGATCTTTCTCAGCCCGCATTTTCGACTTCGCTTCCAAGCGAAACGTGCGGAGGTCAGTGAGCAAATGCCGGAAGATTTGCAATTGATCGGCTGCAGGGAAGCAATCGAATTGCAACATGACCGACGGATAGAGCGATGCGATGTCGCAATGCCAGACGTTGCGGGCCACGCCGGTGAAGAAGATGTCGGTGTAACCACCCTCGAATGCGCGCGCCATCGGCAGCTCGGGAATGGAATGACGTTGCCGGAAATATTCACGCAGGAAGAGCGCGTTGATGCGCGTGGCGTTGCCGCGCACGATCACGTCCTGGTAGTTGTATGGGAAAATTTGCGCCTGGATGAAGTGGCTCGGACTCAACAGCTCCGATAGCGCGCGTGTTTCCCGAACACCGCACAGGGCGCGCCGTCGAAATTCTTCTGAATTGCTCATGTACGCGCGCTGCAATTCCTTGCCCGTTAGCGCTGAAATTTCGTCGCTGTCACAAAGATCGAAATGCCGGGCGACATCGGTCCGTTCGAAACCAGCGAGGGAACGCATGCCGACATCGTAAAATTGCGCGAGCAAAAAAGTGTCAACAAAGTGGCGGCCACCAACCGTGAACTTCGGGTAATCGATTGTTTTCTCCGCGATTTGGAGCCGTGACGGTCGCGAACGGAGAAAACCATCGGCGCGTCCCCAATCGAGTTTCGTTTTCGCCTTTTTCGCGCGCGAAACCAGATAAGGCAGATCGAACCGGAATAAATTGTGACCTTCGATCACGTCGGGGTCGCATTCCTTGATCAAACTCGTTAGTCGCTTGAGCGCCCCACGTTCCGATTCCTCGACATTTTTTGGATCGACAATGAGCAGCTCTTCCCAGCCGGTATTGTCCGATAGCGCAATGCTCATGATGTGATCGCTGGGACCGGCGTCGGCAACGCCCGCTACAGGCTCTTCGAACGAAAGCACTTCGATCTGCATGCGTTTCAGTTCTTCGAATAGCAGATCTTTGAACAATGTGCGCCCGGTCGCTGTGAGGTAATGCTGCACCGGATCGGTAAACGCAAAGAAATCGCGCCCGGCGTTCCTAAGCCCATTGCGCAAGGCGATCAGTTCTTTCCAGCTATCGACCGTAACCAGCCAGCCGCACTTGAGAGTGCTCTCAAGCTTTTCGGATTCGATGCCAAGATCGACCACGTCAGAGTCGCACCAGACAAACGGGTGAAAGGGCTCGACGTCGGCGACGGTCGATCCGTCGTTCTCGCGGCGATAAACCTTCACCGTACCGGTTTCGCCGAGTTCGATTGCGATAATGCGGGGCGTCGGGTCAGCGCCGAAAAGCAGCGTGTTTTTCTCAAATTCCATCAGTCATTCACAGATTGCGCAGATTTCGCCATCTGTCACTCCGAGCGAAGTCGAGAAATCTCTTACTGTTTCTCCGAACCGAATAAAATTGAGAGATGCTTCGACCCATTCGGCTTGCGCTTAGGGCAGGCTTTCGCTCAGCATGACAAGTGTGAAGGTTCGTTTCTTCTCAATCTTGTCGGTATTAACGCTGGCCTCGGCGCTCGCAACTGCGCAACAGACACCGCAATCACTCGCCGATGCGGAACTACCGTCACTGCTCGCGATTTACAAAGACGTCCACACCCATCCGGAATTATCAGGACATGAAGAACGCACGGCGGCGATCGTGGCGAAGGAATTGCGCGCCGTGGGTTGCGACGTGACCGAAAATTTCGGCAAATACGACAAGCCAAATCTGAAGTGTTACGGAGTGATCGGCGTGATGAAGAATGGCGAGGGGACGACAGTGCTCGTCCGCACCGACATGGACGCGTTGCCGGTGAAGGAGGAGACCGGGCTGCCCTACGCGAGCAAAGTTAATACTAAAAATGACAGCGGTCAGGAAGTTTGCGTGATGCATGCCTGCGGTCACGACGCTCATATCGCTGCCTTCATCGGCACTGCGCGAGCATTACAGCATTTGAAAGATCAATGGGCGGGGACGATTATTTTTGTGGGTCAACCGGCGGAAGAAGCAATCGGCGGCGCCCGCGCGTTGCTTAAGGGCGGGCTCTACGATCGATTCGGGAAACCGAATTTTGCGCTCGGTTTTCATGACAAGGCCGATCTTGAAACTGGCCGCATTGGTGTAACCGAAGGTTACACGTCCGCAAATGTCGATTCGGTCGACGTCACCGTCCGAGGCGTGGGCGGACACGGTGGGTATCCGCACAAAACGAAAGACCCGGTCGTGCTCGCCGCGGAAATGATTAACATGTGGCAAACAATTGCCAGCCGAGAAAATAATCCCATTGATCCGATCGTGGTGACAGTCGGTTCAATTCATGGCGGCACGAAGCACAACATTATCCCAGATGAAGTGAAAATGCAGTTGACGGTGCGCACCTATAAAGCGGACGTGCGCGACCGTGTGTTGGCCGAGATTGATCAGATCGCGAGAGGGATCGCGGCGGCTGCGGGAATTCCTGCGGAGTGCGCTCCAATCGTCAGCGTCGCCAAAGATCAATTTACGCCCGCGACTTACAATAATCCCGAACTTACGAAGCGGCTTGTCGCTGTTTGGAAAAAGTCGTTAGGTAACGACAATGTCGAGATTGTCGATCCGACCATGGGCGGTGAAGATTTTTCCGAATATAGCCTGCCGGGCCACTCCATTCCGGCGGTTGATTTTCACTTCGGAGCAGTCGAGCCAGCAAAGATCGCGGAGTACAAACAGGCGGGAAAAGAATTGCCAACCCTGCATTCGAGCAAATTCGCGCCCGTGCCCGAACCGACGATCCGCGTCGGAATTATCGGAATGACGACCGCGGTGTTGGAGTTGATGAAGAAATAAGTCGGACGTTTTCGGACAAACGTTCCTACCTGTGCCTATTTGACCTTAATGTTCTTCCGCAGATAAGTGGGAACATCGAGATCCTCGCCTTCCACGATGGTCGGTTCACTTTTTTCAAAGCGACCACGCGTGACCGACTCGAACTGCAAGACCTCCTGTTTCGCCTGCATATTTTTTTCAGACGATGGTTTCTCCTCTTTCGTCAGCGCCGGCTTCGTCTGCTGGGTAATCAAGCGCGGTTCAGGTTTATTTAGCACAGGTGGCGCCGACGGCGGGGAGGTTTCGCCGGGCGCCGGTTCCCCAATTGGAATCGCCTTCGCAGGCTGGGAAGCGTCCACTGAAGTTGGTCCCGGCTCGCCGTCGATTTTCGGAGAACCATCCTGAGATTGCCCCCAGACGCGCGGCGTTACAGATGCGCTATTCTGGTCCGGATAAATCTGCTCCGGAATAGAATCCTCGTCCGCTGCAAGCGAACTAATGATTGTGACGCTCAGGCGGTCTCCCATTCGCCCGTCCACGGCCGTGCCGAACAGAATCTGCGTCTGCTCGTTTACGTGACGACCAAGCTCCTGCATCAGGATTTCTACTTCGGATAACGTCATTCCGGGTCCGCCTGCCACTTGAACTAGGACACGGGCCGCGTCCGCCAGCATGCGGCCCCGATCCATCAACGGATTTTTGAGCGCCTGTGCGAGAGCGTCGTGTGCGCGATTGGCCGAATCGGATTCACCAAAACCAAACAAGCAACGACCATTGCGGCTGCGCAACGCGGCAAGCAAGTCATCGAATCCGATGCGGATGAGCCCCGGCCGCTGAATGAGATTTACAATGGAGCGAACGCTTTGACTGATCATGATATCCGCTGTCGCAAAAGCCTGATGGATTCCGGCTTTCGGCGCGACCATGTCGCCGATCTGATCGTTCTCGAAGCAGATGACCGCGTTGGCGATCTCGTTAAACCGGGCGAGCGCCTCCCGCGCTTGTGCACCACGGCGTTTACCCTCGAAAGCAAATGGAAGAGTGGCAAACGCAACGACAAGCGAACCGGCTTCACGGGCGAGTTGCGCGACATATGGCGCGGCGCCCGAGCCGGTGCCGCCACCGAGTCCGGCGCAAATAAAAATCATTCTGGCGTCTGCGAGCGCCTCGCGGATTTCGTCAGCCGATTCCACCGCTGCTTGATAGCCTAGCTCCGGGTCGCCGCCCGCGCCCAAACCACGGGTTACAGAGCGACCGAGTTGCACTTTATGCGCCGCCACGGAACTGGCCAGTGACTGCACATCGGTATTAATCGCGACCGCATCTGCTCTTTCCAAGCCATCGAGTACAATCCGATCGAGCGCGTTCAAGCCAGCGCCACCAATGCTTACAATCTTGATTGGAATAAATCCCTCTTGCCGTTCGGGCAAACTGTAGTTCTTGCTGAGCTGAATCATTGGGTCGCTTCGATGTTATTGATTGTCTATTTTTATCTCATTCCGCTAAAGAATTTGCCGAAGATTCGTCCAAATCTCCGCTGCGGCCGATCTGTTTTGCACAGCTTGCGCGTATTTGATCAAACCGATCGCGGTCGAAAATTGCGGGTTTTCGACGGCGGAAGTCAATCCCGACGCGGTTTGCGCGTGCGCTACGTGCGCGGGCATTTCGAAAATTTCTTGCGCGAGATGATCGATACCGTTGAGAAGACTGCATCCACCCGTAATGAAAATACCGGCACCGAGGTAATTAATGAATGGTTCTTCTTCGAGTCTGCGTTTAAGGAGTTCAAGATTCTCCTGCAACCGTAAATGAATGATCGTGTTTAGGGTCTCGCGCTCGATCTCCTTCCCGGCAAAGCCGGAGTCGTCCTTTAATAAAATTGTCTCGCCAGGAAGACAATTTCCGAGGACGCAGCTGCCTTCTTCGATTTTTAATTTCTCAGCGCGCGCCATTGGAATGCGCAGCCCCATCGAAATGTCATTTGTGATATGGTCGCCGCCGACCGCGAGGCACCCGCTTTGCTTGGCCACGCCATCAGCGTATAAAATGTAGTCGCTCGTGCCGCCGCCAATATCGATTACCAGCGCGCCGAGATCTTTTTGGTGCTGGGTCAGAACCACCTGCGCAGAAGCAAGCGCGCCGAAGACAACGTCCTCGACGTCGAGCGGCAACTCTTTCACGCATCGGATGGTATTCTGAATGCGCGTGCGCACGCCGTGGATGATATGAAAATCGGCTTCCAATTTTTGCCCAAGCATCCCGACCGGATTAAGCACGCCGTCTTGTCCTTCGACGTGGTAATGCTGGATGATCGAATGCAGAAAGGCATTTTGCGCGGGGATGCTGACCTCTCGTGCACTAATTTTTACATCTTCGACATCCTGTTCATCAATCTCATCGCGGTCTTCTGGCAGCATCACACAGCCGCGGTTATTGAAGCTTTGAAGGTGGGACCCCGCGACTGCGACGTACACGCTCCGAATCATGACATCGCTTTTTTGCTCGGCGTCGACTACCGCTTCGTGGACACACTTCATTGCCGTTTCAAAATCAACGATCTCGCCTTTACGCACACCACGTGACGGCGTCTGGCCGACGCCGAGGACTTTGATCGCGCCATCGGGACGGCTTTCACCGACGACCACGCAAATTTTCGAGGTCCCAATCTCAAGGCCAATCATCAAATTGCTGCTCGCCATCCTTATTAGCCTTTCTTTTGCCGCGAGACCGGAACTGCTCTGGGGATCGGCGTCAAACTCGTGCGCGCTTTCGCCGGCGATGGCGCGGTCTTCGCCGACTCATGCACTGGAATTGCTTTCAAAATGCGCGGTTCCACAGGGGGTTCAATCGTGTCATTAATGACAGCTGCTGCCGGTTTCGTGAATGTCACGGGGATGTTTCGCTGAACAAGCAAATTCACCGTCTCGAGTTCCTGTTTTGAATCGTCACAGTAAACCAGAAATTGTTCGAGACGCTGTAATTGTGCCTCGAGATCATTTAATGCAAACGTGACGCGCGTGTGGTTCTTGTCGCTCACCACCAGGCAATAACTTTTGGAAACATCAATCTCGCGGATCTGAAATCTCATTTGCATAAAACTACGCGTGCTCAAACGGAGCAACTCGAGCGCCGTTTTTGCTTCGGGTGATTCGACGACTTTCCCCGCCTCGAGCGATTCGCTCGAGCATCCTGAAATGAGCGGCAATCCCAGATATTCGGGCAACAACTTCTTTTCTTTCATTAAAACACCTCGCGCGTCGACAAGAAAAGCAGCATCTGACACAAATGGATCGGACACTTGTTTTTCGCCCGTAATCCACGCAACCGGCTTTCGCTCAACCACACGAATATCGATCTCCCCTGGCAGTTTGCGTACAACCTCCACCTCATCGACTTGTGGAAGCCGCTGCAGACTCTCACGCACGCGCCCCAGGTTCATACTGAAAATGTTTTCACCTTCGTGCAGATCGGCCACTTTCAGGATCTGCTCGCGCTGCAACGTACCATCCGTCTGCAGCTCGATTGTGCGCAACTGATAGTCCTGATTCTCGAAGAAAAAGCGTTTTGCGCCTTCGCGTGCACCGATATAAATGGCAGCGCAGAGCCCGGCCAGGAACGCTAATTTGGAGAAGACAGCCAGAACCTTTCGAACGCGATGCTGCGTAGCTCTGCGGGAGCGAACCTTAACATCTAACAAATGCTGTTGACGTCGTCGCTGGTGCAAATTGGACACGCGCTGATTACCCGGCTGGCGACGTTTTTGAGCAACTTTCATCTGCGAGCTCCTTCCGTTCTGGCCCGCGAAAGCGCAATGATGCGCGCACAAAGATCGACATAATTAATGCCCGCGGCCGCGGCGGCTTCGGGCAGCAGGCTTGCCTCGGTCATGCCGGGAATCGTGTTTACTTCCAGAACGGTGGCGGCGTCGTTTTCGGGCAAGAGAACATCGACGCGCGAGTAAACCTGTAAACCAATGGCGCGATGCGCCTTCAAGGCAAGATCTTGAATCTCCTTGGTTTTGTCATCATCGATCTTCGCCGGACAAACGTGCTCGGCGCCACCGCCAGCCTGTGGATTCAGAAACGGATACTTGTTTGTGAAATCGTAAAAGCCGCCCTTCGGGATTATCTCAAGAATCGGCAAGGCTTGATCACCGAGGATACCAATTGTCAATTCCCGGCCGGGCACAAATTTTTCTATCAACAATTCTCCATCGTATTTCGCGGCTTCCACCAAAGCGGAATCGAGCTCACGTTCCTCCTTCACGATAACAACGCCTACGGTCGAGCCTTGCCGCGGCGGCTTCACCACGATTGGCAACGGAATCGTCGGATCCTGACCCGACTTCACCACTTGCCAATACGGAGTCGTCACATTGTTTTCGCGAAATTTCTCTTTCGAAAGGATTTTATCGAAAGCGATGCGGCTCTCTTTTATCCCATCACCGGTGTAAGCGACACCGCGATCTTCGAGAATTTTCTGCAGTTGGCCATCTTCGCCGAAAGTTCCGTGAATCGCAAGAAACGCGAGGTCGACATCCGGGGGCAGTTCGAAATTTTCATCCCGTACATCCACATCGACTACTTCGACGCCTAACGAACGCAAAGCCTTTGAAACGCCATGTCCGGTCGCGAGCGAAACATCGCGTTCCGAGCCCGGTCCGCCCATAAGCACGGCGATTTTTCTAGGTAGCGCGTCATCCCTCTTCATGCTGGCTCTCCCACAATTTGAACTTCCGTTTCCAGCTCAATCCCGCGTTGCGCTCGCGCCACGGTCTTGATCTTTTCGATCAACTGAAGCATTTCAGCCGCGGTCGCCCCGCCGTCATTGACGATAAAATTACCGTGCACTTCCGAGACGCGCGCCTTGCCGATGCCCAAATTTTTCAAACCCAGCTCTTCAACCAGTTGTCCCGCTGGACAATTCTGCGGATTTTTAAAGATGCATCCGGCGCTTTTCGCAATCGGCTGCGATGTGCGGCGTTTTTCCTGCGATGCGTGCAATTTTCGAGCGATCTGTTCGGCTGGCGCAGGCTGGCCGCGAAAGACCGCAGACACGGCAAAATTGTTTTCAAGTAAAGGAAAGCTCCGGTAATGCACTTCCAGTTCGCCCCGCGTTTTCGTGTGGGGATTTCCTTCCACGTCGAGATAACGAACACGCACAACGTTCTCAAAAGTTTGTGCGCCCATGGCACCGGCATTCATCCGCAGACCGCCGCCGACGGCGCCGGGAATGCCCTCCATCCACTCCAGGCCACCAATCCCAGCCGCCTTACCCGCGTAGGCGATGTCCTTTAATTTCGCGCCGACACCCGCTGTTATTTCGTTGCCATCAACCTCAATCTTGTCGAAATCGCCTCCGCGGGGATGGACCACGACGCCCCGAATGCCACCATCGCGCACGAGCAAATTTGAGCCACGGCCAATGACGAAAAGCGGAAGACCTTCAGTCCGGCAAGAGCGGATCAATTCCGCAAACGCGTTCTCGTTGCGTGGTTCAACCCAGAATTGCGCCGGACCGCCCACCCGCAAGGTGGTGTGTTTCGAGAGCGGTTCGTAAAGCCGCATTTCACCCTCTTCACCAACAATCGCTTTCAATTTCTCCGCAATCACGAGATCAGCAGCCAAGATGGACAGTTGCTCATGAATATTGCCTGCACCCAGGCTCAAAACGAGATCGCCGGAGTCGAGCATGTTTCCGATATCGCGATGGACCCACTCGAAACGCGGCTGATAACTCACTCCGCGATGCCCATGCCGCGCGATTTCGTCAGCGATGGTTTGGCCACTAATGCCAGGGATTGCGGTTTCATTCGCGGCATAGACATCAGTCACAACAACGCGGTCTGCGTCATCAAAGGCACCTCCAAATTTATGGCACAGCGCTTTGGTTCGCGAAAAACGATGCGGCTGAAACATCGTCAGGATGCGTTTGCGGCGCGTCGATCTAGCCGTCTTGAGCGTAGCGCGAAGTTCGCTGGGATGATGCGCGTAATCATCGACCAGCAGAAAACGATCGCTGGCGTATTTTATTTCGAACCGCCGCCGCGCGTGTTCAAATTTGCGAAGAGAGGCTGCAACTTTCTCAAACGGAATCCCAAGCTCGCTCGCCAGCGCGATGACCCCGAGGGCATTGTGGACGTTGTGCTGTCCGGGAACATTCAGCACGGCCTGGCCTAGTTGTTGGCCACGGAGATAAACACAAAAAACCGATGCAAAATCGCGCAGTTCGATGTCAGTGCCGCGATAATCGGCGTTTTCGGAAAAGCCGTATGAGACCGCGGGTTTTCGCCGCGCGCACAATCGAACCGTGTTAGCGTCATCGGCACTGTAGAAAAGTATTCCGGTAGTTTGCTCGATGAGCTGAGCGAAAACTTTTTCGATTGCGGCAAGATCAACATAAAAATCAAGGTGCTCCTCTTCAATGTTCAAAATGAGGGTGTGCTCGGGGTGAAAGCAGCGCAGCGATCCATCGCTTTCGTCACCTTCCGCAACAAAATATTCGCCGAGCGGATCCCAATGTGCATTGCTTCCGAGAATCGGAATTTCCGCACCGACATAATGCGACGGATGGAGGCTAGCTTCGCGCAAAACGTGCGCTGTCATCGCAGAGGTAGTCGTTTTTCCATGCATTCCCGCGATGAGGATCGCGCGCTTTGTTCTCATGATGGCGGCAAGCGCCTCCGCCCGCCGCACGGTGGGTTTCCCGAAATCACGCGCGCTCAAAAGGATCGGATTGTTGATCGTGATCGCAGAGGAGAAGACAATGAGGTCGGCGTCGCTGGCGTCGTCCGCATGATGGTTCTCGTGAAAACGCAGACCGAGCCGTTGCAATCGATCCGTCTCCACGGTGCTGGCCTTGTCGGAGCCGCTAACCTGGTGCCCAAGCTCGAGCAAAAGTGCGGCAATACCGCTCATCCCGCTGCCGGCCACGCCGACAAGATGAACTTTATGATGCTCTCGCGTGAGCAATTTCGGAAGGTCAAGGTCAGAGGCGTGCTTCATGGGTCATATATCTCTCCATGGTTGTGACCATGAGCCCGGCCGCGTTTTTCGGCGCAAGTTGCGAAGAATTCGCCGACATCTTCCGGACTCGCTCTGGGTTCTCGATCAACTCACGAATCTTGCGGGCAAGCAATTCGCCAGAGATCTCTGACTCCTTAACGAGAATTGCGGCCTGAGCGCGCGCATAAACCTCCGCGTTGCGCGTCTGATGATCGTCTGCCGCATACGGAAACGGAATCAAGATGCCCGGCAGCGAAAAAGCGGCGAACTCGGCAAGACTCGCCGCTCCGGCTCGTGCTACGATAAGATCGGCGGCACTGTAAACTTCTTCCATTCGATGATGAAAGGCGGCGATGTAGGCCGGGATTTTTTCGCGGCGATAATTATCCGCGACAAGACGTTCGTCGCGCGCACCGGAAAGATGGATTACCTGCAGCAGCGCGTCGTGCAAAAACGGCAGCGATTTGATGACGGCTTGATTGATTCCGCTGGCCCCTTGGCTGCCGCCCATTACGAGTACTGTTGGCAAATCACCCCGCAGTCCGAGCCTTTGACGCGCAACCTGCCGATCCAAAGGTTTCAGCTCTGTTCGGATCGGCGTGCCGGTGACTTCTGTGTGCGCTTTTGGAAAGAACGGCGCGCATTCCTTGAAGCCAAGCATGACAGCGCGCACCATGCGTGCGGTTAATCGATTCGCTTTCCCCGGGATGGCATTTGATTCGTGGATGAAGGTCGAAGCACCGCGCATCCTCCCGGCCAACAAGGGAGCAGTGGAAGTGAATCCGCCCATGCCAAGGACCACCTGCGGTTTGAATTTACGATAGATGGATCGGCAAAGGGACAGGCTTTCGTAGAAGCGGCGAATGAAACCGAGAATTGCAGGCGAAAATGGTGAAGGCAACCCCACGGTCGGCAATTTCTCGAATTGGAAATTCGCGCGACCGGAAAGCGCGAGCGCGTCAATTTCTTTTTCTGAAACCAACAGCATGACTTGATGGCCACGATCGCGCAGCACTTCGGCCACAGCGATACCCGGGAAAAGATGCCCACCGGTGCCTCCACATGCGATTACTGCATTCATAAGTTGATTGTCGATCTTGGTTTAAATCCGCGGCGTCATCCGAACCTGCACGGTCGTGCGTTTCTTGTGCGATGGCTCGAGAATGGCCTGCCGATAGATATTCAGCAACAAACCGATCCCGAACAAACAAGTGACGAGATTCGAGCCTCCATAACTGATAAAGGGCAGCGGTAGGCCTTTGTTTGGCAGAAGCGACGTGGTCACACCAATGTTCACAGCGGCCTGCAAAGCTAGAAGCGAAACAACGCCGCAGCCGAGGAGCAAACCGAAACGGTCCTTGGCATGCAGCGCGATCATGATCCCGCAAACAATGATGGTCACAAACAAAAAGACCACGAGCAAACTGAACCGCAGACCGAGCTCTTCGCCGATAATTGGAAAAATAAAATCTGTGTGCGCGTAGGGCAGATAAAGCATCTTTTGGCGACCATTACCCAAGCCAAGCCCTTCCATTCCACCGCTGCCCCAAGCGATTAGGGCCTGCATCTGCTGCAAACCGGCATCTTCTTTGAAATCTTGGGGATGAAGAAAGGCAGAAAGTCGGCCCATTCGTTCCGACATTTGGGTAGCAACAACCAGAATAGCACCTAGGCCGACAAACGATATGATGCCTAGCCACAGGGTATTAACTCCGGCGACGAACATCACAACAAAGGCGGTTGTTCCGAGTAAAGCCGTGGTCCCAAGATCGACTTCACCAAGAACAAGTCCAGCCAGCAAACTGACGATTGCGATCGGAATGAGGAAACCATAGGTCACGTTATTGCCTACTTTTTCGTACCGCGAAAACCAGGCCGCGAGGAAGAAGATGGCGGCGAGCTTTGCCAATTCCGAAGGCTGAAAAGTAAGTTGACCCAATCCCACCCAGCGGCGCGAACCGTTGATTCGCATCCCCAGAGGCGGAAAATAGCAGAGCATCAGCGCGATCAGGGAGAGCGCAAACCAAAGCCACCATGTCCGCTGCCAGAAGTGGTAGTCGATCAACGCAACGAAGATGCAGACTACCAGTCCAATCCCGAACCAAATCGACTGCCTCTTGATGAAAAAATAAACGTCTCCATGGCTATCGCGCGCAAAGGCGCTCGTGCTGAAAAGCATGACGATGCCGATGACGAGCAGCCCCAGCACAGCCAGGAACAGGATATAGGCGCTCTTACGATGCATGATCAATGGAGTGAGCAAAGCGCATTCGGTAGAAAGCGTATCCGCAAGTCAAATCGTGCTTCACTCTTTCCTCGCTTTTGCTTTTGCGTTTTTGCTCGGAACCAGCAGCTTTTGTCCGATCTTCAATTTGCGCGGGTCCTCGATCTGATTGAGCGCAAGCAGATCGTCATAAGAAACTTTTAGTTTCTTTGCGATCGTCACCGGATTATCACCTCTTACTACAGTGTAAACTTTTCCCGAGCGTGCGGGCTCTTTCACCTGTTCGGCTGATTTCGCACGCTCGTCTTTTGCGGATTTTGTCTCACGCAGCGTGGTTTCCTTTTGCACCAGCGGGGATCGTCGATTCGAAGCATCCGACTCGATTGTAGGCGCACCGCTGGCGTTCGGATTGTTTTCCGGATTCGCCGGAGCCCCCGCTACAAAGGAAGTCTGCCGCGTTTTGATTGCATTAAAGGCAATGATTCCGGAAACAGCCACCACGTGAAGAAGGAGAACGATCAGTAATGCCCGAGACAGCTTCATGTTTGGCTCCGACATCTCTTCGTAGTCCACTTCGGCGGGTGCGCCGACGGAGCGCCGCGCGGTTGCCGCCCGAAGTTTTTTGGGTTTGAGGAACTTTGGTATCTTCATGGTTCTAGCGGGGGCAGAGCTTGCACCAGGGCGCGAAATTGATCGCCGCGATCCGCGTAGCTTTTGAACATGTCGAAAGAGGATGTACCGGGGGAAAAAAGAACAACTTCGCCGGGCTCAGCTACTGCGTGGGCGCGTTCAACTGCATCCGCGAGCGAGTTCGCGATTTCGGACTTGATCACGCCGTTCCAGGAACGCTTGATGCTTTCCGCTATTTCGCCGATCAAGATTGTCGATTTAACGCTTCCTTTTACCACGGATCGAAGCGGATCAAACGTGAAGCCTTTGTCCTTGCCGCCGGCAATGAGGATGACTGGTTTGGTTTGCGCCCGCAGCGCTTTCTCCACCGCGTCGAGATTTGTCGCCTTGGAATCGTTCACGTACACGACCCCGCCGACTTCGCGCACAAGTTCGCAACGATGTGGACGTGGCTCATAAGCACTGAGCGGCGGCACCATCTGCCGAAACGACAACCCTCGCGCTAGGCCAACAGCGAGCGCCGCCATCAAATTCTCGATGTTATGCAGGCCGCGCAATTTGGTATCGGACAACCGAAGCGCGGTTTTATTTTCATAAACGATTGCACCCCCGGAGAGTCGAAGATCCGCCTGATCAACATAAGCGCTAAACGTGATTGTTCGTGGGCGAATCGCAGGTGGTGTATCAACCGCATTCGTAACCGCGACATCATCGGCTGTCTGATTTTCAAAAATGCGCAGCTTGGCCGCTCGATAATCAGCTACCGAGCGATAACGATCGAGATGGTCTGGAGCGAAGTTGAGCCAGAGACTGATCGATGGCCGAAAAGTCTGGATGGTTTCGAGTTGGAATGAGCTGACTTCAACCGTGAGCACGTCGAATTGCTTCTTCTCACGCGCTACTTCGGAAAGTGGTTTGCCGATATTGCCGCAGGCGATTGTTCGCTGCCCGCATGCATTCAACATCTGAGCAAGCAATTCAGTCGTCGTCGTCTTGCCGTTCGTGCCCGTGACCGCGATGACTGGAATTTGACAGGATCGCCAACCAAGTTCGAGTTCGCCGATCATGAGGATCTGGCGGGCGGAAAAGGCGCGCGCCAGTCGAGAAGCCGGATCGATACCCGGACTTAAGACAGCCATTTCGTAACTGGATGAATCTTCATCCGCCGCCGCCCCACCGATCACTCGAACGCCGTGTGACCGCAGATTATCAATGGTGGACTTGAGTAAATTCTTTTCCTCAGCGTTATCGAGAACCGTCACCTGGGCGCCCTCCGATCTGAGCAAGAGCGCAGCGGCGGTCCCACTTAAGCCTGCTCCAAGAACGGCGATATTCTGATTTTTGTAGCGCAACTATTACCTCAATTTCAATGTCCCCAAACCGAGTAAGGCGAAGATGATCGAGAGAATCCAAAACCGAACAATGACCGTATTTTCCTTCCAACCCGTCAGTTCGAAATGGTGATGAAGCGGAGACATGACAAAAATCCGTCTGCCCGTCAGTTTGAAACTTATCACCTGCAAAATCACTGAAACCGCTTCGATGACGAACATGCCGCCAACGACGATTAAGAGCAGTTCCTGTTTACAACAGATCGCGACGACGCCGATCATCCCGCCGATGGCGAGCGATCCAGTATCGCCCATGAAAACTTTGGCCGGATGACAGTTGAACCAGAGAAAGCCGAGACCCGCACCGACGAGTGCAGAGCAGACGACGGTCAGCTCTCCAGCAAACGGGTAAAACGGGACCTGCAAATATTCCGCTATCCGGAAATTTCCTGCCGCATAGGAAAGCAACGCATATGCAAACGCGACGGTGACCGTGCAACCGATGGCGAGGCCATCGAGCCCGTCGGTGAGATTGACCGCGTTCGAGGAGCCGACAATGACGAGCGCAAAGAATAGGAAAGTAAACAAGCCCATATTGGCGATGACAGGCGCTTTAAGAAATGGCACGTAGAGGGAACGAGCCTGCACCTCCAGCAACGGGCTGTTCAGGAAAACACCCGTGATAATTGCGGCGAGGGCGAGCTGGAAAAGAAGTTTCAAGCGGCCGCTGATGCCGTCGGACTTCTTCTTAGTGACCTTCAGGTAATCATCGAGAAACCCAAGCGCGCCGAGATAAATCATACTAAACAAGGCAAGCCAAACGAACCGATTGTCCGGGCGGGCCCAGATAAGGCTCGACACAAAGACCGCTCCGATAACGAGCACCCCGCCCATCGTGGGCGTTCCCTGCTTGCCGCCGTGCAATTCGGCGAGCCGGTGAACTTCTGCCGCCAAGCGAATGGGTTGCCCCAGCTTCAGTGCGATTAGTCTTCGAATGACGAAATTTCCAAAAATCAGTGTGACCAGGAAAGCCGTCACCGCCGCGGCAATTGCCCTGAATGTGACATAAGAGAAAACGTTGAACCCGATGAACTGATCGCTCAGCCGATGGAGGTAGTACATCATGGCGGAGTTCCAACAGGGGAATGGTTCGTCTGCCCGCGACCGTTCGCCGAAGGTGCCGATCGGCGATTCCCGAATTCCTCCATCACGCGTTCCGTTCGCGCGGCGCGGCTTCCTTTAATGAGCACAAGGTCACCAGGCTCTGCGATCTTAACCAAAATTTCTGCAGCTTCGGTCGTCGAATTGACTGCTCTGCTGTTTCCCAAACCGGCGCGTTCCGCTGCATTCGAAATTGCGGCTGCAACGTTTCCGATTGCAATTACGTGATCGACGCCGAGGACGGCGGCGGTTTCGCCAACTTCGCAATGGCTGCGCTCCGATTCGTCACCCAGTTCCCTCATTTCTCCGAGCACTGCGATGCGTTTTCCATCGGCATCCAGTTCCACCAGCGTGCGCAATGCCGCTTTCATCGAATCGGGATTTGCGTTGTAGCTATCGTCGATAAACTGTACGCCGTGAATTTCCTTGATCTGCAAACGCGCCTTCGTGAGTGGAGCGGCAGCCAAACCGGCGGCGCAATCCTCGAGCGAGAGACCAAAGATACGACCGGCGGCTACGCCCAGTAGCGCGTTTTGCACCATGTGTAAGCCAGGCATTGGCAACTGGGCGCGGCAGCGATGGGCACCCTCAAGAATCGTGAAATCGGTGCCGTTCGCGCTCTGCGTGATTTCGCTGGCGCGAACTGTCCCCTCAGTCGTACCGGCGAGGATTACTTTGGCAGAAGTACGCGCTGCAATGCTTTTACTAAATGGATCGTCCGCGTTTAGAATCACCGTTCCCTCGGGGCCAACGGCTTGCGCAAGCGCACCTTTTTCGACTGCAATCGCTTCCCGCGATCCCATGAATTCGATATGGGCAACACCAACGTTCGTAATGATAGCGGCGTCGGGCGCGGCCAGCTTCGCCAATACTGCGACCTCGCCCGGATGATTCATTCCGATCTCCCAAACAGCGACTTCATCCTGTGATGTCGCCTCCAACATTGTCCGAGGAAGCCCGACATAGTTGTTGAAATTACCCTGCGTTTTTGTAACGCGGAAACGACGGCCGAGAACCGCGGCAGTGAAATCTTTCGTGCTTGTCTTGCCGTTGCTTCCCGTAATCGCGACCACATTAAGCGATAGCGAGTTCCTGTAATTAGCCGCCAGGTTTTGGTAGGCCTGTAAAGTATCCTCCGTTCGGATGAGCGCGAAATTCGCTGGAATTTTTCCCATCCAATTAGAATGCACAATCGCCCCGGCGGCACCGCCTTTTGCCGCGGATTCAACGAAATTGTGCGCATCGAAATTTTCGCCGCGCAGAGCGACGAATAATTCGCCACGTTTCAGCGTCCGCGAATCGGTGCTGATCTTGTCGATCGAGATCTTTCCGTCTCCGGACAAAACCGCAGCACCGGCAAACTCAGCAATTTGAAAGATTGACAGTCGATTCATGAGAATTCCATCGGATGGTCTTCGATTGCGCGCCGCGCGACTTGAATATCGTCGAACGGAACGGTGTGATCGGCGAACTCCTGATAATTTTCGTGCCCCTTGCCGGCGATCAACACAATGTCGCGCGGCTGGGCCAGCGCAATGGCGCGACCAATCGCCGCCATTCGATCGACAATTTTTTCGTAATGAGTCGAGCGATAACCTTTTTCGATTTCAGCAATAATGGCGCCCGGGTCTTCTTTGCGCGGATTATCGGAAGTGATGATCGCATGATCAGCATACTGATCCACCATTTCACCCATCAGGGGACGCTTTTGGTGGTCACGATCGCCGCCGCATCCGAAAACGACAATCAACCGATGCGGTTCGAGTTCACGCAAAGTTTTAAGAACATTCCGAAGCGCGTCCGGGGTGTGTGCATAATCGACGAAGACCTGAAACTGTCGCTTGGCCGGAACCATTTCCAAACGTCCCGGTACTTGGGGCGATGTACCGAGGCTGAGAACTGCGTCGCGTAGATTAACTCCCAGAGCGTTCGCCGCCGCCAGCGCTGCCACTGAGTTTACGACGTTAAACCGGCCGATCAACGGGACACGAACCAGATAACTCTTGCCGACGGCATCGAGTTGATAGGAAGTACCGCTAAACTCCACCCGATAGTTCGAGGCGCGAAAATCCGCACGCGCTCCCATTCCATAAGTAATGATCCCAACGCGTTTGTCGATCTTGTTGAGCAGTTGTTCGCCATAGCGGTCGTTGACGTTGACAATGGCGATGGGCTTCCGTTTTTTTTGTTGGTTCCCGAGTTGTGTGAAGAGCTTCGCTTTGGACTCGAAGTAGCTCTCCATCGTGCCGTGAAAATCGAGATGGTCCTGGGTGAGATTGGTGAAGACAGCGACATTCCATTCAAGACCGCGAGTCCGGTCCTGCGCGAGCGCGTGTGAAGAAACTTCCATTGCCGCGGCTCGACAACCGGCGTTCACGATTTGCGCGAGCAGCTCCTGTAGATCAAGCGATTCCGGCGTCGTCCGAATGGCTGGCAGAACGCGTTCACCGATTTCGTAACGCACCGTTCCGATCAAGCCGCAACGCAGGCCGGCTTTTTCGCAGATGTGCTTGATGAGAAAAGTGGTGGTGGTTTTCCCATTTGTGCCCGTGACCGCCGCCAGTTTTAATCTGTCTCCGGGCCTTCCGTAAAATGCTCTGGAAAGATCAGCGAGTGCAGTTCGCGAGTTCTCCACAACGAGACAGGTGGCGCGCGGATATTTTTCCTCGCGCTCCGCCACGATTACCGAAGCGCCTTTCTCGATGGCTTGGGCAATGAATTGGTGGCCGTCGCCCTTTCCACCCCGCAGCGCCACGAACAGCCCATTCCTTTGCGCCCGCCGCGAGTCATACGCGATGCTTTCCACTGGGCGATCAAGTGTGCCGATGACTTGGCGAACTGTAATCCCGTCGATGAGAGTTTTGAGCTGCATGAGGTTTCAACATGCCGGCTTAGGCGTTCAATGGCGTGAAGCATTGGTTAAGGCAACTCGCTCTACCGGTATGGCTTTGCGGATTTCCTCATGCGGCTCAAGATCGAGATAGCGGGCAGCCTTTTCCGCGATTCGCGAAAAGATCGGCCCCGCAATAAGCCCGCCGTAATTTAATTCCGGTTTACTCGTCTTCGCGTCATCGAGTACCACGAGACCGACGAACTCCGGCCGCTCGGCCGGCAAATAACCACTGAAAGAGACGACATATTTGCCTTGTTCATAGCCGCCGTTTGGATCGACCTTTTGGGCTGTGCCGGTCTTGCCAGCAATCGTAAACCCGGGAACGGCAGCGGCAGCGGCAGTTCCACGGTCGCTCACGACACCACGCAGCGCATCCCCAATTTGTCTCGCCGTTTCAAGAGAAGTTACCTGGCGCAACACGACTGGAGAAAGTGAGCTGATCGCCTTGCCATCGGCGGTGGTAATTGATTTTACGATGCGCGGCATGACCAGTCTGCCACCGTTGGCAATCGCCGCCATCGCCACAGTCATTTGTAATGGTGTGACTCCAATTTCGTGTCCCATCGGAATGCGCGTGATCGAAATCTTGCTCCACGATCGCGGGGGACGAATGACTCCGTTAATCTCGCCGGGAAGCTCAATTCCCGTGCGCTCGCCAAATCCGAAGCGACGGATGTATTCATAAAACTTTTGCTCGCCAACGCTGAGCGCGAGCTTTGCCGCGCCAATGTTACTCGACTTGATGAGAATGTCGCGGACGCTTAGATATGAAAACGCGCGATGATCGTGCAGGGCAGAGCCGCCGAAATTCCACAGACCGTTTTCACAAAAAATCGTGGAATCAGGTCGGAGTTTGTGTTCATTGAGCGCCGCGGCCGCTGCCACGATCTTGAAAGTGGAACCCGGTTCCATCATGTCGATGATGGCGCGGTTTTTCATTTCCTCGGGCTTCGCTTCGGAGCGGAGGTTTAAGTCGAACTTCGGCCGATTGGCCATGGCCAGGATTTCCCCCGTTTGCGGCCGCATCAGGATAATCGTGGCCTTTTGGGGTCGATACTCATCTATTGCAGCGTCGATTTCGTTCTCGACGATGTTCTGCAAGTTTAGGTCGACAGTGAGATGGACTTGGTAGCCGTTGCGCGGCGCGCGTTCCTGTCCCCTGTAAGGAACGATCTCCTGGCCGACGCGATTGTGTTCGACGTAGCGATATCCGTCCTGCCCATGAAGATATTCCTCCATCGAAGCCTCCACTCCTTGAATGCCTCGATGTTCGAAGTCTGTGAATCCGATGACGTGACAAAGCATGGCGCCATTCGGATAGATTCGTGTGGCATCATTTTCGAAATAAATCCCGCGTAAGTTTTTGGCGAGAAGTTTTGCCCGCAGCGCGGTCGCCAACGACTCCGGCACTTCACGCTTGATCACGATGTATCGGCGCTCACTATTTAATTTTTCCGCGAGTTGCCTGGTCGGAATCCCCAGCTCATCGCCGATAAGATCGACAATCGCCTCCCGATTGTTAAGATGTGTAGCGTCGGCTACTACAGTTTCAACCGGCACATTGTGGGCGAGGACCTCATTGTTCGCATCGAGGATGGTGCCGCGTTCTGCATAGATGGTTTGTTTGTAAACGTGCTTTTCAGCAGCAAGCCCGGCGTACTCGTCGTGCTTGATTACCTGAAGATAAATCAGACGAAACGAGAAGGCGCTGAAGAGCGCAATGAAAACGCAGCAAACCAGTGCACAACGGCTCCGGCTATTCGGATTCATCTTGTGGCAGGCTTGTTTGCGACGGGTTGAATTGCGTTTTCATCGGCTTGTCGCGCAGGAACCGTAAGTCGGACGATGTCGCGCTCGGAAATGGGAATCATCTTCAAATATCCTTCTTTCAAACGACGCTGTAAGGCCGAGCGTGAGGACAAGGCCGCAATTTGCACACTGGCAACATCATTCTGCGTCCGGAGACTGATGAGCTCGTTCTCGACCGACTTCTTGCGCTCACCAAGATGGTAGAGTTGCAGCGTCAAATAGACGTAGCTCAATCCGGCAAGCGCGAGAAAAGCTGTCACCACAATCCACCGTGCGAGCGAAGCCGCGTTCACCGCATTCCGATTTTTTCGCTGGGAACGTTTCATTTAGATCTTCTCAGCCACGCGCAACTTTGCAGTGCGTGAGCGCGGATTGCTGCGTTGCTCGTCTTCACTCGGTTCGACCGGTTTGGGTGTAATTAACCTGAGATCGTAATTGGGGTTGCGCTGCGGCGCCGGCCACTCCGGTCGGTCGAGCCATTCCCGGCTATGATCACGAAAGAAATTTTTAACGATCCGATCCTCCAGAGAATGAAAAGCGATAACAGCGATACGCGCACCGGTTTCGAGTCGCGCCGTTAAAACACGCAGACCCTCTTGGAGTGCACCGAGCTCATCATTCACTTCCATGCGCAACGCTTGAAAAACCTGCGTGGCTGGATGACGCCGACCGTGTCGGCCGACGACCTTTTCGATAGCGCTCGCCAGTGGGAGGGTTTCGCGGAACGGGGATGTCTTCCGCATCTTTACAATTAAACTCGCGATACGGCGCGCAGCCGGTTCCTCTCCGAGCTCGCGAAACAAGTGGGTCAGTTGTTCTCCGCTGTATTCGTTAACAACAGTGGCAGCAGTCAATTCATTCCGTGGGTCCATGCGCATATCGAGGGGACCGTTGCGCATCAAGCTGAAACCTCGCTCCGCATTTTCGAGTTGCCGGGACGAAACACCAAGGTCGAGAAGCGCGCCATCGATCGTGCCAAACCCAAGCTCGTCCAGAACTTTATGCGCGCGCCGAAAATTCGCCTGCTTCACGGCAACGCGCCGGCCGAACTGTGTCAGTTGCTCGGTGACATGTTGGACTGCATCGGGATCCTGATCCAATGCCAGGACATCGGCACCAGCTCTTAAAAGGGCTTCCGTATGCCCACCGCCGCCGCAGGTTCCATCGACGACAAGAGAACCTGGTTTTAGCGCGAGTAACTCCACGACTTGCTCCGCGAGCACTGGACGGTGATAGATAAAATCCTCCATTTCCTGCGCCTCCTCTTCGAGAACCAGCGGACCAGTCGCGAACCAGACAGACCGCTCAAAGAGCAATGTGTTCATAAGGTTTCTACAGGCCGATTACATTCGCGACATGCTGATAGGTCGGCGTTTCCTCCTCATGCGCCCGTTTCCAGCGGTGTAAATTCCAGATCTCAAAACGCCCTCGTCCGCCAACAAGAGCAACTTCGTCCTTCAGTCCGATCTTCCTGCAGAGCTCCTCCGGCAAAACGAGACGGCCCTGTCGATCCGCGATGCCGTGCTGCGCGCGTGAGTGCAGGTGCCGCAAGAAAATGCGTCGATCATGCGCGGAAACGGCTTGGTTCGATTCTACCGCTGAGCTCATCCCGGCAAACTCCTCCGGCGACATGACGAGGAGAAACAGATGATTTGCCTCAGGTAAAAGGATAAACTCTTCGGCTTCATCACGCCGCCAACGGGATGGAACCGTAATGCGATTCTTCTCGTCAATCGAATGGCGAAACTCTCCGGCGTAGAAGTGCTGATGTGGAGAAAGGGAATCCATGCGTAAGTGGAGCTGATCCATTTTTCCCCACTTGGCCCCACTTTTAACCACTTCTCGGCACAACGGTCAATAAAAAAATAATGCCTGTTTGCAGCCACTCCTCTCACCCGTAAGCTCCTCAAGGTATGAAACTTTCCCAGGTCCAATCGACGATTGGTTGCGCCCTTATTCTATGTGCGGCTAAAATCGTATTTAGCCAGTCCCCAGCGCGACCTGAGAATGGCGCCGTCCGAGTAACCGTATCGATGAACACCGATGGCTCACGTACTGTTTATGAATTCGATGACGCCCAACATAAGGCCATCGCAACCACCACTGGCGAGGATGGCAAACTTCGCGAGAAAATTCATTACGACATCGACGAAGCAGGCCGTTTTTCCAGCGGTACGATTTTTGGACCTGATGGTCACCTTCGTTTTAAGAGCCGTTACAAATACGATAGCTCCGGTCGTCTGGAGGAAGAAACTCAAAGCGCAGAGAACGGGACCCTTCTCCACAAGATTGTTTACAGCTACGATCCGACAGGTAAGCGAACTGGTTATTCGATCTTTGATGCCAATGGCAAACTCGTTGGTAGCACATTCGCTAGCAGCCCAGGTCCGAAGCGAAAAAAATAGCGCCGGCGCCTTATCCACTGGGTTTTCACGCCTCAAAAGGGCAAAGAGCGAGCAAGGGCCAGGCTTCCACGACGACTTGCCACCTCAGGCAAAGCGGTCTAGAGAAATTGGCGTGATTGATTATCTTCAAAAGGGCGGTTTGCTAATGTGGCCAATTCTGGCCTGTAGCATCATTTCGATCGGCGTTTTTGCCGAACGCCTCTTTTACTTGCATCGGGCAACGATCCACGTCGGCGAATTTCTCAAGGGGCTCTCGAATCTTATCCGGCGCCGAAATTTCGCGGAAGCCCTACATGAATCGGCCGGTACGCCAGGCCCGGTCGCGCGCGTGATTCATTCCGCTATCATTCGGCACGATGCCCCACGATCGGAATTACGCGACATTGTGCAGGAAGCGGGCCAACTTGAGGTGCCGAAGCTGGAGCGATTTCTCGGGGTGCTGGCCACGCTCGCTTTCCTCGCGCCGCTCCTCGGTCTGCTTGGGACGGTTGCCGGGATGATCGACGCGTTCGGGACCATCGCCTCAAGTGGTGGTTATGCGACGGTGACTGAGCTTTCCAGCGGGATTTACAAGAGTTTATTGACAACCGCAGCGGGTCTCGTCGTGGCCACGCCGACCTTTGTTGCTTATAGCTATCTCTCTTCGCGCGTGAATACCATGCTGCACGACATGGAGCGCGCTGGCATTGAGATCGTCCACATGTTGACCGAGAGTCGGCCGATCAGCGGTATCATAAGCTTCCAACGACCTGAGGAGACGGCCCAATCCGAGGCACGTACCGATTCTTGATCGACACAGTCGATCCCCAAATACTGCAGCGCCCTCATGAAGCTCGGCCGAACGAAGGAATATAACTTCGGCTGGCTCGTCCTTTTTGCGCTGGTGGACGTCGCTTTCCTCCTGATTTTTTTCCTCCTACTCAGTTCGAATTTTATTTTGCAGCCGGGGATTTCCGTTTCAATGCCCTTCTCACGTTTTACGCTTGGCCCGCAGACTAATCAGCAAATTATCAGCATCACCGGCGGCGCAATCCCGGCGATTTACTTTCGGGAACAAAAAATCACCCTTGAGCAGCTCGGACCCCTGCTAGATGCGGCCAAGCGTGAGGGCCACTCAATCATCATTCGAGCCGACCGTCTGACTCCATATGAGACGGTTATTGAGGTGGCAAACGCCGCTCTTGAACACGGCATCACGTCCGTCGCGCTGGCTACAACTTCGTCGCGATGAATGCCTCGATCTCTGGGCCAGCTATGGAGCCGCTTCTTTTCAGTTGGGAGCCACCTCGGCGCCGACGCGCAGCGATTACCTCTTTTCTGGTGCTTTCCTTAATCGCGCATGCCCTGTGTTTCTATATTTTTCAAATTGTATATCCGACGACGGTCTCATTGTTGCCACCGCCAGCTCGCGTAAGTCTGATTGCGTCCGATTCTGAAGAAGGCCGAACGCTGCTCCGCTGGGTCGACGCGGAAGACCCAGCGCTCGCGTTCACAACTCAGCGTCCGGCCGAGGCGAGACTTCGCGCGTTACCCAAGGTTGAGCACATTCCATCTTATCTGGCGGTGGAGCCTTCGTTGAAACAGATTCCATCACCAGTTGCCGATCTGCGTATCCCCAGTTCGCAGCCAGCAGGCGCAGTGCCGTTCGTCTATCGGCAAACTATACCCGCCGCTCATCCGAAGGAAACGTCTGCTTTGTTTTCAAAAGAGCTCGATGTTTTTGGCGCTCCGATTTTGCCGGATCGGAGTTTTGCCGCATCCAACGACGAGACCCCTGAAGCGATCCGGTTCCGTATTGCAGTTAGTGGGAGGGGAGAAATCCGATATTGCTTTCCTCTCAATTCGTCTGGTGACCCGGCCTTGGACGAAGAAGCGCGCCGCTATCTCACACTCTGTCGTTTTTCCCAAAGCTCGATAAGCGACGAGAAAGTCGATCGCTCTCTCACTTGGGGAATCGCGACAGTTGAATGGGGAAATGATGTGGCCCACCCGCGACGCACGCCGACCAGCACCCCTGTACCGTGATTCACGTCAGTCTCGCAGCGCTAGTCGCGATTTATTTGCTGCTTTTTCTTGCGGCGGTTTTTCTCTTCTGGATAGTGGGAGAGTGGAATCGCCGGCGCCGAGAGCGCCGTGCTTTACAGCATCGGTTGCGCTGCGTGATTTGCGCGTTCGAATTTGAGGATCGAACGGACGCGTTGCTTCCCCGGTGTCCGCGCTGCGGAAGTTTAAACGAACGATTTAAAATGGAGCGAATTTAAAGATGGGAATGTGGATCGGCCGCAATCGTAAAGCACGCGTGACTTACGGGTTCGACGAGATCGCGCTCGTGCCCGGCCGCGTGACGATTAATCCAAATGAAGTGGACATCACTTGCCACTTGCCACGGAAAGAGGCGGATCCACTCGCATTAAAGATTCCGATTCTCGCGAGCGCGATGGATGGAGTTGTCGATGTGCGTTTCGCCATCGCCATGAACAAACTGGGCGGACTCGCCGTTCTGAATCTAGAAGGAGTGCAAACGCGCTACAAGAATCCCCAGGAAGTTTTACAAAAAATCGTTGAGGCGAACAAAGCCGATGTCACAGCGCTGCTGCAACGGATTTATCAGGAACCAGTCCAAGAAGATTTAATCGCAGCTCGCGTGCGCCAGATCAAAGACGGTGGTGCGCTGGCCGCAGTCAGCTCCATTCCGCAGCGCGCAGCTGAATTTGGCAAGATTGCGCAAGAAGCAGGAGCGGACGTATTCGTAGTGCAAAGCACGGTCTCCACTGTCCGGCATATTTCTTCCGAGTACAAATCGCTCGATTTGGAAAAATTTTGTCGCGAAATGCGAATCCCCGTGATCGTCGGAAACACTGTTGGTTATGATGTGACTTTCGAGGTCATGAAGTGTGGGCCTGCCGGGGTTTTGGTTGGCGTTGGGCCGGGAGCCGCCTGCACCTCGCGCGGTGTCCTCGGACTGGGTGTTCCGCAAGTCACCGCGACCGCCGACTGCGCCGCGGCGCGCGATGCGTATTTCAAAAAAACATCGCGCTACGTGCCGATCATTACCGACGGCGGAATGAGCAGAGGCGGTGACGTTTGCAAAGCGCTGGCGTGCGGCGCGGACGCCGTCATGGTGGGCAGCGCGTTTGCAAAAGCGCAAGAGGCGCCGGGCTGCGGCTATCATTGGGGGATGGCCACTCCGCATGCAAATCTTCCTCGCGGGACGCGCATCAAAGTTGGCACTACCGGCTCGCTGAAACAAATCCTTTTCGGCCCAGCGGAAGTTGATGATGGCAGCCAAAATCTGGTCGGCGCGATCACGACTTGCATGGGCAATGTCGGTGCTCGTGATATCGCCGAATTTCAGCAAACAGAGATTATCATCGCTCCTTCCATCAAGACCGAAGGAAAACTCTTCCAGACTGTGCAAAGTGTTGGGATGGGAACAAGTTGAGCGAAACTGATAGTGACAAGTGAAATCGAAAAGTTAATCGTCTCTGACTGCTTTCCGCCCGTCGGCCATCACTTTCTACTCACCACTCGATTATGACCGATCGCAGAGTCGTCATCACTGGGTTGGGCGCCGTCACGCCGATTGGTAACGATGTAGAGACGTTTTGGTCGAATCTGAAAAATGGGGTCAGCGGAGTTCGCAAGATCCAAGGATTCGACACGACCGGTTACGATTGCCGGATCGCCGGGGAAGTGCGGGACTTCGATCCGAAGCTGTTCTTTAAGAATCCGAAGGATGTCCGGCGCGCGGATCGTTTCACACAGCTCGCCATGGCGGGGGCAAAAATGGCGCTCGAGGACAGCGGAATCGAGGTGGAGAAGCAGCGGCGAGATCGCTTCGGCGTAATCGTGAGCAGTGGAATCGGCGGCCTGAAAACTCTACAGGATCAGCACGCTGTCCTATTGACAAAAGGGCCGTCACGAAATTCCCCGTTCACGATTCCGATGTTGATCAGCAATATGGCGAGCGGACTCATCTCCATGGAGTACGGCCTGCAAGGTCCCAACATGTGTATCGTGACCGCCTGCGCTACGTCAAATAACGCGATCGGGGAATCTTGGCGAATAATCAAATTCGGTGACGCTGATATTTTCCTTGCCGGTGGTTCAGAGGCTTCCGTTGTCGCGATTGGTCTGGCGGGATTTTCGGCCATGAAAGCCCTCAGCACGCGCAATGATGAGCCCGAACGTGCTTCCCGACCGTTCGACCGCGACCGCGACGGGTTTGTCATCAGCGAAGGCGCTGGCATTGTCGTGGTGGAAGAGCTCGAACACGCGAAAGCGCGCGGCGCGAAGATTTACTGCGAACTCACAGGATATGGACTCTCTGCTGATGCCTATCATATGACCGCGCCGCCACCAGACGGCGAAGGTGCGGCACGCGCTATGCAACTGGCGCTCGAACATGACCGGATTTCTCCCGAGCAGGTTGATTATATCAACGCCCATGCAACCTCGACCGGCATCGGCGATATTTGCGAGACTCGCGCGATTAAGAAGGTCTTCGGCGAACACGCCTACAAAGTTTCCATCAGCTCCACCAAATCGATGACGGGCCATTTGTTAGGCGGGGCCGGTGGAGTAGAAATGGCCGCGTGCGCGCTGGCCATCCGCGATTCCGTGATTCCGCCCACTATCAATCTGGAAAACCCGGGCGAAGAATGCGACCTTGATTATACGCCGAATGTTGCAAAAGAAAAAAAGGTGCGTGTCGTGTTAAACAATTCATTTGGTTTCGGCGGCCACAACGCCACCCTTGTCGCGACCGCATTCGAAGACTAGGTGCTCCGGCGCGTAGAGGATCATGGCCGGCTCGCTGAAAAATGAGTTGGCATTTGCCGGATGGCGCGGCAGCTTTTGATTCCGCGCGGGCATAGCTTAATGGTAAAGTTCCAGCCTTCCAAGCTGGCCATGCGGGTTCGATTCCCGTTGCCCGCTATTGATCCGGCGCGATCAGCTCGCGATTTCGCCAGGCGAAGCCGAGCCCGGAATAAATCGTCAGTGCTACGGTAATCCATACCAATACCGGACCGGCTTCGTGCCAGGCCCGCATCCACCATGTCGTTGTTTCACCTGCATACCGCAATTCGTCTGCTGAAAGAAGGGCAAGAAAAAAAATAATGGTGATGATTTGCCACGAGGTTTTCTGTTTGCCGAGCCGTTCCGCTGGAAGAACTCGTCCTTGGGCGCTTGCCATCAAACGCAGACCCGTGATCAAAAAATCACGTGCCACCACCGTTGTGGCTGCCCACGCCGGCACAGCTTTGAGAGGGACCAACGAAATAAACGCCGCCGCCATCATGATTTTGTCCACGAGCGGGTCCATCAGCTTGCCAAAATTTGTGACGATGCCGTAGCGGCGGGCGATTTCGCCATCGATGAAATCTGTCAACCCTGCGATGAGAAAAATGATAAGAGCCGATGTGCGCGCGTATTGCCACGAGGAGTTTAGCGCCAGGACAAAAAGTACCGTCAGCAGCAGACGGCTAAGCGTTAGACGATTCGCCCAGTTCATTTCGCTGTAGCCGCGTCGCCCTGCGAGGTGCGGCGCAGACTCTCGACCTTGAATCGCGGCCGTTTCCAGATTGGCACCTTTTTCTTTAGCTCGTCCACAATCCACTTGCTCGCCTCGAAAGCAGCCGCGCGATGCTGCGCACTAACGTGGAGAAATAATGATGGCTCGCCAGCGCGTACGAAACCGATCCGATGATGAGCCACAACTTTCTTCAACTGAAACTTCTCCGCCGCAGCCCCCGCAACTAATCGTAGTTGCTGTTCGGCCATTGCCATGTGCGCTTCGTAATCGATGCCCTCTATCTTGCGCCTGTCCTCAACCTCGCGAACGACGCCCCAAAAGACAACCACAGCACCGGCGGCAGGGTCCACCTCGTCGCCTATTGCTTTAAGCTGCGCTTCCGTGACTAAAACTTCGCAAACCAAATTTGCCATATGCTCCAAGTGCTCGCTACAGTGAATTGGCTCTGCTTCGAGCTGCTAGAGAAGGAGATATTAAAATGAACACGAATCAATGTGATATTGGAATTATCGGCCTGGCTGTCATGGGCGAAAACCTCGCCCTCAACATGGAATCGAAAGGATTCTCCGTCGCCGTTTTCAACCGCACCACGGAAGTCACGGAGAAATTCGCAAGCGGACGGGCCAAAGGAAAAAACATTCAGCCTACGCGGACGATTGAAGACTTCGTCGGTGCCCTGAAGCGACCGCGGAAGGCGATGATCATGGTGAAAGCCGGCGCGCCAGTGGATGCGGTCATCGGACAGCTCGCGCCCCTGCTGGAGAAAGGCGACGTCATCATCGATGGCGGAAATTCTCTCTTCACCGACACTCAAAGACGCGGCAAAGAATTGGAGGATCGTGGAATTCATTTTGTCGGCATGGGCGTTTCGGGAGGGGAAGAAGGCGCGCTCAAAGGCCCTTCGCTCATGCCGGGTGGTTCACGCGAATCCTGGGAAATCCTTGCACCCATTTTTCGGAAAATCGCCGCGCAAGTCGATGGCGAACCATGTTGTCGTTATATGGGACCGGACGGCGCCGGCCATTACGTCAAGATGGTGCACAACGGCATCGAGTACGGCGATATCCAATTGATTTGCGAGGCCTATGCAATCCTCAAGGACATCGCGGAGATGGACGCTGCACAACTTGCCGAGACTTTCGCGGAATGGAACAAAGGCGAACTCGACAGTTATCTTATTGAGATCACATCCCAAATATTTCGAAAGATCGATCCCGAGACCGGCAACCCGCTGGTCGATATGATGCTCGACAAGGCTGGCCAGAAGGGAACCGGCATCTGGACGCTTCAATCCGCCATCAGGCAGTCTGTCGTCATTTCGACAATTAACGCAGCCGTCGAGGCGCGCGTTATCTCGTCGCGGAAAGAAGAGCGCGTTGCTGCGTCGAAAATCCTGCCGCAACCGAGGGCGCGAAAGTTTAGAGGCGATCGGACCCGCCTCATCAATGCAGTGCGTGACGCGCTTTATGCATCCAAAATTGTTTCTTACGCGCAGGGAATGGAGCTTCTTCGTGCAGCAAGCAGTGAATACAAGTGGAACCTCAACCTTAGCGACATTGCCACTATCTGGCGAGGCGGCTGCATCATTCGCGCTAAATTTCTCAATCGGATTGTCGAGGCATATCAGCGCGACCTCGACCTCCACAATCTCCTGCTCGATCGCTATTTCACGAAAATCATTAGAAAGACGCAGCGTAATTGGCGCGTCGCCGTTTCAACAGCTATCAAGCACGGCATCGCCGTTCCTGCGTTTTCTGCGTCGCTCGCTTATTTCGATAGTTATCGCCAGGCGCGACTTCCTGCCAATCTCTTGCAGGCACAGCGCGACTTTTTTGGTGCGCACACCTACGAGCGCATCGATAAACCGGGCGTCTTTCACACCGAGTGGATCGAGTCAGATCAAAAGCCGTCCGAGAAACCGACCGAAGCAAAAACGCCAGCGCCCCATCACGCGGGAGAGTAGTGTAACCGTCTTGATTACGATGGATTGTAGGGCGTCTGTGTCAGATGCCGCACTCGGCGTTTCACGGAGACGCGCTACAAATTTAATGAAAATCGTGCGACTCGCTCCCGACGAGTGTTTCGTGGATGAGCGGTCTGATGTCGCGCGTCTTGATTAAAACCACGCCATCCGAGTTTTGCACTTCGCCTTCGATAAGGAGAAATGCTTCTTCGGTGATTAAAAGACGAAACCGCTCAAACAAGTCTGGCTCGACAATCGCATTTGAGACGCCGGTTTCGTCTTCTAGGCTGATAAAAACAAATCCCTTGGCTGTCCCCGGCCGCTGACGGCAAATAACATTCCCGGCGATTTGGATAGTTGCGCCGTCGCACACCTGCCGAAGATCGATCGCACGCCAAATATTCGGCAACTGTTCGCGCAACAGTTTCATCGGGTGCGGGCCGGTGGTTAGGTTCATCGTTTCGTAATCGGCGCGTACACGCTCGGGCAGCGTCATTGGCACGAGTGGCGATCGTGTAATCCGGGGAACGCACGCGCCCTTGCGTGCGGTTTCCGGCGCCCTCGCCGGAAACTCTTCTGCGCGAGTGATTCTGTTAGGCGAAGTGTCGAATGCTGCCCTCTGCACGCGTGTACTACCTAGCAGATCGTCATGCATTGCTTTTTCCACTTGCCACATCGCCGCGCGCCGATGATCCGCGAAACAATTAAGCGCCCCGAGCTCCGCCAGCGTCCGCCATTCTTCCTTCGAAAGCAGCACGCGCCGCTTAAAATCGTCCAGTGAATCGAATTGCCGATCTTGCCGTTGCCGGACAAGTTCTTCCGCGTGTTCCTGCCGCAATCCGTTCACTACACAAAACCCCAGACGCACCGTGGTATCATCGACGACTGTGCAACGCCAATCGGAGTACGATACGCAAACCGGCTTGATCTTCAGGCCGTGCCGCTGTGCATCTTTGACAATCGTGGCCGGTGTGTAAAAGCCCATCGGCTGATTGTTCAGCAGACTCGCGTAAAACTCCGCTGCGCGATGCACTTTCAAATATGCGCTGCCATACGCAAGAATGGCGAAGCTAATCGCGTGTGATTCCGGAAAACCATAAAGCGCAAATGATGTGATCGACTGAATAATTTTGTCGATCTTGTCCGGCGCCACCCCTTTGCGCTCCATCGCCGCGCGCAATTTCACGCTCACCTTTTGCATTCGTTCCTCAGAACGATGAAAACTCAGGGCTCGCCGCAATTCTTCAGCTTCGTTTCCGGTAAAATCCGCCATGATCATTGCGATCTTGAGCATTTGTTCCTGAAACAAAGGGACACCTAGTGTGCGTCCCAAGACCGGTTCGAGGCGCGGATCGAAATACGTGATGGGCTCGCGTCCCGCCCGGCGCGCGAGGTACGGATGCACCATGTCGCCCTGGATTGGGCCTGGTCGGATGATCGCCACTTCGATCACGACATCATAAAAACATTCCGGTTTCATCCGCGGCAGCGTGGCCATTTGTGCACGGCTCTCGATTTGAAAAACGCCGATCGTGTCGGCCTTCTGCATTATTTCGAAGGTGGCCGTGTCGTCGTTTGGAATGTGCGCCAGATCGAGCGGGCGTCCGCGCTCACGGCACAGCTCAAAAGCATCCTGCATTACTGACATCATCCCAAGCCCGAGCAGATCGACCTTCACAATGCCGAGGTCTTCGCAATCATCCTTGTCCCACTGCGCGACGACGCGCCCCGGCATCGATGCGTTTTCCAGTGGCACAAACGAGCTCAGTCTGTTCTGACAAATAATCATCCCCCCGGAATGTTGACCGAGATGACGCGGCAATCCGTAGATCGCTCGATACAAATTAATGAATGCCGGCATGCGTGGATGTTCTTTGGGCAAACCGGCCTGCTCAATTTGCGAAGTGAGATCGAGCGTGTGCGGAAAATCGCCGTTCGCGAACAAATGCGAAAAGCGATCCAGAATGGTCGGCGAAAAATTTAAAGCCTTTCCGATCTCGCGTGCGGCGCTTCGGCCGCGATAACTGATCACGTTTGCGGTCATGGCGGCGCCGTGCCTGCCGTAGCGGCGATAAATTTCCTGAATCACGCTTTCCCGCCGATCGCCGCTCGGAAGATCGAGATCGATATCCGGCCACCCTTTGCGGCTCTCGTTTAAAAAACGTTCGAAGACGAGATGACTGCTCACCGGATCAACCGGCGTGATACCGAGACAATAACAAACAGCGCTGTTGGCGGCGCTGCCGCGGCCCTGCACCATGATGTTATGCTCACGGCAAAAATTCACGATGTCCCAGACGATCAAAAAATATCCTGGGAACCCGAGCTTGCTGATGAGCGCGAGTTCTTCTTCGAGCTTCTGTTTCACCGCGGTGCTGATCGCGGCATAACGTTGCTGGGCGCCGAACCAAACGATCGTACGCAGAAACGAATCCATATTGTGACCCTCCGGCACAGGAAACGATGGAAATTCGTAACCGATGTTTTCCAGAGAAAACGTGAGCCGCTCCGCCAACCGCGACGTGTTTTCAATTGCTTCCGGCAGATCGCGAAACAGGTCGCTCATTTCCGTCTCGCTCTTTAAATGCCGCTCGCTGTTTCGGGTGAGCAATTTTCCGGCAGCATCCAGATGCGTATGCTCGCGAATACAGGTAAAAACATCGAGGACCTCTCGGCCATAGGGCTTGGCGTATTGAACCCCGTTGGTAGCCAGGATCGGCAATCGATAATGCGTGGCAAGATCGACAAGTTGCTGATTAATGCGTTCCTCTCCGCGCAAAAAATGTCGCTGAAGTTCCGCGAACACTTTCTCCCGCCCGAAGACGTCGATTAGAAACTGGGCGCGCGCACTAGAACTCTGGGAAGTACAGGCTGCTAGCCTGTCCCGTCCGGCAGCTTGCCGGACGGAATCCTCACGATCACGCACGGATCCAGAAGAAGTTTGCGGCAAGCTGCTGCAAACAACAGGCTGGCAGCCTGTGCTCCCAAATCCAAAGAGCGCGATCAACCCTTCCGCGAATTGCGGCAGCTCATCCCACTGAATCGCGCACCCCCTTTTTTCGCTGTGCAAATGCGCCTGGGTCAGTAATTCGCAGAGGTTTTTGTAGCCGTTCCTGTTTTCTACGAGCACGGGCAGGATGCCGCCATCTTCCATGCTCAACTCGCAGCCAATGATTGGCCGAATATTTTGCTCGCGCGCTGCAACCGAAAATCGTTGCGCGCCGTAAACGCCATTCCGATCGAGCAAGGCCATCGCTGGCATTGCAAGCTCGGCCGCGGTCTCAGCTAATTGCTCCGGAAATGAAGCGCCGCGCAGAAAACTAAACGCGCTGCACGCATGAAGCTCGACGTAAGCCATTGTGTTTCGTTGAAGTAAATCGGACTTTCATCAGCAATTTGCTGTAGCGGTGGTCTATGACCGTCGCTCGATATTTCGGCAAAGAATGCGACGCTTACAGAGCGCCGCTATAAGCTTCTAATCATAAATCCCATCGACCTCCCACTTTTCCCCACGCCGGTGACAGCGCAGCAAAACTTCGTTCTCCAATTGCAGATCCCATTCTGCGCGAGCCCAGGCTGTTTCATCCCACCAATTTCCGGAAGCCAGATAAGGGCCACGTTGCTCTGCGACTTTGCCGTTCACATTCGTGCTTCGAAGGTGAGCGGGAATATTTTCTGACAGAAAAACGGATGCAGATATGGCCGGTCGAAATCGCCGCAAGGCAACTGTAGTGTGCGCTGTCGTCAGCGCATCGGAAGGCTCTCCGCTGAGGACGGCGGCCTCTACAGCCTGCCAACGAAATGGTTCGATGTGAAATGTGTCCGGCCGATGCGTTTCATCCAAAACAGGCGTGCCAACGCGATCGATGCCGAGCAATGCAGTCAAGCGCGCGAGTGTTTCTGATAATTGATTCGGGTTGCGTAATGTCGTTTTAAATAATCCAAATTGTTGCGAGTTTGGTTTGATCGGGTGCGCGTGCAACGAAACGGCAATGATCGGATGTTCGGACTTAAAATTTTCCAGGTGCGTCTGGAGCATTCGAAAGAGAAGATCGACATCGTTGGTTGGTTGCGGAATTTTAAAGCAACGTTCGTACTGCTGCTTATTCGTAAAAGTAATCCGCAGGGTGAGTTCTTTTGCGACGAAGTAAATTCCGCTCAACCGCACCGCGAGTTGCTCCAAAAAGCGACGCAGCATAAAGAGAAGCGGCTCCGCTGTTTCGATTTCGTGTTCAAACTCGAAGCTTTCCTCGAATGATTCAGGCGGTCGGACGAGCCTGAGCAGCCGATTGGATTGCCCGTTCGCGCGTTCCCACATTCGCACCGCTTCGGGACCAAGCCGGGCAGCGAGCTCTTCTTTATTCAGGTTCGCGAACTGGCCGAGAGTATGAATGCCCCATTTGTGTAAGATTCCCAAAATTCGCTGAATCTCAGCTTGTCGATCTTTTGCTGCCGCGAAATTCGACCAAGGAGAACGCTTCATGCGCTCAAATTTAAGCTCAAAGACTTAACATGTTCAAGTGAACATTATTATCTTGTCAGATTATTTTGACCGGGCATTTGGGCAGCGCTTGCAGAAAGGCGCGCCCATACGGCTTGGTCACGATCCGGTTGTCGAGGATGACAATGATACCGCGATCGGTCTTCGTTCGGATCAGACGTCCCACACCTTGACGAAGTTTTAGAATTGCTTCCGGCAACGAATATTCCGTGAATGGATCGCCGCCGCGCTCCTCCACTAATTCAAGTTTCGCTTCGACCAGTGGATGATCCGGCACAGCGAAAGGTAGCCGGGTGATAATCACATTGGAAAGCGCCTCGCCAGGAACATCCACACCCATCCAGAAACTGTCCGTTCCAAAGAGCACGCTGCGTGGCGTGGTCTTGAATTGCTCGAGCAAACGGCCGCGCGGGGCGCCGCCGCCTTGCAAAAGAAGGTTCATTTTCTTGTTTGCGAAAAATTCCCGCATTTGATCAGCCACCTTCTGCATACCACGATAATTTGTAAAAAGAACAAAGGCGCGTCCCTCCGTCTCCTCGACAAAATGAGCGATCCAATGCTCGAGTGCTTCCTCGTAACCTGAGTCGCGCGGGTCCGGCATTTTCTGTACCACGAACATTTTCATCTGCGTCCGAAAATCGAATGGACTCCCGAGCAACAATGGCTCGGCTTCATCTGCCCCGATGCGCTTCCGGATATAAGCGAGATCAGGGCGGCCGACTGAGAGCGTTGCGCTTGTCATGACGCAGCAGCAGTCTTCGCGAAAAATCATGCGCCGCAGCTCCGGCGCAAGGTCGATGGGCGCAGCATTCAGCGTAAGAAACTGCGCAGTTTTTCCGGTGCGCTCGACCCAGTAAACGTGTTCGCGGCGACTTTGCTCCAAAAAGATGGCAATGCCTTCGCGCGCATCGCGAATGCGCCGGCCAAGCTCTTGTAATTCCGCCTTGAGAAACTCATCATCGGCACGTCTCGCCACATCGCTGATCCGCGCCTGCAATGCGGTTAAATATTCAGTAATGGTATCCGGGACATACTCCGGCGTGCGGACGCGAAACTCGCGGCCTTTCTGGAAGTCCGAGCGCGATTCAATCGCGGCAAAAAACTGCTCCGCTCGATCGACAAGCTCCGCCGCCAGTCTCACCCCGGCTGCGTCTCGCATGACCGTGAACAGGCCCTTGCGCGTGCGCGCGTTGTAGAGCCGTTGGATTGTCGATCTGAGACCGTATTGTGAGACGGGCTTGCTGATCTGGCGCGAGGCGACTTGCTCGACGGTGTGCGCCTCGTCGAAAATGATGAAATCGTTTGGAAAAAGATAACCGCTTTCCCGTTCTGCCTGTTGGTCCGGACTTCCCAGAAGCATGAAGAGCAATGTGTGATTGATGACAACCACGTCCGACGAGAGAAGCCGTTTCCGCGCTTGCTGGTAAAAGCAATTCGATTGTCCGCAACTTTTCGTCGTGCAAATATGCGGCTCGCTGGAAACCTGGATCCAAACTTTTGGATCAGGCTCGACTGACAAATCGCTCAGCGAGCCATCGCGGGTCGTGCCCGCCCATTCGGCGAGTCTCGTCAGCTCATTCTGCTCCGGCCCGGTGAAAAGCTCGTTTTGCTGCTGAAGGGCGCGTTCCAGTCGTCGTGGGCAAAGGTAATTTTGCCGCCCTTTCATGAGAGTAGCTTCGAATTCAACCGGCAAAATCTTTTTTAAGATCGGAATATCCTTGTAAAGAAGCTGTTCCTGAAGGTTGATCGTGTGGGTCGAGACGATCGCTTTTTTATGATGCTCAAGCGCAAACAAAGTCGCCGGAGCGAGATAGGCGAGCGATTTGCCGACGCCTGTGCCCGCTTCGACCACTAGATGTCGCTCTTCTTCCAGCGCCCGCGCTACGGCCACTGCCATTTCCTGCTGTTGGGAACGAAATTCGAAATTCTTTGCCTTTGAAAGCCGCCCATTCTCGGAAAAAATTGTCCGAATTCGTTCGACAAACTCGGTGCCCAGAGAATCTTTCAACGCGATCATCGAAATTTAGTTTTAATCTACTTCGTGAAACTCCTCGATCGCTACGTCGTCCGCAATTTTTTGCAGGTTTATTTGTACTGTATCGCGGGCTTTATCTCGATCTGGCTCATTTTCGATATTAGCGATAATATTTCGACATTTATCGACGAGCACATTAGTTTCTTGCTCGCCGTCCGGTATTACGCCACGCAGGTCCCGCAAGTGTT
>Ga0193723_1000021_pt1 | contig 42641 bp, 39 predicted proteins | sample H2m2metaG_FD_143042 | JGI IMG/M metagenome (GOLD analysis project Ga0193723, IMG submission 143042) | Soil microbial communities from a riparian zone of the East river system, Colorado, United States - H2m2 | ecosystem: Environmental > Terrestrial > Soil > Riparian zone | place: USA: East River...
TTGCGCGCCAGACCATCCGGTGAAAACGGCTTCTGGAGAAAGGCGCTGCCGCTGGGCAGGGTCCCGTGCTGCACGACGGCATCCCCGGGATACCCCGACATATACAGCACGCGAATGCCGGGCCGCTGCGCCCCCAGGCGGTCCGCCAGCTCGCGCCCGGATAAGCCCGGCATCACGACATCGGTGAGGAGCAGGTGGATGGTGCCGCCATGACGCTCCACCACCCGCAAGGCGGCAGCGGCGTCGGCGGCGGCGAGCACGACGTAGCCCTGCGCCTCGAGTGCCCGCTGACTGAGTGTCAGGACGGCCGGCTCGTCTTCGACGACGAGGACCGTCTCACTGCCGCGAGCGGGCCTGCCCTTCGGCGGTGCTGCCGGCTTGTCGGCAGGCGCCTCGATCCGCGGCAGATAGATCCTGAAGCTCGACCCGCGACCCGGCTCCGAGTACACGGAGATGTAGCCGCCGCTTTGCTTCACGATACCGTACACCGTGGCGAGCCCGAGCCCTGTTCCCTTGCCGACTTCCTTGGTCGTAAAGAACGGCTCGAAGAGGTGGGCCCGGACAGTGGCGTCCATCCCCACGCCGGAATCGGTCACGGCGAGCGAGGCGTAGGGTCCCGGGACCGAGCCGAGGTGGACGTGCGCGAACGCCTCGTCCAGGTCCACGTTGGCGGTCTCGATCGTCAGCTTCCCGCCGTCCGGCATCGCGTCGCGTGCGTTCACCGCGAGGTTGACGATGACCTGCTCGATCTGATTCGGATCCGCGCGGACCCGCCCCAGGTCGGACGCGAGGACCGCGACGAGCGCGATGTGCTCGCCGATCAGACGGCGCAGCATCCGGTCCATCTCGGCCACGACGACGTTGAGGTCGAGCACCTCAGGTTGGAGCATCTGCCGCCGGCTGTAGGCCAGGAGCTGCCGAGTCAGCGAGGCAGCGCGTTCGGAGGCTTTGCGGATCTCTTCGACGTCGCCGTGCTTGGCGTCGCCGGGCGGCAACTCGCGCAGCAGGAGTTGGGTGTTCCCCAGGATGGCCGTGAGCAGGTTGTTGAAGTCGTGCGCAATGCCCCCGGCGAGCTGGCCGACCGCTTCCATGGCCGACCGCTTCCATTTTCTGCGCCTGGCGGAACTGCTCTTCGAGATGCCGCTGATCGGTGACGTCGCGCTGCGTGCCCCAGACCCGCACCAGGTGACCGTCCTCGAGGAAGCCGATGACATTATTAAGGAAGACGCGCGCCCGTCCCTCGCGATCGTGCTCGCGTGTTTCAGAGTCTGACACGCGGTAACCGGCCCGGATGAAGGCGCGAATCTGTTCGCGGTTGGTGGGATCGGTAACGTTGTGCAAGTCGGCCAGCTGCGTACCGACCAGCTCACGCGCCTCGCCGAAGCCGTACATGCGGGCCATGGCGTCGTTGCATTCCGCGATGCGCGCACCGGCGTACAACCGATCGATCTGCTCTTCCTCGGCGAGGTTGATTGGGATGGGCGGATCGATCTCGAGACGGGAGACGCCCTCGGAGCTTTGGGCGATGAACGAGCGGTACCGCTCCTCGGCTCGTTTCCGCTCGGAGACGTCCATGCCGATCGCCAGCCAGCCGCCACCCGTCAGAGGAGCGTTCGCCCAGATCGTGTCGAGCGTCTCCCCGCGCCTGGTGCGAGTGCGGAAGTCCGTCCATTGGCCGACGGGCGCTCCGATGGAGTCACGCAGGCGCTGCCGGTCGCGGGGATCGGGGTACAGCTCGACGAAAATGTCGCGCGCGCGCGCCTCGGCAATGTCGTAGCCCAACGTCCGCGTCCACTCGCGATTCCCCCACTGGATGCGGCCGTGCTCGTCGAGGAACACGAGCATCACGGGAATGTTGTCCACGATTCGCTGCAGCAGCTCGCTCTGCTCGCGCCACGCGTCCTCGACGCGCTTGCGCTCGATCGCCATGGCCATCTGCGACGAGACGAATGTCAGGATGTCGCGCTCGCTCTCGCCGTAGCGAACACCCTGCGAGTAGGTCTGGGTCACAACCACGCCGATCGTCCGTTCTTTGACTTTGAGCGGAACACCCAACCAGTCGATCGAGGGGGCGCCGATCAACTCCGCTTCACCCGCGGCGACGAGCTGCTCGTACACCTCGGGTGTGGCGAGCAGCGGCAGTCCGGTGCGGAGCACGTACTCCGTGAGTCCCTTGCGGAGTTTGCGCGGCGGGATATCGCGGGCCGTGTCGTACTCGTCGACGAAATAGGGGAACTCGAGCCGGTCGTTTTCCGCATTGTAGAGCGATACGTAAAAGTTTTTCGCGGGCATGAGCTCGCCCACGATCTCGTGAACCGCGTGCAGCAGCTCCTGCAGGGTGTCCGCGGTGTGGGCGGTGTGCGAGATGCGGTACACCGGGCGGTGTGCGAGATGCGGTACACCGCTTCCTGGACGCATTCGGCGCGCCGCCGCGCCGTCACATCCCGGAAGCTCCAGACGCGGCCTACCGAACGGCCGTGCAACCGCAGCGGAATCGAATACCGCTCCAGCACCCGCCCGTCCTTGAACGTGAGGACGTCGAAACTGTCCGACTCCGGCTCGGCATACCGTTCCTGAATTCCATCCACGAACAGGTGCGGATTGACGAGCTGGTCTTGCACGTGCGTGATCAGACGCCGGCGGCCCGCGGCATCGTTGTTGGCGGCAATGAGCTCGGGTGGCAGGTGCCACATCTCCTCGAAGTGCCGGTTGTGCGAAACGATTTTCCCGTGCAGATCGACGACCAGGATGCCGTCGGCGGTCGATTCGAGCGTCGCCTGCAGGACCGAGACCGTGAGGGAGTCGACTACCCTACGGGGTTTCTTCGCCCTCGACTTAGCTTTGGAACGACGTGGGGGCATGCGCCGAATCTATGGGCGGCGGCTCCCGTGACCAGCCTCACGGGCCTGAAGGCGTGTCGCATCTAGCTTCGAAGCCTTCCCCAGGCATGGAGCAGGGTTGCGAGCCAAGCGGTTTCGCTGGCTGGGCGTCGAGGAATCGAGCCGCGCCGAGCAGCAGCTGCGCGCGGCGGCGCGCCAGCAGGAAGCTGTCGCGCACCTCGGACAGCAGGCGCTGGCCGGGGTCGCGCGAGCCGATCTCTTCGATACGGCCGCGAAGCTTGTCGCCCGCGGTCTGGACGTCGAGTTCAGCGAAATCCTCGAGCTGAGGCCCGAGCATCGCCGTCTGCTGATCCGTGCCGGCGAGGGCTGGCAGGAAGGCTGTGTGGGGAAGACGCTGATCGCGGCCGACGCGGGCACGCTCGCGGGGTTCGCGCTCAAGGCTGCCGGCCCCATCGTCATCGCCGATCTCCCAACCGACATTCGCTTCACCGTCCCGCCACATCTCGAAGCGCACAGCATCGTCAGCGGCGTATGCGTGGTCGTGCAGGGCCGCGAGCGCCCCTGGGGCGTTCTCGGGGCGTATAGCGCCCAGCTGCGGGAGTTCAGCGGCCCGGACGTGTTGTTCGTGCAGGCGCTCGCCCACGTGCTCGCGACGTCGCTCGAGCGCGCGAGGGTGGAAGAGGCGCTGCGCAGCAGCGAAGAGCACTTCCGCTCGCTGACGGAAAACGCGTCGGACATTGTCACTATTCTCGGCGATGACGGCATTCTCCGGTACGTCTCGCCGTCGGTGCAGCGGCTGCTCGGCTACGGCGCGAGCGAGCTGCTGGGGCGGAACGCGTTCGAGTTCATGCACCCTGACGATCTCTCGCCTGTCATGGAAGCGCTGGCGGATGCAATTCAGAAGCCGGGCTCGCCCCAGACGGCCACGTTCCGATTCAAGCACGCCGACGGCACGTGGCGCGTGCTCGAGTCGATCGGTCAGGCGCGACTCGATCAGCCGAACGCCTACAGGCACGCCGACGGCACGTGGCGCGTGCTCGAGTCGATCGGTCAGGCGCGACTCGATCAGCCGAACGCCTACAGCGTGATCGTCAACTCCCGTGACGTGACCGAACGCGTCCGCCAGGACGAGGTCCTGCATACCAGCAAGCAGCGCCTCCGCACGGTCGTGGCGGGTTCGCCCGTGATTCTGTTTTCGCTCGATCCCAAGGGTGTCTTCACACTGGCGGAGGGCAAGGGCCTGCACTCGCTCGGCGTGCGGCCGGGGATGCTTCTCGGCAAATCGTTCTTCGAGCTGCTGGGCGACGTGCCTCAGGCGGTGGCCGATGTCCGCCGGGCGCTCGAGGGTGAGCAAGTGACGGCGCGGGTGGAGCTGTTCGGATTCGAGTTCGAGGCGCAATACTCGCCGGTGCGCGAGCGCGACGGCAGCATCTCCGGCGTCGTCGGTGTGGCGACGGACATCACCGAGCGCCGCCGCGCCGAGCAGGCGTTGCGACGCGCGGACGAAGCCAGCCGCATGCTCGTCCATCAGGCCCCGTTCGGCATTTTGCGCGCGACTCCCGAAGGCAATTTCCTGTCGGTGAATCCCGCCCTGGTCGAGATGCTGGGCTATGAGTCGGAAGCCGAGCTGCTGGGCCGCAATCTCGACCGCGACGTGTTCAAGGAGCCGCCGGCACGCGCCCGCTACCTCGCCCAGATGAACGACGCCACGGGTGCCGTGGAAACGCAGGCGGTGTGGCGCCGCAAGGATGGTGAGTTCATGACGGTGCGGTTGTACGGCCGCTCCGTGCGGTACGAGGATGGCCGCGTCGAGTGCCACGAAGTGTTCGCCGAAGACGTGAGTGAACGCCGCGGCCTGGAGGAACAGCTGCGCCAGGCCCAGAAGATGGAGGCGATCGGCCAGCTGACCGGCGGTATCGCGCACGACTTCAACAATCTGCTGACGATCATTCTCGCGAACGCCGAGCTGCTGTCGCGCGGGCCCGACGAAGCCAGCCTGCGGGACATCATCTCGGCGGCCGTCAGCGGCCGGATCATGGTAAATCAGCTGCTGGGATTTGCCCGCCGGTCGACCCTGACGCTCGAACCCGTTCACCTCGCCGTCAGCGGCCGGATCATGGTCAATCAGCTGCTGGGATTTGCCCGCCGGTCGACCCTGACGCTCGAACCCGTTCACCTCGGGGCTCTGCTGAACGATCTCGCTGCGGTGTTGCGGCGCGTGCTGCCGGCCGACATCGAGCTGCTCGTCTTTGCCGACGAAGATCTCCCCGAGGTATCGGCCGACGGCCACGCGGTGGAGCAGATCCTGCTCAACCTGGTGAACAACGCCCGCGACGCGATGCCGGACGGTGGAGTATTGCGGCTGGAGACCAGCTGCACCTGGATCAGCGACGCGCAGCGCGACGTGCTCGGTCCGGGATCGGCGTCGGAATACGTATGCCTGGCGGTCGACGACACCGGGCAGGGCATGGATGAGGCCACGCGGCAGCGCGCCTTCGAGCCCTTCTTCACGACGAAGCCGGTGGGAAAGGGGACGGGGCTGGGGCTTGCGACGGTGTACGGTCTCGTCAAGCAGCATGGCGGATTCGTGCAGATCGATAGCGCCCCCGGCGCGGGCACTCGGCTGCGCATCTATTTCCCGGTCGCCGAAGAGATCACGCGGCGCCGCGCGTCCGGATCGCACGAACAGATGGCGTTGCCGGCCGACGGCGGGAAGGAGACCGTGCTCGTCGTCGAGGACCAGGCGCAATTGCGGCGCGCGACGGTCTATACGCTCGAGAACGCGGGCTATACGGTGCTCTCGGCTGGGGACGGCATCGAGGCGCTGCACCTGCTCAGGCAGCATCCGGCGCCGATCCACCTCGTCCTCACCGACGTCGTGATGAGCCGGCTGGGGGGCCGTGGCCTCTACCAAATCGACCGCCGAGAAGGACGGACCTCGCCCTTCCTCTTTACAAGCGGCTACGCTGGCCGAGGTGAGGAGCCCCTCGATCCGACGCTGCCGTTCCTGCCGAAGCCGTGGACGAGCGCCGACCTGCTGGCGCGGGTACGGCAAGTGCTCGACGGAGCGAAACGCCTAGAGCGCTAAACCGGTGTCGCGAGCGGCTTGGACGAGGCGGTCGACGAGCGGCGGGGCGGGCGGCAGCCAGACAAGCGCCAGCCAGCAGGCGATGGGCGGCTCGCGGAACGGACGGTAGGTGATGCCGTTGGACCGTTTGCGATACGGCGCCGCGACGGCTTCACTCACCAGTGCCCACGTGTCGCCAGCAGCAATCTGGATGTTCATGGCGGGTGTCTCTCTCGGCCGCTCAAGGCGCCGTTCGGGCACGAGCCCGCGCTCGCGCAGCGCGGTCTCGATGATCGGGAAAAACCCGGGCCAGCGGCGCGGCGCCGAGTTGAGCCAGGTGAGCTCGCGCATCTGGGCCAGCTGGATGGAGGGCTGCGCGGCCAGGGGGTGACTGCTGGGCAGCAGCACCCCCGTGACGGGCGCGTTGATCAGGCGGTGCGCCTCGAATCCCGGGATCGGCCACTCGGCGACGAAGATCGATCCCACATCGACCCGGCGTTCGCGCAACGCGTGAAAAATCTCGCCGTCGTGGTTGCTCGAGATCTCGACTTGGGCATCGGGATTGGTGTCGCGAAACCGCGCGAGCAGATTCTCGAGGTCGGTTCCGTACGAGCTCAGCTCCCCGTGGGCGAAGCGGAGCGCGGAGTCCCGTCCCGGGGCAGCGCCCCGGGCTGACGCTACCGCGCCGGCCGCAACATCGAGGGTGTGCCGTGCCTCCACCAGGAACGCGCGACCGGCCCCGGTCAACCGCACGCCGCGCGGCCCGCGCTCGAACAACACGGTGCCGAGCTCGTTCTCGAGATCGCGAATCTGTTTGGAGAGGGACGGCTGGGCGACGTGAAGACGGGCGGCCGCGCCAATGAAGCTGCGTTCCTCAGCAACAGCGACGAAGTACCGCAGGTGGCGTAATTCCATTGCTCTTTGCTGTTCTTTGATATACCCTGATAGGCACAACTATGCAAGACGAGTCGCCGGAACTGCTCGACATCCGCGAGGCGGCCGACTTTCTCCGGGTGAGCGAAACCTCGTTGCGTCGCTGGACCAATGCGGGGCGACTGCCGTGTTTGCGCATTGGTGGGCGGCGCGAGCGACGGTTCCGACGCGACGACTTGTTGGCATTCATCGGCGCCGCTGGCGGTGCGGCACCACCTCCTCTCCGCAATCACTTTTGCGAGCTGTACACCAGCGATCTCGGCCGCGTGCGTGGGGCGGCGGCGTTTCTGGGCGTCGGTTTGCAATCCGGTGCGCTCTGTCTCCTCGCCGCTGAGAAGGACGTGCAGCGCGCGGTCGTCGCTCGGCTCGAGCACGATCGCCCCGGGCGCTTGGTCGTCCTTCTCAGCGGGGGAGTATCGTGCCTCGGCGGCTGCGCAGCTCGAGTATTGGCGCGCGCACATCCGAACCGCCCTCAAGACCGGCATCTCGCGGGTGTATGTCGTCGGGGACCTCTCCGCCGGGGCCCTCAGCTTGATGCCCTTCGCCGAGATCCTCGACTACGAGGCCGAGTATGACCGGTCCATTGCGCGGGCGTTTCCGGTGATCACGCTGTGCCAGTACGACGCGCGGAAGATTTCGGGACTCGACGCCGCCGGTGTCCTCCAGTGCCACGACGGTCCGCTTCAGTGAGCCCTATCGCTCGCAGCGCTAGCTCGGTGAACAACAAAGTCTTTGACCGGGGTATTCGCAGCCTGTAGGGTGTTGCCGACTACCTCGAATGTGTTGCGGAAAGGAAGTTGAGAGGTCATGGCACGCATCCTCGTGATCGACGACCAAGAGCCGATTCGCCGCGTCGTGCGACGGGCATTAGAGCAGGACGGACACGAGATATTCGACGCGAGTGACGGCGAAATTGGAATGGAAATCCTCGAGAGTCAGTCCTTCGACATCGTCATCACCGACATCTTCATGCCCGGCCAGGACGGCATCGTCACGCTGCGAGAGATCCGGAAACGGTTCCCCGCGGTGAAGGTCATCGTGATCTCCGGTGGAGATTCGACTGGGATACTCGATCTCCGAAAGGATGCCGAGCTGCTCGGCGCCGTCAGAAGTCTGCAGAAGCCGTTCAATGCGCGGGAAATCATGGATCTGGTCCGGGCTGTCTTAAACCAGTAGAAAGGCGGTCTTAAACCAGTAGAAAGGCGGGAAGCTCCCGAGGCAGGACTCGAACCTGCGACCCGGTGCTGCGAAAGATGTCCCGACGCCGGCGCCCCGCAAGCAACGTCGTCACTTAGCGCGCGGCAAGTCGGCACGCAAGCCCCGAAACGCGCCCGAATCGCACCCTCAGACCGTACCCAGACCGTACCGGGCGAGAAGGAGCGCAACGCCTGAAGTATCCGCGCCGTGATTGACGTCGGGAAAGGGTTGAGGGTCAAGTCGCGGCGTTGGCGACGAGGGGCCGAGGGGCTGGGTCAAGCTCCGAGCGGCGGGTTCGCGGGATACGCCCGCCGGCCGGTCCGGATTCGATCGGGGGTCCTCATGCAAGCACCGGTCTCCAAAGTCGAATCGAGTTTCGCTCCCACGCTGCCGCGACACCCCCGACCCTTGCATTGACGACGATCTCAACCGCAAATCGTGTAAGCATCCCCGCTGATGTTGTTTGCAACACTAGGTCCGTTTTCCGAATCGCAAACGTGACCCAGCAGTTATGCGAATGACGAGATTTGAGGATGGCATCAGGCTCGTCTTGCGAGCAACTCCAGACGCTATCGACAACGCGTTCAATCATCTCAGCTCGGTCGTCGTCACCGCGGCACGGATCATGTTTACGACCTCAGGCGCGCCGTCCGACGACCGGCTGAGATGACTCGGCGGACCTACTACTTCCAGGGCGCCAGCGGCAAAGACAAGCCCGTTAGCAACACCACCATACGATCTCTGGACTCCACACCACTTGGCAACCCACTGAGCACGTACGCGAACATCGCATAGGCGCTCAAGCTGTTCCACTGACTCTTGGCGTTCATCATGCTGCCGAGCTTCAGAAAGAAGTCGCCCTCCAGCAGGAATTTGTGCGTGTAGTCGCTGTTGCCAGTTGCTGCCGGACCATAGGCGAACAGCCCGTCGATATCAAAGCTCCAGTACTTCTCATTTGCCAGATTGACAACTGGCCCGTACACGAATGCCGGAGCGTTTGCCTTGCCGCCCGCGGCGTTGTCGGCGAACGGTGTCCATTGAATGATCCCGACCAGAGTCGTGCGATCGATCGACAGCGGGATCGCTGTCACAAAGCGGGCGTTGAATTCAGTCGACGCACCTCTGCTGAAGGAATGAACGATCCCCGGCTGTGCTACAAAAGCGGGAGTGTGGAAGAATCCTTGCTGAGCCGTTGCCAGGCTCGCTGCGCCCAGCGTCAGGGCCGCACTCAGTGCGGTAACTAACATCCGTTTCATGGCTAGATCTCCTAAAGGTTGAAAGTCGCACGCCGCGCACTACGGCTCGTGCGGCTGTTGCTGTAACCGCTGATTGATGCTGGACAGGGCGAGATACAACGGGATGGGAACGTGATTATCCCACCAGTAGAATTCGTCGAGCTGGTTCGCATAGACCATGTACCCGAACGGGAATTGCAGTGCGCCCCTCCGGTACAGTGAGTCGACCGTCGTGCGAATCACAGCCGTATCGCTGTTCCTCGCCGCCGCGTTGGCTGCCCCGGCCAGAAAACCGGCGACGTACGCCTGCTTCTCTTTCGGCGCGAACTGGGCCCAGTCGCGCCCGTCGAGCGACACCCAGCGCCGCGGCTCCTGTGCCGCGCGTGCCCCCACGACCAGACCGCCGCCGAGGAGGGCCGCACCAGCCACTGCTATCGCGGCCACTCGACGGACGGTCTTGGAAGCGATGCCTTGCACTTACCTACCCGCCTTGGGAAGGCCGAAGACGAACACCGCGTCACCAAGCGGATAACCGAGCTGGAAATTCCCGCCCGCGGCGACCGCGACGAATTGCTCTCCGTCCACCTCGAACACCGACGGAGCGGCGTTGACGCCGGCGCCACAGTAGAACTTCCACAGGACCGCGCCGGTGCGCGCATCATACGCCTTGAACCAGCCGTTGCCCTCGCCCGTGAACATCAGGCCGCCGGCCGTAGCCGTGGCACCGCCGATCATCGGCTGATCGGTCTTGACTTGCCAGGCGATTTTGCCGGTCTGGAGGTTGATGGCCGACACGTATCCCCACTGCGCTTCGCCCGGAATGGCAACGAATGCGCTCCCCAGCCACAGCCGGCCGCGCTCATAAGGCGCGTAATGCGTCTTGTAGTTCATCGGCTGATGCAGCGCGACGCTGTGTAGTTCATCGGCTGATGCAGCGCGACGCTGTAGGCGTATTGCAGCTCGGGATTCACCGCGACCGGAGACCATTCCTGGCCGCCGTTCGCGCCGGGCAGCATCCGCGTTCCTTCTGGGGTCGGCTGCGCGAACATGTTTTCCTGCGGGACGAATGCATCCGAGCGCCGGATCAGCTTGCCGGTTGCGGCGTCGAGCACGTACACCCATCCGGTCTTCCCGGCGTGGATGACCGCCTTGCGGCCGCCGACCATGGCGATCACGGGCGGGCTGGTCGCATCCAGGTCCCACACATCGTGCGGTACCGTCTGGTAACCCCATTTGAACTTGCCCGTCGTCGCATCGAGCGCGACGATCGATTCGCTCCACAGGTTGTCGCCAGGGCGAACCGAGCCGTCGAGATCGGGCGACGGATTGCCGATGCCGATATACATCGTCTTTGTGTCGGGATCATAGGCAGGGGTCATCCACATCGAGCCGCCGCCAGTCTTCCACGCATCGGCGTACTTCGCCGAGTCAGCTTTCTCCTTCGCGATGTCGCGGTGCAGGTTGGCCCCGTCCGGCGTCGTGTTTGACCACCGGCCGAACCAGCCGTTGATGCCGCCCTCATCCGCTCGCGCATTGGGTGCCGGGATCGTATAGAAGGTCCAGATCAACGCGCCGGTGCTGGTGTTGTATGCCTTCACGAACCCGCGGATGCCGTACTCGGCGCCCGACGAGCCGATGATCACCTTATCGTCGATGATGAGGGGCGCCATCGTTTCCGTGTATCCTTCAGCCGGATCGGCCACCGTGACCACCCACTTTTCCTTACCAGTTGCCTGGTCGAGGGCAATGAGCTGTGCGTCGAGCGTTGCGACATACACGTTGCCGCCCGACACTGCGACACCGCGGTTGTTCGGTCCGCAGCACGCCGTGCTGACTGGGGCGTTCTTATGCTCGTAGCGCCACAGTGTCTGCTGCGTCCGCAGGTCGACTGCGACGACCACGTTGTTGGGGGTCGCCGGCGACGTGAGATACATGACGCCGTTCACCACGACGGGCGTCGTCTCGAGACTGCCGAGCCGATCCGTGCCGGTCTGGAAGACCATCCGAGGGACCAGACTGCCGACATTGGTCGTGTTGATCTGGTTCAAGGGCGAGTAGCGGTTGTTCCAGTAGTTGTGACCATACATCAGCCAGTCGCCGCTCTGCGGCGCCTGTTGCAGCATCGCCGACGTCACGTTCGTGAGCGGTGACGCCTTCGAGCCTTGCGCAACCGCGAACTGGGGCTCGTATACCGCGCACATGACGCCGATCGCGACGGCCACTATCCATTTTGACCACTGCTTCATAACTACCTCCGTAAGAGTTGCCAGCTACCGACCAGCTCCGATGGAAATCCCGAGATAGACATTGCGGCCGGGGGCGGGCTCGTAAAAACGACCACGCGCAGCGTTGATGACGATTGAACTGACGTACTGATGATTGAACAGGTTGTTGATGCCGATGAACGGCGCGAGACGCATGCCGCCGGCGGTACCCTCCCATCCCGCGCGTACGGTCGTCGACCACCATGGCGACGTGCGCGTCCTCGAGACGTCGCTCACCAGGTATCCTGACGAATAGCTCTGCTGCACCTCGGCCCAGGCGCCCGCGAACGCGGCAGGCGAACGCGGCAGGCTGCGCGCGGACCGTCAGGTGCAGCCAATTGTCTGGAATCCCGGTCAGCGCGCGTCCGTCCAGCACGTGGGTGCCGGCCGTGTCGGTGAACGAGTACTCTCGGAACCGATAGTCCGAGTATGTCCACGCGGCGCCGAGGCTCAGTCCGGACGCGACAGACAGATCACCGCTCAGCTCGAGACCTTGGTGGCGCGTGCTGCCGGCATTCCGATAGAAGAACCTCGGTGCCGCGATCTCATAGGGTATCAGCGCGTCACGCACCTCGGCCTGAAACAGCGCAACGCTATAGGTGAACCGGCCAGCGAGTGAGCCGCGCGCGCCCAGCTCGAAATTCCACCCGTGCTGGGGCTTGAGGCCGGTGTTGAATCCGCCCGCTCCCGAAGGTGAGTTGGCGAGCTCTGTTGTTGTCGGCGTCTCGAAGGAGGTGCCGACGTTGCCATACGCGGTCATGCTTCTGGACGGATTTACGGCAATGCCGAACGAGCCGGACAACGCGCGCATCATCCGCTCGCCCGAATCGTCGGGATTCGTTCCCGTGATGAGGTGGTCGCGGACGGCGAACTTCACCCAGTCGTAGCGCAGCCCCGCCATAATCGTCGTTTGCGGCGACAGTTCGAGCGCGCTCTGCACGAAGGGGCCGAACTCCGTCACGTGCTCCAGCTGATCGAGCGAGCGTACGGTGTCGCGGGTCGCGGAGTCACCCGGCGTGTTGAGATAGTTGAAGTTCTTGCGATCGTCGCGTTGCCGCTGGAAATCGAATCCGGCCGTGAGCCGGTGGACCAGCGACCCCAGCGGCAGCGGATAGGTGACGCTGGCGCGAGCGCCGTAGTCGACGCGGTCCAGGTCGATGTAGGTGGTCGTTATCGGGTTCTTGAGGTCGCGCGTCAGGCCGAAGACCGTGACGGTCGCTTCGCCGCCGTTCGTCATCGTGCGGCGCACGATCGCGCCGCTTTGGATCTGGGTGACGGCCTTACCAGCGTTGCGGTTCTTGTTCAGGACCGGGACGGTATCGCGGTTGGCCTGTAGCTCGGCCAGCGTCAAGGAACCCGGATTGTCGGCGCGGGGACTGTCACCTACGTCCGAGACCAGCATCAGTGACCAGCCGTCGGCGATGGGCAGCCGCAGCCGCGCGTTGAGCACGCGTTGATCGGCGGCGCTGTGGTCGCGCTCTCCTTCGTAGTCGAGGCGCGAGACGGTCAGCTGTGCACTGCCACCGCCGATACGCATCGCGGTGGTGGACTGCCACTTGTTCCACGTCCGGCCGGATCGCTCACCAAAGCGGCCGCCGACGAAGCGCGCTTCTTCGTGCACGCTCTCGATCGCGGGCGGCCGCGTCCAGATACTGATCACACCGCCCGACGCGTTGCCGAACAGCGCCGACGCCGATCCCCGCAGCACTTCGATCCGGTCGACCTCACCCAACTCGAGATTCGTGAGTTGTCCCTGTCCGTCGGGGAGCGTCTGCGGTATGCCGTCGACGAGGATCTTGATGCCGCGCACGGCGAATGCCGAACGGGCGCCGAAGCCGCGAATCGAAATGCGCTGGTCCTGGGAGAAATTGTAACGGTTGGCGATGAACACACCGGGCACGGTGCTGAGCGCCTCGTCCAGCCCCCACGTCGGCTGCGCGCGGCTGATCTGCTGGCGATCGACGCTTTGAATCGAGAGGGGGATTTTGGTGAGCGGAAGTTCGGCGCGTGCGACGGAAACGGTGATGGGGGCCAGCGTGTACGGCTTGGTCGTATCCGGGATTTGGGGAGTGTCGGACGTCTGGCCGCACAGGGCCATCGGCGCCATGCACCATACCGCCATCGCATACAGAAGCGCGCGACTCGACATGAAGGACTCCCCGACAGGTTGTGGTGACGTGTGGCGCCATTGATCGGGCGAATACTCGTGAGCCGCGCGATGCTGTCCAATAGCGCGTCCGTACCATCCACATCAACGTCTGTCACGGCGGGGTTGTCGTAGTTTTGACGACTTGCAGGCGACGGTGGGCGCGAACTAAGCCGGCGGCTACTCGATGAGCTCACGCTGCTGCGCGTGGGTCACCGCCTCGAGACGGCTGTGTGTGCGGAGCTTGCGACTGATGCGGTGGTGATGCGGTGGAGGCGGTTGCGCAACGTTTGAGCAGAAATGCCCAACTTGCGGGCGATCGACGGCGAGTTGTTGCCTTCGGCGAAGAGTTTGAGAGTGCGGTACTCGTGGTTGGTCAGTGTCTCAACCGGCGCGTGTTGGGACGCGTCTTCCGCAAGCGCGACGAGTTGTCGCGCGGCCTTCAGCATGCGATTGACGAGCGGGGCGTTGAGCCGGCTCGTGTGATGTCCCGCGCCAACCGCACCAAGAGACGGCGTAGCGCCGGGATAAACGCCTACTGTCAGCCGGTCCCTTTGGGCTGATGAGTGCGCTACAGGCCCTTCATGTACTGGATCAAGTCGTTCTTCTCCTGTGCGGTCAGATTCAACTTGAAGAATGTGTCGTAATGGTTGACCACGTCCATCAGCGTGGCGAACCGACCGTCGTGATAGAATCCACCCTTCTCGTGCGTCCACAGTCCCGCGAGCGGCGCGGTCCGATACATGTGCGTGGGAGAGCGGTCCGCCTGGAAGGCGTCGACGCCGATCTCTCTCGGTGCGTGCAGATTGTTCCCCGGCTCAGTGAAGAGCGGCGGAACGTGACAGGTCGAGCAGCGCGCCTTGCCGTTGAATACGTCGTCGGCCCGTCGGAGCGTATCCACCCGCCCGTCAGGGTGACCGACGAGGACCTGGTCCGCGGTGCCGAGAAAGAACCCGGTATCCACGACACCGGCGGTAGCGTGGAGTGCCCGCTCGAGCTCACGCGCGGCTTGTCGGTCCCGCATCGGCTCCGGCAGTGAGCAGTCAAGGATGAGGTTTGCGTTCTCCGTCACGAACGGCCGTGAGCCGGTGCTGTTCATTCGGAGTATCGGTGCCAGTCCGAGCGCCCTGAGCTGCTTCGTCGCGACCCACTGCGCGAACGGGATCACCTCGACTGGAACCGGCCCGTGCTGGCCTAACCCGCGGACCAGCTTTTCCTCGCCGACGAGAATCACCAAGCGTCGGGAGGCGGCGGCTACGATGCGTTCGCGCACCAGGGCGCCGCCCCACCCCTTCACAAGGTCGAGGTTCGGCGCCACCTCATCTGCGCCGTCGATTGTGATGTCGAGCCGTATGTCTTCGCCCAACGCGATGAGCGGAATCCCGGCCTTCCTCGCCGTGTATGCCGAGGCATGTGACGTTGGGACGCCAATCACCCGCAATCCGTTCTGCCGGCGCAGCCCGAGGTTCGTGATGAACAGGGAGGCGGCGCGGCCAGAGCCGAGGCCCACCCGCGCCCCGTCAGCGATCAACTCGAGCGCCTTCGTGGCCGCCGCTTGAACGCCCGGATCATCGAGGTCGCCCGCGACGTAGCCTCGGTCGCTCATGCGCGCCTCACCTTGCCGGGGCACGCCAGCCCCCCATGACCGCCCCGATGTCCGCCGCGAGCCTCATCGCAGCGGCCGGACCCCAGCTGCCCGGGTCGTACTGGAGCGCCGGCACTACATTGCCGAGAATCCCTTGCACGACAGCCCACGCCGCCTCGACGCCATCCTCGCGGGCAAAGAGCATCGCATCTCCGTCCATTGCGTCGCCGAGCAGCCGCTCGTATGGCGTCATCTCGTCGCCGGAGGGACGATGCGTGACTTGGAGTTCGGTCGGTTCAGAGACGAGTTTCTCCCCTGGCCGCTTCACCCGCGCGCCGATCGCGATCTCTACCTCGGGACCCAGGCGGAGGCGCACGTAATTCGTCTCGCCGTGGGCGAGCATCATCACCGGAGGTCGCTTGAACGAGACGATCACTTCGGTCGCCGTCGTCGCGAGCTCCTTGCCGGCGCGGATGAGGAACGGCACACCCTCCCAGCGCCACGAGTCGATATGCAGCCGCACCGCCGCGAACGTCTCGACCGTGGAGTCCCGGGCAACATTCTCCTCCGTGCGATACCCGCGGAACTGCCCGCGCACGACACAATCGGGCGTCAGCGGCCGGATCTTTCGGAAGACCCGCACCTGCTCGTCGCGGATCCCTTCCTTATAGTCCAGGTTGGGGGGCTCCATTGCGAGGAATCCCACCACCTGCAGCATGTGGTTCTGCACGACATCGCGAATGGCGCCGGCCTCTTCGTAGAACCGCCCGCGTCCCTGGAGACCGAACCGTTCCGCCATCGTGATTTGCACGCTCTCGACGTAGTGGTTGTTCCACACCGGCTCCAGGAACGTGTTCGCGAAGCGGAAGAGAAGGAGATTCTGCACCGACTCTTTGCCGAGATAATGGTCGATGCGAAAGATGCATTTCTCATCGAATACCTGATGAAGGGTCGCGTTGAGCGCCCTTGCACTAGAGAGGTCGCGCCCGAATGGCTTTTCCACCACGATGCGCGCGTTGCGTGCACACCCCGAAGCGCCGAGCCCCTGGGCCACGGTCTCGAACATGTCGGGCGGAATGGCGAGATAGTACAGCGGGCGCTTCGCATCGCCGAGCGCTGCTCGCAGCGCGAGATACGTCTCCGGGCGGCGGTAATCGCCCTCAACGTATTGTAGACTCGCTGCGAGCTTGACGAACGTCGCGTCGTCCACGGCTTCATCCTGCTCGATGCTTCGTCTCGCATGGGCGCGAAATCGCTCCAGCGTCCACCGGGAGCGCGCCACGCCGATCACCGGCATGGACAACTGATCCCGGATTGTCATTGCGTAGAGCGCGGGGAATATTTTCTTGAACGCGAGGTCACCCGTCGCCCCGAACAAGACCAGCGCGTCCGATCGGTCAGGATTCATGCGGCGGGCCGTCCCATCAGCGACAACTGCCGGACGAGCACTGCCTTCGCGGTCGCGACGACGTGCTCTACCGTAAACCCGTGCTTTGCCATGACCACGGGCCCCGGCGCCGACGCGCCGAAGCCGTTCACACCGATGATCGCGCCAGTTGGTCCGACGTAGCGTTCCCAGCCGAAAGGAGATCCGGCTTCCACACTCACCCTGGCCTGCACAGCAGGCGGGAGCACCGTGTCCCGGTACTCCGCAGATTGTGCCTCGAACAGCTCCCACGACGGCATCGACACGACGCGGCTCCGAACGCCCTCGCTGGCGAGCTGCCGATGGGCGTCGAGCGCGAGCGATACCTCCGAGCCCGTCGCAATGAGAATGAGCTCCGGCAACCCTCCACCCGTGTCGGCCAGGACGTACGCGCCGTGCGCCGTGCCAGCGGCTGGTGCGAGCGTCGTCCGGTCGAGCACCGGAATCTTCTGACGCGTGAGCACCAGCCCCACCGGCCCCGTTGTGTGCCGCATCGCAATGCGCCACGCCTCGACCGTTTCATTGGCATCCGCCGGACGAAGCACCAACAGGTTTGGCATCGCCCGCAGACTGGCGAGCTGCTCGACCGGCTGGTGGGTCGAGCAGCTACCGTCTTCGCCAAGTGCGATACTGTCGTGGGTCCATACATAGATCACGTGCGCCGCGCTCAATGCGGCGAGCCGGATACTCGGTCGCATGTAGTCCGAAAACGTTAGGAAAGTGGCGCCAAACGGGATCACTCCGCCGTGATGCGCCATTCCCGTGAGGATCGCGGTCATCGCGTGCTCGCGGATCCCGAAATGGAGGTTCCGTCCCGCGTACCCCCACACCCCGCCCGCCGCTCCCTGGGTCGGCGGAGTCTGCCCGTCCTCCGGGACGGTCGCGCTCTGAAAGTCGCCCTTTCCTTTCATCATTGTACGCGTGGACGGATCGAGATCCGCCGACCCGCCGACCAGCGTCGGCACCGACTCGGCCAGCACCTCGATCGCCTTGCCACCCGCGTCCCGCGTGGCCACCGCCCCTTGCTGGGGCATGTAGGTCGGTAAGCGGGCGTCCCAAAGCGGGGGAAGCTGTCCCGCCATCGCGAGGTCGAGCTCGGCAGCGAGCGCCCCGTGAGCGGATCGGTAGCCGTCCATCACTTGCTGCCACGCGGCGCGCACCCCCGCGCCGCGGGTGCCGACCTTCGTGAATTCCCGCTGAGCCTCCTCCGGTACATAGAACGTCCGGTCTTCCGGCCAGCCGTAAGCCCGCTTCGTCAGCCGAGCTTCATCTTTGCCCAGTGGCTCGCCATGTGCCTGGAATGTGTCCTGCTTGTGTGGACTCCCGAACCCGATGTGCGTGCGCGCCACGATGAGCGAGGGCCGGTTCTCCTCGGCGCGGGCTGCCTCGAGTGCCGCGTCCACCGCGCCCACGTCCATCCCGTCCACGTGCTGCACCTGCCAGCCGTATGCCGTGAAGCGCGCACCGACGTCTTCCGAGAAGGTGACGTTAGTGGTGGCGGAGAGTGTGATGCGGTTCGAGTCATAGAGCACGATCAGCCGGCCGAGATGAAGGTCTCCGGCGAGCGATGCAGCCTCGGCAGCCACGCCCTCCATCAGATCGCCGTCGCTCGCGATGACGTAGGTCCGGTGATCCACGATGGGGTGACCAGGCCGGTTGAACGTTGCGGCCAACCAGCGTTCGGCGATCGCCATCCCGACGGCATTGCCGAACCCCTGGCCGAGCGGCCCCGTCGTGACCTCGATGCCGGCGCTGCTCCCTCGCTCCGGATGGCCGGGGGTTTTGCTGCCCCAGCGCCGAAAATGCTTGAGATCGTCGAGCGTGAGGTCGTACCCGGTCAGAGACAACAGGCTGTAGAGCAGCAGGCTCCCGTGTCCCGCCGAGAGAACGAACCGGTCGCGATTGACCCATTTCGGCTGCGCTGGGTCATGGCGGAGGTGTCGCGTCCACAGCACGTAGGCCATCGCGGCCGCGCCCATCGGCATTCCCGGATGTCCCGAAGCCGCCAGCTCGACAGAGTCGATGCTGAGCGCGCGGATGGTGTTGATGCATAGGTCGTCGATGGTGCCTCGCGGGGCTGTCATCCGGCCTGCCCTCGCGAACCCAGGTAGCGGCGGATCAGCGCCGTGGTGGAACTGTCATGGTCGTCGGCGGGCGCCCCATCCCGTAGCTCGCTCGCGATCCGCTGCGCCAGCGCCTTGCCGAGCTCCACGCCCCATTGATCGAACGAGTCGATGTTCCAGATGACGCCCTGGGTGAACACGCTGTGCTCGTACAGCGCGACGAGCGACCCCAGCGTCGCCGGCGTCAGGGCGTCGGCGAGAATAGTCGTAGTCGGCCGGTTTCCCTCGAAGACGCGGTGGGGCACCAGCGATGCCGGCGTCCCTTCCGCCTCGACTTCGCGTGCAGTCTTGCCGAAGGCGAGCGCCTCGGTCTGCGCGAACACGTTCGCCGTGAGCAGGTCGTGGTGACCATCCAGCGGGTTAAGCGATCTGCAGAACGCGATGAAGTCGCACGGGATGAGCTTGGTGCCTTGATGAATCAACTGATAGAACGAATGCTGTCCATTGGTGCCGGGCTCCCCCCAGAGAATCGCCCCGGTCTGGTAATCGACTCGGCCGCCGTCGAGGGTGGTGTGCTTCCCGTTGCTCTCCATAGTCAACTGCTGGAGATACGCGGGAAAGCGCTTGAGGTACTGGTCATACGGCAGGACCGCGACCGTTTCAGCATCGAAGACGTCGCTGAAGTCGCTGTACCAGACGGCGAGCATCCCCATGATCACCGGCAGATTCCGCTCGAGCGGTGCGGTGCGGAAGTGCACGTCCATTGCGTGGGACCCGGCGAGCATTTCGCGAAAGTGCTCCGGGCCTACCGCCAGCATCGTCGACAGCCCGATGGCCGAATCCATAGAGTAACGCCCGCCGACCCAGTCCCAGAAGCCGAACATGTTGGTGGGGTCGATACCGAATTTCGTCACGCCTTCTTCGTTAGTCGAAACGGCAACAAAGTGCCGGCGCACCGCCCGTTCGTCGCCGAGTGCCCGCAAACACCAGGCGCGGGCCGTGTGCGCGTTGGTCAGCGTCTCGAGCGTCGTGAACGTCTTCGAACAGACGATGAACAGCGTCTCGGCGGGGTTGAGGTCGCGCGTGGCCTCGGCGAAATCCGTTCCGTCCACGTTTGAGACGAAGCGGAAGGTCATGTCGCGCCGACTGTAGTGCCGCAACGCCTCGTACGCCATCACCGGACCGAGGTCGGAGCCGCCGATGCCGATGTTGATCACGTTCTTGATGGGCCAACCCGTGTGGCCGCGCCAGCTGCTACTCCGGATCTCTTCAGAGAAAGCCGCCATGCGGTCGAGAACCGCGTGCACGTCTGGCACGACGTCCACTCCGTCGACCAGGATCAGATCGTTCTTCGGAGCCCGCAGAGCAACGTGGAGCGTGGCCCGCTGCTCGGTCACGTTGATCTTCTCGCCGCTGAACATGGCGTCAATGCGCTGGGGCAGGCCGCATTCCTCGGCCAGCCGAAGCAGTAAACCGAGCGTCACTTGGGTAACGCGATGCTTCGAGTAGTCGAGATAGAGCCCGGCGGCTTCGGCGGTCAGACGCTCGCCGCGGCATGAATCGTCGGCGAAGAGCTGGCGCAGATGCCGATGGCGCATCTGCTCGTAGTGGTCAGCCAGGGCTTTCCACGCCGGACGCGCTGTCAACGACTGCAGCTGCGCTGCTGTGGTTGCGGTCATCGTTGGCCCGCATTCGAATGGGCGACCTGCTCGAGCATGGCGCTCTTTGACGCAATGCAGGCCAGCAGGTCCTGCCATGACTTGTCGAAGGACGCGGTTCCCTCGCGCTGCAGCTGGGTCGCAAGGGCAACGTCGTCAACACCGACCCGCCTGAAGTCGGCGAGCACGCCTTCGGCATCGCCACCATCAACCGGCATCACCGCTCTCACACGCCCGTGGTCGGCTAAGGCGAGCAGGGTGCTGTCGGGAATGGTGTTGATGGTGTCCGGTGCGGCCAGCGCCTCGATATACAGCGTGTCCGAAGCGAGAGGATCCTTCGTGCCGGTGCTGGCCCAGAGCAGGCGCTGCGTCCGGGCGCCGGCGGCAGCCAGCCGCCGCCACCGGGGCGACGCTAGCAGACCGCGGTAGGCTTTGTACGTGCGTTTGGCAACAGCGATGCCAAGACGATTCCGCAGCTGTTGGGGAACGTGGTCCCGGACTGCCACATCCCATCGACTGACGAACAGCGACGCGACGGAATCGACGCGCGGATCCAAGCCGGCAGCGAGCCTTCGTTCGATCCCCCGCATGTACGCCTCGGCCACGGCGATGTACTGCTCGGTGGAAAACAGGAGGGTCACATTGATTGGCACCCCAGCGAGGATCGAGGCCTCGATCGCAGGAACGCCCTCCGGCGTACCGGGGATCTTGATAAAGAGATTGGCGCGTTCTGCTCGCGCGTGCAGTTGAGCCGCCGCCTCGATCGTGCTCGCGGTGTCGTTGGCGAGCAACGGAGACACCTCCAACGATACCCACCCATCGACTCCATCGGTGCGGTCGTGGACCGGGCGGAAAAGATCGGCGGCCTGGGTCAAGTCCTCGAGTGCGAGGTCAAAAAACAACGGTTCGCCGGATTTACCTTCAGCGGTTTTCCGACGGATGGCTTCATCGTAGAAACCGCCGTTTTTGATGGCGTGATCGAAAATGGTGGGATTAGACGTGAGTCCAGTAACTGAGAAATCATTCATGTAGTGCAGAAGGGTGCCGTCCGTCAGCAGCTGACGGGTGATGTTATCGAGCCACAGACTCTGTCCGAGATCACGCAGTCGTTGTATCGCCTTCACGTGTCGCTCCTATCGCGTACGCCCGAAGTTGGTTCCGCCCAAGCGGGCGGACAGATCATGATCCACCAGATCCCCGATGCGCTCGACCGTCAGGTCGGCTGTGGGATAGGCGATGAGGTTCTTACGGTCCAGCGCGTAGTGTCCCTGTCGCGGGAAGACCGTGGTCAATCGGTCTTCCCATTTCTTTTTCATCATAGAGAGGATGCGGAGGTTGTCGTCCACCATGACGTAGTGTCGACCCGGGTAACACTTGGCAACGGCCTCCAGCATCTGTTCCTTGTGGATATAGATCAGCACCCGACCCTCGACCGCCGCCCACAGGCCCGAGCGCTGGATTTTGCGTGGCTGAAATACCACATCGCCATCCGAAAGGATGACCGTTAACCCCCTGGTCTGTAGATGCCGGATGACATCGAGCGCGCCGGGATACAACCGGCTGGCAAACGGATAGTCGACCAGAAACGACGACATCAGCAGCAACCGCGGGTCGCTCATATCTCCAAGCCTGTAGCGCTGCAACGCGCCCAGGTAGTCCGCGTAGCCCAGTTCGGCGCGCAACTGCTCGAAGATCGCCCAGTACCGGTCCCGGCTCTCCGATCCGAATTCGAGGGCAAGATGGTCTTTGAGATCGTCCAGCACTCTGTCGTTGTCGAGCAGCGTGTTGTCGCAGTCGAGGAGGAATACGATATCAGCCGGGGAGGTCACGTCGACTCGCCCGTCATGACTGCCGAACGGCTTCATATTCGAGCCTCCTCCTGTTCGAGCCTCTTCCTCGCGTTGGCGAGAATAGTGGCGCGCGGCAAGCCCGGCACCAATAGCGTGTTCGTACTATGCGCGTCAACGCCCGTCATGCTAACGGTGGCGGTGTGAGTGGGCTGCGACGTTTATCGTGGCCGGAAATACGGTTGCATCATTGTGTGATTCACACCCTCGTCCTGCCATTACCGAACTGATCGAGGGTGTTTTGATGATGCGGGTGGAAGCATGAAAACTTGGGGCGTCGGAGGCGGAAGGGCGGGTGCGGCCGGATGGTAAACATCAGACGCTCATGCGTCGTCAACCTCTCTCACTGCGGGATCTGCCAGCGTGGGGCGCGGTTGAATTTCATGGATGGTCACGTGCCCTGCGTCGAACGCGGGTGCGCGCTGAGAATCTCTGACCGGACGATCCCAGCTCCGCGCCTGCCTCGGCGTCTCGCGGGCCGACACTCACGTCAGTTTCTCCCGGAACGCTCCCAGCTGCTGCGTGAGCCATCCGGGTTCGCGCAGGGTTTTGTCTCGCCCCGCATGCAGCCACGCCGCCATGATCTGAGTACGACCGAGGTAACCCACCAGCCGAGTCGGGTCTTCAGGGCTCACGACGACCAGACGGCCAATATCGTGTTGCAACATTTTCTGCATCGCTCGCTCGAGCAGCTCGTCGGGGTAGGTGACAACCAGGGAGGTGGTTCCAGTCTGAAGGACGTCGAGGCCGGTGGTGACCGGGGTCGAGCCTGCGCTGTCTACTCGATGAGCCCGCGCCGTTGCGCGTGGGTCACTGCCTCAAGGCGGTTGTGGGTTCGGAGCTTGCGGTTGATGTGATGGAGGTGATTACGGAGCGTCTGACCGGAAATGCGCAACTGTCGAGCGATGGTCCCGGCGTTCTTGCCAGTGGCGAACAGCTGCAGGATGCGGCGCTCGTGCTCCGAGAGTGCTTCGACCGGTGCGTGATGGGATGCGTCATCCGCGAGCGAAACGATTTGCCGGGCGGCGTCCAACATGCGGGTCATCAGCGTCGCGTTGAGCCGGCTCTGTGCGATGTCGCGCGCCAACCGCACCAAGAGCCGACGTCCCGTTCGCCGGTTGTCGAAGACGATCGTGGACAGGTTCACCCAGAGGCGCGCACCGGATCGCGTGCGGACGTCCAAATCGAAGTGCGGAATCCCGTTGCCGCTTGCCTCCGGGTCGCGGACCGCTGTTTCGGCTCCCCCAGCGAGAGGCTCGGTGCCTAGCGCGTCGTACGCATCGAAGACCTCTTCGATGTGGCGGCCGAGCACCTCATTCGCCGGGTAGCCGAATAGCCGCTCGGCGCTCCGGTTCCAGGAGCAGATCTCGCCGCCCTCGGTAACCGTGTACGCGGCGTCCGCGGTCTGCTCGAGCAACGCGAACAGCTCTGTTTCCAACACCGTCTCTCCTCGCAACCTCCGGCCTGATGCTAGTGCGGCAGGACCGACTGTGCCAGACCACGAAGAGCGCCCCTGACACGCGTCTCTTTCCACGGTACAAACGCTTCATTGTCGCTCGATCAGCCATGCCCTAAACATGTTCGAGACAATGCTGGCAAGCTAAGAAACGCCACTCGCAACAGGAGATCGAGTATGAAGCGTCTCGCATTTACCACCCTCGCCACCGCACTCGGCATCGGAATGCTATTCACTGTCCCCGATATGGCCGCGGCACAGCAGCGTGAATCGCCGCTCCCCGTCGCGAACAGAATGCACCCCGACTCGTCTGCTGCGCTGCTTCAGGAACCGCCGGGCGGCAAGTACAAGAAAGTCAGCACGCTCGTTGCGCTCCCCGACTTCGTCCCCGGGCTCGGCACACTATACGTCGATCCCGCGACGCTCCCCGCGGGGCCGTTTCTCGCGTATGACCACCAAGGCCGCCTGGTGAGTTCCGTCTACATGATCCCGCTCAAGGACATGAACGCCCAGAAGGCGTTCAGCGGTCTGAAGATCGCCCGGGAGCCGGTCGATCACGTAGACATCGTCTTTAACGCAGGACATCCGGGTGTAGCGGAACCGCACTACCACGTGATCGTGTGGTACGTCTCGGCTCAACGCGCGGCCCAGCTCGCCAAATGACGAGTGGTTCGCGTCGTGAGTTCTTGAAGGCCGGCGGGCTTGTGCTCGCCGGCTTAGGGATCGCACCCCTGTTCGGGACGCGGCTCCGTTACTCAGCGGATCCGGAATTGATCGCGATGCGCAGCGACGCGCTGGGCTCCCGAGTCTGGTTCGATCCGATCGGACTCTACGTTCAACCGGGGACGACCGTGCGTTGGATCGTTCGGGAGAACGTGCATACGACGACCGCTTACCACCCACGCAACGACCACCACTCGCTGCGGATCCCGACTAGCGCTAAGCCGTGGGACTCTGGGTTCCTCGTGCATCCGGGCGACGCCTTCGACGTAACGCTCACGGTTCCCGGGGTCTATGACTATTACTGCATGCCGCACGAAGCAGCAGGGATTGTGGGCCGCATCGTCGTGGGAAAATCGTTCGGGCCCGGCGCCCAGGCCTTCGACTACTGGGTGGGCAAGCCGGGAACGGACGGTTGGCGCCGCGTCCCCGACGCGGCCCGCGCGGCGCTCCCGAGCGTCGCAGAGATCCTCGCGAAGCGTCGGGTGTCTCCCGCCGGGCGAGGGGGTTGAGATGGTGATTCGAGCTACCGCCGCGCCGAGCAAGCACGACGCACTACGAGAAGGCATCAGGCTCGGTCTCGTGGTCGCGACAGGTGTCTGGATATGGCTCGCCGTCGTCGACGCGATTGCAGGCGAACCGTTCCTGACCTTCAAAGTACTCGGCGGGATCGCGGTATTCACAGGGGTGCACTACCTGCTCAGCCTCGCGTACGCTGTGATCATCGTAGCCGGCATTCACATCGCGGCCCGGGAGCCGAGTCTGGTCGGAGTGCTTGGGTTCCTGTTCGTGGTTGTCGAATTCGCCTTCATAATGGTGACGATCCTGCTGTCACATCTCGGACTTGGGGACCTCGCCTGGGTCAGGATCTTCGGCGGGAGCCTGATCGGCGCGGCGATCGCGATCGTGATCGTCGCACGAGGGCATCCGCTGTTGGCAACGTTGCGACAAGCCGAATCAGAAGACGGGAATGCGTGATGGAATCTCGATTCTTTGGAAGGATGTGGGACCATGTCTAGTTTCGCTACCGCCCCGACTGCTGCAAAGCTTCGGTGGCTCACTATGGCGGTGACTGTGCTGGTCATCGGATCGCTCGCCGTGCCCGCGAAAGCTCAGCAACAACGTGTGGATACGACTTGGCTGAGCTTTGATAAGGCTGCAAAGACCGTTCGGTTCCAGTTGATCGCCGGACTCACGGGCCTGAATGGCGCTTTGAACTTCAATGGCTTCCGCGACGGGGCGCTCACGCTTGTCGTGCCCGTGGGGTGGGAGACAAAGATCGAGTTCCGCAACCACGACGGGATGCTGCCTCATAGTGCTGAGGTAATTGCTCCTCAGACACCGCTACCGGCACAGCCTGTCGGCCCCGCGATCCCACGTGCCTTTACACTCCAGCTGGCGACAGGACTTCCTCCCGAAGGCACGGATGTCATGCGCTTCGCGGCGCAGCCTGCTGGCGAGTACCTGATCTTCTGTGGGGTGCCCGGACACGGCGCATCCGGGATGTGGATCCGGCTCCGAGTCAGCGCGACGGCCCAGACGCCGGCGATGCTGCTCACGCCAGCGGCAGAGTCAAGGTAAGATGGTAACGGGCGTCGGCGTTATGACCATTGCCGAGCAGCTGGCCCGTTTTGCGGCGCGTGCGTCCTACGACGACCTGTCAGAGACGGCGCGCGAGCAGCTAAAGATCCGCGTGCTCGACGCCCTGGCGTGCGGTATCGGCGCCCTCGATGGCGAGCCGGTGCGGCTGGTACGCGGTCAAGTGGAAGAGTTCGACCACTCCGGGCGGTGCTCGCTGATCGGTGGCGGTACAGCCGCACCGGATCGAGCGGCCTTCTACAACTCGGCGCTCGTGCGTTACCTCGACTTCAACGACAGCTACCTCGCAAAGGGCGAGACGTGTCACCCTAGTGATAACCTCGGGGCCGTGCTCGCCGCGGCGGAATACGCCGGCGCGTCGGGCCGCGACTTCCTCACCGCTCTCGCACTGGCTTACCAAGTACAATGTCGGCTGAGCGACGTGGCACCCGTGCGCGACGCGGGGTTCGACCACGTCACGCAGGGCGCGTACGCGGTTGCCGCCGGCGTCTCGCGGGCGCTTACACTCGACCCCGCACACACTGCCCACGCGATCGCGATCGCGGGCACCGCATTCAACGCCCTCCGCGTCACCCGCACCGGACCGCTGTCGCACTGGAAGGGCCTCGCTTATCCCAACGTCGCCGGGGCTGTCACGCGGACGACGTTCCTCGCCCGCCGCGGCATCACCGGTCCGCTAGAGGTGTTCGAGGGTGAGAAGGGTTTCATGGACGCGGTGTCCGGCTACTTCGAGTTGAACTGGGAGACCGAGGACCTCGAGCGGGTTACCCAGACGATTCTCAAGAAGCACGATGCCGAAATCCACTCGCAGACCGTACTCGAAGCCGTTCTCGACCTGCGTGCGCGCGAGCACGTCTCGGGCGCTGATGTCGAGCGTGTGGAGATCGACGTTTTCGACGTGGCCTATCGCATCATTGGCGGTGGCGAGGAGGGAGATAAGACGGTTGTGCGGACCAAGGAAGACGCGGATCACAGCCTTCCTTATCTGGTGGCCGTAGCTCTGCTGGACGGTCAGGTCATGCCGGAGCAATACCGACCGGCGCGCATTCGCCGTGCGGACGTGCAGGCGCTACTGCAGCGTATCACGGTGCGCCCCGATGACAGCTTCTCTCGTCGCTTCCCGGCCGAAATGCCCTGCCGCGTGCGGCTCACCCTGCACGACGGCCAAATCCTGACTAAGGAACTCGCGGACTATCCAGGCTTTCTCACGCGCGGCCGGACATGGGAGGCCGCACGCGAGAAGTTCGAGCGGCTCGCCGCGCCCTACACGACGCCCTCGCTGCGGGACCGAATCGCCGCGGCCGTCGCCGGCTTGGAGGGGTCGCCGGTGATTGAGCTGACGAGCCTGCTCGCCGCCGTGCGACTCCACGCGGCCGCGGTCGCGGCAAAGGAGACGACCTGATGACTCCCATCGAGATGGAGCGGACCTTCAACTTCCTGCGGACCAACTCACGGGGCGCCAAGCCCCGCCACGCGGGCCTCACTGAAATCCGGGGCCCGTACTACAGCGTCATGGGTCCGCGATATCTCGCGGACGTGCTCGAGACTATGGGGGCCTGGGTGGATTCGCTCAAGTTCGCGGGGGGCTCGTTCACCCTAATGCCCCGGCGCCCGCTCGTGGAGCTCATCGAGCTGTGCCACCACCACGATGTGGCCGTGTCCACCGGCGGATTCATCGAGCGGGTCCTCACGCAAGGATACGGTGCCGTGGATTGCTATATCCACGAGTGCCGCGACCTCGGCTTCGACATCATCGAGATCTCGAGCGGCTTCATCACACTGCCGGCCGACGACTGGCTGCGGCTCGTGGAGCGCGTCCAGAAAGCGGGGCTCAAGGCCAAGCCTGAAGTCGGCATCCAGTTCGGCGCCGGCGGCGCCACGCGCGCCGAGGAGCTCGAGCAGCAGGGCACGCGCGACGCCGACTGGGCGATTCGGCTAGCTCGGCGGTTCCTCGATGCGGGCGCGTATCTGATCATGATCGAATCCGAGGGGATCACCGAGAACGTGACCCGGTGGCGCACCGACGTGGCGGCGCGGATCATCGACGCCCTGGGCCTCGAGCGCGTCATGTTCGAGGCTGCCGACCCGGACGTCTTCGCCTGGTACGTGAAGAATTACGGACCCGAGGTAAACCTGTTCGTAGACCACAGCCAGATCGTCCAGCTCGAGTGCCTGCGAGCGGGGATCTGGGGCACGGCGGACCTGTGGGGGAAGGTCGTCACCTACAAATGATCGGGGGAACGACGATGTCCGCACAGGCGGTCGCCCGGCGTGGCGAGACTCTTCCGGGATTCACGCTCCCGGATGGAGATGGCTCTGCCGTCTTCTTGGAGAGCTATCGGGGGCGTCGCAATCTGGCGGTTGTCTTTGCCGCAGACATGATGGGCGAGAGCCCGGTCACCGCGTTGTTGCAGGAACTCCTGTCACGCACTGAAGAGCTCACAGTGGAAGCGGCGCAAGTGCTTGCCATTGTGATCCCGCCGTACATAGCTGCACAGCGTGGTCCGAGGGGGTTTCTGACGTTGCTGGACGACGGTGGGCACATCCATCGCGCCGTGGGCGCGACGGACGCTGCGGGGCGACCTGCGCCCGCCGTGTTCGTGACGGATCGGTTCCGCGAGATCTTTGCGGCCTACCTGCCAGTGAGCGGCCGCGGATTGCCAAGTGCGAAAGCCATTCTCGAGTGGCTCGTGTTCGTCAATATCCAGTGTCCTGAATGCGGCGTGCCCGAGTGGCCCACTTGATTGAAAGGAGCATTCATATGATCAAACTCAAACGTGCCTATGAGCCCGCCAGCAGCGACGATGGCGTGCGTATTCTCGTGGAGAGACTGTGGCCCCGGGGTGCAACGAAAACACGCTTGAAGCTCGATAACTGGCTCAAGGAGGTCGCGCCGAGCGCGGACCTACGAAAGTGGTTCAGCCACGATCCGAAGAAGTGGCCGGAGTTTCGGCACCGGTACTTCACCGAGCTACGTGCGCATCGCGCCGCTTGGCAACCGCTTCTCAGCGCGGCCAGACGTGGACGGGTAACGTTCGTGTACGCCGCCCATGACGAAGTGCGTAACGGTGCCGTCGCGCTCAAGACGTTCCTCGACCGACGGCTGTGAGCGCATGACCATCCAATCAATTAGTCCTACGACGGGCGAGGTGCTGGAGAGCTACGACGAGATGACGCCCGCAGCAGCCCAGGAGGCCGTCGCGGAGGCGCACAAAGCGTTCCTTTCGTGGCGACGGACCCCTTTTGCCGCACGTGCAGAACGGATGCGGCGGGCGGCCGAGACGTTGCGTCGGAATGCCGGTGAATACGCGCGCCTGATGGCGCAGGAAATGGGGAAGCCGGTACGTGATGGTGAGGCCGAGGCGCAGAAATGCGCACGGGTCTGCGACTACTTTGCTGAAAACGCCGATCGGTTTCTGGCGCGCGAGCCGGTCGCGACCGAGGCGCGCGCGAGTTTCGTCACCTTTCAGCCGCTGGGCGTCGTCCTGGCGGTCATGCCCTGGAACTTCCCGTTCTGGCAGGTCTTTCGCTTCGCCGCGCCGGCGCTCATGGCCGGCAACGGGGCGGTGCTCAAGCATGCCTCGAACGTCCCGGGCTGCGCGCTCGCAATCGAGGAGATCTTCCGCCGAGCCGGCTTCCCCGAGAATCTCTTCCGCACGCTGATGATCGGCAGCCAGCAGGTGGAGGCGGTGATCGAGCATCCGTTGGTGAAGGCCGTAACACTCACCGGCAGCGCGCCCGCGGGCCGCGCGGTGGCGCGCATCGCCGGTGCAATGCTGAAGAAGACCGTCCTTGAGCTGGGCGGCAGCGACCCCTATCTCGTTCTCCACGATGCCGATCTCGAGCTCGCCGCGGCAGTGTGCACGAAGGGTCGCCTCGTGAACTCCGGGCAGAGCTGCGTCGCCGCGAAGCGCTTCATCGTCGTCGAACAGGTGCGCAGCGCGTTCGAGCGTCTCTTTGTGACGCGGATGGACGCCGCCAAGATGGGAGATCCTCTGCGGGAGGACACCGAGATTGGGCCTCTGGCACGGCATGACCTGCGCGCCACGCTGCACCGCCAGGTCCAGGCGAGCGTCGCGCAGGGTGCCCGCTGCGTGCTCGGCGGTAAGATCCCGGACGGCCCCGGCGCCTTCTATCCGCCGACCGTGCTCAGCGACGTGCGTCCAGGTATGCCCGCGTATGAAGAGGAGCTGTTCGGTCCTGTCGCCGCCATTATCCCGGTGAAGGACGAGGAAGCAGCCATCGCGACCGCGAACGATTCGACGTTTGGTCTCGGCGGGTGCGTCCTGACGCGCGATGTTGCGCGGGGCGAGCGCATTGCCGCCGAAATGATCGAGAGCGGCTGCGTGTTCGTCAATGAGGCGGTGCGCTCCGACCCACGGCTTCCCTTCGGCGGCATCAAGGAAAGCGGCTATGGGCGCGAGCTGTCCGGCTACGGGATCAAGGAATTCGTCAACATCAAAACGGTCGTTGTCGCATGACGCATGGCGAAGCCGTGATCGGAGAGGAGCGCCAGGTGGAGCTCACCGGCTACAGCGGGCGGACGGCCGCGACCGTGCGCGTCGTCTCCTACGATCGCGCTCAGCGAGTGCGGCGGGCGCTTAAGGGGCTCGGTACTTGGTGGGGCGCGGCGCTAGTGAGCGTGCTGATCCCCATCGCGCACTTCGTGCTGGTCCCGTCGTTTCTCCTTTACGGCGTGTACACATTCGTCCGGCGCCTCACCGCGGACCAGGTGGCGGTGGCGGGCCGGGGGACCTGCCCGGATTGCGGGCGCGAGCAGCCACTTGATGTGACGGGACGCTGGAGTCTTCCCCGTACTACCAGCTGCCGCTACTGCCAGCGGAGTCTGCAGCTCACGGCCGATCACCACGTCGCGTAGAGATGCATCACCACGACGAGCGCGCGACTGGCAAAGGCCGGTCAGTTGCCCGAGCAACGATAGCAGATGGGTGACTGGTGTTGATGGCCATAGTACGAACGCGTCATTGGCGCGCGCCATCCCTCCCGCGACTATTGACGAAACAATACGTGGAAACGGATCAATGACCCCCAATCAGACCGATACGCTCGCGCCGCCTCGCTCCCGTGCCACTAGGCGACAGCTCCCGGAAGGCCTTCTTCCCGCGCTGGCGCCGGAGCGTCCGGAGCGTGTTGGCGTCGTCCATCTCACTTGGGAGTACATGCCGCTGGCACGAACCGGGGGATTGGGTGAGGCGGTCAGCGGTCTGGCCCGCCTTCAAGCGGCGTCGGGGATGTCGACCACAGTCGTAATGCCAATGCACCGCAGCGTGCGAGAGGTCGCGAAGCGCCTCGATCCGGTTGGCCCTTCCTTTCCGGTTCAGGTTGGATCAAGGGTGGAGGTTGCACGACTATTTCGCCTCGCAGAGCCCCGTCCGGGCCCAGCCATCTATCTGATTGAGAACGCGGCCTACTTCGATCGTCCGGGCATCTACGGTGACGAGAATTCGGACTACCCGGACAACGCCCGGCGATTCGCGCTGTTCGCCCGAGCGGCGCTGGCGGTACTGCCCCAGATCGCGCCGTCCGCTCGGATCCTGCACGCGCACGACTGGCATGCGGCCCTGGCTCCGGTCTACCTGCGGACCGCCCACGCCGGAGAGCCCTACTACGACCGACTGGGCACGGTGCTCTCGGTCCACAACGCGGGCTTTCAGGGGCATTTTCCGTCCGACACCGTCGCGGACCTGGGACTGGCCGGGGAGCTCTACGATTGGCGGGGGCTCGAGTGGTTCGGCCGGATGAACATCCTGAAAGGTGGATTGGCGTTCTCGGACGTCGTGGTCACGGTGAGTCCGTCGCACGTCCATGAGCTGCGAACGCCGCAGGGCGGGTTCGGACTCGATGACACCTTTGCCGCGCTGGGGGATCGATTCGTCGGGATATTGAATGGGATCGATTGCTCCGTGTGGAATCCCCAGGACGACCCGGCGATCGCAGCGCCGTACTCGTCGGCCGACCTAGCCGGGAAGCGGCGCTGCAAGGCAGCGCTTCAGCGGACTCTCGGTCTGGCGCCCCGCGCTCGAACCCCACTATTCGGGATGAGCGCGCGTCTGGTGACGCAGAAGGGCCTCGACTTGATTCTCGGAGGAGATCTGCTCGCCACACCGGACGCACAGTTCGTGTTCCTGGGAGAGGGGGAGCCGCGTTATCAACGGGCTTTGGCTGCCCGGGCAGCGGTCGCGCCAGACCGCATCGCAGCGCAATTCACGTTCACCGATCGTGTCGAACACGAACTGCTGGCCGGGGCGGACATGCTCCTGATGCCATCGCAGTACGAGCCCTGCGGCCTGACACAAATGCGGGCGCAGCTCTACGGCACCATCCCTGTGGCGCGTCGCGTCGGTGGGCTGGCCGACACGATAGAGGACGGCGCGACCGGTTTTCTCTTCGACGAGTATTCGCCGGAGGCGCTCGTGCGCACGACTCGGCGGTCGATCGAACACTACGCGGATCCGCACGCCTGGCACCGGATGATGCGCGCAGCGATGAGCCAAGACTTCGGCTGGCGGCGCTCGGGCGAGAGCTATGTGAAGGCCTACGACCGGGCGCTCGCGTTGCGAGCCCTACATACGAGACAATAGAGTGGACGCGCCGTGAGAGTGCTCGCCGGCGACATCGGTGGCACGAACGCACGGCTCGCGATCGTCGTAGTCGAAGGCGGACGCGCGCGCATTGAACGAGAGCAGCGGTCCGCGTCTCAGGAAGCTCCCAGCCTCGCGTCGATTGTGCAGCGCTTCATCGGGGACGCGGAGCGGTCACTCGAGTGGGCCTGCTTCGGGGTTGCCGGCCGCGTGATCGACGGCGGAGCTCGGACGCCCAACCTGCCGTGGACCATCGACGAGCGCGAGCTGGCTACGGCGATCGGCATCGCCCATACGTCCGTCATCAACGACTTCGACGCCGTCGGCCACGGGCTCGCCCTCCTCGGCCCGAAGGACCTCGAAACCCTCCAACGTGGAGAGCTGGTCACCCACGGCCCGGTCGCGCTCATCGGTGCCGGCACCGGGCTCGGGGAGGCGTTTCTCTTTTGGGACGGCGGCCGCTATCGCGTTCACCCGTCGGAGGGCGGGCACACGGATTTCGCGGCGCGCGACGAGATCGAGTGGCAGCTCCGGCGGGCCCTTGTGGACGAGTTCGTACATGTGTCCTGGGAGCGGGTCGTCTCGGGGCCCGGCCTGATCACGATCTACCGCCATCTCGCGGCGTCCGGCTCCGGTGTCGAGGACGAGGCAGTCCGGGACGAGATGCGTCGACAAGACCCTGGGGCCGTCATCGTGCGGTACGGGCTGGATGGAACGGATCCGTTGTGCGCCGCCGCGCTTGACCGGTTCACCTCGCTATTCGGCGCGAAAGCGGGGGACCTGGCCCTGACAGTCCTCGCGACGGGCGGCGTCTACGTCGCTGGGGGGATCGCGCCCCGGATAGTGGCGAAGCTCAAGACCGGGCCCTTTTTGGAGACGTTTGCCGCCAAAGGGCGCCTCTCTGCGTTCATGGCACGCGTTCCCGTCCACGTCATTATGAATCCTGACATCGGACTACTCGGAGCGGCGGTCGCGGCGGAGCGGTTTCGAGGAGTGAGATAGATCGGTGGCCCTACTCCGCACGGCCCGCCGAGCGTTCGGGCAGCCTGGCATCGCGCCGCGCTGGACGCGCAGCGCCAAGGATGCCGTGGGCACAGCCGCTGCCGCTTCGAGCCGTGTGTGGTTCACGATGTCGCGCGGCGTGCTAAACGAAGTGTATTACCCGACCGTGGATCGCCCCCAGATCCGCGACCTCCAGTATCTCATCACCGACGGCAGGGCGTTCTTCCACGACGAGCGGCGACACCTGAAGTGCACGACGGAATACATCGACGACAACTCCCTAGGAGTGCCGACCACTCCCTAGGAGTGCGGGTCACGAGCGTCGATCCGGAGGGTCGCTACCGTTTAGAGAAAGAGATCATCACCAGTCCCCATCAGGCGTGTGTCCTCATCCGGACGCAGTTCACCGCTCTCGACCCATCGCCGCAGACGCTGCGGCTGTTCGCGTTGCTCGCGCCGCATCTTGATGGCGGTGGCTCGGGAAACAGCGGATACGTCGCGGTGCAGGGGGGGCGCGAGGTCCTGGTTGCGCAGAAGGGAGGGATCTGGCTCGCGCTCGCGGCAACGATCCCATTCCTGCGACGGTCCTGTGGTTACGTGGGTCGCTCGGACGGCTGGACAGATCTGGCCGAGAACTACGAGATGGACTGGGAGTATGACGCCGCCCTGGACGGGAACATCGCGCTCACCGGCGAGCTGGATCTCAGCCGTGGGCACGAGTTTGTACTGGGACTGGCCTTCGGGGAGTCGCTCCACAACGCGCTGACCACGCTCTTCCAGTCTCTCGGCTTCCCGTTCGCAGAGCACAAGACGCGTTTCATCAAGCAGTGGACCCACGCGTGCCGGACGATCGAGCCTCTCGCGGCGCTGTCGACGGACGGCGGCCGGCTGTATCACGCGAGCCACAGTCTACTGCTTGCCCACGAGGACAAGACTTATCCGGGGGCGACGATCGCCTCACTCTCGATTCCCTGGGGCGAGGTGAAGGGCGACGAAGACCTCGGCGGCTACCATCTCGTCTGGACCCGAGACATGGTGCATAGTGCGCTTGGGCTGCTCGCATCGGGCAACACTGATCTGCCACTCCGGGCCCTCATTTATCTCGCCTGCGCGCAACGTCCCGACGGCGGTTTCTATCAGAACTTCTGGATCGATGGCGAACCATACCAGCACGGGATCCAGCTGGACGAGGTTGCCTTCCCGATCCTGCTCGCCTGGCGGTTGCGTGAAGCGAAGGCACTGCGCGAGTTCGATCCGTACCCGCTGGTGGTGCGCGCGGCCGCGTGGCTCGTCCGCCAGGGCCCCATCACGCCGCAAGAGCGGTGGGAGGAGAACAGCGGCTACTCTCCATCCACGCTCGCCGTGAGCATCGCGGCCCTCACGTGTGCCGCGGACTTCGCAGCGGATCGGGGCGACGCGGACACCGCGCAGCTTTTCCAGGAATACGCCGATTTCCTCGAGTGTCACGTGGACGGTTGGACGGTCACAACCGCGGGCGTCCTCGTTCCGGGTATTAGCCGTCATTTTATCCGAATCCATCCAGTCGTCCCCGGTGATCTGGAGCCCGATGAGGATCCGGACCACGGCCTTCTGCAGGTGCGCAACCACCCTCCGGGGGAGCCGTTTGAGTTCCCAGCGAAGGATGTAGTGGATGCGGGATTCCTCGAACTGGTTCGCTACGGAATCCGCACGTTCGACGACCCGCTGATCGAGGACTCGTTGCGCGTCGTGGACGCCGTGCTCAAGGTGAAGACGCCGCCCGGTCCCTGCTGGCATCGCTACAACCACGACGGATATGGCCAACGGGAGAACGGGGGACCGTACGAACGCTGGGGGAAGGGTCGCGCTTGGCCGCTGCTCACCGGAGAGCGAGGCCATTACGAATTGGCCGCGGGGCGCGACGCCCGACCGTTCATAAAAGCGATCGAGGGCTTCGCGAGCCCCACTGGGCTGCTGCCCGAGCAGGTGTGGGACGAGTCAGATCGACCGGACTACTTCATGTACCTGGGACGGCCCACGGGTTCCGCGATGCCGCTCATGTGGGCGCACGCTGAGTACATCAAGCTGCTGCGGTCGGCGCGTGACGGCGTGGTGTTCGATCGCATCCCTCTGGTATCAGCGCGCTACCAGGGGCGGGGCCGGCACGCCAGGAAGCAAGTCGAGGTCTGGGCGTTCAACCGGCGTGTCCGAGCGGTGCGGCCGGGCTGGACGCTTCGCCTGCAGGCAGAGGCACCCTTCCGCCTGCACTGGAGCGGCGACGAGTGGCGCACCGTCCACGAAGCACCGTCCCGCAATACCGCGGCAGGGATCGACTTCGTGACCCTCTCGGTTCCCCCCGATCAGGAAGCACCCCTGCGATTCACGTTCTTCTGGCCTGAGTCGGGTCGCTGGGAAGGTCAGGACTTCGCGGTGGCGATGGACGGGCGCCGCTAAGCGCTACTTGCCTTGTTTTCGGTCTTGGCGATTCAACCAGGAGGCCTCATTGCTGAACGATTTAACTACTAATGAAGGGAACAACCTGTGATCAGGCTCAAACGTGCCTTTGATCGGCGCCTGTAGTGGCTCAACGGCGCGTCTTCTCCGGTATCCAGCCGACTGGCCAGCTCCACCTCGGCAACTATCTCGGCGCGATCAGCCTCTGGGTCGCGGCGCAGGAGGGGCACGAGGTGATCGTCTGCATCGCCGATCTACACGCGCTGACGACGCCCGAGAACGTGCGGGCCACTGACCTCCGGGCCAAGGTTCGGGAGACGGCGGCCGTCCTCCTGGCCTGCGGTATCGATCCCGCACGAGCGATCCTATTCGTGCAGTCGCGCGTCGGCGCGCACGCGGAGTTGGCATGGCTCCTCAGCTGTGTGACGCCGGTCGGCTGGCTCGAGCGGATGATTCAATTCAAGACCCGCTCCACCAATCTCGAAAGTGTCGGGACGGGGCTCCTGGCGTACCCCGTGCTGCAGGCGGCTGACATCCTGCTCTATCGGGCTGACTTGGTCCCGGTCGGTGAGGACCAGCGGCAACACATCGAGCTGACCCGTGACATCGCGAGACGGTTTCATGCCTTGTTCGGAGAGGTCTTCACGCTCCCGGAAGCGATGCTCCGGCAGACCGGCGCACGGATCATGGGCCTGGACGATCCGACGGCGAAGATGAGCAAGAGCCTTGGGGAGACGCGGAACCGCCACGCGATCGGCCTGGTCGATCCTCCAGACGTGATCCGCGACGTGATCATGCACGCCGTCACCGATTCTGGGCGGGAGGTCCGACCCGAGCATGCATCCCCGGGCGTGACTAACCTCTTGACGATCTACGAGCTTCTATCAGGCCGGGGGCGTGAGGCCGTCCAGGCGGAGTTCGTGGGAAAGGGCTACAGCGCGTTGAAGCGTGTGGTCGGGGAACTGGTCGTCACAACGCTTGAACCCATTCGGCAAAAGTACCTCGATCTGTCGGCCGAGCCGGAGACACTTGACGCCATCCTCGCGGTGGGCGCTGAGCGAGCCCGTGCGCTCGCTGGCCCGACGCTCAATCGAGTAAGGCAGCTCATGGAGTTGGACGAAAGAGTACAGTGACAGCCCCTGTTTATCCCAGTCTCGACGCTTTGCTGGTAGCCGTACGCGGTTGCCGGGCGTGCGAGGCGCATCTGCCGCTCGGCCCAAGGCCGGTGCTGTCTGCCGGGGCAACGGCTCGAATCCTGGTCGTGGGGCAAGCGCCCGGTTTGCGCGTGCACCAGACCGGGGTGCCGTGGGACGATCCTAGCGGAGATCGGCTGCGCGCGTGGATGGGCGTGGACAAGGACGTGTTTTATGACGAATCGCGTATAGCGATCATTCCCATGGGGTACTGCTATCCGGGGCGAGGCAATGGCGGTGACATGCCGCCACGCCGTGAATGTGCGACGCAGTGGCTCGACCAACTGCTGGCACGGCTGCCCCGGATTGAACTGACGCTGCTGATCGGTCAGTATGCCCAGCGCCACTTTTTGGGCACGCGTCGCAAGCGGTCACTGACGGAAACAGTCAAAGGCTGGGAGGAGTATGGTCCCGATTATTTTCCCTTGCCCCACCCCTCGCCTCGCAATCAGCCGTGGTTCCGGCGCCATCCCTGGTTTGAGCGGGGACTCGTGCCGGAGTTGCGCGCGCGACTCAACCCGCTGACCCCGCGTTGACGCAAATAACCGCGCAGCACGATTCCGAACCCGTCGTACTGACCGTGGGCCATTCGACACGGCCGCTCGCCGAGTTCGTTGCCATGCTAAAGGCGCACTCGGTGGCCCGACTCATGGACGTGCGTACTGTGCCACGCTCCCGCCACAACCCGCAGTTCAACCTCGACACCTTGCCGGTCGAGCTCGCTGCTAATGGCATCGGCTATGAGCACGTTCCTGGCCTGGGAGGTTTCCGCCGCGCGCATCCAGGATCCCTGAATACGGGATGGCGAAACCCTTCTTTCCGCGGTTTTGCCGACTACATGCAGACGTCAGAATTCGCGGACAACTTGGCTGAGCTCATTGCAAAGGCCACACGCGAGCGCATCGTGCTGATGTGCGCGGAGGCAGTACCGTGGCGCTGCCATCGATCATTGATCGCCGACGCGCTGTTGGTCCGCGATCTGCGCGTCGAGGAAATCATCAGCAAAACACGATGCCAGCCGCACGGGCTGACGGCCTTCGCACACGTCAGCGGCACGACAATCACTTATCCGCCGGAAGCCAACGTGGAAGCGGGGCTGTGAACTGGAAGAACTGGATGCGACAGTTTGAGCCCCGGCCTATTCTGCTGCCCCGGCTCGTCGATGAGCAACTGAGACAGATCCCGAGAGCGTTGCACGCGTTCGTCCAGGTGCTTCGCTCGTAGGACCGCCTCGCTCACCCGTGGTACCACCAGGCACCAGCTTTACTGATCCAAAGGCATGCGACGCCCTCCAAAGGCATGCGACGCCCGCCAGCCCAATCGAGAAACCGGCGGCCACACCCCTGGAATCAGCTGAGGCCCACTTCCCAAAGAGCAGGAAGGCTGCGACGAGAATGAGGAGCCATCCCAGCACTCGGACTCCCTTCCACCTCCTCCCCGTCCGCTCGATGACCTGAACAGCTTGCTGCCTGTCGCCGTTGACCATGGTTGCGGAGGGGAGGGTGTTACTCGTTTCACGACGAACGCCTGCTAACCTATGCGCTTGACTTCGCATATCGTCGTATGGTACCCAGACCGTACCGGAGCCGGGGGCCGGGGGCCGCTTCCGAGCCGGGGCCGGAACTCGTTGCGGCAGGAGGAACTGCGGAGCTCCCGAGGCAGGACTCGAACCTGCGACCCGCCGGTTAACAGCCGGCTGCTCTACCAACTGAGCTACTCGGGAATGAGGCGCGAAATATCACTCGCACGTTCCCTTACTTCAACCCGTAGCCGCTTCCCAATCCCGCGCCGCTGCTTCCCACCCGCCGGAGCGCGTCTGCTCAGGGACCCCGGGGCGACGGCGCGGCCCGATTCATGAGCAACCAGTACAGGCCGAGCTGTTGTGCCGCCTTCGTGAATTCCACGAAGTCGACGGGTTTGCGTACGTAGCTGTTCGCGCCCAGGCTGTAGCCGTCGATGACATCGCGCTCCTCGTCCGAGGAAGTCAGGATCACGACCGGTAACAGCCGCGTGCGCTCGTCGGCGCGGATGCGCTGCAGGACCTCCATGCCATTGATCTTGGGCAGCTTGAGGTCCAGCAGCACGACCGCCGGGAGCTCGGCCGGCGCGGGGCGGTCCTTCGAGCCAAAGAGCAAACCGATCGCCTGAACGCCGTCCTGCGCGACGATCACCTCGTTGGTGATGTTGTGACTCTTGAGCGCCCGTAGGGTCAATGTGACGTCGTCGGGGTTGTCCTCGACGAGCAGAATCTTTCCCGGGTTCACAACCGCCTCCGGCCCGCGTCGCGGGCGATCATAGCGTGAAGAAGAACGTCGCTCCCTGATCCACGGCGCCCTCGGCCCATATGCGGCCGCCGTGCCGGGTGATGATGCGGCGCACGGTGGCGAGCCCCACCCCAGTGCCCTCGAATTCAGCCGCCGAGTGCAGGCGTTGGAACACGCCGAATAGCTTGTCGGCGTAGCGCATGTCAAAGCCGGCGCCATTGTCCTTGATCACGAACACCCGGTCACCGTTGTCGTCCACTGCCGTAAACTCCACTCGTGGCTTCGGCTGTTTCCCGGTGTATTTCCAGCCATTGCGCAGGAGATTGTCGAGCACCACACGCAGCAGTCTGGTATCGCCCTGGGCCTCGAGGTCCGGTGCGATGGCGAAGTCCACCTCGCGGTCCGGCGTCGCTCGCTGGATATCGAGCACGATCTCCCGGGCGATGCCACTCAAGTCCACGCGCTCGGTCCGCATTTCCGCCCGCGTGACGCGGGCCAGCTTCAGGAGATCGTCGATCAGGGTCGCCATCCGCTGGCTGGCGGCGCGCACACGCTGCAAGGCGTCCCGTCCCGCGTCGCCCAACTGGCCCGCGTAATCCTCCAGCACCACCTGGCTGAAGCCGTCGATGCTGCGGAGCGGCGCACGGAGGTCGTGCGACACCGAGTAGGCGAATGCATCGAGCTCGGTGTTCGCGGCGAGCAGCGCAGCTCCGCAGCATTGCGCCGCAGCGCCTCGTTCCGATGCTCGAGCTCCTCGGTGCGCTCCGCGACCCGCTGTTCCAGCCTCGTCGCATGCTGTTGCAGCTCCTTCTTCTGCTCCTCGAGCCGGCCGAGCATTTGGTTGAAGGCGTCGGCCAGCTGACCCAATTCGTCCTCGCCGAACTTCGGCGCCCGCGCGAAATAGTCCTGCTGTGTCGCGACCGCCGTCGCGGTGTTCGCAAGCGCGAGGATCGGTTCCGAGATCTGCCCCTGCAGCGCGGCGGCCAGCGCGTAGGCGGCCAGCATCGCGATCGCGAGAACCACGATGGCGATGATGGCCGAGAGGCGGAGCGTGTCGGACACGGCCTTCGTGTCCGACATGATGTACAGAGTCCCTAACCGCTGGTTCCCTCCCTGCGCCACGGGCGTAAACCCCACCAGGCGGCCGCCCTCGAAGCGGTAGCCGTCCGGCTGCGGTGCTGGAGGGATAAGATCGGCGGCGCCAGCTGCCGGATAGGTTGCGAGCACCCGCCCGTCCTGGCCATACAGCGCCGCGGCAACCATATGCGGGTCGTACTTCAGGGCATCAAGGATTTCTGTTGCGTCCGCCTCGTTCGCAAACGCCAGGGCGGCGGTGCTGTTGGCGGCAAGGATTTGAAGGATTTGGGACCGCGTGGCCAGATGAATCAGTGTCGTCTGGCGGAACGTCACGACCTCGTAGGTTACGAACGCGGCCGACGTCAGCAACAACACCAATCCGCTGATCAGCAGCAAGATCGCCGTCAGCTTTCGTTTTATTGGCCAGTCACGGATCGACATGCTCACCGTCGTGGCGTTCTGACGATCTCGGCGACGCGCAGCAGCTTCGAGCTGATCACGACGTTGGCGGCTTGCGCCGCCTCAAGGTTAATCCTGAGACGAATGCGGTTCTTGTCGTTGACAAACTGAATCATTCCGCCCCGCTGGGCGAATTCTTCGCCATCGCTCACGGTGAGGATGGGCCGGTTCTGGAGCGCCGCGAGAATTTGCCCGACCCGCTCGTTCTCCGACCGGCTGATGAAAAGAATGTTGCACGCCTCGATCTCGCTCAGCTCGCGGTAGCGGCGGATCTCGATGGGCCGCACCCCGACACGTTCTCCACGTACCGTCTCATCCAGGAAGGTGCCGAACGGGTCATCCCCGAGGATACCGATGAGCAGTGGCGTCTGCGCGGCCGCGGGCTGCCAATCGACAAATTGAGAGAAGTTGAACAGGAATACGGCCTTCAGCTGATACTCAGAGGCCCTCTGGCCTTGCACGACCAGCAGCGCGGACATCAGGACCGTGACCGCTTTCAGAAATGCCATTGCGCCATCCCATACACACCGCGTTCGATCTGCCGCCGGGCGGTTGTCGTGCCGAACTCCGCATGCCGCTCGTGAAGCAGGTTCTGGCCGACGATCGACAGGTCCAAACCGGCAATGGGTTGCCAGGTGAGCCCCGCATTCAACTCGGCATATGCCGGTACGGCTTGTTTCGCGATCTCACCGACATACCGGAACCCACCGTCCAGCTTCAGATGCGCGGGCAGGTCCAAGGACGAATGCAGGAAAAGCTGGCGATCGGGAGCCTGTGATTCCGTCGCGCCGCGGCTCGTGTCGGTGCTGCCGGGATTGGGCCAGATGTGTACACGTAACTCTGTATACCCAGCACGCAGTTGCCAATTATCTGTGATGCGATAACTCGCGGTCGCCTCGCCGCCATACGACTCGCCGTCCTGACCGTTGGCGATAACGATCGGGGTGGGGTTGGGGGGGTTGACCTGCTCCAAGCTGCGGAGGCCGCGGTAGCGGCTGTAGAAGGTCGCGACTGCGAGTACCCACGCACCCTGCTGATGGCGATATCCCAGCTCGTAGGCCAGCTCCGTCTCGGAGCGGAAGCCGGGGCCGCCGGCGAGGAAATAGGGGGGTTGCGCGGGCACGAACAATTCCCGGTCGATGCGCGACGGCGTTCGCACCGCCCGCGAAACCGCCACCCACAGCGTGCGGGACGGGCTGAATGTCCAATTCACGCGGCCGCTCGGCTGGATCTCAAACCCGGTGTAGTCGTTGTGCTCGATTTTTGTGCCGAGCGTTACGTGTAGCTGATCGGACGCAAGAGCGATCTCATCCTGGGCGAACGCGGTAAACCACTGTCTGGCCACGTGGGGGGGCAGGAACGCCAAGGCCGCGGTGTTGGCGACGTGATCGTTGATGAGCCGGTAACCGACGCCCCACACCACATCGTGGCGGGCGCCTACGGCAGCGCGATGCTGCAGATCGATGTCATAGATGTCGAGATCTTCGCCAAAGGTGCCCGGAATGTCCCGGTGCGTGCGGTCGTAGTACGCCTGGGCCGTGACTTCAGACTTGGCGGAGATTGGATGCGCCCATC
>Ga0193723_1000022_pt1 | contig 41890 bp, 37 predicted proteins | sample H2m2metaG_FD_143042 | JGI IMG/M metagenome (GOLD analysis project Ga0193723, IMG submission 143042) | Soil microbial communities from a riparian zone of the East river system, Colorado, United States - H2m2 | ecosystem: Environmental > Terrestrial > Soil > Riparian zone | place: USA: East River...
GTTAGGTTCGAGTCATGAACGTGACGAACATCGGTAAAGCGAGGAAGACGCAAGCTCCGACAGAGTAATCATGACTGTGCCCATTTCGTTCCGTGGTGGATTCTATACCGGCCTCGTTGCCGCACTTTTTGTCGGACTGTTTCTGATCTGGCTTTGGCGACCGGAGCGTCAGGTCAGGCGTCATACCGAAAATTTTCTCCACGCCATCGAACACAAAAACTGGGCGGGCGCGGCGGATTTTATCGGCAGCGATTATCGCGATCAGTGGGGCAACGATCGCGCGCGTGTTCTTGAACGCATGCATGAAGGTTTTCGATATGTGCGGGGGATTAAAGTAAGCGCATTTAACGTAACCGTGCGGGTCGAACAACGTCGCGCGGAATGGACCGGTAGAATTTGGATCAATGGCGATGGGGGCGAAATCGCGGAGTCGCTTAAAGAGCGCGTCAATTCGCTACCCACGCCGTTCCAGCTTGAATGGCATCGCCTCTCTGGCAAACCCTGGGATTGGAAGCTCGTTCGCGTCAGCAATTCCAGCCTCGAAATCCCAGCTGAGGTCTATTGAAAGACCGACAATAGATCGAAAGCACTTGGCGGTATAAAAAATTGTAGGGCGGTTGTATCAGCCGCCGAATTTATAAAGGCGACGTTTCGCACAAACGTCCTACAACCAATCAGAATCAGCGGGCTTATTTGCCAAGCGCGTTGCGCAATTCCTTCTTGGCCGATTCTACTTCGCGGGCCGTTTTCTGGCAAAGCAAGATGGCGCGGAGCTTTTCTCCCTGATAATAGCGGGCGATGAATTTCTTCTTCGCGTAGATCCCGGAAAGGTTAACCCGAGTTGGCTGGGCGCTAAAGTCGCCGACAAAATCCATGTGCAAGTCAAACATCTCCGTCCAAAAGTACGGAATTTGCTCGTAGCGGATCCGTTTTTTGCCGGTCATATTCGCGCCCGCGATCAGGCCCTGGTCCCGCGCGTTGTCCCAATGCGTCTGGCGCCGCACGCCGCCCATCACCCGGTCTGGATAAAATGCGAGGTCGCCGATTGCGTAGATTCCTTTTTCCTCTGTCTCGAGATAGTCCGTGACCGGCGATCCGTGCGGTCCGGCCAGCGGCGTGTTACGAACCAGATCGAGATTCGGCTCTGCACCACAGGCGACCACGGCAAGGCCTGCCTGCACCCGGTTGCCGCTTTTTGTCTGGATATTGCGAAGGATGGTTTTCCCTTCAAAACCATTAAGACTTTCGCCCATCAACATTGTAACGCCGTGTTTTGCGAAATATTCCGTGAGCCATCCGCCCGTTTCAGCATCGATATATCGATTCAATAAGTAAGGATCGCGATGCATGATGGCGACCTTCAGCTTCATGGTGCGCAAACTCGCTGCCGCCTCGCACGCGAGCAGTCCACCACCAACGACCATGACGGTCTTCTCCAGGTTCGCCATCTCGCGCAAGGCCAGCGCGTCACGAATTGTCCGCAGGTAAATCACATTGCCAAGACCGACGCCGGCAACCGGTGGCCGGACCGGGCGGCTGCCCATGGCGAGGCAGGCTTTGTTGAATTCAATGCTTTCGCCGTTCGCAAGCACAGCCAGACGCCGGTCGAGGTTGAATTGGGTCACAACCGTGCCGAATCGCGTCTCGATTTTGTGCGCTTGGTACCAGTGTTCATTCGGTTCCTGCAATTTTTTAAGCTGAGGGTTCTTTTCGCGGAGAAAATCCTTCGAGAGAATCCAGCGCTTGTAGGGAGGAAATACCTCCGCGCTGACAAGCGTGACGCTCCCCCGTTTATCGTGGCGTCGAATTCCTTCGCAGGCGCTGGCCCCGCCAATTCCCCCGCCGATTATGAGATAGTCGCGCTGAATCATTTTCCAAAAATCGCACGATAGATAATTAGCTTAGCCGCTGGCGAGGGAAAAATTTTGGTAGGGACGCCACGCTGCGGCGTCCAGGACAGCGCAGCGCGTTGTCCCTACCCAAGCACCGCTCGGCAGATTACCACCGACGCGATTACGCCGGTAAGATCGGCAAGCAAACCCGCCGGGATGGCGTGTCGCGTTTGTTTGATACCCACGGCTCCAAAATAGACCGCCGCCACGTAAAACGTGGTCTCGGTGCTTCCATAGATCGTCGCCGCCGTAAAGCTGACAAGGTTGTCCGGCCCAAGCCGATGCACAATGTCGGTCAACAGGGCGAGCGTTGCGCTCCCGCTAAGCGGACGCATTAACGCCAGCGGAAGGAGATCTGGAGGAAATTGCAAGGGAGACAAGATCGGCGAAAGCATCCGACTCAGCAGGTCGATCCCGCCGGCGCCTTTAAACATTCCGATCGCTACCAGCATCGTCACGAGAAAAGGAATGATCTTCAGAATCACGCCAAAGCCTTCTTTCGCGCCCTCGACAAACTCTTCGTAAACTTTCACCCCGCGCGTGGCAGCATAAAGAGGAAAAAAACTGAGGAGAAACGGGATCGCCAGGATCGACATGGCATTCACGCAGCGAACAAAAATATTCTGCGCGGCCGTATCGGGCGCCATTGTGAGACCAAACAAGTTTGGCGCGACCATCCGAACGAAGAGCACGAGAAACAAAACAGTAAGAATGCCGAGCGCAATCGACCCGTAGATCGATACTCTATGGGGAGGGAGTCCCGCGACAGGCGTCTCTTCGGGCAACTCGGTTGTCGACTGGGGTACTGAACGGTACCGCGAATCGTCACTCATTACAGGTGTTGGGCCGCTCGGCTGAAAGATCGACAGTTTCTCCAGCAGCTTGACAGAGATGATCGCCACGCTTGCCGCGCAAAGTGTTGCCAGGAGCGCTGTGCCAACAATGGCTGTCGGCCGCGTTGATCCAGACGCGGCAAGAATCGCGATTGCCGTGGCGGGAATCAATTGCACGGAGCTGGTGTTAATCGCCAGGAAAGTGCACATCGCGTTTGTTGCCACGCCGGGACGCGGGTTGAGCGTTTCGAGGTCGCGCATCGCGCGCAAGCCGAGTGGCGTGGCGGCGTTACCAAGACCAAGCATATTTGCGGACATGTTCATCACCATTGATCCCAGTGCCGGGTGATCCGGTGGAATGTCCGGGAAGAGTCGCCGCATGATTGGGCGGAGGCCGCGCGCGATCCGTTGCACCAAACCGGCGCGCTCCGCCAGGCGCATTACGCCCAGCCACAGAGCCATGATGCCGATCAGACCCAGTGCGATCGTGACGGCCGTTTTCGCGCCATCGAACGCGCCCGCGGTCACATCCTTTAAGCGATCGTTCCAGCCGCCGATTGTGACTGCCAGCAAAACGAGCGCGAGCCAGATATAATTGAGCACGGCCGGTTATAAAATGTAGAGGCGCTTGTGCCAAGCGCCTGTTCCCAATTCGCTGACCTCGGCCAGCCGATATTGTTATTGCGTTATCGCTCTTTCTTTCGACAGACTGGCCACGCGATGAATGAATCCATCACTCAAATTAAGGACATAACGGCGAATCCGGCTCCGCTCGGACTACTCGGCTTTGGCATGACGACCGTGTTGCTGAACCTGCATAACGCCGGGTTTTACGAACTCAACAGCATGGTGCTGGCGATGGGCATCTGTTACGGCGGCGCCGCGCAAATCGTCGCCGGCATTATGGAATGGAGGAAAGGCAACACCTTCGCCACCACGGCGTTTGTTTCCTACGGCTTGTTCTGGCTGTCGCTAGTAGCGCTGATTGTCCTGGCCAAATTGGACTGGGGCGCAGCGTCCGACGAGAAGGCAATGGCTGCGTATCTCGCCATGTGGGGATTGTTCACCGCCGTCATGTTTATCGGGACGTTGCGGCTAAACCGCGCGCTGCAAGTTGTTTTTGGTTCGCTGACGATCCTTTTCTTTCTGCTCGCCATCGGCGATTTCACTGGCGCCAGCGCTGGCTTCAAACATGCCACCGGTTACGAAGGAATTTTCTGCGGGTTCTCCGCGATTTACGCCGGGCTCGCGCAGGTGCTCAATGAAGTGTTCGGCAAAATTGTGCTGCCGCTCGGCCTTGTGAAGAAATAGGGGACCACAAGGCTAAGTTTTCTTCAATAAATTCGCCGCCAGTTTTAAGGCCGATTCACTTTTCCCACCGAGCATGCGCGCGATTTCTTCGCGACGGGCTTTCGCTGTGACTTCGCGCAGATTCGAAAAAGTACGGCCGCGCACAACTTCTTTTGTTACAACAAAGTGCGAGGTGGCAGTCGCGGCCACCTGGGGAAGGTGAGTGATGCAAACCACTTGATGATCGCGACCCAAGGTTTGCATCTTTGCTCCGACCGCGTGCGCGATCTCGCCACCGACGTTAGTGTCGATCTCATCGAACACGAGTAACGGGACGGCGTCATGCGCAGCCAGCGCGGATTTGATCGCGAGCATCAAGCGCGAGATTTCGCCGCTCGAGGCGATCGCGCGCAGCGGTTTCAACGGTTCGCCTGGATTCGGCGAGAAAAGCAATTCCACGGCGTCGAAGCCATTCGGGCGCGGTTCATCAAGCGCAGCTAGTTTCACCTCAAACTCCGACCGCCGAAATCCAAGATCGCTAAGATTGCGCCGGATGTTCTCGGAAAGTTTAGGTGCCGCTTTGACCCTCAATTTGCGCACTTCTTCACCGCTACGGTTCATTTGCGCGCGGATCTTTTCAATTTCGCTAGCCAGACGCTCAAGTTCGGCATCTCGTCCTTCGATCTTTCGCATGCGATCAGCGGCGCGTTCTCCGAAAGCAATCACTTCGGAAATCGAGCCGCCATATTTCCGCTTCAAGGTTTCGAAGAGCGAAACGCGCTGCTCAAGCGCGGAAAGCTGCGCCGGATCGAGATCGAGCTTTTCTGCGTATTGGGAAAGTGAGCGAGCAATTTCGGAAAGTTCGACAACTGCGGTCGCATGCGCGGAGGAAAATCGCGAAATCGAGTCGTCGATCTTTTCCAACTCGCGAAGCAGTCGCTGCGTTTCGGCCAGTTGCGAGAGAACGGAGCCGTCTGCTTCGGAGAGCTTGTTCGCGATTGTGCTGGCCAGTTCGATGAGTCGCTTGCTGTAGCTGGCAAGCCTGTAGCGGCTCTCGATTTCTTCTTCCTCGCCGGCAACGAGATTTGCCGCTGCAATTTCGTTAATCTGATGACGAAGCAGATCAAGCTCCTGTTCGCGCGCCGTCTCTGCGGTATTGAGCGCGGCATGTTCGGCAACCAGCGTTTGCAGTTGCCGGTAACATTTTCGGTATTCGCCCAGTCGATCCTGGGCGCGGGCAAAGGAATCGAGCAGCCCCAGTTGCTTGTCGGGTGAAAGTAGAGATTGGTGGTCGTGCGGGCCGTGAAGATCGACAAGCTCGTCGCCGAGATTTTTCAAGATCGACAAGGTGGTGGGCGAGCCGTTGATGAATTGCCGGTTTGCGCCACTTGCGGAAAGTGTGCGCTTGATGATTAGATCGCCTTCAGAAGGTTCAACGCCCGCTTCGACAAGCTGCGGATTTAATTTTTGGAGATCGTCTCCGCTAAAAGCGGCTTCTACCGCGCAAAGGTCGGCGCCGGTCCGAATGAGCGATTTGTCCGCACGTTCCCCGAGTAAAAGTTGGAGCGCGCCGATAATGATCGATTTGCCGGCGCCGGTTTCTCCGGTGACGGCGATGAAACCTGGCGCAATCTGCCATTCGAGTTCCTCCACGAGCGCGAGATTCTTTATTCGCAACAGATTGAGAACAAGTGGCACGAGAGTTGAGAGTTATTAGTTGGGAGTTGAGAGTTCAGCTTGCCAACTCAGCTCTCAATTCTCAACTCTCAACTCAGGTTGACCTTTCTCGGCACCGGCACCTCGCAGGGCGTGCCGATGATCGGTTGCGACTGTGCGGTGTGCCTTTCCCTCGATCCGCGCGACAACCGATTGCGATCGTCAATTTATGTCCAAACGCCGGAATGTTCGTGGATCGTGGACACGGGGACCGATTTCCGGACGCAAGCGCTGCGGGAAGATATCCGCACTGTCGATGCAGTAATCTTTACTCATTCGCACACCGATCACATCATGGGCTTTGACGATCTTCGGCGATATTCGCACGCGCGGGGCTCGATGCCGGTCTATGCCTCTGTTGAAACTATGCGCGACCTCGAGCGCGTCTTCGAGTTTGCCTTTAAAGGCCTGTACACGATTCCGGGTTATTTGAAGCCGGAGCGGCACGTGATTCAGGGACCTTTCGAATTGGGTGGCACGTTGATCACACCGCTCCCAGTGCCGCATGGAGACTCTGTCGTGAACGGCTATCTCTTTTCGCGCGGCGGGGAGAAACTTGTTGCCTACATGAGTGACTGCAGCGCGGTGCCGGACAAAATCGTCGAGCAAATTTCAGAAGTGAAAGCACTAATCATCGATGCGCTTCGTGACAAACCGCATCCGACTCATCTTAGCGCAGAACAGGCGTTGGAAGTCGCGGCGCGCGTGCGACCAGACGCGACTTATTTCACCCACATCGCTCATGAGCTTCCGCAAGCGGCCGAGTCGCGGCTGCCCGCTGGCGCACATATCGCTTACGATGGCCTGAAGCTCGCGTTCCGATGAAATATTTAGCCGCGATTGGCATTCTGCGTGTGGCAAATAGGCGAAGCGGATGCGTGAAGAAGAAGCTCTCGCTGCCTGGACGGCCGGCGCCACAGCGCTAACGAATAATCCCACGCTCGCTTTTTTCGACGAACTCGAGAATTTGCATGATCTCTTCGGTCTGGCGCATTTCGTTTCGGATCGCTTCGATCGCCTGCCGAGTGTTGTATTTCGAACGATAAATCAGACGGAATGCTTCCTTGATCTGCTTTACGCTTTCAGGTGGAAAATTCTTCCTTTCCAAACCAACGAGATTGACTCCGCGAATTTCCGCGGGATTGCCATCGGCGATCATGAACGGCGGAATATCCTGGACAATTTTCGAGCAGCCGCCGGTGATGGCGAAACGCCCAATTCGGCAAAACTGATGCACAGCGGTCAGCCCGCCAATTACCGCGTGATCGCCCACCTCCACATAGCCGGCCAACGTGCCGTTGTTAGAAAAAACAACGTCGTCTCCGACCACGCAATCGTGCGCGATGTGACTGTAGGCGAGAAAGGTGCCACGGTTGCCGATTTGCGTTTTTCCCGCGCTCGTTGTGCTGCGACTAATTGTGACAAATTCACGAAATGTATTTTCATCTCCGATTTCCAGATAAGTCGGTTCGCCCTGATATTTTAGGTCCTGGGTCTGCTGCCCGATCGAGCAGGAGGCGTAAAATTTATTTCGGACGCCAGCCCTCATCGGTCCGCAAAGGGTGACGTGCTGTTGGAGCCAACAATTTTGGCCGAGCACCACGTCGGCTGCGATCACGCAATATGGTCCGATGGTCGTTCCCGCGCTGATTTCCGCCCGAGGATCGACAATTGCCGTTGGATGAATCTGCACGTCGCTCATTTATCGAGAAACGTGAACATCAATTCGCCTTCCGAGACGACCGCGTCGTTGACGACGCAAAAACACTTCGTTTTTGCCATGCGGTCGCCGCGCGATCTGGTGAGCTCAGCATGAATGAACATGGTGTCGCCGGGAAACACCGGTTTGCGAAACTTTACACTGTCCGCGCTCATGAAATAGCCGATGCGGTTCGTCGTTTTCGTCAGTTTGAACAATAACAGGCTCGCCACTTGCGCCATCGCTTCCACTTGCATCACCCCAGGCATTACGGGGTGACCTGGGAAATGCCCCTGGAAAAACGGCTCGTTAATCGTGACGCATTTTACGGCCGTAATTTTGTTTTCGCCCTCGAAGCCAATGACCCGGTCAACCATTAAAAAAGGGTAGCGGTGCGGCAGAATCTTCATCACTTCTCCAGTATCCAGGCCCGCGTTGCCAATTGGGATCGCCCGTGACCCGCTCATCGCACTTCTTCGCGTTTGCTCGCGGGCGAGCGCGCGAGCCAGTTCCGCATTCGCTGCGTGGCCGGGCTTCACTGCCACGATATGACCGCGAATACGGCGTCCGGCCAAGGCGAGATCGCCGATGATATCGAGAATCTTATGCCGCACGAACTCATCGGCAAAACGCAACGGTTCCTTGCTTAAAACTGCTTCCCCACGGACGACGATCGCATTTTCAAGACTGCCGCCCTTGATCAGATTTTTCTCCATGAGCGGTTGAACGTCTTCGTAGTAAACAAACGTTCGTGCTGGCGCGATCTCCCGTTCGAAGATTGCAGGAGTGATTTCCATCGATAAAAACTGCGCGAAGCGATTGTTTGGTCCTGCTTGCGTGCATGAAATACGAAACGTTTCACACGGCAGCAAAACAAGGAGCGCGCCCGTTTTCGATTCCACGTGCATCGATTCACGCACATCGAAAAATTTTCGCGGCTCTTCCTGCGCGGTCACACCAGCTTTCTTGATAAGATCGACATAGGGCTGCGCACTGCCGTCGCCGATTGGCGGTTCGTTGGCGTCCATCTCCACGATGGCATTGTCCACGTCCATTGCCGAAAGGGCCGCGAGCACGTGCTCGACTGTATGGACGCGCACCGACCCTTCGCCGATGGTAGTTGCCCGTTCGACCATTTTCAGATTGTCGATCTTTGCGTCGATGATCGGTTCATCCGGCAAATCTTTGCGCTTAAATTTGATCCCGTGATCGACTGTTGCTGGATGCAATTTGAGCGAAACTTTTTCGCCCGTGTGCAGCGATGTGCCGCTCAAACTGGCGGTCCTGCCAACCGTATGTTGAAGCTCGGGAGAAGCGGGCATGAGCGCTAACTAACAAAGATTTCGCATCGTGGCGAGCAGTGGCTATTTCAGTTCAAGATCGCCGCAATCAAAAGCCATCATCTTGTCGATGTTGGAGATGCGAAATCGCACGACGACCGCGCCGTCATCCTGCCAAACATCGACCGACTTTTCGCCGTTCTTTTTGATGGATGCGCGAATCAGATTCGGTGTTTCCCTGATCGTGCACAGGGGCAATCCATCGATGGTTTTGAGAAAACTGCCCTCTTCGTCAAACCCAACTCCAAGATCGACAATTGGCCTTTCATCATTGGCCAGCGGATTTGGCATAAGTTTCACTTTCACCTCGGCGGTTGCGTCATCTTCGACAGGCGGAGCCGCGGCTTGACCGAGATCTTGCACTTTGAGGTGACCAATGAGGTAACCGCGAGCGTGATATTTTCCAGCAGGTAAATCCTCGCCATCGTCATTCTTGCCATCCCATTGTGTCACCAGCGCATCTGCCCCGATCGTGAATTCATTGGATGCGGCTTCCTGATGCAGAACGCGCACGAGCTTGGAATTGTTATCATAGATGCCGAGGCTAATGGTGCCTTCGAGTGGCGGCGGGACAAAACTGATCCGGACGCTGCGCGCTGATGAAAGGTTCGGTGAAGGCGATAGAGATTCCTGCGGGGTGGGCGAAGTTGTTGGCGAAGGAGTCGCCAGCGGCGATTCTTGTGCGAAGGCGATACTGGCAAACGCAGAGGCAATTAGAATCGCAGTGTCCCGTTTTGTTATCATTCTGGTGTAGCAGTGTCTGCGTGCGTCGCATTTAATTCAGCGACGGTCATTGACCGCCGCTGCAGTAATACCGCCAGTTTAGGTTCGGGAAAAGGTTATCGCGCCATTCGCAATCGTGCAGAAATTTTTCATCGATATGATTCGCGGTGAACTGATCATGCAATCGGTTGAAACGACTGAGGTGATCCAGCGTTCGTTTCGTAGCGTACTCTTTCGCCGTTCCCGTTTTCATCAAGAATGCCCAATCGCTCGATTGTGCGAGTAGGAGTTCGCGCGCGAGTTGTTTGAGCACGCGATCTGCGAGCGGACTCGAGTCCCCTGCATGCCTGCGCGCGGCTTCGCTCATGCGTTGGGTCGCAGTGTGCAGGTGCGGATAAATCCAGGCGTTGCTCTGATCGAGCCAGACGCCCAAGTAGCCGTTTTCGCCCCATGTCGAGGCTGCCGGTTGCATGGCTTGCTGGGTCGAGTGAGCCGCAAGGTACTCGCTTGGCGTCGTCAGCCGAAAACCTTGCGCTCTTGCCGCCTTGCGAATGACGAGTTCGAGGAAACGCGGCCCTTCAAACCACCAGTGCCCGAACAATTCGGCGTCGAATGGAACCACAATGATTGGATCAAAACCCAGTCCACTGAGTTCGCGCAATTGCCTTTGCTGATGTTCAACAAAGTGAGCGGCATGCGTCTCGACCGCTTTTTCCGCTGCCTCACGATCATACAATTCTTTTTCCTCACCGCGTCCGGTGATACGAAAATATTTTACGCCGGAGAATTTTCTGCTTCCGCGCGCGATCGGACCCAGATGCTCCATCGGAAGATCGAAACCGGCGTCGCGATAGAATTCACGGTAAGCGGGATGGCCGGGATAGCCTTCCCGTGCACTCCAGACCTGCCGGCTTGAATCGCGATCCCGAGCGAACACGGCCGGTCCGGCTGGCGTGTAAGATGGCGCGTAAATCGAGCGGCACGGACGCGGTTTTCCAAACATCACACCATGTGCGTCGAGAACAAACCAGCGAATATTTGCTTGTTGCAACAGCGATTCCAAACCGGGCGCGTAGGCACATTCCGGCAACCAAAAACCAGTCGGATCAGCACCGAAAAGATCGACGTATACATCCCTGCCGATCAAAATTTGCGCTCGCGCGGCTTCGCGCGACTGCCTCTGAATCAGGGATAGCAATCCGTGGGTGGCGGCGCAGCCGATGATTTCAAGTGCGCCCACTTCCAGCAGGTCACGAAAAGAGGCGAGGAGGTCGCATTTCCGTTGCTCGACAAAGAAACAGCGAGTCTCGAAAAATAGGTCGGAATAAAATTCGGCGAGCTCTCGAAGTTTAGGATGCTTGCGATTTCGCTTTTGCTCGCGCGCGGCCAGATCAACTAAGAGATCGAGGTGGCGGACATAGCGCTCGCGCAGTAATTCGTCTTGCAGCATGGCGCAGAGTGTCGGCGTAATCGACATCGTGAGCTTGAACGGCACGCCATCATTGAACAATCGCTGCATCATCCGAAGCAGCGGAATATAAGTCTCGGTGATGGCTTCAAAGAGCCAGTCTTCCTCGAGGAAGTGCTCATGCTCGGGATGCCGAACGAAGGGAAGGTGCGCGTGCAGAATGAGCGCGAGAGAGCCGGGCGGCATTTCAGATCGCAGATTCAGCGTTGAGAAAGAGCTCCGCCGAAATCGCTAAGTCGTTGAATCGTTAAATGGCTAGAGTGTCCGGCAAAAGTCCTGAAAACGGTCCAGGCCTTTTTTGATCACGTCGATGCTGGTGGCGTAACTAAGGCGAACCGTGCGGTCGTCGCCAAAAGCGGCGCCCGGGATAACGGCGACATTCGCCTTACTCAACAATCGATCGGCAAAATTTTGCGAAGTCAGCCCAAGCTGGCTGATGTTGACCAGCACATAAAACGCGCCCTGCGGCTTAACTGCGGTGATATTCGGAATTTTTGAAATCCGATCGAACATATAATTGCGACGCATATCGAATTCTTCACGCATATCGGCAAGCGGCTGCTGATCTCCCTTCAAAGCAGCGAGTGCACCGTGCTGCGAGAAAGAAGACGGGTTGGACGTGGTATGGCTTTGGATTGAATCCACCGCCTTGGCCACTGCTTCCGGTGCGGCAAGGTAGCCAAGCCGCCAACCAGTCATCGCGTATGACTTACTGAAGCCGTTGATCGTAATCGTGAGATCATACGCTTCCTTGGAAAGTGATGCGATGCTCACGTGGATGGCGTCATCGTAAACGAGCTTCTCGTAAATTTCATCAGATAAAATGTAAATGTCTTCCTCGGCGGCAACATCCACAATCGCCTGTAATTCCTCGCGCGTGTAAACGGCGCCCGTCGGATTGCCCGGCGTGTTCAGGATTAACATCTTTGTGCGCGGCGTCATCGCGTTCTCGAAATCTGAGGCGCGCATTTTCCACAAGTTGCGCTCGCTTGTTGGCACGACCACCGGCTCGGCGCCTGCTAATCTGACCATGTCTGGGTAGCTGACCCAATACGGTGCCGGAATTATGACCTCATCACCGGCCTGACACGTCGCGAGGATCGCGTTGTAACACGCGTGCTTGGCGCCGTTGCTCACGATGATCTGAGCACCGCGATAGTTGAGCTGGTTGTCTGAGGCAAATTTTTCAGAGATTGCCTGACGCAATTCCGGAATTCCCGCGCTTGGTGTGTATTTGGTGAAGCCGGCTTCGAGGGCCGCGATCGCCGCTGCTTTGATGTGTTCGGGCGTGTCGAAATCCGGCTCGCCTGCCCCAAAGCCGCAAACATCGATGCCCTCGGCTTTCATCGCTTTGGCTTTGCTATCAATTGATAGCGTGAGCGAAGGGCTGAGTTGAGCGGCGCGGGTGGAAATTTCCATGGTAGTAGGACTAGTTATGAGGTTGTTCAAAATGGGAGCGCAAGTTATCGGTGACGGTAGAAGTTTTCAATCAGAGGTTTGAAATTGTTCTCGTCGATTCGGACAATCGCCATTTCGCGTTTGGCATTCTCAGCTGAGTCGGAAGCGTGCGCGGCGTTGATCATGATCGTCTGGCCAAATTCCTTCCGGATTGACCCGGGTGGTGCTTTCGCTGGATCCGTTGGGCCGAGCACGTCGCGGATTTTGCGCACGGCGTCAACACCCTGGTAAACGATGGCGATCGACTTTTCCGTCCCAGGCGAGTCGCGTTTCGCCGGTGGACACTTGGTCGGCTTCCGCCCCGCCATGAATTCGACAATGCTCTCCCAATTTTCGCGGCCACTCGCCGGTCCCAATTTCTGTTCCAAAACTGGCAGTACAGGCCCGTAGAAATCCTCCGCTTGCGCGACGCTCATCCGATGAACCTTGAAGCCGATGATGTGTAGGCCGGAGCGAGAAAAGACTTCAATGACGCCGCCCGGTCTCAAATTTGGAAATTTGAAATTGTCCGGCTTAATCAGGACGAGGGTCTTCTCGACTTTTGCTTCACCCGGGAAATTGATGACTTGGTCGAGGATTCCGCCGTCATGATCAGAAAAATTCGCCCATAGCTTCAAATCGCGCTCAACTCCTTTTGGATCGAAATCCGTAAGAACTCCGGGCTCAAAGTAGGTTGCTTTTCCTGAGTCGTCCGTGATGTAGTCGCCAAATGTGTCCCGAATTGTCTCGCCACTAGTCCGCTCGTGGACGATGTGTCCAACCGTGCGATGAACCTTTTCCACCGCGTCGGGACCGCAAAAAACCAGTAGCAATACACGCGGCCGCTGGCCATTTACTTTCCCGGTGAAATTTTTTAGCACATAATCGCGAAGCAATTCCTGTGTCGCGCGATGGCGCGCATCGGCTTCCGTTACGATTGTCTCGGCGTAGCGCTTTGTTAATTCCGCGCTTGGCGCAAACATCCGTCCACCAACCAGATCGAGCCCCGTGCGCGAAATTAACCGCCCGACGATCCCACCGGTGCGCGATTTGCGCATCGAATAAGGAGTGATAATGGCGTAGGAAAGTTCTTCGGGCTGCATGGTTGGTCGAGCGGCTTAAGATTAAACCGCGTTTTATGCAGAGAAACCGAAGCCGCCAAAGGCTGCGGCAACGTAGCTACCAGCTATCCGTCGCGTCAAATCCCTTTTGGAAGGATCGCCTGCAATCTCGTGCCACTTTTTCAAATGGACGCCACTAAGCGCTATTGTTTTTCAGAACCCTTTTCGTTCTTCATTTGCGTCATCTTTTGCGCAAGACCAGCCGCATATTTCTCGTATTGAACGTTATCGATCGTGAAAGTCCCGTACATGTAGTTCGAGTTGTCCCAGGACCATTTTTGATCTGCGTCGGTGTACGTCATCTTCGACGTGCGCCCCTGCGCGTATTCGTGATGCAATGGATCGGCGCCCGGCGGGTTCACAATTTTCGGCGAACCACCGAGACCGCCTTCGATCAAATGCCCGCGAAAACTGCCGTACTGCCCGAGAGTGATCTCGTGATCTTTGCCCTCAATCTTTCGGTTGATCGGCAGATAGCGAGTTTCGGTCTTCTTGGATGCGCCCGGTTCCAATATCTTTGCCGCGATTGCTTCCAAGCCTTTCCGTTGTTCGGGCGTCGCCTTCTCATCGATGTAGTAAAAAGAGAAGTTCCAGTTTCCAAACGATCCCATCATAGATTGGCCTTCCGGGCTCTGCGACATGTTCGCCATGGCGAGCCCGTCGAGTTTCACTTTCCCGTAATTGCCTCTTTGAATGAAGAGCACCTGGCCGCCGCCGCAGGTCATCTTGGTCGGTTTAGAGTCGAACCAACATGGGCACGCCGCGTCGCACGAACAGGCTTCTTCGAGCTGGCCGGTAATTTTCCATGGAGTTTTGTCTTTCGGTGGATCACCCGCCCACACGGCGGAACCAAAGCAGAAAAACCCTGTGGCAAGTGCACCAAACGACGAGAGGAAGAAGAGGGACGTGGTTTTCATAGTGCCAAATTGTACAGCCACGCGCTCGGCCGGGGCAATGCGATTTTGTGATATCGGATCGCTTCGGCTTCATCCTGAAGAACAGCGGGTGACGAGGCTCGAACTCGCGACGTCCTCCTTGGCAAGGAGGTGCTCTACCACTGAGCTACACCCGCGTTTTTTGAGAGGGAAGCAATAATGTCTAGCGGTCGTCGCGACGCAACCTTTTAATTGCCAGGACCAATCCAAATATCGTGAAATTCTTGAATCCAAATACGGCTCGGCTTCCATCTCATCTTCAAAGGATCCTTATGAAACCCCTGTTAATTGTTTATACCTGCTCGGTTGCGCTCGCGGTCACTGCTTTCGCCCAAGTCCCAGCCGTTTCCCCCGCGGTTAGCCCCGCGCAATCTGTACCGGCCATTTCGGTTGCGCCAAGCGCCATCACGCCGGCCTCAGGTGATCTCGGCGATCAGATTCGACGGCGGTTCGATAAGAAGTTCAAGAAAAGCGCTCACGTTCGAGTCGGAAGTGACAAGGACGCAGTTGAAGACAAAGATACCGACTCGTATGGCGATGATATTCCATCGCGCGTAATCCCGATTGTCGTGGTTACAATGCTGACTGTGTTTGGCGCTCCAGTTTTGATCGTCGCGGTCATCATGTATTTTGGTTTTTCAAAGACGCGAGCTTTGCACCGCACTGTCCGTCTGATGGTCGAAAAGGGTCAGGAAGTACCTGCGGCCCTATTGAATCCGCCGCCCGCGCAGCGCCAACGATCGGACATGCGTCGTGGCGTCTTGCTCCTGATGGTCGGGCTCGGTCTTGTGGTTTTTTTAGGGGTGATTGCCGACTGGGACAGCGGTGTGTGGACCCTTGGCATGATTCCAGCCCTAATTGGCGCGGGTTACCTGCTGGTATGGAAGTTGGAAGGCAGAAAGGACAACCCCTCGTCTGTCGAATAATCTGCGGGCGTGGAGCTAACCGATGCAGACCTTGTCGCGCGGGTTCTTGTTGATGATAATCAACACGCTTTCGGCGAATTGGTTCGGCGGCATCAATCGACTGTCCGAGGCCTGCTGCGACACCTCACTCGAACGGACGTCGCGCTCGCCGATGATCTGTCACAGGAAACGTTCTTGCGAGCTTACAAGAACATCCGCAGCTTTCGTGGTGAAGCGCGCCTTTCCACCTGGCTTTATCGGATCGCGTACAACTGCTTTCGAGAAGACGCGCGACGGCGCAAAGAGTTTGTTGGAATCGATGAGGAGCAACTTCAGGCCGAGCAGGATCCTCAGGTGTCCGATCCCGGTCTAAAACATGATCTTATGCACGCCTTGAGTTTGCTTCCGCTGCATGAACGCTCGGCGGTTTTGCTTTGTTGTCAGAATGGTTTATCGCATGATGAAGCTGCGCGCGTCCTCGACATTCCGCTTGGCACGGTGAAAACCAATGTCTTGCGTGGCCGCAAGAAACTGAAACGCACGCTCGCTGCGTGGGGACCCGATTAAAATGAACGAAATAAGCCAGCAAGATCCAGTGGATCGACAATTGCGAGAGGCGGCGCCATACATAGATGACAACGGCTTTACGGCGCGTGTGTTGCAACAATTACCTGCGCCGCGCCGTCCACGCCGGTCGCTTCGCGGCGCAATCCTCTTGGCAGCCACGTTACTCGCAAGCGCCCTGGCTTATCTCGCTTCGGATGGAGGGCGTTTTGTCGTGGTCGCGATGGAACGTCTGTCGGCGCTGCCGGCCTTGTGGCTTTTTGCGCTCGCATTTGGCAGTGGAATCCTGGTTATGACTGCCGGGGTTATCGCTGCCATCGCGAAGGCGAGCGAATTGAAATCCTAGCTTAGCGTCATCGTTCTTGCAGACTTGCGGAGGTCGCAAGCGAGGCCGATGTGCGGCATCAGGGCACGCAAAGTTCGCGCGCCCGCCGGACATCAAGATCGATTTGTTGTGCCAGCGTCTCCATGCTGTCGAATTTTTGTTCCGGTCTGAGGTAGCGCACGAATCGCACCTCGACGTCTTGGCCATAAATGTCACGGTTAAAATCGAGCAGGTGAATTTCCAGCACACGTTCGGATTTGCCGCTGCTAACCGTCGGGCGATAGCCAAGATTGATAACACCGTGATATGAAACCCCGCCGATCCATGCTCCGGCGAGATAAACGCCGTTTGGCGGAAACTGCTCGCTGTGTGCGCTTAGGTTCGCAGTCGGGAATCCGATTTTTTTTCCGAGATTGTCGCCGCGCATAACAGTGCCGAGAATGGTGTACTGCCGACCAAGCATTTCCGCTGCTTTCGGGAAATCGCCTTTTTCCACCGCCTGCCGGATGGCGGTACTGCTAACCACTTCGCCACCTACCATCACGGGCGCAATTCCGACGACATTGAAATCAAATTGTGCGCCAAGACTTTTGAGAAGATCGAGATTCCCGCTTCGATCCTTCCCGAACGACCATTCGTGGCCGACGCAGATTTCGCGCAGCGGTCTTGAATGTGCGAGGAGTTCTCCGACAAACTTCTCCGGCGAAGTAGCGGCGAATTTCTTGTCGAAGTTGATTACAAGGAGGTGTTCAACGCCCAAGTCGCGAATCAAGGCGATTTTGTGCTGCGTAGCAGTGAGCAAATGAGGCGCGTGTTGCGGACGCAGCACTTTGACGGGGTGCGGATCAAAAGTCACAACGAGCGGAGTCCCATCTGCCGAATGGGCATGACTCGTCGCAGTAGAAATGACGGCCTGATGACCAAGATGGACGCCGTCGAAAACTCCGATCGCAAGGAAAAGTGGTCCGCGCAGGCTGTCCAGTTCTACAATTGAATGAAGAATTTCCATTCTCAATCTATGCACCGCGCATGCGCGAAACTTCCGGCAGGCTAAGGATGCGGTTCAGAATCTCCTCGCGCGAAGCATCTTTGATCTGTGAGACGCCGATCGCTTGATCAACATCGAAACGTCCGGACTTCAGGCGCCGGAGCGATTTTAAATGCGCGCCACAACCTAGCTCCTCGCCGATGTCGTGAACATACGTGCGCACATAAAAACCTTTGCTACAGAGAAGACTAAAATCGATTTCCGGGAGCGCAATTCGCTTAATGCTGTAGCGATACACGTGGACGAGGCGTGGCTCACGCTCAACGACGCGACCTTGCCGTGCCAGTTTGTAAAGCGGAACGCCTGCGTGCTTTTTCGCCGAGACCATTGGGGGCAGTTGATAAAAGTCGCCCCGGAATTTTTCGAACGCTGCGCGGATGGCGGTCTCACCGATCCACGGCACGTCGCGCTGATCCACGATTTTACCTTCTCGATCTTGCGTGCTTGTCGTGATTCCGAGTGTGAGCGTACCGGCATATTCCTTATCCTCGCTCATGAGCAAATCCTGGACTTTGGTTCCACGTCCGATCGTCAAGAGAAGCAAGCCGGTAGCAATCGGGTCGAGTGTTCCGCAGTGGCCCACTTTTCTGATCTCGAGCCTCCGGCGGACCAGTGCGACAACATCATGCGAAGTCATCCCTTCGGCCTTATCGACCAGCAGGACGCCGTCAGGAGTCGGGCTTAACGACGTCACAAATTTCCTCCAGAACGTTCTTTTCAACTTCGGCGAGTGTTCCGCGCACGCGCGCCCCCGCCGCAAGTGTATGGCCCCCGCCCCCAAATTTCTGACAGATGGCACAGACATCAACGGCATCGCTTTTCGAGCGCATACTGACACGCACCTTGCCATCGGCCAGTTCTTCGAAAAACACGGCGACGATAACGCCGCGAATCGCGCGAAGGTGATCGATTAAGCCCTCGTTGTCTTCCGGTAGAACCTGCAGCTCTGCGGCCGTTTTCAAGGTCAGGCTAAAACTTGCGACGCGACCGCTACGTTCGAAACGCATGGTACGCAGCAATTCTCGCAATAGTTCTACTCGGCGTCGTGGATAGTTCTCATAGAGTTGCTGACTTAACCGCCCAACATTTATGCCGGTGCAGACGAGCTCCGCCGCGATTTCGAAAGTGCGCGCGCTCGTTTTGGAATATTGGAAAGATCCGGTGTCGGTGGAGATCGCGGCGTAAAGATTTTCGGCGATCTCGCGATTGAACGGGAAACCCTGGTTTTTAATCAGGTCAAAAATAATTTGGCCGGTGGCCGGTGCGGTTGGATCAACATAAACAAGGTCGCCGTATCCTGGATTGCTGAGATGGTGGTCGATATTAATCCAAACTCCCGTTGAGCGAACGGCTACAAACGCTGTCCCGAGCCGATTTTGAATTGCAGTGTCCAGCGCAATCGCAACATCGACGTCTTCCCCAGCGTGGGGCGGCTTGGTTAATAAATCCGCACGCGGTAGGAAGGAATACTTCTCAAGCATTCCATCTTCATTCCACACACGAACTTTCTTTCCGAGCTGCTGAAGCGAAAGTGCAAGCGCGAGCTGGCTGCCAAGTGCGTCGCCATCGGGACGAATGTGACTTAAGACCGCGAAACGTTCATGTTCCCGCAATACCCGTCCGATTTCGTCGAGTTTGGATTGTGCCGCGCTCACTCGTGATCGCTGCGGGGCGTTTCGATCTCTTGCAGAATCTCAATGACGCGGGTGCCGCGTTCGATGGAATCATCGAGATGAAAAACGAGATGCGGCGTGTACTTTATGGTGACGTAACGGGCAAGCTCGGCCTGCAAGGTTGCACGATGAGACGCGAGTTTGCTCATGACATTCTCGGCGCGATCCGATCCAAGAACGCTGACAAACACATGCGCATTCTTTAAATCGGCGCTTACATCGACATGGTTGATGGTGACCAGTGCGCCTTCGAAACTCATTTCACGTGCGATGATTCCGCTCAGCTCTCGTTTCAAGAGCTCGTTTACGCGGAGCATACGGTGTTTCATTCTTGGAAAAGTTGAGTGTTGAGGGTTGGGGAAAAAGAAACGGGTAATTACGAATCTCGCAGTTCTCAGCTAGAGACTCTCCACTTTTTCTTTAGAGTTTCTGGGCGATCGCTTCGAGTTGGTAGCACTCGATAATGTCGCCCACTTGATATTCGCTGAAGTCGCCAAGCTTGATGCCGCATTCAAGGCCTGAACGCACTTCTTTCACATCATCCTGGAAACGGCGCAGCGTTGAAATCCCTCCGTCGTAAACGGGCTGTCGTTTCCGGAGCACGCGGGCGCGGGCGGCGCGGGCTATCCGACCATCTGTGACGAGACAACCAGCGACGATACCCCTGCTCAGTTCGAAAACCTGTTTCACTTCGGCATGTCCGATCACCGTTTCTCGATGTTCGGGCTCGAGCAGGCCGGCCATTGCTTCTTTGATTTGATCGAGCAGTTCGTAAATGATGCTGTAAAGCTTGACTTGTACGCCCTCCCGTCTTGCCGCGGAGACGGCCATGTTCTCAACCTTCACATTAAAACCGACCACGACTGCGTTCGATGCGCTCGCCAACAAAATGTCCGATTCAGAAATGGGTCCGACCGCTGAGTGAATGATCTCCAAGTCGATCTTTTTACTTTCGATCTGTTGCAGTGCACCGACCAACGCCTCAAGCGAGCCTTGCGCATCACATTTCAAAACAATGCGCAAAACCTTTTTCCCGTCGGCCGCCTCGAGCAGGCTCTCAAGGGTGGCGCGCTGTGGGACAGTCAATTTATCGGCGCGCTTCGCGAGCAAACGTTCCTCACTTAGAGTTTTCGCAGAGCGTTCCGAATCCATGACGAGAAGTTCATCGCCCGCGTTTGGCAGCCCCGTGAAACCGAGCACTTTCACCGGCGTCGAGGGACCAGCTTTCTTGATCGGTTGGCCGCGATCGTCCAGGAGCGATTTCACTTTGCCGCTGTAATCGCCGCAAATGAAAGGATCGCCGATCCTTAACGTTCCCATTTGCACGATAACGGTGGCAGTGGGACCACGCCCTGCTTCGATTTGCGCTTCAATCACAGTGCCGCGCGGAGTGGCACTTGGCGACGCCTTCAGTTCCATCACTTCGGCTTGCAGCGTCATCATCTCGAGCAGCTGATCGATGCCTGTGCCTTTCGTTGCGGAGACTGGACAAACGATCGTTTCGCCTCCCCAATCCTCCGGCGTGAGCTCGCGTTCTTGCAATTGTTTCTTCACCCTGTCGATGTTGGCCGAGGGAAGATCGACTTTGTTCAGTGCAACCATGATCTTCACATGGGGTGCGGCCTTGGCGTGATTGATCGCCTCAATCGTTTGCGGCATGATGCCATCATCGGCTGCGATCACCAGCACGACGATGTCGGTAACGTTAGCACCACGCGCGCGCATGGCGGTGAAAGCCGCGTGGCCCGGAGTATCGATAAAGGTAATTTTCGTTCCCTTGTGATCGACGCTGTAGGCGCCGATATGTTGTGTAATCCCGCCTGCTTCACCTGCGGCCACCCGCGTCTTGCGAATCGCATCCATCAGCGAAGTCTTGCCGTGATCAACATGTCCCATGAAGGTAATGATGGGACCGCGTGGCTTGAGTTCTTCTTCCTTTTCAATGACCGGCGGAGGAGGCGCGACGATAACCTCTTCGATCTTGTGAACACCGGCGCCCTTCTCACGGCGCTCTTTTTCCAAAACGAATCCGTGGCTCTCGGCGATCTTCGACGCAATATCCGGCTCGATTGTTTGGTTGATATTCGCGAAAATGTTGAAACTCATCAGCTCGGCGATGAGCTGGTGCGGTTTTAGTCCAAGCTCGATTGCCAATTGCTTGACGATGATTGGAGGTTTGATATGGATGACTTTCTGAGGCTCCACTTCGGCCTCTGCCGGCGGCGCAGTTGTACCATCGGCAATAATAGTACTCGGCGGTTCTGCTGGAGGCGCTGGTTCTGGCTTTGTCGGCGCTATCGCCTTTGAGGGAGCAACCGGCGTTTCCAACGATGCTCGGATGCGGGAAATTGGGGGCAGAACCTGGCGCTTTGGTTTTACTTCACTTTCCTCAGTTTTTTTGCGGGCCTTTTTCCTGTCGATGAGCGACACGCTCTCGATTTCATGTCGCAGCGCGGGAGCAGGTTGCGCCGTGGTTTTCGGTGATGCTGGCTGCTGAGCGTGCGTTTGCGCCCGCGCCGCTGCCTGCGTATGCGCTGACTCGGTGCCAGTCTCTAGTTTTTTCTTCGAAACCTTTGCTTTCGGCGTGGCCGGCTTGTGGGCAATAGCAGTCTTACGGGCGGGCGGTTTGCGCGCCGCGGTCTTGCTGCTCGTCTTTGTTGCCATTGTTGTTCTTCTAAAATTACGCTCATCGCTCGAGCGGGTTAGACCAGAGCCATATATTTACTGCGCGACTTCCTTTTGATGGACCGCCTCGTGAATCTCGCGCGCTTTCGTCTCGTCCACCGCCAGGATATCGACGAAATCCTGCACATCCGCGTCGCGTAAGCCTTCTAAATTCGTGAAGCCCGATTTCACGAGCGTAAGCGCCTGTTCTTCGGTAATTGGCAAGCCGCCCGCGAGTGTCTGCGCCGCTTGCGCGACTTTTTGTTCGACCGCAGTTGTGGCCGAAATGTCCTTGCCGATGTTAATTTCCCAACCAGTGAGCCGCGAAGTTAAACGTGCGTTTTGTCCTTTTTTTCCGATCGCGAGCGAAAGTTGATCTTCATCGACGGAGATCTGCACGCTCTTCTTCTCCGTATCGAAAACAAGGTTCTTCACTTTGGCAGGTTTAAGCGCTTCGAGCACAAATTCCTTCGGGTCGGAACTCCAGCGGATTATATCCACCTTTTCATTGTTCAGTTCGCGGACAATATTTTTGACCCGTGAACCGCGCATTCCGACGCAAGCACCAACCGGGTCTACCTTTTCGTTCGCGCTCCAGACCGCGATTTTCGTCCGATAACCGGCTTCCCGGGCGATGCCACGGATCTCGACTGTGCCATCGGCGATTTCGCTCACTTCCAATTCAAAAAGACGGCGCACGAAATTTGGGTGGCTACGCGAAACGATGATCTCGGGGCCGCGAATGCCGTTTTCCACCGCGACGACGTAGGCGCGAAGCCGGTCGCCGACATTGTAATCTTCGACGACGACGCGTTCGCGCTGGGGCATAATGGCTTCAAATTTCCCAAGATCGAGAATGACATCGGAGCGATCGAAACGACGCACCGTCCCGCTCACGATTTCGCCGGCACGATCTTTGAACTCCTCGTAAATCATTTCCTTTTCGACCTGGCGAATTCGTTGCATCATCGCTTGCTTGGCAGTCTGTGCGGCAATGCGGCCAAAATTTCGCGGCGTCACTTCCACCTCGACCGTGTCACCGATACTCGCGTCCGGTTTGATTTTGCGTGCTCTTGAAAGTTCGATCTCGTCCTGTGGATTGCTGACGTGGTCGGCCACTAGCAAATTTGCCAGCGCGCGAATTTCACCGGTCTTCGGGTTGATATCGATGCGCAGATCACGCGACGCACCAACGCTCTTCTTTGATGCCGAAAGCAGCGCGTTTGAGACCGCTTCGAGCAGGATTTCGCGTTTGATCCCGCGCTCTCGTTCGAGGTAATCGAGCATGGCAATAAATTCCGCGTTCATAAAAACATGTAGCCCGCAGACTAAAAAGAGTGGGACACCAGTTCCCACTCCGATCAGCGCGCGGACTAGACGCTCACATTAACGTCGTGAAGCGTTATCGTCAAGCAACGGGTTCACGTCGGCGACGAAGGGAGTTAGGTTAAATCGGTCTAAGGCTGGCTTTAACTCTTAAACGCTTTCACGAAATGCATTTGCATGAAGACTGGCCTTCGTGAGAATCAGCCGATGTCGCGCGTGCCGGCAATTCTATTTGTGCTGGCCGTCTGGGCGGCGATTTATCTCCCGGCGCTTGGTTCTCTCGCGATTAAAGGAGAAGAGGGACGACGGATTTTACCGGCGGTACGAATGCTCGAGACCGGTGACTACATGGTTCCGCAGGTTGGCAGTGAACCGTATTTGCGCAAACCACCGCTGATCAACTGGCTGGTGGCCGCATCATTCAAGATTTTTGGACACCGAAATGAATGGACAGCCCGGTTACCTTCAGCGCTTTGTGTACTCGCGGTTGCGATCGCGTTTATCACGGTCGCGCGCGCCAGCCTCGGCGCCAGCGGATCGACAATTGCTGCTCTGATCTGGCTGACGAACTTTGGTATGATTGAGAAGGGGCGTCTGATTGAGATCGAAGCCCTTTATGCTTCGCTTTTTGCGATTGCCTTCATTTGCTGGATCAGTGGGTGGGAACAGAGACGATCACCGTGGTTTACCTGGGTTCTTCCATGGATTTTCCTTGGGCTCGGTTGGCTGGCGAAAGGTCCGACGCATCTTTTCTTCTTCTACGCCATCGTACCTGCAGTCTTATGGCGTTCGCGTGAACTGCGCAAAATTTGGAGCATCCCACACTTGATTGGGCTCATAATAATGATGTCGATCTTTGCCGCGTGGGCGATTCCGTTCGCGAAGATAGCGGGCGCTGCCCACGTCACTCACGTTTGGTCGCGACAGTTTTCCGGGCGCCTCGCCGGAGAAGGCTTTAATTTTCAAAGTTGGGCACTGAACATTCCGCGCAGTCTTGGTTACTTTCTGCCCTGGGTTTTTTTTGTGCCGTTGCTGCTCAACGCGAAGTTTTCCTCCGAACGCAAGATCGACATCGCCGGTGGTTTGAGTTGGGGAATCGTAATTCCGTTGGTGATCGTCGATCTTATTCCCGGATCGCTTCCACGCTACACGATGCCGCTGCTCGCGCCGGCTGCGTGGTTGCTTGCTGAAACACTGACGGCGGAAAATTTGACGTGGCCGAGTTGGCTGACCGGCAAACAATTCCAGGGGAAAGATCGAGTCCGCGCGGTTGCGTTTGTCACGATTGCGACTTGTGCCTGCATTTTGCTTTACGCCTTCGCCATCGTTCCGCACCTGCACTCGCGGCAAAAACTGAGGACGATTGCGGCGAGGATCGACGATCTCATTCCAGCGAACGAAAGTCTTTACGCGGTCGATCCGGATTATCAGCCAATCTTATTCTATGTGGAGAGAAAGCTGATCTACATTGGAAACCTGAATGAACTTCCCGCGGACGCTCATTTTTTCCTGGTTCAGCCGGAACTGGAGCAGGCCGCGCTTGATCGTGCCTCGCCGGCGCTGCGAATCAAAGATTACCGCAACCGCGAAATCATTTTGATGCGGCAATAGAGATCGCTCCGAGGCATTGGAGCTTCTTCCGCGAACCTTGACGAATTGTCAGAGCGCAATTAGTTAGCATACTAACGAATCAGGTATGCTGGAACCGGACTACGAGACTTTTGGCCCCCTGCTACATGGGACCGCCCGCGCGTGGCGACTAAAGCTCGACGAGCGGCTCAAGCCAATGGGATTGAGCCAGGCGAAGTGGCGCACTTTGTTGCATCTCTCGCTTGCTCCAGGAACGCTCACCCAAACCGAGATCGCGGCGCGACTGGGTATCGAAGAGCCGTCATTGGTCACGTTGTTGAATCGGTTGGAAAGTGAAAGATGGGTCGCGCGCAGAAGTTCACCGCATGATCGCCGTTGCAAAGTGGTGTATCTCGGCCGACGCGCTCAGCGCATCATTACCCAGATCAACGCAGCAGCGGACGAACTCCGACATCAATTGCTTTCTGATATCTCGGCATCTGAACTGCAAACCTGCATCAAGGTGTTGACACAGATTCGCGGAAAAGCTGAGAAGCGCGATAAACTCCGGCGAAATGAACTGCCGCCAGTCCACCCGGGTGGCAACGGCCAGAACAGAGAGCGGCATCCGATTGCAGAGAAAGGGGCGCTCCGCCGCACCCAACGGAGGTCTCTATGAAGGGCGCGCGCGTTACGAATCAAACTATTCCTAGATGGGCATATCTGCTTTTTATTGTGTTTGCCGCCTTCGCCTTGTATCGGATTTTTCAGCACAGAGCCAGCGAAGCCAAAGCTGCCCAGCCGCCGGTGCGACCAGTCCTTGTCGCCAAAGTTATCACAAAGGATGTGCCCCTTTATCTTGATGAAATCGGCACGTGTGCCGCGTATGAGACCGTTCAGGTCCAGGCGCAGGTGAGCGGCCAAATCATTGCCCGTAATTTTCAAGATGGGGCTGACGTGAAGAAGGGCGATTTGCTTTTCACGATTGATCCGCGGCCTTACCAAGCTGCGCTCGAGCAGGCGCAGGGTCAGCTCGGGCAAGCGCAATCGAAATTGGTTCTCGATCAGATCACCCTTAAGCGTCAGCAGGAATTGCGCGCCCGGAATGTGATCTCGCCGCAAGATCTCGACACTGCTCAAGCGACGGTAAAAAGCGATGAAGCTACGGTGAAAACCGCGGAAGGAGCAGTGGCGGCTGCGCAGGTCAACCTCGATTATTGCAACATCCGCTCCCCGATCAATGGCCGGGCAGGACTGCGACTTGTTGATGTTGGAAATGTCGTGACTGGCGGAAACGGCGGCGGAGGCGGCGCGGTGCTGCTCACAATTCAGGGACTTGATCCGATCTACACGGACTTCACGGTTTCTGAGACAGACTTGCCACTCGTGCGTCGTTATCTCGGCGGGCCAAATGTGAAAGTGCAAACGAATTCACCGGACGAGAACCTTCCGCCCCGCGTCGGCGATCTTTATTTCATCGACACCGCGGTTCAACCTGGCGCGGGCACCGTTAAGGCGCGCGCCGTTACGCCGAATCCGGACCACGCTCTCTGGCCATCGGAATTTGTGCGCGTGCGCTTCATTCTGGATAAGCTGAAAGATGCGGCTCTTGTACCGTCCCAAGCGGTGCAAATCAGCCAGAGTGGCCCGTTTGTTTTCGTGTTAAATCCGGACAACACAGTCGATCTGCGCCAGGTCAAACCTGGTCAGCGTCAAGAGGGCGATACGATAGTGATTGAAAGCGGGCTCAAGGCGGAAGAGACGGTCGTCGTTACTGGACAACTGGCGCTGGCACCCGGAACAAAGGTCGATCCAAAACCATACAATCCTCCCGGTCCTCCCAACGGTGGTCAGGTTGCTGCGAAGGCTCCGATGTAGAATCGCGTTCCCGATATGGCTGGAGACGAGCAACACGACGGGGCGGGGGACCATGAGCATGATTCGCCCCATTCTGCCCGTGATCGGCAACAGGGGACGGGATCGGCCAAAACGGGCGGGCCACCGCAAGACAAAGCAGGCGACAAGCTGATTCAGGTTACAGGCTCGGGACTCTCGGGACCGTTCATTCGCCGACCGGTGATGACGGTCCTGTTGACCTTGTCGGTTATCGTCGCCGGTATCGCCACCTACGGCAAGCTCCCGGTCAACGATCTGCCCGCGGTTGATTACCCGGTTATCCAGGTCACCTGCTCCTATCCTGGCGCCAATCCGACCACCATGGCGAACAACATCGCCACCCCGCTCGAGAAACAATTCCTGCAAATTCCAGGGCTCGACATCATCACGAGCGCTAGCACGCAGGGAAACACGTCGTTTACGCTCCAGTTTGTTCTCAGCAAAAGTATCATTGACGCTGCCACAGACGTGCAAGCTGCGATCCAGCGCGCTACCGGGAAGTTGCCTCTCGATCTGCCCAGCCCGCCGACGTTCACAAAAACAAATCCGAACGATCAGGCGATTTATTTGGTCGGTCTGCTTTCCGATACACTGACCGATGGCGATCTCTACAAGTATGCGTCAACCGCCGTGGCCCAACGCATCGCCATCCTTCCTGGTGTATCACAGGTAAACATCTACGGCGTTCAGGCCGCGATCCGAATCAAAGCCGATCCCGCTGGGCTCGCTTCGCGCGGATTGACCATGGACGATCTTGCTAGCGCGATCAAAGCGGGGACAGTCTACGCAGGCGCCGGCCAATTCGACGGGGCGCACCGGACGTTCGTTCTTCTGCCCAACGGGCAAATCGATCAGGCGGACGGATATCGCAATCTCATTGTTGCGCGGAACAGAGATGGCTCGCCGGTTTATTTACGCGATGTAGCTGACGTTTACCAAAGCGTGCAGGACGAGCGACTCTCCCGCACATTTTGGATGCGCGGTTTTAATCCGCCCGGCTCGGTCGTTGTGCTGGCAGTCTCGCGACAGGCGGGCGCAAACGCGGTTGAGGTAGCGAACTCGGTCAAGGCACTCTTTCCCGAGATCCGCGCGAGTCTCCCGGGATCGATCACACTCGTCCCGGTATTCGACCGGTCCCAGAGCATCGTTGATTCGGTTCACGACGTGCAATTCACGCTCATGATCGCGTTCGTTCTGGTCGTGATGGTGATCTATGTCTTCCTTGGACGCGCCACGGATACGCTAATTCCCGCGGTTGCACTTCCGTTGTCTTTGCTGCTCACGGTCGCGGTCATGTACGCGCTCAACTATTCCATCAACAATTTGACCTTGATGGCGCTGACATTGGCGATCGGATTCCTGGTCGATGACGCCATTGTGTTTCTGGAAAACGTCGTGCGTCGCGCGGAGCATGGTGAATCGATTCTGAAAGCCGCTTTCAATAGCGCTGGCGAGATTTCCGTCACCATCATGTCGATGACGCTGTCGCTGGGTGCGGTTTTTATTCCTCTGGTGTTCTTGCCCGGTTTGCTGGGTCGCATCTTCCGTGAATTTTCGGTTACGATTATCGTCGCCATTCTCGCTTCGGGACTTATTTCGTTAACGCTCACTCCGCTGATGTGCGCGCGCATTCTGGGCGAACGCAAAGCCGGACATAAGCGTGCACGCATGGAAAAATGGACCAGCGATTTCATCCAACGCGTGATTGCAGCGTATGGCAGGGCCCTGGACAAATTTCTCGATCGCGCCTGGTTAACCGTTCCGATCCTCCTCGGATGCATTTTCGGCCTCTGGTTTTTCTTCACTCATTTGCCGTTCACCTTACTGCCGCCTGGAGACAGCGGTTTCATCAGGGGAGTTTTCATCGCGCAGGAAGGTTCTTCACCCGCGCAAATGCGTGCCTATCAGCGACAGGTGAATCAGAAACTCAAGGACGATCAAAACATCGGACAGTTTTTCACCCTCGCAGGCTTCGCCGCTCGGACTTCGTCGTCGCAGGGTCTGATTTTTTGTTTTCTCAAACCCAGAAGTCAACGCCTGCCAATCGAGCAGTGCATCCCGCAGTTGCAGAAATCGATCAGCTCAATTCCGGGCATAACCGCGGTCTTGCAGCCAAACCCGGTGCTGCAAATCAATGTTGGCGCGACCAGTCAGACGCAGGGACAATACGCCTATACACTCAGCGGCATTGTGCCCGATGAAGTTTACGCCGCCGCTGATCAGTTGATGACGAAGCTGAAGGATTTCAAAGGCTTCGCTTCCGTCCGCTCCGATTATTACAACAGCACACCGAATCTCACCGTCGATATCGATCGCGAGCGCGCAGCTACTTATGGTGTTTCTACTTCCGCCGTCCAGAGTTTGTTGCGCACGGCTTACTCGCAGAATTACGTCTATTTAATCAAACAACCCGAGGATCAATACCAGGTAATTCTCGAGGTGAAGGACAACGAGCGCGCTCAGCCGGCCGATCTCAATAATCTCTATGTGCGCAGTAACACGGGCGGCAGCTTTAGCGCGAGCGGAGCAGGCGGTGGAACGATCACGACCACTACCGGCACTGCCGCAAACCTTGTCCCGCTCCGTGCCGTAACATCGACCAAGCAAATCGTTGGTCCGCAGGCGGTCAATCACTTCAACCAATTCACCAGCGTGACCATTAACTTTAATCTACTGCCGAACGTTGCGATCGGTGATGCCACGAAATTCATCGAAGACAGCTTCGCACAAGTGCACCAGCAACTCCCCAGTGTGCAAGCCACGTTTCAAGGTGAAGCGCTCGTCTTTCGCCAACTCTTTAAGTCGCTGCCGCTGCTCCTACTCTCCGCGATTTTTGTCATGTATGTGATTCTGGGAATTCTTTACGAAAGCTACGTCCATCCGATCACGGTGCTTTTCCCCGCGATCGTGCCGGCGGTCGTGGGCGGTTTATTCACGCTCTGGGCTTTTGGATCAAGCTTGTCTCTTTACAGCGTTATTGGTTTGTTTCTTCTGCTCGGCATCGTAAAGAAGAACGGAATCCTGGTGGTCGATTTCGCGCTCAAACGAATCGACGAGGGCTTGAGCCTGCGAGAGGCAATTCACGAAGCCAGTCTGGAGCGCTTTCGGCCCATCATGATGACCACTCTTGCCGCCCTCATGGGCGCCGTGCCGCTTGCGCTCGGGTTCGGCCACGACGCCTCGGCACGCCGCCCGCTCGGTCTTGTCATTGTCGGCGGCCTGATTTTCTCACAAATGATTACGCTTTTTGTGACGCCGGTCATTTATCTCTGGCTGGAATGGTTCCAGGAGCACGTTCTCGATAAAGTGCCGTTTCTGCGCAGCGCGCACATGCATCACGAAGGTGAACCCAAGCCAGGCGGCGACGGTGAAGTGCGCGAGCCGATGCCTGCGGGCGCGGCGTGAAGTAGATAACCGTAGGTCGAAATGCGCGCGATGGTCCTTGAGAAAGCGCGGCAACCACTCGTGCTGCGCGATGTGCTGAAGCCGAAGCCCAAGGCGGGGCAACTACTCGTTCGTGTGACCGCGTGCGCGGTTTGCCGGACCGATCTTCACATCGTCGATGGCGAATTGCCGGATCCGAAACTGCCGCTGATCTTGGGGCACCAAATTGTCGGCCATGTCGAAAAGGTCGGCGAAGGCGCCAATCCGCAATCCGCGATCGGCACTCCACAATTCAAAATCGGTGATCGCATTGGCATTCCATGGCTTGGCTGGACCGACGGCGAATGTGTTTATTGTCGATCCAACCGCGAAAATCTTTGCGACCGGGCGCGCTTTACCGGCTACACCATCGACGGCGGTTACGCCGAGTTTGTTATCGCGGACGCGCGATTTTGTTTTCATTTACCCGACCAATACGACGACGTCGACCTTGCGCCGCTGCTGTGCGCTGGAATGCTTGGTTATCGTTCGTATCGAAAGACGGGCGACGCGCATCGCCTCGGCATTTACGGTTTTGGCAATGCCGCGCGTTTGATTACACAAGTTGCGCTTTATCAGGGCCGAGAAGTCTTTGCGTTCACGCGACCGGGCGACAAGGCTGGGCAGGAAGCGGCGAAAAAATTGGGCGCGAAGTGGGCCGGTGGTTCCGACGAGATGCCATCGGAAAAGCTCGATGCCGCGATTATTTTTGCGCCGATTGGTGAGCTTGTTCCGGTAGCATTGCGCTCCCTCGCGAAAGGCGGGATTGTGGTTTGCGGCGGGATTCACATGAGCGATATCCCTTCATTTCCCTATGCCGATCTTTGGGGCGAACGCACCATTTGTTCGGTTGCAAACTTGACCCGTCGTGATGGTGAGGAATTTCTTGAGATCGCCCCGCGCGTTCCGGTGCGAACGGAGACTGAAATCTTTCCGCTTGAAGGGGCCAACATCGCGCTAGATCGATTCCGTGCTGGCAAGCTCAAGGGGACCGCGGTGCTCCTGACGTCATCAGCGTAAACCGGTAATCGCAGCCAGCTGTAGGTGGGGCAATACCCAAGTCTGCCTGGGGGGAACTCGAACGGAACCGACAAACGCAGGTTCCGCTTCTACCTCGCCGCGCGGGCGCGGACCACTTTTACAAAATCGCCGGGCGCGCGTTTCTCATCGTTTGGGGCTGCGCCGGCAGCATTGGCAAGCGCTTCTTCCTCCGCTGAGAGAAATGGTTTGAACCGGTTTTTGTCGATCGCTTTCATGAAAGCCTCGTGCGCGGAGACAATGCCTTTCTCGAGCAACGCCCAGATGGTGTCGTCCATAAATTGCATCCCCTGGGCCCTTCCAGAAACGATCACATCCTGGAGCTTTTGCGTCGCTGCTTCACGAATAATGGCAGCGACAGCCGCATTAGCCATCAGAATTTCGTTTACTGCGATTCGGCCCGGCCGGTCAGATCTTTTTAAAAGCAATTGCGCAACAACGCCACGAAGTGAGTTCGCAAGCATGGCGCGCGCCTGTGATTGCCGGTCGGCTGGGAAGACGTCAATCATGCGATCAACTGTCTTGCGAGCGTTGTTCGTGTGCAGGGTGCCGAACACGAGAAGGCCGGTCTCGGCCGCCGTAAGCGCGAGGGAGACGGTTTCGAGATCGCGCATTTCCCCCACCAGCACAATATCGGTGTCCTCGCGTAGTGCCGCCTTGAGCCCAGCGGCAAACGAACTCGAATTCCCAGGCACTTCGCGCTGCGTGATCGTGCTTCGCTTATTGTCGTGCACGAATTCGATCGGTTCTTCGATGGTCACGACGTGCTTGGAAAAGTTTTGATTGATGTAGTCGACGAGCGCGGCCTGGGTCGTCGTTTTGCCGGAACCCGTTGGGCCGGTAACAAGGACAAGGCCGCCGCGCAGATTGGCAAACTCTTTTACAACCACAGGAATCCCCAACTCCTCGAGCGTGGCAATCTTGGTAGGAATCAGACGAAAAGCCGCGCCGAAACCATTCGACTGCTTGAAATAATTACAGCGGAATCGAGACGCCTCATCCATCTCGTAAGCGAAATCGAGATCTCCACGTTGCTCAAAAATTTCCCAGTTGTGAGGTCCGCAAACTTCGCTCAGCATCGACACGGCTTCCTCGCGTTTCACCAGCTCCGCGCGGATGGGCGTGATGTCGCCATGCATGCGCATTTTCGGCGGTTCTCCTTCGCCGATGTGCAGATCGGACCCGCCGTGCTTGACAATTACGCTTAGAAATTGATCGAGATAGGCCATGGGAGAAATGAAAAGCAAAGAGTAAGAAGTAAAAAGTCGGAGGTCACATTTTAAGATGCTGGCGCATTATGTGTTTCTGGTCGGCCCGCGCGTAGGCTTCTTCCCTGCTGATCAGGCCGCGGTCATAAAGATCGATCAGCGTATCATCCATCAAACGCATGCCTTGTTTTTTACCGGTCTGAATAATGCCGGGCAGCATGTACGTTTTTGCTTCGCGAATCACGTTGGCTACAGCCGGCGTATTCGTGAGAATTTCCAGCGCCAGCACACGGCCGGTGCCATCGGCCTTCGGAATCAACTGGTGACTAATGACTCCCCGCAATGATTCGCTTACCATCACCCGGATTTGCTCCTGTTGATCGGCGGGAAACACATCGAGTAATCGATCCAGGGTGCGCGAAGCATTGCTTGTGTGCAGCGTTGCCAAAACAAGATGCCCTGTCTCGGACGCGGTGATGGCAAGTGAAATCGTCTCCAAGTCGCGCATTTCGCCAACCATGATCACGTCCGGATCCTCTCGCAACGAAGCGCGTAACGCCGCAGCGAAAGACTCGGTATGGGTGAAGACCTCGCGTTGCGACACGTGGCAGTTTTTCGACGTGATGATGTACTCGATCGGATCCTCGAGCGTGATAATGTGATCGCGCCGCTCCATATTTATTTGCTCGATCATCGCCGCAAGCGTCGTTGATTTCCCGGTGCCGACCGAACCTGTCGCTAAAATCAGGCCGTTTTGATAGCGGGTGAGTAACTTGAGCTGCTCGGGCAACCCAAGCTCATCCATCGTCCGCACCTTGGAGTTGATCACGCGGAAAACAATTTCGATCCCGAGTCGCTGTCGGACTACACTAGTGCGATAGCGGGCGAACTCGTTTGCATACGCAAAATCGGAGTCTCCGCGCGTATTGAGTTCCGTTTTGTACACATCAGGAACAAAACTTTCGGCCAAGGCCGCGGTTTGTTCGCCGGTTAATCGCGGTGCGTCAGGCCAGATCGGCTCCAAGGTTCCGTGCAAACGCCAGATGGGTTGCGCGTTCACGGCCAGATGGACATCGGACGCGCCGGCTTTTTGCCCGACCTCGAGATATTCGTCCACATGTCCCAGCGGATGCAATGTGACTGGAATATCCGGAACTTTTGCAATCATTGCGTGTTGTCGAGATGATTATGCGAAGGGGCGCGCGCGTAAATCCTAAAACAAACTAATTAGAAGCAGTTTTAGGATTCGATTTTCCATGCAGGAAGGCGAGGATCAGGGTAAATTGCGCTGCAACGTTGGGTTTAAGGCCTTCTACCTTCTTGCTCCACGCGACCGACCTGCATAATCTGTCAGTCGATTTTTCAGAAAATCGACAACCACGGGCCGGAGTACGCTTGCCGCGATTTTCGATACACCCAGGATAAATCCAGCTTCGAGAAATTTCTTCTGGCGTTTTCCAGCCCTTTTTGCATCGACATAGATTTTTTTCTTTCGCACCGGCAACAGGACAATCAGTGTGCCGACGGCGGCTGCGGCTGTAACCCAGGAAACGGTTTGTTCTCGAAACGATCTTCGGAGCTTTCGCGGAAAATCCAGCTCATAGTGCAGGCCCCGCAAATCACGTGCCACACGCTCACGAGAATGGGCGATCTCTGCCCTCAGCTCGCCGGTTGATCGGTTGCGTCCAGATTTTTCAGCCATTCGCGATCTTTCTTTAATTCCGATACCGTCGCGCGAAAGAGCGGCTTACTCATTCGACTGCGCGCGACCAGGAGCAAAGCGAGCGCAATTATAAAATGCGCCCCCGCAGCCATCAGTGCGGTCCATAACCACGAAATCCCAGCGAGGTGTGCCAGACCGACCACGGCGCTTGCGATCAGGAACACATAACCAAACGCACAAAGGATGAGCGCTAAAAGCAGATAACTTGCGAGCACCAGTAGTTGCACAAGGGCCGCTTTCGATTCCTCGGCGAGAAGGGCAAAGCGGCTTTCGAAAAAATCCGCCAGTGCGCCCGTAAGTGCCAGCAGGTTTTGCAGTAAACCTGCATGTCCCGCAGGATTGCGGGACCGGGTGGTCTCACTGATCATTCGACCGCAGCGCGGTTAACGTCGGAAGATCAGGCCCAGGACGAACCCGATTCCGAGCGCTGTGAAGACCGCCTTCGTCGGGTTTTCGCGCACGTATTGCTCCGCGTCCTCCTGAAATGTGCGGACGCGATCCCGCGCATCGCCCCAGGCTTCTTCTGCTTTGCCCCGCGCATCGCCCCAGGCTTGTTCGGCCTTCCCGCGGTACTCTCCCGCCATGGCACCGGCCGCGGACTTCAAATCGCCGGCTGCGGATCGTAAATCCTCGGCAGCTTTGCGTGCGTGGGTTTTACTGCTCTGTAATTTGTCATGCGCGTCTGTCATACCAGACCCGGCTTGTTCTGCTTTATTCTCTTCAGGCATTGCTAATCTCCAGTTAATTTTGTCCCTCATTATCCGCGCGCTTCTGCCTTTCAGCAAACGCGACGGTGAACAAATTGAAAACGCGATTCTACCGGGGCTGCTAGGTCTCGCCAACGCCTCCGGCGTCACTGCTCGCGAAAAATGATTCTGGCCTTGGTTAAATCGTAAGGCGAAAGTTCCAACGAAACTTTATCGCCCGGCACGATCCGGATGAAATGCTTGCGCATCTTGCCGGAGATATGGGCAAGCACATTGCGTTGTCCCGGAAGATCGACACGAAACATCGTACCCGGTAACACCTGCGTCACCGTGCCTTCGGTCACGATCTGTTCTTCCTTTGGCATCGCGCCGAAATATATTCGCGAACGCGCATCTCTCAAGCGACGTAGACGCGGGTACGCCACCCTGACGGAGTACACTTCTGATCTTAGCGCAGCTGCTCCAGCGAGACGGCTGGCAAATATTCCCGAAGCTCCTGGCGTTTCCACCATGCGCCAGTTTGCCGATGTTCTTTCGCCGTTGTGAATCGATAGCGATACAAGATTGCGCGGACGTAGCGCGGTGGCTGATTTGGAAATGGGTCATGGGCAAACAATCGAATGACATCCGGCTTTCCCTCGAGCAAACAAATGGCGAGCCGGATAAACCAGGGATTTTGCTCTGGAGTTCCCAGCGCAGCGAACCACATCTGCCAATCGAGTCGCGGCTGATGTGGCGCACACCAGCCTGGCGCGCGCATTACGTTGCCCGGTTTCCATTTGAATTCGTACGGCAACCAATCGATGCCATCTGCGCTCCCTTCGATCACGATCTCCCGGCGATCCTTCGTCATTACGCGAAACAGGCCGTAACCATTCACGATCCGGAAGGGTTCGAGGTGTTCGTAAGCAAACGGGAGGCGGCGCGGCCACTCCGCATCCGGCTTAAACGCAGTGAAAATGAGCCATGCATTAATCGGCAAAGAAACGATGATCACGATGATCGCGCCGTACATCAACGGGCGCGATGGTAGGGCGCGATCGCTGGGCGCGCCGGACGAGTAAGCGCGAACCGCCCGGTTGTCCTGTCTTACGTTTCGACGCCAAACCGCGTCATCAATTAAGAGTAAGCAAAGCGCGAGCGTGAGCAGATTGAAGAAGCAGTAATTACCGGTCAGCGCGATTACAAGTTGGAGAAAAATCATCAATCCACCGGCAATCAGTCGCGGACGCCGCGGCGCCCAGATGAAAAACGGGGCGATGATTTCCACCGCCATGCAAAATTCGACTGAGAAATGTTTGAACCATTCCGGATGCTGATCGGCCCACCAGCCGAAGATCGTCGGCAGCGGCTGCGACCAGTAATGATAATCGAGTGCCGTCAGGTTCCACCAGCAATCATCGCCACTGGTGAGTTTCACCACGCCCGACATCACCATCAATTTGAATAAAAGCAGCTTGAGCAAGAACAGAGCGGCGCGCGAAACTGGCGGTTCTTGTCCACGTTTTTGCCAAAGCTGCCACGGCGCAAGAAATATCGACAGAAAGCCAGTCTCCAGCAGGAGAATGTCCCACTGAAAGCTGAGAAACACTTGTCCAGCAATCGTAAGCGACAGGTAAAAAGCGAAAAGCGCGAAGAGCGAAATGGCTGGGGCGATTCCGAAAATCAAGAACAACGAAAGAACAACGCCGCCGCCGCAAAGGAAATGAAGAAAGGCGTTGCCTGCGTTGAACCAGCAAAGCGTCGGCAAAAGAGAGTAGGCGCCTTGTCCGAGTTGTTCGCGAACTGTCGGCAGGAACTGATTTACTGGCGATATTCCGTTACTGCCAACAAGCCCGTCTACTTGCACCCAAAGCGAAACGAACGCGATCAGATAGATGAGGCCGAGCGCGCGAAGAAACCACCGCCGGGCCCAGAAATAAGTTGGCGGACGAACGTCTCCTCCCCAAAGCATTCGGGTAACCGTCGAGCCGAATTTTCGGTGACGAGCGATAAGTCCATAAGCGATCTCGGAAATCGGAGCGAAACCGGGAACGTGGTCGTAACTCCAGCTCAGCCATTTTCTAGAAGATCGGCAAGCCAATGAGCGATAGACAGCTTCAGCAGCCAAAAAAGTTTTGCCGTCTGGTTCAATGAAAGCGACAGCGCGCTGGAATTGTTCGAGGGGAATTTCTGGAAATCGATTTGCCGCTTCTTGATAGGTGGCATAATCAACTTCGCCCACAGTAATTTCGCGCCAGCGCTCGATCCAGCGCCTGCAAAAATGACATTCGCCGTCCCAAATCATGAGCGCCTTGGGTGGCGGATTGGTGACACGCAAATCCGATTGCGTCTTCATTGCATTCTTCTCTAGCAGCGGTCCGTGACCGTCGCCCTTATTTTCACGAGTATGCGATGCTCATTGGAGCATCGCTACAAATCAAATTCCGCCCAGACCGGGGCATGATCGGAAGGTTCTTTGCCCTTGCGCATTTCCCGATCGATTCCGGCGGCGGTACACCTTCTCGCCAGTGATTTGCTCGCCAGAATTGCATCGATGCGTAATCCACGATTTTTCGGGAACGAAAGCATCCGATAATCCCACCAACTGAAAAGCCCGCCTTCTTTGTGATGCAGTCGCAGCGTGTCAGTGAACCCGGCCTCATACAATTGGCGGAGCGCTGTCCGTTCGCCATCAGAACACATAATCGCGCCGCGCCACAGCTCAGGATCGTGAACATCCACATCTTTCGGCGCAACATTGAAATCGCCGCAGACAATCAGTTCGGCAGATTCTTCTTTCGACAAACACGCTCGCAACCGTTCATACCAATTTAATTTGTAATCGTAAGCCGGTGAACCGACAGCCTGTCCGTTAGGCGCGTAAATCGAAAGGACTCGGATATTACTGACGGTTGCCGCAATAACGCGTGCCTGAGGATCGACAACCTCATCACAAAGCGATGGACGCACACCACGCGACTCGTTTTTCGAAAGAATCGCAACGCCATTATACGATTTCTCTCCGTGGTAAACCGAATGATAACCAGCTGCTTGCAAAGCGAGCACTGGAAATTGTTCGTCTCGACATTTCGTTTCCTGCAAACAAACGATGTCCGGCTTGTTTGCCTCGAGCCACGCAAACAAGCGGTCCTGGCGTTTGCGCAATGAATTGATGTTCCAGGAGGCGACTCTCATCATTCGCCGTAGCGGCGGTCTTTGACCGTCGGACCAATTACCGGCCCAAAATTATAGTCGGCGTCATAGAGTCACTCTAGAGGTCAATCTCAATGCCCGGGCTGGGCACGATGACTTCCGTCTTCGGAAGATCGACAATCAATGTCGCTCGCATCCATTCGACAGCCCGCGGGTCGCCGTGCACGAGGACGATTTTTGTTGGAGAAAGCTTTTTTGCGTAATCGACCAACGCCTCGCGCGTTGCGTGCGCGCTGAATTGAAATTGCTCGATGTTGCAACGCACACGCTGCGCCGGTTCGTCCGGATCGAGGGTCACTTCCTCGTCAGGAGGTGCATCGCGCAGGAGACCTGCTGGAGATTCGGGATCGGCGTAGCCAACAAAAAAAACCGAGTGCTGCGGATTCTGAACAAGACGCCGTGCGAAAATGTTTGAGAGAGTTTTTGGCGTCATCATTCCACTTGAGAGCGCGTAAATTCGACCGGCGCGGACGGACGCATCAAGAATGGTTTGACCATTCAGAACAAACGGCGCCACTTCGTTCATTAATTGCAAACGTGGCAGTTGCCGCCGGCTCATGTGCGAACGGCGGTCGTAAATATCGGTCATCTTGGAACTGAGGCCGCCGATATAAATCGGAAATTCCGGCAGCAGTTGTTCGCGGCGGAATCTATAAAACATCGCAAGCACCTCTTGCGTTTTGCCAAGTGCGAAAACCGGAATCAGAACGCACCCGCCGCGCGTAAAAGCTTTATCAATTGCTTCCACCAGGCGGCGTTCCTCCCCGGCACGCGTCCAATTTGCAGGTTTGGCGTGATCGCCTCGCGTGCATTCCATGATTAAGATGTCGATCTTTTCCTCCGGAAAAATCGCTGCCTCCATGATCGTTTGATTGTCAAAATTGACATCGCCCGTGTAAAAAATCGTGCGGCCTTCGGTCCGCAGGAGAATTCCGGTGGAGCCGAGAACGTGGCCCGCATCAAAGAATTCAAATGTCAGTGCGTTTGTTTTTCCCTGGGGCGCCCGCTCTCCGGAGATCGAGAGGCGTTCCCGCAATGGAGACCAATGCCAAAGCTTGGACGCGCGATCGATTTCGCGATGTGAAAAAAGCGGATAGAACGTCGCGCCGATCTCCTCCCGCTGCCGCGTCATTACGTTGACCGAGTTATGTAAAAGGGTGCTGCCGATTTCCGCGGTCGCTTCAGTCATGAAAATGCGCGCGTCTGGCTGCCGTCGCATCAACACCGGCAACGTACCCATGTGGTCTTGATGGGCGTGTGAGATCAGGATCGCTTCGATCCGTCGGTCCGCGATGGGCTTCAAATTTGGCAGCGCATCCTCGCCGGTGTTCTTTGGATGCATTCCACAATCGAGCACGAGCCGATGACGACCAATCTCTAGATAATATGAGTTTGCGCCGATTTCGGTGCGGCGAGTGAGGTTAACGAATTTCAAGATCGTCGAAGCGTCAAGCCGTTGAAGCGTTAAAGCGGTGTACAAGCAAGACAAAATCTAAACCGTAGCGGCTGTCTGATCTGTGACCGCCGATTGCGTGGTGTAAGTTTGTAACTCGCGATCTTGCAGGCGCGCAATTTGCAAAATCGCGTGACTTTAATTCCCGCGCTCACCGAGCTCCGCTACAATATTTCTTCGAAAATCCGCATCCAGTTCCCTCGCAGGATTCTTTCGATCTGCTCGTCGCTGAATCCGCGCTCGATCAGTCTGCGAGTGAGATTTCGCGCATGGGAATGATTCCTGAGGTCGGGAATGAAATGCGGAGTCGTGAATTTCGCGGCGAGCTCTTTTTGCGCTGACGCCGGCCACTGACGGTAGATAAACTCAAAAAAATCGAAGCCGATAGCGACACATTCGATACCAATTAAATTCGCGATGTGTTCGATATGATCGATGTAGTGATCAAGAGTCGCCTCGTCTTCGCGCGAGCTGACGAGTACGGAATTAACGCCAATCACTCCGCGCTGCTTGCCGATCATCCGAATCTGCTCGTCGCTGATATTGCGTTCGATGTCGTAGTAACGCCGCGGGTTGGTGTGTGAGACGATCACAGGTTTCGTTGTGATTGCTAGAATATCCTCGAAACCAGCGGGGCTGATGTGGGCAAGATCCACAATCACACCGAGTGCTTGGCATTGCCGGACCACATCGCGGCCAAAAGCAGTCAAGCCGTCGCGCGGAGAACCAGTTGGCGCGAAAATTCCGCCATCACCCGCAGCGTTGCGGCGAGCGTGAGTAAGTCCAATCACGCGAACGCCAAGCTCGTAAAAGACACGAAGCAATTCCAAATCAGTGCCGAGCGGCTCGACTCCTTCCATTGTAATCACCAGCGCGATTTTGCGGGCGTTGCGTGCGTGAACAATCTCCTGATAGCTTTTGCAAATGGCGAAGCGCTGGCACGCCGCCGTCTCCGCATAAAGCCGCGCAATTTGATCGAGCGCCACCCGTAAACCCATTTCAGGCATGTAGCGATCTTCGATATAAATTGCCACGCCAACCATGCCGATGTTACCGGCGTCGAGTTCTGGCAAGAAGTCGGTCTCCAAGACATTTTCCTGCCCGCGCTTCTCGTACAAATCCATCAGCAAGTCGAAATGAAGATCGATAACTCCATCCGCGTGCAGCTGATCGATTCGTTCTTCGATGGATTTTTCTTTTGCGGTCATCGTTTAGAGATCCCTGTCAGCGGTGTTGTAAAATAAATCGCTTCGACACTTCACGCAGATCGCCCTTCGAGCAAAACAAAACAGCCGCGACGCAGCGGAGCGTTGTAGGCACTTTTCGGCGCCCGATAAAGCGAGATCTTCTGTAGTGGCAGGCGTGTCGCCTGCAAACTCAACAACTGCAGCCGTCACGGCTGCCTCTACAGGCCTTGGCAGCTTGGCAAGACAAAAACGATAGATCTTTGCGCTTCGGCGCGGCTGACACAGCCGCTGCTAAAGATTTACTTGCTCAGCTCGAGCATCCGCAGAATCGGTGCCTCCGCGCGTTTGCGCACCGGCTCCGGCAAAGTGATTTCCGGCTCCATATTCAAGAGCGCATTGTACGCTTTTTCCAGCGTATTCATTTTCATGAAACGGCACTCGCCGCAGAAGCAGTTGTCGGTCGGCCCGGGAATGAATGTCTTGTCGGGAATCTCTTTACGCAGCCGATGTAACAGGCCGGCTTCGGTGACGACGATGATCTCATGCGCAGGAGATTCTCTACAGAATGTCACCATCTTCTCCGTCGAACAAACCTCATCCGCCAGCATGCGCACGGCGTAAGTGCATTCCGGATGCGCGACGACGGGTGCGTCCGGATATTCCTCTCGAATTTTGTTGATGCTGCGCGCTGTGAACTCAACGTGGATGTAACAAGTTCCCTGCCACAGATCCATTTTGCGACCGGTCCGTTCCGTCACCCAGGCGCCTAGGTTCTGATCGGGCACGAAAAGAATGTTTCGATCAGCCGGCGCTGATCTCACGATTTTGTCCGCGTTGCCCTCGTGGCAAATCACGTCAGAGAGCGCTTTGACTCCCGCGCTGCAATTGATATAGGCGATCACGTAATAGTTCTTGTCTGCGTGCCTTTGCAAAAACTTCGCCAGCTTTTCCGGCGGACACGATTCGGAGAGCGAACAACCGGCATCGAGGTCCGGCAGAATCACCCGCTTGGTCGGATTAATGATTTTCGCGGTTTCGGCCATGAAATGGACGCCGCAAAACAAGATTACGTCGGCGTCCGTTTTCGCGGCTTGATAACTCAGACCTAACGAGTCCCCGACGAAATCCGCGACATCCTGTAGCTCCGGCACCTGATAATTATGTGCCAGGATCACTGCGTTCCGCTCGCGCTTAAGCTCCTGCAGATCTTCGGCGAGATCGATGCCAGTCCGGTCCGCCAATCGGGCGGCGGTTTCGTCCTGCGAGGAACTCGGACCACTGTAATTTATCCCGACACTTACCATCGGCTAACATCGCGATTTTTCGCGGATTTACAAACTTGCCTGTAGATGTTGTAGTGAAACGCCTGGCGTCTGACACAGAAACGCCCTACAAAAGCGAGACGCGCATCGCATCAATTGGCGCTTCGCGGTTGAACCAAATCGAAAACGAGAGCGCCCCTTGATGCAGTAACATCGAGAGTCCATTCGCGCCGCGCCCGCCGGCTTCATCCGCAGCGCGAAGGAAAGACG
>Ga0193723_1000024_pt1 | contig 40276 bp, 38 predicted proteins | sample H2m2metaG_FD_143042 | JGI IMG/M metagenome (GOLD analysis project Ga0193723, IMG submission 143042) | Soil microbial communities from a riparian zone of the East river system, Colorado, United States - H2m2 | ecosystem: Environmental > Terrestrial > Soil > Riparian zone | place: USA: East River...
CTTCATGTCCCGGCGGAGCCCGATGATGTAGCCGCGGGTGCGCGCCACCAGCTCTCCCGGGCGGGCGGGGATCGCTCCGTGACCCGGCACGACCGTCCTGGGGTGCAGAGTATCGATCCCACGGAGGGCTCGGAGAAGCTCGCCCGAACTGCCGTCCACCACCATAGTGACTCCGTCCTCGACGAGCAGATCGCCGGCGAACAGTATCCGTTCACGGGGCAGCCAGATCGTGAGGTCTCCCGCTGAGTGGGCAGCACCCGGATGGGTGATGACGACGGTACGTCCCCCGAGCCGAAGCGTGTCGGTCCCGGTCACCGGGCGGTCCGGCGTATCGGCGAACTCGAATCCACGCATCGCATCGAGTCCCACAACCCTGACCCAATCCGCCAGTAAGGCATCGGGACCGCCATCAGACGCCAGACTCCTTCGATCGGGATGAGCGATGACCTTTGCTCCAAGCCGGCGAAAGACGATCGCGCCGAAATGGTGGTCGGGGTGGTGGTGGGTCAGAATGAGCCACTTGATGGGCTGATTGGTAACCGTGTGGATCGCGTCGACCAGCGCTTCGCCATCACGTGGGCTGGCCAGGGCATCGACCACGATCACCCCGTCGCCGGTCACGATGAAGCCGGCATTGGGCCGTCCTTCCGACCCGCGGCCGGTGTCGCCCAGCACGGCGTACACTCCCTGGGCCAGCCGGCGCAGCGGAAGCGGACTCGATTCCCGAGGCTTATCCTGCACGGCAGGAGTCGCCGCCGGGACGCCGGAGAGGATCAGGGCAAAGAGAATGGTGCTCGGGAGAAACCCAGAACTGGCGCGGACCGGTCGCCGCACGCGATGGAGTCGCAGGTCCGGATCAGGCGGATGCGAAGCTGATGCCGACCGAATGTTTGAACGCGGCCCCCTGATTGTCGGTCCAGATCATGGTCAGGGGAGCCTCCTTATCGGCCTGCACGGTGAAGCTCACAACCGGATCCCGGCTGATACCTGATGTCCACTCGAACCGGGCGACCTCCTGCTCGCCATAGGTGACGACAACGTCCTTGATGAAATGCGCCGGGATCGGGTCGCCCTCGGCGTTCCGGAAGAATCCGGTGTCCATCGGATGGGAGATGATCGAGTTGACCACGATCACGTCTCCGCGAGTTATCCGGTCGGGAACCTTGATCCGGGCTTCACCAATATGATTAGTCATCATCCGCACCCGTTGAGCGTGACAAGCACCCGCGTGTAGCCGGCCCACACTTCACCGGTGTTGGTCTCCAGAATGGCCCGCACCCAGGTGGTGCGCTTCATCTTGATGCGTGTTGAGATCGATACCTGGCCCAGCGCCGGCGTGAGGTGGAATGCCGCGAGATGTGCGTCTGGGTTGTGGTCGACAATGAGATGAACCCCCTTGACGTACTGCTCCTTCGACATCGGCAGATCGCTCTCGATAATTACCGGCACGACCCGGCCATCCTCGGCCACGGCGGGCATGTCGAGAGAGACGTGGCCTCGTCTGATGGGTCGGTCGCCAAACAGGCCTTTCAGAATGCGGGCGACCTCCTCGTTGGGGACCTCCGGATCGTCAGGACCTCGAAGACGAGTGGCTGCCAGCAGTCCCTCGGAGCGAGAGACGGCGCCGGAGACGACCAGGCCGGCGACACCCATGGCACATGAACGCAGGAACGATCGGCGGGAATCGGTAACGTCTGACATCAATCTCAAGCTCGGCGGTTGGCGAGTCCAAGTCAAGCCAAAGAGATCTGAACCGCCCAATTTGTAACGACTTATGGTTCCTCTCGTCGAGATCATGGCGCGAGGGTGATCGAGTACTGTCCGGGATCACGCTGCACATAGGTCGCTCGTGCAGCCACCTGATTTACCGCAGCGGAGTAATGCGAGTCCTGAGTCAGGTCGGCAATGCGCACGCGCGCGATCGCTCCAGCGCTCAGGTTGCCGGTGATGACGACGCGCAGCGTGTTTGCGTCGATCTGCGCGCTGTGGACAATACCGCTCACCGCTTCAACCGACTCCACCGGTCCGCCCGTTATGGTGAAGAGCACCGCGCCGTCATCAGCGCGCAGCGAGCTGAGCTTGGCGTTCAAGATCCCGGACGTGGGGCCGGTTCCGCCCGAGCAGGAGAAAAGCAAGACGGATAACATCAGCCCACGGCGAGCCCGAGTCATCTCCGCCCCCCGGCCACGGTTTCGATCGAGGCATTACTCCCCGCGCGATCGGCCGCGGCCAGGAAGTCGCCGAGATCGTAGTGGCCGTTCCGGTTTCCGGCCGCGTCGAGATAGAGCACGTCCTCACCCGGCAAGCTATAGGCACCGAGGATGGCATCGGCCACGTTATCCAAAGCAATCTCCTGGACCGCCACGAAGTCTGCCTTCAAATCGAAAGGGTGTCGCAGCGTAAGGGTGAGCGTGTCCCGCGTCGACGTGGTGTCGCCAGTCCAGCCGGCAAAAACGGCACTCGGCTGGGGGTCAGCCCGAAGGGAGACCGGCGACCCCTCGGCCAGAAAGAGACCCCCCGCAACATCCCCGCTCACGTTGGACAGGATGGCTGCTGCCGGCGCGCCCTGCACCACCATCCGCAGCCGATGCTCGACCGTAACCTGGGCGGTGACGGTGTCCGGGGTGTCCCGAGCCGTCACGATGTGCGTGCGGTCCCCACCATCACTCCAGGCCAGAAACCCGAATCTGGTGCGACCAGTCGCATCAGTCTGGAGCGAATCGATGGAAAGCTCGGTGGAGGTTCCCGGTAGGAAAAACCGCTCGAGTCGTGGAACGCTACTGCCGTCTACCCTAATCCGAGCGCCGGCATGGTCAGCGGCGAACACAGAGTGAAATGATACGTAACTGAAGGAGACCCTGCCGCCTGGACTCATCTGCGTAATCGAGTTCAGGCAGAACCAGGCGAATCCACCTTGATTGTCCGTAGCCGCAGGCGACGTAGTGCGGCATAGAGCCGTGTTTCCACTCGATCCGGGATACGAATCCCCGGTGTCGCCCCGATTGGTACCACCCGGCTGACGCAGGTCCCCCCGGCCATCGGCCTGAACCAGGGCTACACCGTGAACCGGGCCTGAGTTCACCCGGTTGTCGAAGCCGAAGCCGTGCTGGTCCACCTGGCCCTGATCGATATGCCAGACGAGGAGGCCCGGCGACTTTTGACTTGCCCCGAACGCCGGATTCATCTGGGCCGAGTCGCTCTCGAGAGCCTGCCGGTTCTCGAGGAGATAGTACTCATCGGTGCCCGGAACGGGGAGGTACAACACGGTATCCGAGCTCGATACCGGTCCTAACCGCACCTCGCGCCCCGATGACAGGGTGTCAATCGTCACCCAGCCCATCTCCAGAAGCGACCATGCCTCGAAGCGGGCGGGGCTATAGGGTCGGGCATAGTTACCACTGCCCATCAGGCTCCATTCGCCGGCACCCTGGGTCGCTGCCGGATTGCTCAAATCGGTATCGTAGAGATCGGGCAACCCGAAGGCGTGTCCGGTCTCGTGGGCCAGCGTGCCGATCGGCATGATCGCGAAGGGCCCGCACGCGGTGTTGCCGCCGACGGCGCTTTGCATGGTGTAGCTGTCTACCTTGAGGAACTGACCCTGGTGACCTGACCACGGCGTACGGGTCACATAGGGAGAGCCGCCGTTCCATGCGCGGATAATGAAGCGGTGAGCCCAGATGTTCGTGGAGTTGGGGCAGGCCCCGTCACGCTCGGGCTGGAGAAAGGTGACGAAGTCCACCACCCCGTCGTCGTCACCCGAATTCGCGAGACCGTCTGGACCGTCATTGTCGAATTGGGCCCAGATTGTGTCCCCGGCAGGGCCCCGCGATACGACGTCGAGCGTGCGCAGGAGGAGCTCCCCGAACCGGCTCACCGCCCGCGGCGGGCACGGGGTCAACACGCCGATTCCATTACACCCATCCTCGTAATACGTGTCGTTGGAGTCAGCGGTCACCCAATTGAATACCAGCCCGTCCACCGTGATGTTGCCATTCGAGAGCTGCTCGTAATAACTCTTGAGGCTGTAGGCCCGCCCAATGGGAGCGGGGCTGAAGATCAGGTCCTGATACCGCGCCACGGAGAATGGTGGGGGTACGTTGCGGAAGGCGATGGGTAGGACGGGAACGATCACCCTGCCCGACACCTTGCCTCCGCCCGGCGCCGTCGAGGCAAGATTGAGCGCCCCTACGGCGCCCTCCCGAAGCCAGCGATGGCGTGCCGAGCGCACCGCGGCTACCCGCGTGCGCCAGCCGCCGTCGCGCCGAAAGTCGAAGCCTTGAACCTCGAACTGGCCTCGGCGTGCGCGCGGGTACTGAGCCTGCAGAGCGGACGGAACGAGCAGCCCGTAAAGGACTGCCACCGTCGCCCAGCTGAACAGACCGAGCAACATTCTGCACCTGGAATGGGGGGGCGCTCAAAGGTAATCAGGAGTTCCCCTAGGTCCAGCGGCGCAAGCCTTGCTCCAAGGCCCGTTTCGGGGGTGTTGAAGCGGTGGGTCTTTCCCGCTTGTGCCCCTTCCCTGGCATCACTAGTTTCAGCCATTCGGTGACATAGCGATGTGGGGATTTTTGACTACTTCTCTTTGCTGAGGGACCGTGGATACCCAAGAGCTTCAGCAAGTCGCGCTGTTCGAGAAGTGCCGGCAATTCACCAAAGCGCGCGAGTTGCAGGCCATCGGCCTCTATCCGTACTTCAATCCGATTTCCGAATCGGAGGACACCGTCGTCGTCATTGACGGTCAGAAGCGGATCATGCTCGGGTCGAATAACTACCTTGGCTTGACCCACCACCCCAAGGTTCTCGAGGCGGCTTCGCGGGCCCTCAGCCGGTACGGATCGGGGTGCACCGGCAGCCGGTTCCTGAACGGTACCCTGGACCTGCACGAGCAGTTGGAAAGCTCCCTGGCCGAATTTCTGGGCAAGGAAGCCTGCCTCGTCTTTTCCACCGGCTACTCGGCCAACCTCGGCCTGATCTCCGGCCTGGTCGGGCGCGGGGATGTCGTCTATCTGGACAAGCTCGACCACGCCTCGATCGTCGACGGCGCCAAGATGTCCTACGGCGAGACCGAGCGGTTCAACCACGGCGATCTAGCCAACCTCGAGCGCCGGCTGGAGCGCAACGGTTCCACGCGCGGGGCGATGATCATCGTGGACGGGGTGTACTCGATGGAGGGCAACATCGCCGACGTTCCGGGCCTGTCCCGCATAGCCCGGAAGCATGGGGCCGCCTTGGCACTCGACGATGCCCATGCCCTGGGCGTGCTGGGGCCGAACGGCGATGGCACCGCCGCGCACTTCGGCATGACCGAGGAAGTGGACATCATCGGGGGAACGTTCTCCAAGTCGCTGGCGTCGATCGGTGGATTCGTGGCTGCCTCCGAGAACGTCATCCACTATCTGAAGCACCACAGCCGGCCGCTCATCTTCACCGCCTCACTCCCCCCGGCCAACACCGCTGGCGTGCTCGCCGCGCTCCAGGTGCTCCAGCGCGAGCCCGATCGCCGGGACCATCTGTGGGCCAACACCCGCCGGCTGCACGAGGGCTTCCGCAGCCTTGGCTTCGAGATCGGTCCGACCGAGACCCCGATCGTGCCGGTCCTGATCGGCCCCATGGAGAAGACTTTCCTCATGTGGCGCCGTCTGTTTGACGCGGGGGTGTTCACTAATCCGGTGGCTCCGCCGGCAGTGCCGCCGACCCAGTGCCGCCTTCGCACCAGCGTAATGGCGACCCACACCTTCGAACAAATCGACTTCGCGCTCGAAAAGTTCGCCATGATCGGCAGGGACCTGGGGGTCATCTGATCGAACGCCTGCGCGTCCGAGCGGCGCGCGACCGGCGGGACCTGAAGCGATTCATCGACCTGCCCTACCGACTCCATGCGCGGGACCCTCTCTGGGTCCCGCCGTTGCGTCGGGACATGGAGACGCTCCTCTCCCGGACCAAAAACCCCTTCTTCGAGCACGCCCAGGCCGAGTACTTCATCGCCGAGCGCGATGGGGTTGTGGTCGGCCGGATCGCAGCGATCAGCAACCGACTCCATAACGAGACCCATGGCGACCGGGTTGGTTTCTTCGGCTTCTTCGAGTCTATCGACGACCAGGCGGTGGCCGACGCGCTCCTGACCGCGGCTGCCGACTGGTGCCGGGCCCTGGGACACGACGTGCTGCGAGGCCCGGCCTCGTTCTCGGTGAACGATGAGTGCGGGCTGCTCGTCGATGGCTTCGACAGCCCGCCGACCCTGATGATGCCGCACAACCCCCGCTATTACATCCCGTTGCTGGAGCGAGCCGGGTTTACCAAGGCCAAGGACCTGTGGGTGTATCAAGGCGGAAGCGAGGAGCGGTACGTCCCGGTGCCGGAGCGGCTGGCGAGGGCAACCGAGCTCATCCGGCAGCGCCAAGGTATCACGATCAGGGCGCTCAACATGAAGAACTTCGAGGGCGAGGTAGAGCGGATCAAAGAGCTTTACAACTCGGCGTGGGAGAAGAATTGGGGCTTCGTCCCGATGACCGAGCACGAGATCGATCACCTGGCCGAGCAGTTCAAGCCGGTGGTTATCCCGGAGCTGGTGCCCATGGCCGAGAAGGACGGCAAGCTCATCGGGTTCGGCATCGCGCTTCCCGACCTGAACGTGGTGTTTCGAAAGAATCGATCGGGCCGCCTCTTCCCCATGATCCTCAAGCTGCTATGGGCGCTCAAGGCCAAGCGAATCCGGCGGGCACGAATCCTCTTGCTCGGGGTATTGCCCGAACACCAGGGCAAAGGGATCGACGCCATGCTCTACCATTGGATCTGGACCAAATCCGGGGAGCGCGGCATCTACTGGGGCGAAGCGGGATGGATCCTGGAAGACAATCCAGCGATGAATGCGGGCCTCGAAAAGATGACCTTCCGAGTCTATAAGACCTACCGGCTCTACGACCGCAGGATATGAGGGCCCTGGTGACCGGCGCCACCGGGTTCGTCGGCAGTCACCTGGTTGAGGCGCTCCAGAATAGTTCGGTAGAGATAACAGCGCTCGCCCGATCAGCCTCAAGGGCTGCGGACCTTGCCCAGCGTGAAGTACGGGTGGTACGCGGAGACTTGCATGACATCGCCGGACTCGAGCGGGCCGTTCGGGATCAGGATGTCGTGTACCACGTGGCAGGGGTGGTAGCCGCGCGCGACGAGGCCGATTTTCTTCGCTCCAATCGGGACGGGACCCGCAACGTTCTCACCGCCGCAGAGCGTGAGGGCAAACCCCGCTTCGTGCTGGTGTCGTCCCTCGCGGCCGCCGGCCCGGCACCGCGTGGCGCGCCGCTGTCGGGAACCGAGCCTCCACGCCCAGTGACGGCCTACGGCCGCAGCAAGCTCGCAGCCGAGCAGGTCGTGCGAAGCTCCTCCCTGCCCTGGTCCATCGTTCGGCCGCCCATCGTATACGGTCCCCGAGACCGCGAAGTCCTCAAGGTGTTTCGCTTTGCCAGGCTCGGGTTGGCTCCGGTCTTTGGCGATGGGAGCCAGGAACTTTCGGCGGTTCACGCCGCCGATCTCGCCCAGGCATTGCTGGCGGTTACGAAGGTTCAGACGACGATCGGCGGGATCTATCACGCGTGTCACCCTCAGGTGTTTACCAGCGCTGATCTGGGGCAAGCAGTCGGTGCCGCGATGGGGCGCTCGGTCATACGCCTCAGAGTGCCGCAAACTGTCGGACGGGCGCTGCTCGCCGTCACCGAAGCCTCGGCCCGGCTTACCCGGCAGGTCACCATCCTCACGACCGACAAGGCGAACGAGTTCTTCCAGCCAGCCTGGACGGGAGACCCCTCTCCGCTGACACGCGACTCCGGCTGGCGGGCCCAGTACGACCTGTCCAGTGGTCTCGCCGACACATATCGGTGGTATCGGAAGGCAGGGTGGCTGTAGCCGTGGCTGGGGCGACCCAGGACCGCAGCGAGACCCGGAGCAGTCCACTCCGGGCGGTGGACCTCTTGCTCCTCGCCTACCTGGGAGTGGTTTCTGTCGTTGCCGGAGTGCGGGCCTCGAGCCAGCCGGCGTGCTGGTGGCTACTGTTGGCCCACGCGCTTTTCGTGGTGCTGCTTTTCCTGGTAACCCGCCCCGGCCTGGGGCCGGTCGGCCGCACGATCCGAGAGCTGTACCCTCTCTTTCTATTACCCGGGCTGTACAGCGAGCTCGACATTCTCAACGGCCCAGGCATGCCGGTCCACGATGCGCTGGTACGCCACTGGGAGCTGCTCGTCTTCGGAGGGCAAATCAGCCGGGACTGGTGGCAGGCCGCGCCGAGCCCATTCTGGTCCACGGTGTTTCACGCCGCCTACCTGTCGTATTACCTGATCCTCTCGGCGCCGGCCCTATACTTTGCCTGGAAGGGCGACCTGGCCGCGGTGCGGCGTTTCGTGCTCGTCGTCATGACGACCTTCGTCATCTGCTATCTCTGCTTCATCTTCTTTCCGGTGGCTGGGCCCTATTACGAGTTTGCCCGCCCGTCCGGCTGGTTTATCCAGAACCTGCCGGCTCGTTTGGCCTATGAGGCGCTTGCCACCGGCAGCTCATATGGCGCGGCGTTTCCGTCGTCTCATGTGGCGGCCGCCCTGGCGGCAACCCTAGCAGCGATGCGGGCCTCCCGCCGTCTCGGACTCGTTCTGCTGATACCTACCGGTCTGCTGACAATCGGGGTGGTGTACTGCCAGATGCACTATGGCGTGGACGCGCTGGCCGGGCTGGCGGTAGGCGGGCTGGTGACATGGCTGGTGGGGGGAAAGCAGTGAGAGGTGAGCAGGCCTCTCACCTCTCACCTCTCACGTCTTACCTGTCACCTTGCTCCCGGTCAGGCTCTCCTACTTGACGGTGACCTTCCCCCTCATGCCCAGCGCGAGGTGCGGAAGACAGTAGACATGGTAGTCGCCCTTCGGGGCACCGGCGAAGCTCACCTCATAGACGGCATCGGGCTCAGCCAAGAGCGGACCCTGGAGTGGTGCCAGCTGATTCGGCATGTTCTTCGTGAGTACGTCGGCGGCCCCTTTAGGAACGCTGTCAGGCCAGAACGACACGTTGTGCGGGCCGCCGCTCTTGTTGTGATAGCGAACCACATCGCCCGACTGAATCGTCAGGTTATCGGGGTCGTACTTGTACTTGGATCCATCGAGGACCATGTTCACGTCGTGGCTCTTGCCCGTTGCGGCCTGGGCCGCTGCCGGGGTCGGGGCCGCCGCCGCCGGGGTGCCTACCGAGTCCCCCCCTGCTGCCGGCTGTTCAGTCTTCTTTTCGCCGCCGCAGGCCGCCACGATCAGGGCCAGCCCCGCCACCATCGAAGTCATCCGCATTGTCGCCGCTTCGCCTCCGAACAGAAGTTTCCGACCTTGTGAACCCTTTCACAACTATAAGCGCGGGGTTAACAAACGGTAGTGGTATTTCGGGGCGGTGCCTCGCCTGTCTGGCATCGTTAGTTTAGGTCAGAACTGGCTCCATTCTCCCTGGGTGCGCATGGAATCCACAGTCAAAACGAAACCCCGGACCAAGGCTCCCCCGGCCCCACCCTGTCACGCTCTCGGCTCCCAGTGCCAGGCGGTACCGGTCGTCCTTCGGGTGGGTGCTCTCGAAGAGGGGAACGCCTCCCTGGATCACGAGTCCACCTGGCTCATCGGTCACACCCAGCACATCAGCTTCTATGACATCTGGGAAGATGAGGGTGAGCTTTACATTGATGCCACGCTCCACGTCCCCTGCCGCTTCCTGCAGGCAGACGGGAGCACCGCCCGTTGCGCCGCCTATGGCTTCGCTGGACCCACGCCCCGCGGACCAGTCCGACGGGAGCAACCTCGCCAGCTGGGCCGGGACCGGTTTCTCATCGTCGAAAGCCGGCGGACCGCCGTCCGGGCACTCCCGCCTCCCCCCCGTAGTCTTCCGGTTCTCGCCGCGGCCAATCCGTGCGCTCTGGCCTCGTGCCGAACCGCGGACAATACCCGCGGGGCGGCGTGTTGCCGCGACCTCCAGATCGAGATCATGTGTACCAAGCGGCAACGCAGGCTGGAGGCCCTGGTGCGTTCTCGCCGTTCGCCGTATCTCTGCAAGGTGGAACGGGCGGGCGATTTCTCCATCGAGGCAGAGATCATTTCCACCTGCGCCTATCTCGACGATGATGGGATCGGCTGCACCCTACATGGGCGGCAACGGGCGGATGGCCGGCCCGCAAAGCCGGACCTCTGCAGCGAGTGGCCGGAGAAAAAGCAGGGGCTGCATCCAGGGTGCGTCTTCTCCCGGCGCGGCATGCCCCTTCGCTGAGCAGGAATACTGTGCAAGTTCCCTGAAGTGGGCCGTCCTCTTGAACGACCCAGCCGGACGGATCCGGCCTACCTGTGGGCTCCGAGGAGAGTGAGTGACGGACGAGCTCGAACAGCTTTACCAGACCACCTATACGGCAGTCGTGCGTTTTCTCTACCGCAAGGTCTGGGACGCGGAGCGTGCCGAGGACTTGGCCCAGGAAGTGTTTGTGAGGGCCCTGACCCATCGGCCAGAGAAGCCCAGGGCGTGGGTCTTCGCGGTGGCAGCCAACCTTGCGAGGGACGAAGCCCGTGCGGCGGTACGGCGCAAGCGGCACCTCACACTGCTGAAGGCCGACCCGGTTGCGCAACCAACGGTGGAACCGGCGGCCGATGTTCTGGTGGAGCACGACGAGCGGGTAGCCTCGGTCCAGCAAGCCCTGAGCACGCTGACGCCGCGGGACCGGGAGATTCTCCTCTTGTGGGACGCCGGCCTCAGCTACCCCGAGATCGCGACCCAAACCGGCTTGGCTCTGGGCGCCGTAGGCACGACGCTGGCCCGGGCCCGGCGCCGCCTGATCGACGCGCATGACCGGCAGCACACCATCGAAGGGAGCCATGCGGCACATTCCTGAGGACGAGCTGCACGCCTATCTCGACCAGGGTCTGAGCCGGTCGCAGTGCGTGGAGATCGAGAGTCACCTGGCCGCCTGCGCCTCGTGTCAGGCCGCCAGAGACGGGATCGCCGCCTTGCGGGACCGGACCACGGCGCTTCTGTCCAAGCTCGCCCCCCCTCGTTCCTTTCCTCCCGAATTCGAGTCGCTCCGCCGCCGTGCCGCCAGCGAGGTTTCCGCCCGCCGGCGGCGGGCGCATCTAGCCGCTTGGGCGGCGAGCCTGGTGGCCGCCGTGGGGCTGGGCTGGACGGCCAGCTTCCTCCTCCGCCCGCATGAGCCGGTCGGGCTGCCTGCGGCGGGGCAAGTCGCTACCCTGCCGGTTTCGACCCGTGTCGCCCGACCGGCCGATGACCGTCCCGCCCGCCGCGATACGGCCACGATTCAGCCATCCAGGCGCCGGGCGGCCGTCAAGGCCGTTGCCGCGGCTGCGCTTCCTCGGGTCATCCCGCCGCCGGCGCTCGAGCTCTCCTCAATCGACATTCCGCGCTCGGATGTGGGATTCGAGCTGGACGGCATGTGGCGCACCATGTCGTGGGCGGGCGCACAGGCCGAAGCCGGCGACCAGCTGCCCCACATCGACGGCTTGCCGGTGGTTCAGGTCCAGGTTCAAACCAGCGAGCAGGGTAAGCAGCCGCTGATGGTGGTGGCTCAACAGCTCGCATCGGGTGAGGTCATTCGCACTATCGAAGGCCCGACCAGCGATGTCTCCCACCTCCTGGCGCGTCGGGCAATGTCGGACCCGATGCCGACAATGACCCCGGGCGATTCGGCTCCGCGCGATGCGGTCCCCAGCGATACCGATCACGCCGACCGCACCATGGCCATGCAACGCGGCGATCGAATGCTCGTGATCACCGGCGCCCTGCCTTCGGACAGCCTCCTCGCCATGATTCGCAGGTTGAACGCGGAGATGCGGAGTAAGTAGCTAGTCGTTAGTCGTTAGTCGCTAGAAAAGGCAAACCCTCCGGGACGTCACCGGAGGGTTTCACTTTTTGATCTCATAGTTTCCACGACTGGCGACTAATGACTAGCGACTAGCGACCAATTATCGAGGCCGGCTCCTCCGCTCCAGCAGCTCGGGCGACACATAGTCTCGCGGCCCTTCCTCGTGATCAAACTCCGAAGCTATGAACGTGTGACCCCGCTCGCGATCCAGCGTGATCTCGGCCAGCCGGGGGGAGAGCATAGGGAAGGTGCGGCCGAACAACCCATAGGAGAACAGGAACAGCCCCGCGAACGCGAGTGTCGGGCCCAGCTCGGGGAGCCCGAACGTCGGGCCTGGCAGCACGGTGACGGACGGCATGACGAGCAAGTACCGCTCGAGCCAGAGGGCTGTGAGGCTCACACTTGCGAAGAAGCCGAACGTGATCCGGGACTTCTTGGGAGCTACCCCGAGAAGGCCAAAGAATGGGATGATGAAGATGCCGATACCGACGGCCTTGGCCACCGGAAGCCAGTGCCCCCAGAGGCGTGCAAAGACGAATCCGGTCTCTTCCGGCATGTTGCCGTACCAGATCACGAGGAATTGGGCCCACATCAGGTAGGTCCAGAAGACGCTGAAACCGAAACAGAGCTTGCCGAGGTCGTGGCGCTGCTTGGGCGAGACCAAGTCGGAGATCCCCAAGTGGGCAGATCCGTAGATCATCAACAGCGCCAGCAGCATATGAGCGCCGAGAAACGCTCCCATGAAGATGAAGCCGCCCAGCAGATTGGAGAACCAGTGCGGCTGGAGCGCCATGATCCCGTCGAACGCCACCAGGGTGAACACATACACATAGATCACTACGTACAGCGGGGCGAGACGGCGGATCCGCGACTCGTGCTCCAACGCCGCCGAGGAGCTTGGCTGATACCCCTGTGACCAGCGATCGAAGAGGGCACGCCGGCCCCCGGAGACGAGGGCCCGGGTGGCGTACATGTCCGGCACCAGGTCGGCCTTGACCAGCTTCCAGCCCACAATGGAGAGTGCCAGCAATCCCAGCCCAAGCCGGGCGAACATGAAATCGTGGGACAGCCACACCGCTTTCGAGTGCTGCAACGCGGGAAGCGCGGCTTGCATCGGGCCGTAGATCGAGGGATAGCCCGCCGTAAAGATCAGCACCAAGCCGATGAGCGACACCGGCAGAAACGCCACCCCCGCCTCGGCGAAGCGGATGATCAACCCCGACCACTTGGCGTTGGTGATCTTCTGGACGGCGGCAAAGGCCACGCTCCCGGCGGCCAGGCCGGTGAAGTAAATCCAGTTGACGTGAAAGAGGTGCCAGGCCCGATCGGCAACGCCCCCCGCCAACGACTGGACAAAGAGGATCAAGCCGAGAATGGCCAGGCCTGCGCCCACTCCGAGGAACAGGTCGTAGCGTGCGGCCACCGCCCGTTGAATCAATCGCTCATGAAGCGTAGGACTCATCGTGGCACCGTGGCGGTAGAACCAGTGGCGCTGGGCCCCGGCGGAAGGGGGACAGCGGCTCCCGGAGCGGCTGCCGGCGCGGGCGACTGGGCCTGGAGCTTACGGACATGGTTGACGATGGCCCAGCGATCTGCCGGAGCGTATACCTTGTCGCCGTAGCGCGGCATGACCCCTCGACCGTAGCGAATGATGCTGTAGATGTAGCCGTCGCTGTAGGCTCGCGCTCGTGCGGTCAGGAGAGACGGAGCGCCGATCTGCCTGGACACGGTCCCATCGGCGTTGCCGGTGGGGCCATGGCAGACGCTGCAGAAATTCTGATATAGGGTGTCCCCGGCCGCTTCCAGCTCCCGTGGAATCGTCGGAGCGCTCGGACCGGCCGAGTGCGCAGCCGCCCCCCCGATGGCGAACGGGCTCTTCAGCGCGTTGGCGGTTGTGGGCTTGCCCGAGATCCACTCGGCCGACCAATCGGGCTCGCCGCCGCTCACCGGGACGCTCCCCTCGGGCGAATACCGCGGCACCCACTGCGTTTCATAGGGGTGGATGTATCGCGCATGGATCATGTGATCGAACCATGGGATCACATGCCAGAGGTCGTCCGGCGACGGCAGCCGGTAGTAGTAGTAATCGCAAGCTCCCGAGCAGAGCAGCAGCGCGGCGAGGAGCGCCTTACGCCTCATGGCGGACCTCCACCGCACCGGCGGAGCGAAGCAGCTGCTCCACCCGCCCGGCCTGATCGGAGGGCGCCGGCACGAAGATGCCGATCTGGTCGTCGCTGAACCGCGGATCGTAAGCTGCCCCCCGCTTGCCCATGAGCACCGAAAACACCGCCACTGCCGCCACGGTGCTGAGCGCCCCGAGCAGAATGGTCAGCTCGAATGCGATGACCACGTAGGGGGGAATCGACGCGATCGGCTTCCCGCCGACCAGTACCGGCCAATCGTAGGACATCCAGATCGTCATGCCGAAGCCGGCGGCGCAGCCACTCAAGCCGCCGATCAGGGTGAAGAGCCGGACAGGACTCACCCGCTGGCCCAACGCCTCCTCGATCTCGTGGTTGGGGGCGGGCGTGTAGACGGTCAGATCGCGGATCCCCAGCGCCCGGATGGCGCGGATGGCGTCCGCCGCCGCATCCACGTGCAAGAACGAAGCGAGGAGTCCCGGTACCTGGGCCGGCCGCCGCTTGAGCAGGGCCATCAGTGGCCTCCTCGCTTCCGCGGCATCGGGATCATCTCCTTGATCTCCTGGATGGCCACGATCGGAAAATTCTTGGCGAAGAGGAGGAACCACATGCCGAACCAGCCGAACGAGCCCGCCAGGATCCCCCAGTCGGCCCAGGTCGGATTCATCTGATCCCAGGCCCAGGGGATGTAGTCGTTGCTCAACGAGGAAACGATGATGACGAAGCGCTCGAACCACATCCCGATGTTGATGAAGATCGAGATCACGAAGAGGGCGGTGATATTGACCCTGATCTTCCGAAACCACAGCAGCTGGGAGACGAACGCGTTGCAGATGATCATGGTCCAGCCGGCCCACCACATGGGGCCGAAGGCGCGCCGGTAGAACGTGGTCTGCTCGAAGATGTTTCCACTGTACCAGGCGACGAAGTATTCCATCGCATAGGCGTACAGCAGGATCGAGCCGGTCAGGAGTGTCAGCTTCGCAAGGTTGTCGAAGTGATAATCGGTGATCAGGTGCTCGATTTTGAACGCCCGTCGCAGCGGAATGATCAGCGTGAGCACCATCCCGATTCCGGAGTAGATGGCGCCGGCAACGAAGTACGGCGCGAAGATCGTCCCGTGCCAGCCCGGCACCAGGCTCACCGCGAAGTCCCAGGACACCACCGAGTGGACCGAGAGGACCAACGGCGTGGCGAGCGCCGCCAGATAGAGATATGCCCGGGAGTAGTGCCGCCACTGGTTGTTGGTGCCCCGCCAGCCGACCGAGGTCAGCGAGTAGACCGTTTTCCGCCAGCCGGACACCTTGTCTCGCACCGCCGCTACGTCGGGGAGCAGACCGAAGACCAGAAAGGTGGTCGACACCGTGAGGTAGGTGGAGATGGCGAACACGTCCCAGAGCAGCGGCGATTTGAAGTTGGGCCAGAGAAACCGCTGGTTGGGATAGGGCAGCAACCAATAAAAGATCCACTGACGCCCGATGTGAATGATCGGGAACAGGCCGGCGGTCATGACCGCGAACACGGTCATCGCCTCTGTGGACCGATAGACGGCGGTGCGCCACGGAGAGCGGAACAGGAACAGGATGGCCGAGATCAGCGTGCCGGCGTGACCGATACCGATCCAGAAGACGAACGTCGTGATGTACACGCTCCAGAACACCGGCGGGTTGTACCCGGCGTGCCCGAGCCCGTCCTTCACGAGGATGAGGAAGGTGAGAATGCCGACTAAAAGGAGCGATACCGCTCCGAACAGCAGAACCAGGTATCCGCGAGTGGGAGGCCCCAACGTCGCGACAACGTCGCGGGTGATCTCCGCGTGGCTCTGGGTCATAGTGTGGCCGTCGTGGGCGACCGGATGGGTAACGACAGCCATCGGTTACGCCTCCGCCGGAAGCTGGACTTTGGCCAGGTAGGTGATCGCCGACCGGGTATTGAGGTCCTCGAGCACCCGGTAGCCGCGGGGGTCCAGCTGAAGTTGAGCCACTCTGCTGCCGGGATCCGCGGCATTGCATCCGAGGGGCAGGCCTGGGCACACGCGGTGGTGAACTCGCCATCGCGGATCTGCCGGTCCTCCAGCCGGGCGTTGTTCTGCGCCCCCCGGATCCGCTGGATGCAGAAGGTGCACTTCTCCATCACACCTCGGGCCCGTACCGTCACATCGGGATTCAGCTGCAGGTGGAGTGGCGCCGGCCAGGCCGACTCGTTGTACTTGTACCAGTTGAAGTAGCGTACCTTATACGGGCAGTTGTTGGCGCAGTAGCGGGTGCCGACGCAGCGGTTGTAGACCTGGCCGTTGAGCCCATCAGGAGTGTGGTAGGCCGCATACACCGGGCAAACCGGCTCGCAGGGTGCGTTGCTGCATTGCTGGCACAGCATCGGAATGAATCGCGCCGCCAGCGGCTCGTTCGGCTCCTCTCCCCCCTCCCAGTAGCGCTCGATCCGGATCCAGGTCATCTCGCGGCCCTTGCGGATCTCGCCCTCACCGACGGTGGGGATGTTGTTCTCGGCGTAGCACGCCGTTACACACGCCTGGCAGCCGGTGCACTTCGTCAGGTCGATCGCCATGCCCCAGCGGACATGGTCTCCCTGATAGTTGCCGTACTTGGTGGCCTGCTCCTGGCCCTCGCTCCAGCCTTTCAAGGCCTCGAGCTCCTGCTCGGTATTCACTTCGTGCTTGCCGTGCCCCTCGGCCAGGTAGGCCTGCTCGATCGTCAGACCCTTGCGTGCGGCCTCGAGCGAAACCGCTTCGGCGATCCCCCGGCCGAGCTGCCGGGGAACTCCCGCGATCGACGCCAGCTTCCGGTGCTCCCGGGTCCTGGCGATGGTGACCCGGGTCGAGGCATAGGGCAGGAAGTCTCCCCGTGGGGCAGCGAGCAGGTCGAGCGCGTTTTCCCCCCTGCCCTGGGCGTAGGCGCCGTACTCGGTGTGACCGAATCCGAGCGGCATGGCGACCACATCTGAGCTCATCCCGGGATAGACGTAGACCGGCGCTTCGATGCTGCCGTGTGGTGAGGTGACCCGCACCACATCGCCGTTCTGCAGATCGATCTTCCGCGCCGTCTCGGGATTCACCTCGATCCAGGAGTGCCAGGTGATCTTGGTAACGGGGTCGGCGTTCTCGAGCAACCAGGGTTTGTTCGCCCCGCGGCCGTCGTACAGGTTCCCGTGGGGATAGGGCAGGAAGACGAACTCCCCATCGCCATCGAACTTGGGCTTGGTATACGTAATCCGGGCAGCGCCTGGAGCGAGTGTCACCGGCGGTGCGGGACGGCTTTCAACGAAGAGGCCGCCCCGCTGGACGGCGCCATGCCAGAACGCGGCAAAGTCGCCTTCCCGCCGTTCTGTTGCCAGCGCCTGCCAGCGGGACTGGAGATGGGCCTGATAGGACGGAGCGGTGAACTTCGCCAGCCGGCCACCCAGCTTCTTTGCGGTGCGGAGGAGCACGTCGCCGGCCGGTAGCGTGTTGAACACCGGCTCCATCACCGGCTGTATCAGGCTATACACGCCGGCCCGGGGCCGCAGGTCATCCCATCGCTCGAGGGCATGGTGCTGAGGCAGTAGGAGATCGCACAAGGCGGCGGTCTCATCCAGGTACATCGAGGTCGAGACCTTGAAGGCTACCTTGCGCAACCGGTCGGCAAAGCCGCTGGTCCGGGGAAGGGCGTATGCCGGATTGGCATCGTGCACCAGCAGCACCGCCCCCTCACCGGCGTCCATCGCAGCCAGCAAAGTTCCCAACGCACCGTATCCGTCGGGCGTATCGATGTCCGAGCCGTAGTGGACCGTCTCGCCGATGTTCCCCGCGACGAAGTTCAGGATGTTCACTGCGGCGCAGACCTCGGTGGCTCCTGCATGCTGGCTGCCGACACCGCCTGCCACCGCGAGGCTTGGGCGAGCTGCGCCAAATTCACGGGCAAGCCGCTCGATGGTGGCGGCCGGAAGGCCGGTCTCCTGGGCCGCCATCTGTGGAGTGAAGTCACTGATAGCGGTCAGCAACCCGGAGTTTCCGCCCCGGCCGGCCAGCAGCACGTTGGCCATCGCCAGCGCCAGCGCGGCCTCGGAGCCGGGGCGAATGGAGTGCCACTGATCGGCGTTGAGTCCGGTGAGATTCATCCGGGGGGCCAGGTACACGAACTTGGCGACGTCGCCTCCGGAGAACCCGTGCGACTGGGCGAACCCGCGCTGGTGCTCCATGGCCCCAGGCCAGGTCTCGAGAAAATCGGCTCCGAACGACAGGATGTATTTCGCCTTGGCGAAGTCGTGGCCGGCAAGCTGGTCCACACCGAACACCTGTCGGTTGGCCGCCCGGAGCGGCTCCGAGGCAAACGGCTGGTAGCGAACCACCCGTCCTCCCAGCGCGCCGACCCACTCGGCGAGCAGATCGGAGAAGGTTCCTCGCCCTGCGCCGGAGATCGCCGCGACCCGGGTGCCGGCCGTCCCCAGCTTCGCGGCCAGCCTGGCGATAGCGTCGTCCCAGGTGATCTCTCGCCAGCTGCCACCAGCGTCGCGCGCCATCGGGCTCCTCAGCCGGCCCGGGTTATAGAGACCCTGGAGCGCCGCTTGTCCCCGGGAGCAGAGCTTGCCCTGATTGATCGGGTGCTCCGGGTTTCCCTCGAGCTTGACCGCGCGCCCCTCGCGGGTGCGCACGTGCACGCCGCATCCGGTGGGACACTCGGTGCAGCTGCTCGCGTACCAGGTTGCCACGCCGGGTATCTGATCTTCCGACTGGACCAGGTAGGGAATCAGCTTCTCGACCCGGTCCGTGGAGCAACCGGAGAGGGCCACAGCGCCGGCTCCCGAGGCACCCAGCACGGTGAGAAAGCGACGGCGGTCGATTGTGGACTGTGGTTCGTCAGCCATTCAGACTCCGATTGGTGTCACGAGTCGAGAGTCACGAGTCACGAGTCACGACTGGATGCGCCAAACCGGTATGCTCACGGCCCGCGACTCGCGACTCCAGACTCGCGACTAATAGTGACATACCGTGCAATCCCGCGACACTTTCCGCTCGACGTGACAGGTGATGCAGAAACCCATTCGGTCGACGTTGTTCACCTTGAAGACCCGGGGCATCCGCTCCACGTCGCCGTGGCAGGTGGCGCACGCATTGGGGCCCAGTGCTTTGATGTGACGCTGATGAGGGAAATGCGCGTGCCGCGGGAGATAGTGCACCCGCACCCATTCGATGGGCTTCTTCTCGGCCCAGGCCGTCCGCACCTTCTTGATCTCCGCCTGATGAGAGCTGGTCCACCCTCCGATAACCAGATGGCAGCCCATGCAGGTCTGGACCGAAGGGATCCCCGGCTCGGGTGACACCGCTACCGAGTAATGGCAGTACTGGCACTGGATCTTGTACTGGCCGGCGTGGATATCGTGGCGAAAGAAGATCGGCTGACGGGGCCCGCGCAGGTGACCGCTGTCGGAGGCGGCGATGATGGGAGCGGCGATGGAGTCGGCGCGGGACAAGGCTTGTTGCGCGAGAGGAGGATTTCCACCGAAGACGACGAAGGCGGCGACGCCTCCGGCTGCAACGCCACCGACGACGAATGCCAACTTACGGATCATCATCTCACCGATGAGGAAGAACCCTAAACACACGCCCTCGGCCAACGCGCGCCGAAGTATAGTTTGGACAGTGGATTACACAACCCGATCCGTTTCATATTCCGACCTTTTCAGTCGGCTTCAGCTTCGGAGCCGCTGGCGTTTCCACCGTGAAGCCGGGGCGCACGACGAGGAGCAGGCCGCTCCGCGAGCCATGCGGCCTTCCGCCGGGCCAGGCTCAGGAAGGCGTCCACCGCCCGCCGGTCTTCCAGCTCGAGCCAGCACCACTTGACCGGGCCGGTGCGCTGGCCTTCCTCGATCGCCCGGGCCAGCGCCTTCGCCAGCTTGGGCCCCTTGCCCAGACGGCTCTCGTCATTCTCGGTCAGGGTGAAGGTGACATCGACACTCCCTCGCATAAGATGCAGCCAACAGAGCTTCCGATTGCCCATGCCGTATTCCCAGGCCCATCGCCACATGGCCCCCATGAAACGGACCTGTTCCGCGACCTCCTCGATGGCCAGCAGGCCGGTGCGCAAGGCGCGGAACCGGGCGGCCAGGGGCGCGGAGAGGTCGGTCAGCGGGGCCGTAGGCACCGGCTCCTCCTCCTCCACGGTGTAGAGATTCGAGCTCCAGTACGCGCTCGACCGTCCCATTACGATCCCCCTGGCGGACGCCGTTCGAGATAGCGGACCACCTCGATACCCATGGCACGGACCAGGGACGCTTCCCTGCCGTCGAGGTCGGCCCGAAACACAATCTCCCGGAACGAACGCATCACACTCTCCGGACGCCGGGTCTTGAAGAAGTCGATGGCCCAGAGGGCCCGAGTCCAGTCAGCGAAGAGCTCCTCCAGCTGTGCGGCGGTGGCCGGATCCGCCCGGTTGCGCGGCGGCTTCACCGGAAGAACTTCGCCGCCCCGGGCATTCCAGACCTCATACGCCATGACGGCCACCGCCTGGGCCAGGTTGAGCGACCGATGGCTGGGGTCGGTCGAGATCGTTACCAACGCATGGCAGAGATCCAGCTCGGCGTTGGTGAGCCCCCGGTCTTCCCTGCCGGCCACGATGGCGACCGGGCCGGCGGCCGCCTCCTGCACGAGAGCGGCGGCGGCCTCGCGGGGACGCAGCATACGCCGCTTGGCGGCGCGCTCGCGGGCGGTCAGGACCGCGGTGAACACGCAGTCGGCCACGGCGGCCTCGAGCGAATCGAGGATCTCGATTCGGGCGACAAGGTCCGCGGTGTTGTGCGCGATGCCTTCAATGCGGTAGGGGTCGAAGACCTCCGGATTCACGAGCCGTATCCGCTCGATCCCGAAGTTCTTCGCGATGCGCACCGCGCTGGCGATGTTGACGATGTCCTGGGGGTTCACCAAGACCAGAATGGGGCTGCGGGGCAGCCCTGCTTCCATCACCCCTCGCCAAGAAACGACACGTCGTGGCGCTTTGCCTTGAGCGCGGCAAGCATTCCGGACTTCTCGACCGACTTCATGTACGCTTCCTTGGGCTCGACCAGCTTCGCATCCACCAGCTCCACCAGCGCGTCGTTCAGCGTGACCATGCCGGTCTTCCGGTTGGTTTGCATGATCGACGGGATCTGGAACGTCTTGCCCTCCCGGATGAGGTTCGACACCGCTGGGATGGTCAGCAGGATCTCCCGGGCGGCCACCCGTCCCCCACCGATCTTCTTGCAGAGCGTCTGGGCGATGACCCCCCGCAGCGACTCCGAAAGCATCACCCGCACCTGGGACTGACGGTCGGGCGGGAACTGGTCGATGATCCGGTCTACGGTAGAGGCGGCGGTGGTGGTATGGAGGGTCCCGAAGACGAGGTGTCCCGTCTCCGCGGTCTCGATCGCGATGGACACCGTTTCGAGGTCGCGCATCTCGCCGACCAGGATGATGTCCGGGTCCTCTCGCAGCGCCGCACGCAGTGCGTGCTTGAAGGATCGGGTATGCACGCCGACCTGGCGCTGGGTTACCAGGCACTTCTTGCTGGTATGCACGAACTCGATCGGATCTTCGATAGTGATGATGTGATCGGTGCGGGTCCGGTTGATCAGGTCAACCAGGCTCGCGAGGGTTGTACTCTTGCCCGATCCAGTCGGCCCGGTGACGACCACCAATCCTTTCGTCAGGTAACACAGGTTCTGCACCTCCCGGCTCAGTCCCATCTCGTCGGCGGTCCGAACCGTTGCGGGAATGACCCGGAAGACCGCAATAGGACCATGACGGTCACGACCCGCGTTACAGCGGAACCGGGCCAGGCCGTCGACCTCGTAGGCCCAGTCGGTGTCAGCGGTCTCGCGGAACTCGCCGAGCTCCTTCGGAGTCATGATGCTGACCAACATGGCTTCGAGTCGCTCGGCCGGGACGGCCGGGAGGTCCTGCCGGGCCAGCTCGCCATGCAAACGGAGCATCGGGGGAACTCCCGACCGAAGGTGCAGGTCGGACGAACCCGACTCCACCATGATCCTGAACAGCGTGTCCATGGCTCCGCGAAGCTCGGCGGTCTCTTGAGTCGAGCGGGCGGTCGGGGAGGGCGATGTCGGAGGGGGCGAGGAGGGAGCAGCTGGCGGTGTGCCCGCAGATGCCGCTGGGGTCACCGGCCGCAACACCGCAGAACCGTTCGCGCCTCCCTTGAGCTCTACCCGTACTTCGCCAGTTGGCGAGCGGTAGACGAATGGGGCTGGGTCGGCTGCGCCAAGCTGCGCAGCGGCATCGCCGGCCGCGATCTCGCGAAGCAGACCCTGGATCTGGGTATCGGTCAACGGCTCGCGGGTAATTGGACGGACGGTACCGTTCTGCATCAGCGAAGCCGGCTTGCCGACTACGAGCTGCAGACCGTCGGCCCGCTGCTCGTGCATCACTTGTATGAGTTTGTCGAGTCGTGCCACGTTCGGTCTCAGTCCAGAGGGCGAATCAGGCGGACCAGCGACTTGTTGACATAGCGGGTAAGATCGTCGGTCCAGAGGACAAAGAACTGGCCGGGGCCATTGATGTAATCGAGCGCGCGGGAGCGCGACGGCGGTAGCTCGAAGGTGGCGCGACCCTGATATTTCGTGCCGTCGGCCAGCTCAACCTCCAGGGCGACGAGCTTGGCCGCCGAGGCCCGGTCCGGGTCGCGCAGCTGGCTCTGGCCCCAGCAGGAGACCATCGACACCTGGGTCTTAGAGACGAACACCGCTCCGCCTTCCCCCAGCATGAGGGCGAAGAACGGCTCGGTCCGGTTCAGCATCTCGAGTGGGCTCTCGGGGTCCAAAGGATAGGCGGTGCGCGCCAGGAGGTGCAGGTCACCCACCAGCACCCCTCCCTTGGCAAGCACGACTTCGGCCGGCACCCGCTGGGTGGGGCCCCAATCGCTCATTGAGATCTTGGAGACATGAGCCCGAAACTGAACGACCTCCCCCGGCGACGGCAAGTGCCGGCGGGCCCTCAACCTCGAATCTCTACGCCGGCCTCCTGTTCGATCAGCCTGATGACCTCGACGTGATCAGCGTCTTCGCCCAAGGCCGCCCTGGCCGACGAGAGCAGCGTGCCGGCCAGATCGAGGACGGACGCGTCTACGCCGGCCTCCCGGGCGAACCCGCGAGCGATTCCCACGTCCTTGTCCAGGAGCGCCAGCCGGAAGGTCCGGGGCCAGGCCCCGCTGAGCACGCGCTCGGGCACCAGCACCTCCGTCACGAACGACCGGCCGCTGGACGCGTTGAACACGTCGACGGCGGTGCGAGCCGGCACCCCGGCTTTCACCAGTGCCGCCAGTCCCTGGCCAACCGCCAGCAGGTTGACCGCAAGCAGCGCATTGTTGACCGCCTTCACCGCGTGACCGGCGCCGACAGGGCCGACGTGCTCGATCCGCTTGCCGAACGATTGCAGCACCGGCAGCGCACGCCGGAAGGTGTCCGGCTCCGCCCCGACCATGACGGTGAGCGTGCCTGCCACCGCCCCGTTCACGCCACCGCTCACCGGCGCGTCGGCGAACGCGACGCCGCGACGAGCCAGACCCGCCGCGATCCTGCGCGAGGTGGCTGGATCTCCCGAGGTGCAGTCGAGAAACAGCGCCCCCGAACGCAGACCCTCGAGAAGGCCGCCAGGCCCGTCGAGCAGTTCCTCGACCTCGCGAGAGGTTGGAAGGCAGGTGACCACGACGTCGGCGTCTGCCGCCGCCTCTCGCGGCGTCCCCGCGGCACGCACACCGTGGGCGGAGGCGAACTCCATTGCCCTGGCCGACGTGCGATTCCAGACCACGAGCGGCCCGCGCCTCGCCAGATGCGCCGCCATGGGCGTACCAATAGCACCGAGACCGAGAAATGCGACGGCCATGAGAGCGGCAACCTTTCGACCCGGAGGTTGGGTGAAACGCAGGGGCAAGTTAGCGGCGGCGCCGAGGCACGGGCCAGCCCTCGACAAACCGTTTCGCGCGAGCCACGATTCGCCATGCTGAGACGCCCGCTGTGGTCCCGTGTGGTGCTCGCCGCACTCGGCGCGTGCCTGGTGCTGTTCGTGGTCGGCCCGCTGCTCCGGCTTCTCTGGGAGTCATCGCCCTCGAGCCTGGTCGACGCGCTTCGGGATCAGGAGCTGCGCGCCTCGATTGCGCTTACCGTCTTCACCGCTACGGTGGCCACGGTGCTGGCCGCGCTCCTCGGCGTCCCCCTGGCCTACCTTCTGGCACGGCGGCCGTTTCCTGGTCGGCGCATCGTCCAGGGGCTGGTGGATCTTCCCGTCGTCGTACCCCACCCCGTCGCGGGTATTGCGTTGCTCCTCTTTCTGGGCCGGAGGTCGCCAGTCGGGAGCACGCTTGCGCAGCTCGGGCTCGAGTTCGTCAGCCATGTGCCCGGCATCATCGCCGCCATGTTGTTCGTCTCGGCGCCGATCCTGGTAAGCGGGGCGCGGGAGGCATTCCGGGGGGTCGACCCCCAGCTCGAGCGGGTGGCTCGCACGCTGGGCGACACCGGCTGGTCGGCTTTCCGCCGGGTAACGCTTCCCCTGGCGGCGCGAGGTATCCTTGCGGGATCGATTCTCGCCTGGGCGCGAAGTGTGAGCGAATTCGGCTCGATCGTGATCCTCACCTATAACCCGAAGGTCGCGAGCATCTACATCTTCGACCGGTTCACCGCCTTCGGCCTCCGGGCAGCTGTCCCCGCGGCGGTCATTCTGCTGCTGGTGGCCATCACGGTCTTCGTCGTGGTCCGTGTGCTTCAGCCCGAGGAGCGCAGGTGATCCGGCTGGAGAAACTGCACGTCCGGGTGGGCTCCTTCGATCTCTGCGATATCAGCCTCGAAGTGCCGAAGGGCGGCTATGCCCTCATCATCGGTCCCACCGGCTCGGGGAAGACCACCTTGCTGGAGGCGGTGGCCGGACACGCCCGCCTCCGGTCGGGACGGGTCTTCATGCACGACGACGATGTCACCGATCTGCCGCCGGAGCGCCGCGGGCTGGGATTCGTCTACCAGCAGTACCACCTGTTCCCTCACCTGAGCGTGCGCGACAACATTGCGTACGGGGTCGCCCGGAACGGCCGAGACTCCCAGAGACGAGTGGAAGAGCTGGCCCAGATGCTTACGATCGAACCGCTGCTCGACCGGCCGGTACGTGGGCTCAGCGGCGGAGAGCAGCAGCGGGTGGCCTTGGCCCGGGCGCTGGCACCCAAGCCATCGATCCTGCTCCTGGACGAGCCGTTCGCCGCGGTCGATCCGGCTACGAGACTGGTGCTTCGGCGCGAGCTCCGCGAGCTGCACGAGCGGGAGGGGATCACCACGCTCCAGGTCACCCATGATTTCGACGAGGCGTTGCGCCTGGGCGATCTGGTTGCCGTGCTCTCTGAAGGACGCATCGCGCAGAGCGGCACGCCCGAGCACGTGTTTCGCTACCCCAACTCGGCGTTCGTGGCCCGTTTTGTCGGGACCGGCAACGTCATCGCCGGTACGGTCCAGCGCTCGGAGGCCGGCGACCAGGGGGGAGCGTTTCGCGGGCGATTTCTCGGCGGCAACCTCGCGCTCGACGTGGTAGCGGAGCGGGAGGGGCCGATCCACGCCGTCATCCGGCCGGAAGACATCGTGCTCAGTCTGACTCACCACCCCGACTCGGCGCGGAATCATATGGAGGGCCGGGTGGTGCGACTGGAGCGCCTGGGGCCGGTCACGCTGGTGCACCTGGACGTGGGACGGCCCTTGATCGCGTCGGTCACGACCGCGTCCGCCGACGAGATGGGGCTTCACCCGGGCGTTCCCGTCATTGTGGCATTTAAGGCAACCGCGATCCTCCTGGTGTAAGGTCCACCGATGCCTGCCCGAATTCTCCATGTGGACCTCGACGCCTTCTTCGTCGAAGTGTGCCGGCACAATCATCCGGAGCTGCGCGACGTCCAGCTCCTCGTGGTCGGCGGCAGGCGGGACCAGCGGGGCGTGGTCCAATCTGCGTCGTACGCTGCTCGCCGCTTCGGCATCCATGCCGGAATGCCGATCGGAGAGGCGGTCCGGCTGTGTCCCGAGGCGACCTTCTTTCAAGGATCCTTTGGCGACTATAGGAAGGCGTCGCTTGCCGTACGAGCGGTGCTCGAGGACTTCTCCCCTATCGTCGTCATGAGCTCACTGGATGAGGCCTACCTCGACTTCGGGGGCACCGAACGGCTGCACCCGATTTCACTGCTCCCAGTGGCCGAGCAGCTGAGAGATCAGGTGAAGAGCACTACCGGACTCGACTGTTCCGTGGGGATCGGACCCAACCGGATGATCGCAAAGCTGGCATCGGACTGCGCCAAGCCTCGCGGTCTCATGGAGGTTCGGTCTGGGTGGGAAATGGGATTTCTGGCGGGCCTGCCACTGCGGGCCATGCCTGGAGTGGGGCCGAAGACCGCGGAGCGCTGGTCCGAGCTAGGGCTTACGGACGTGCATCAGATTCAGACCTTGACGGAGCAGGCCCTCGAGCGGCTGATCGGTGCCGACGCCCGGCCGCTCAAGCTTCGGGCCCACGGCCAGGGGGGCACCACACTCCGGCCCCAGCGACTGCCCAAGTCGGTGAGCCGGGAGACTACGCTGTCACGGGATCTACGGGATCCGGATCAACTGGAGCGGATCCTCGCGTTGCTCACCGCACGGGTCGCAGCGCAGCTCCGCGATGAGCAAATCGTGGCCCGAGCGGTGACGATGAAACTCCGGCACGACGACTTTCGGACCGTGACCCGGCGGCGAACGCTGGAGACGGCCACTGACCTCGACGCCGAGATCTATCTCGCGGCGCGATCGCTCTTCCGCGACGCGTTCGAGGAGGTGCGCCGGCGGGATCGTGGAGTCCGTCTCATCGGGGTCGCCGCCACCAACCTCGGCACGGCCGCCGAGGAGGACCTGTTCGAGCCGCCCGAGCGGAGCCGGCTTCGCTTGCTTACCGAGGCAGTGGACAAGGTGCGCGGCAAGTTCGGCTTTGACGCAGTGACGCCCGGATCCATTTTCGAGCTCCGCCGGCGGCGACCCAAGGACTAGGACGGGCGGTCAGCGGTGCTGGGGTTACCGCAGATCTTTGCCCTCGAAACGCAGCCCCACAGCGCCGTCGGGTGTGACGACGCTGGCTCCGAGATCTCGGAAGGTGGCGCTTCGGCCATTGGAGCCGGTCGCGCGGACCGTGCTGTTCTGAAAGAGCGGGTAGTACCCAATGAACACCTGCCGCGCGCCGGGCCGCACCGCGCAGCCGCAGTCCAGTGAGCCTTCCAGACCTGCGTTGACCGTCACCCGAAGCAGATCCTCGCTGGCATTGGTGATCAGGGGGGCGAAGTAGTCCGTGTCCGTGCCTCGAGCGCGGGCGGTGCGCCGTATCGTCCCGCTGGGATCCCGGACCACGACCGACCCTCGCACTTCACTCCCCATTGGCCGGCCGTCCGCTGAGACCGGACGCACCAGGTCCCACAGCGCTACCATCGCCCGACCACGCGGCGTTGCCAGCCGGACTGTCTGTCCGGGCGCGAGGGTGAGCGGCGTCTGCTGGTCCGCAGCCAGGCGGACTGGTCCGGCGAGCTCATTGGTGAACAGAAGTCTTGGGCTGGCGAAGAAGTACCAGACGGCCGCAGCCGCACCGAGGAGAAGCACCGCGATCAGGAGAATTGTGCGGCGTCCACGAACCGGCGGGATGGAGCGCCGGAAGCGAGGCTGTGGCGGGTGTTCCGGCTCAACCGGGGGCTGGGACATAAGCGGCTGAAGCTTAACTCTTTGGGGTGAAAGGACTAGGCTGCTCTTAAGGCGACTAGCGGAGGTGTCTTCAATCGTGCATCATTTGCAGTGTGAACCGCGGAACAGGCCAGAAAGATCGCTCATTTTGCATCTTTGATCGGGAATCTTTGCACAATCTGCACAATTACCTTGACAGCCGCTGCCCCGGCCCATATAATCTGCGGAGTAGCCAATGGTCCTCCGCAATCAGGAGTAGTCATGCGTCAGCCAGTCTCATCCAAGCCTGTTCCGCAGCCGCCCAGCCAGGCGGCTCTCCGGCGAAACCGGCGCCCACCCCAGATCGAACCGCCTGGACCTAGGCCTGAGTAGATGACATGCTCACCCGATGCCCCTGCGTTCGATCTTCCGACGCAGGGGCATCTTCTTTAACCCGAACCTCGAGACCGCGAGAAAGCCATGGCGACGACCGTCCGACCCACTGCCTCAGCCCGCAAGTCCGCGAGCAGTGAAGTTCAGAAGGTGTTGGACCTGATTAAGGCGAAAAACATTCTGGTGGTGGACGTGAAGTTCTGCGACCTCCCCGGGACGTGGCAGCACTTTTCGATTCCCGCCGCCACCCTGGACGAGGCCATGATCCGGGAGGGGCTCGGATTCGATGGGTCGTCCATCCGAGGGTTTCAGGCGATCAACGAGAGCGACATGCTCCTGCTCCCCGACGTCTCGACGGCGTTCGTGGATCCGGTGCTCTCGGTCCCGACCCTCTCGCTCACCTGCGACATCTACGATCCGGTGACGTTGGAGCCGTATTCCCGGGATCCGAGGTTCATCGCCTTCAAGGCCGAGGAGTATCTCAAGACCACCGGGATCGCCACGACGTCGTATTGGGGACCGGAAGCCGAGTTTTTCATCTTCAACTCGGTCCGGTACGATCAGACCGCGAACGAGGGCTACTACCACGTCGATTCGGACGAGGGAGTGTGGAACTCGGGGCGGAACGGCGTACCCAACCTGGGCCACCGCCCCCGGCATAAGGAAGGGTATTTCCCGGTGCCGCCGGTGGACCGGCTGCAGGATGTCCGCTCCAAGATCATGCTGGCGCTGATCGAGGCCGGGGTCCCGGTCGAGGTGCAGCACCACGAAGTGGCGACGGCGGGTCAAGCCGAGATCGACATCCGCTTCGGGTCGCTGGTGCAGACGGCGGACCGGCTCCTGACCTACAAGTACATCGTCAAGAACGTGTGCCATAACCTGGGGCTCACGGCCACGTTCATGCCCAAGCCGCTCTTCGGCGACAACGGCTCCGGCATGCACGTGCACCAGTCGCTCTGGAAGGGCGACAACCCGCTCTTCTTCGACGAGAATGAGTACGCACTCATTTCGGAGACCGCCCGGCACTACATCGGCGGCTTGATCGCGCACGCGCCGGCGCTCCTTGGTCTGTGTGCGCCCACCACCAACAGCTACCGGCGGTTGGTGCCCGGCTTCGAGGCCCCGGTCAACCTGATGTACTCGGCGCGGAACCGGTCGGCTATCTGCCGGATTCCGATGTACTCCAGTAGCCCCAAGGCCAAGCGGGTCGAGTTCAGGGCCCCGGATCCGACCGCCAACCCCTATCTGGCCTTCGCGGCGATGCTCATGGCCGGCCTCGATGGGATCAAGCGCAAGCTGGAACCGCCCAAGCCGATCGACGAGGACCTCTACGAGATCCACGACGAGCGGAAGAAGCTGATCAAGCAGGTGCCCGGAAGCCTGAGCGAGGCGATTGACGCGCTGGAGAAGGACCAGGACTTCCTGCTCGAGGGCGACGTCTTCACGCCCGACGTGCTGGAGACCTGGATCACGATGAAGCGGACCAAGGACATCGCGCCGGTGAATCTCCGGCCGCACCCGTACGAGTTTTTCCTGTACTACGACGCTTGATCGAGTCGCTAGGCACTAGTCGTTAGTCACTGGCAGCATCGGCTAACGACTAGCGACTAGAGACCACTAATAGCTGCCGTCAAACCTTAAGGAGCAACCCTCGTGACGACCCTGCCCCTGCTGCTTGTCCTACAGGACGCCGCACCTCCGCCGGCCGTTGTTCCGGCCGACACGGCGTGGATGCTGATCTCGACCGCGCTGGTCCTGCTCATGACGCCCGCGCTCGCCTTCTTCTACGGTGGCTTGGTGCGGAACAAGAACTCGCTCAACACCATGATGATGAGCTTTGTGGCGCTGGGCGTGGTCGGCGTCACCTGGGCCGTCGCGGCGTACAGCCTGGCCTTCAGCGAGGGCGGTCCGCTGCTGGGCGGCCTGGCCAACTTCGGCCTGAACGGAGTGGGCACCGAGGCCAAGGGGACCATCCCGCACGTGCTCTTCATGGCCTACCAGGCCACCTTCGCCATCATCACCGCCGCCCTCATCTCGGGCGCCGTGGTCGAGCGCATGCGGTTCGGGCCCTACGTCGCCTTCATCGCCCTCTGGACGTTGTTTGTCTACGCGCCCGTGGCCCACTGGGTCTGGGGCGGCGGGTGGCTCATGACCCGCGGCGCGCTCGACTTCGCCGGCGGCACGGTGGTGCATATCAACGCCGGTGTGTCCGCGCTGGTCGCGGCCCTGGTGCTCGGTTCCCGGAAGGACTACGGGCGTACCGCGGTCCTGCCGCATAACGTGCCCTTCGTTCTGTTGGGCGCCGGGCTGCTCTGGTTCGGTTGGTTCGGCTTCAACGGCGGCAGCGCACTCGCGGCCAACGAGCTCGCCAGCCTCGCGTTTACCAACACTTTCCTGGCCCCGGCGGCAACGCTGGTGGTCTGGACCCTGCTGGATTACTTCCGGACCGGTAAGGCCACTGCCGTGGGTGGGGCCACCGGAATCGTGGTCGGGCTGGTAGCCATCACCCCGGCGGCTGGATTCGTGAGCCCGATCAGCGCCCTCATCCTCGGCGCCGTGGCGGCGTTCCCGAGCTATTTCGTCATCCAGCTCCGCTCCCGCACCCGGATCGACGACTCGCTCGACGTCTTTGCCGGCCATGGGATCGGTGGACTCACCGGCGCCCTGCTGACCGGCGTGCTGGCCCAGAAGGTCTGGAACTCGGCAGGCAACGACGGCCTGTTGTTCGGTAACCCTCACCAGCTCGCCATTCAGGCCCTCGCCTGTCTGAGCGCCGCGGCGTACGCCGGGATCATGACGTTCGGGATCCTCAAGGTGCTCGGTCTGGTGACGTCGCTCCGCGCGGTGCCCCGTGTCGAGGGCGTCGGCATGGACGTGAGCCAGCATGGCGAGGAAGCCTACGCCAGCGGCGAAGGCTCGATCCTGGTGCCCCCCGAGGCAGCGCTCCTTCCCGAGCCCCTGCCCGCGTTTACTCCACAAGTCGCATCGCGGTAGGGGGACATTCTCCATGAAACTCATCGTAGCCATCATCCGCCCCGACCGTCTCAACGAGGTACTGGAGGCGCTCTACCGTACCGAAGTCCGCGGCCTCACCGTCTCCCGGGTTGGCTATGGCTGCGACGGGGACCATGCCCTGTCCATAGGAGCCTCGGTTCCACGCGGCATAGCCCATAGCTCATAGCCAATAGCCCCCTTTTCAGGAGATCGAAGATCATGAAACTGATTGTAGCGATCATCCGCCCCGACCGTCTCAACGAGGTACTGGAGGCGCTCTACCGTACCGAAGTCCGCGGCCTCACCGTATCCCGGGTGCTGGGGCACGGCGGCGAGACCGAGCACGTCGAGACCTACCGCGGCACCACCGTGAAGGTCGAACTGCAGGAGAAGGTCCGCCTCGAGATCGGCGTTTCCGAGCCGTTCGTGCAGGTAACCATCAATGCGATTCTGGGCAGCGCCCGCACCGGCGAAGTCGGCGATGGTAAGGTCTTCGTCCTCGACGTGGCCCAGGTATACCGGATCCGGACCGGTGAGCGGAACGAGGCGGCTGTTACTCCAGCGGTCGCCATGCCGGCGTGACGGGAAGGACGGGAAAGACGGGAAGGAAAGCGGTAAGGCAGTAAAGTTAGAGCGAGCGAAGTGACCGAGGGATCTACCTCACGACTTTGACCGTCGCGGAGTTGGTCCCTCGTTACACTCGGGATGAGGCGTTTTTCTTTCCCGTCCTTCCCGTCCTTCCCGTCCTTCCCCTACATTCCCCCCATGCCCAACAAGCTCAGAAGCAGCGCCATCACCGAGGGCGTCCAGCGCGCGCCCAATCGAGCCATGCTCCGCGCTGTCGGCTTCGGGGATGGCGACTTCGGAAAGCCCATCGTCGGCATCGCGAACGCACACAGTACCATCACCCCCTGCAATGCCGGACTCGACGAGCTGGCTCATCGTGCAGAGGCGGCGGTGCGGGCTGCCGGAGCCATGCCGCAGATGTTTGGGACGATCACGGTCAGCGACGGGATCTCGATGGGCACCGAGGGGATGAAATATTCGCTCGTCTCCCGCGAGGTCATCGCCGATTCGATCGAGACGGCGTGCGGGGCCCAGAGCATGGATGGTGTGCTTGCGGTCGGCGGGTGCGACAAGAACATGCCCGGCGCCATGATTGCGATCGCGCGGATGGACATACCGGCGGTCTTCGTCTATGGCGGGACCATCAAGCCGGGACATTATGCCGGCCGCGACCTCACCGTGGTAAGCGCCTTCGAGGCGGTAGGCCAACGCAGCGCGGGCAAGATCGACGACCGCGAGCTGCTCGAGGTCGAGCGCCGGGCATGCCCGGGCAAGGGATCGTGTGGCGGGATGTTCACCGCCAACACCATGTCCTCGGTGTTCGAGGCCATGGGAATGAGTCTTCCCTTCTCGTCCACCATGGCCGCCGAGGATGCGGAGAAGGCGGAGAGTGCTGCGAATTCGGGCAAGGTACTGGTCGACGCGATTCGGCGGCGGCTCCGGCCCCGGCAGATTCTCACCCGCAAGGCGTTCGAGAATGGGATCGCCGTCGTGATGGCGATCGGCGGGTCGACCAACGCTGTGCTCCATCTGCTCGCGATCGCCCGCGCGGCCGGCGTCCCGCTCTCCCTCGACGACTTTGAGGCCATTCGCGCCCGGGTGCCCGTACTGTGCGATTTGAAGCCATCAGGCCGGTTTGTGGCGACCGATCTCCACCGCGCCGGCGGAATACCGCAAGTCATGAAGATCCTGTTGACCCACGGTGTTCTCCACGGAGACGCGCTGACGATCACGGGCGAAACGATCGCCGAATCGCTGGCCAAGGTGCCCCCGGAACCACGGGCCGATCAGGAGGTCATCCGCCCCTGGGGCCGTCCCCTCTATCCCCAGGGTCATCTCGCAATCATGCGGGGAAACCTCGCGACCGAAGGCGCGGTCGCGAAGATCACGGGAGTAAAGAAGTCGCGCATCAGCGGCCCGGCCCGAGTCTTCGACTCGGAGGAGAGCTGCCTCGAGGCAATTCTGGCAGGGAACATTCGAGCCGGCGATGTGCTGGTGATTCGCTATGAGGGTCCTCGCGGCGGGCCGGGAATGCGGGAAATGCTCGCGCCCACCTCGGCCATCATCGGAGCCGGACTCGGTGACTCGGTCGGTCTCGTCACCGATGGCAGGTTCTCGGGCGGGACTTACGGCATGGTGGTGGGGCACGTAGCGCCGGAGGCGGCGGTCGGAGGAACCATCGCGCTCGTCGTGGAGGGCGATCGAGTGACCATCGATGCCGAACGGCGGCTGCTCGAGCTGGAGGTCTCCGAGGCGGAGCTGGCCAGACGACGCAAGGCGTGGACGCCGCCGAAGCCGCGGTACACGGCGGGCGTGCTGTACAAGTATGCAAAGCAGGTGTCGAGCGCGAGCGTCGGCGCGGTGACCGATCTCTAGGCCGCCTGCAGCGCTCGGGCCGGAGCGCTCCCGTGAGGTCGTCGGCTACTGGGTGCTCGCCTTCGTCTGCCTGATCCTCTTCTTTGGGTTGACGGCCGCCGTCCTTGCCGGCGTAGCAGACACCTGGGACCGGACGCTCATGCTGGACCTGGCCGCCGGACGTGAGCCCTGGCTCACCTGGGGGATGAAGCTGCTGAGCGTGGCGGGCTCCGGATTGATCGAGATACCGCTCGCGCTACTGCTCATCCTGGGCCTTGTCCTCAGGAAGCGGAAAGCTGAGGCCTGGTGGTACGCGGCTGCTGCGCTCAGCGGCTGGGCACTCTCCGGGCTGGCAAAGCTGGCAGTACAGCGTCCTCGTCCCCATGTCATTCCCCGCCTGATGCACGGTGCGGGCTGGTTCTCCTACCCCTCCGGCCACAGCATGCTGGCGCCCATCATCTTTGGACTCGGCATCATCGTGTGGGCGGCGCCGTGGCCATCGCCCGCGCTTCGGCGAGCCGCCCTGGTGCTGGCTGCTCTATTTGCTCTCGGTATCGGATTCTCGCGAGTATACCTCGGAGTGCACTACCCCAGCGATGTGGTGGGTGGCCTGCTACTGGGTATTGCCTGGAGCGCGTTGGCGCTGCTCTGGTGGGAAAGGATTCGAGAAGCTACTCGTTGAGCTATCTCCTCGCCCATCTCGCCGATCGTCAACGTGGGTTCTCCGGGTAGAGCGATGTCGGCGGTGCGTCCCCCGGCGTCGACGACGGCGGCGATCGCCTGCTCGACCAGGTCCGCCGCATCGGGCAGCTGGAGGCCGTAACGCAGCAGCATTGCCGCGGACCCGATCGCCCCGATGGGATTGGCGACGCCGCGCCCCGCAATATCCGGTGCCGAGCCATGCACCGGCTCGAATAGACCGGGACCATCGCCGATCGAGGCCGACGGCAGCAGCCCGAGTGAGCCGGTCAACACCGCTGCTTCGTCGCTCAGGATATCGCCGAAGAGATTTTCGGTAAGCAGGACGTCGAACGAGGCAGGATTCGCGATCAGCCTCATCGCCGCGAAGTCTACGTACAGATGCTCCAGCCGCACGTCCGGGTAGTCGCCGCCGATCCAGCTCACCGTCTCCCGCCAGAGCTGAGACACCTCGAGCACGTTCGCCTTGTCCACCGAGGTTACCAGGCCTCGCCGCTCCCGGGCGGCCTGGAAGGCCACTCGTGCTACGCGCTCGATCTCCGCCACACTGTAGCGCAGCGTGTTTACCGCGCTCTGCGCGTCTCGTCCCCGAGGCTCACCATAGTACAGCCCTCCGGTGAGCTCCCGCACGATCAGCAGGTCCACGTTGTCCAGCCGGTCGGGCTTGAGCGGAGAAGCGTGCCGGAGGGCGGGGTGCACCGAGACGGGCCGAAGATTCGCATACACGCCGAGGAGTTTCCGAAGCGCAAGAAGTCCAGCCTCGGGGCGCCGACTTCCGGTCGCATCGGCCAACGCCGGATCGCCGACTGCGCCGAGAAGCACGGCATCGGCCTCGAGGACGGCGTCCCGCGTTCGGGCCGGCAGGGCCTCGCCCAGCAGCCGGACTGCGGCGGCACCGATGGGGTACTCCTGAGTCGCGATCCGATAGCCGTAGAGGTCGGCCACTGCGGCGAGAACCCGAACGGCCTCGGCGGTGACCTCGGGGCCGATGCCGTCTCCCGGAAGCACCGCAATCCTGAACTCTTTCACGGCGCCCCGGCCGCCAGCGTGCGCCGATGCTCGAACGCGGTGATCCTGGATTCGTCCAGCAGCGTCCGGCCGATCTCATCCAGCCCGCGCATCAGCATCTCGCGCCGATAGGAGTCGATCTCGAACGGGACATTCAGTTCGTAATCGTCTCGTACCGATTGCGCGTCCAGGTCGATGGTGAGCTCGAGCCCCTCTGGTCCAGCGCAGCGCTCGAACAGATCGTCCACGACGGCTCCCGGCAGAGTCACCGGCAGCAATCCGTTCTGACAGCAGTTGGCGTAGAAGATGTCGGCGAATGACGGCGCGATGATGGCCCGGAAACCGAAATCGGCGAGCGCCCACGGCGCGTGCTCGCGCGACGAGCCGCACCCGAAGTTGGCCCCTGCGAGCAGCACGGTGGCTCCGTGTGACTCCCTCCGGTTGAGCTCGAACTCCGGATTCTCGCGGCCATCGGGAAGGTAGCGCCAGTCATAGAACAGAAACGGTCCGAAGCCGGAGCGCTCGATGCGCTTCAGGAACTGCTTCGGAATGATCTGATCGGTATCGACGTTGGCTCGTCGCAGCGCGACGACCTGCCCGTGGTGAGAAAGGAAGGGCTGCATAGATCCTTTAAACTTTATGCGCTACCAATCGGGAGCTTAGCTACAAATGTTCTCATGCAAGAGCCGTAACCGGATATACTCTATGATGTTATAGCGTACGCTTCAAGCTTCATGAGACACTGCATACGGATGTTCAGCCGCTGTGTTGGACTTGCGTCCGCTCTGTATGAGCGCGCGCACATCGGTCAGGCATCCCGCAATTGCCGCGGCGGCTGCCATAGCCGGACTCACCAGGTGCGTGCGGCCTCCTCGTCCCTGCCGGCCCTCGAAGTTGCGATTCGATGTCGAGGCGCAGCGCTCGCCCGCGCCGAGCACATCCTCGTTCATTCCGAGGCACATGGAGCAGCCGGGATTCCGCCATTCGAAACCGGCATCAATGAAGATGCGGTCCAATCCTTCCAGCTCCGCGGCGGCCTTCACCTGCTGCGAGCCAGGCACGACCATCGCACGCACTCCACGCGCAACTCGGCGGCCCTGTGCTACGCTGGCCGCTTCACGCAGATCCTCGAGCCTCGCGTTGGTGCAGGAGCCGACGAATACCCGATCGACTGGCAGGCCCTCGAGCGGCACACCCGGGCGAAGGCCCATGTACTCGAGTGCGCGCCGATACGAGTCACGCTCGGCCACTGATGTGGCGAGAGATGGATCGGGCACCCGCTCCGAAATATTGGCGGTCATGGCGGGGTTGGTGCCCCAGGTGACTTGTGGCTCGATCGCGCTCGCGTCCAGCACGATCCGCCGGTCATACCGGGCACCGGGATCGCTCCCCAGCGCGCTCCAGCCGGCGACAGCCCGGTTCCACTCGTCGCCCTTGGGCGCCCGAGGCCTGCCGGCCAGATAGGCGATGGTGGCGTCGTCCGGAGCCACCATCCCGGCCCGTGCTCCGGCCTCGATGGACATGTTGCAGACCGTCATGCGGCCTTCCATCGACAGCGCCGTGATTGCCTCCCCCGTGTACTCGATCACGTGCCCCGCGCCGCCCGCGGTGCCGATCCGGCGGATCAGGGCGAGGATCAGGTCCTTCGCCGAGATTCCGGGCTGAGCCCGGCCGGTGAACTGGACCTCCATGGTCTTGGGACGACTCTGCATCACACACTGGGTGGCGAGCACGTGCTCCACCTCGCTGGTGCCGATGCCGAAGGCGAGTGCGCCGAACGCGCCATGGGTCGAGGTATGGGAGTCGCCACAGACGATGCTCATCCCGGGCTGGGTGAGACCCAGCTCCGGCCCGATCACGTGGACGATGCCCTGCTCTGGCGAGTCGAGGTCCAACAGCTCGATTCCGAACTCAGCCGCGTTGCGGCGAAGTGCATCGAGCTGGCGAGCCGAGATCTCGTCGGTTATGGGGAGGCTTCGGTCACCGGTGGACACGTTGTGATCGACTGTGGCGACGGTGAGCTCGGGCCGGCGAACCCGCCGTCCCGCCAGCCGCAGGCCTTCAAAAGCCTGGGGCGAGGTCACCTCGTGTACCAGATGCAGGTCCACGTACAGGAGCGCCGGACCGTTGGGCATCTGGCTCACCACGTGGGCATCCCAGACCTTCTCGAACAGCGTGCGAGCGGTCATAGTGCCGCCAGTCCCAAGGAGCCACGGATGAACACGGATGAGAACGGATATCCCCTTGGTCCTTCCCAAGTTCCTTTTGTCCAGAACACAACGAGATTGTTGGTCAACAGCACACCAATAGGGTGAAGTGTCCTCAGGGTACTCGACGGGCCAAGGAGCAATCCGTTTCCATCCGTGTTCATCCGTGGCTTCTGGTTTACCGAGGCAGCGGGTGCGCCGGTCGGCGAGGCCGTTTCGATTTCGCCGCGTTCTCCGCCCCCTCGCTTCCGCTCGGGGCATGCTTCTCCGCCTTCTCCGCCTTTGCGCTTCCCCGCTTCCCTTCCTCGGACCACGGCATCATGGCCCGGAGCTCCGCCCCGACCCGCTCGATCTCGTGGTCGTGGTCGGCCTTCCGCAGCCGCTCGAAGTTGGCCCGCCCGGCACGGTTCTCCGCCAGCCACTCGCGGGCGAAGGAGCCGTCCTGGATGGCGTCGAGTATGCGGCGCATCTCCGCTCGGGTCTCCTCGGTGATCACCCGCGGCCCCCGGGTGTAATCGCCGTACTCCGCCGTATCGCTGATCGAGTAGCGCATGAACTGGAGCCCGCCCCGGTACATGAGATCCACGATGAGCTTCAGCTCGTGGAGACATTCGAAGTAGGCCATCTCCGGCCGGTAGCCCGCAGCGGTGAGCGTCTCGAAGCCGGCCTTGACCAGTGCGGTGACACCGCCGCAGAGCACTGCCTGCTCCCCGAACAGGTCGGTCTCAGTTTCCTCCCGGAAGGAGGTCTCGATCACGCCGGCCCGAGTGCAGCCGATCCCGGCGGCGTACGCCAGCGCGTTGGCTAACGCTTCGCCGCTGGCGTCCTGATGCACGGCGACCAGCCCAGGCACGCCCCGGCCGGCTTCGAACTCGCTCCGTACTAGATGACCGGGCGACTTGGGCGCGACCATCGAGACATCGACGCCATCGGGTGGCACGATCTCGCCATAGTGCACATTGAACCCGTGAGCGAACATCAACGTCTTGCCCGGGCCAAGGCCCTGCACGACGCCGCCTTCATAGATGGCGCGGGCGTCCTGGTCCGGCACCAGCATCATGATGACGTCGGCGGCATCCGCCGCGTCGGCCACCGTCCGGACGTCGAGGCCCGCGGCGCTGGCACGCTCCCATGATCCTCCGCCGCGCCGCAGACCCACGACCACGTCTGCGCCGCTTGCCCGGAGGTTCAAGGCATGGGCATGTCCCTGGCTGCCGTACCCGATGATGGCAAAGGTGCGGCCGTCCAGGCGGCTCTGGTCGGCGTCGACATCGTAGTACACCCTCACTGGCGTGGTCATGGTAACGTCCCGGATTGAATGTCATTGCCTGAGCCCAGTGCGATCGTGCCGCTGCGGGCCACCTCGACCACGCCAAAGCGCTCGAGAGCCCGGATGCACGAGAGCACGAATGCCTCGGAGCCGCTGAGCTCCACGATCATCGCGTCGGCGGAGTCGTCCACCACCGACGCATTGTACAGCTGAACCACATCGAGCAGCTCACCGTAGCGCTCGTGGGGCGCACGAACCTTGACCAGGGCAAGCTCACGGACCACGCCTTCCCCGGCCGGAAATGCCACCGCCGCACGCACGCCCACCACCTTCTGCAGATGCTGCACGGCCCGGTCGGCCGTCGCTGTGTCCGAGTGAATCATGATCGTGAGCCTCGAGAGTCCCGGCGTGGCAGTCGGCCCTACGGCCAGACTGTGCACCGGGAGGTTGCGCCGCCGGATGAGCCCGACTGCGCGGTTCAGGGTGATCCAACGATCCTCCAGCAGCACCGACACGGCGCGCGCGACCGTCATGCGGGCACCAGCGGCGGCGCGGGCTCGCCTTCGATCGGCTCCGAGAGAGAGCCGCCCGGCGGAATCATGGGGTACACGTTCGCCTCCTGCTCGATGACGAACTCCACCAGCGCCGGACCGGGTTGGGCCGTCGCCTCGCGAACGACGGACTCGGCCTGATCCGCCGACTCCACCCGCCAGCCCGCAATGCCATAGGCCTCAGCCAGCCGCACATAGTCGGGACTCCAGATGGGAGTGGCCGAGTAGCGCTTGCCATGGAAGAACTGTTGCCACTGGCGCACCATGCCGAGGTACCCGTTGTTGAAGATCGCCATCTTCACCGGAATCCCTTCCTGCACCATCGTCGCCATCTCCTGCATGTTCATCTGGAAACCGCCGTCGCCCGAGATGGCCCACACCGGCTCATCCGGCCGTGCCAGCGCGACGCCCATCGCGGCCGGTACGGCAAACCCCATCGTGCCGAGGCCGCCGGAGGTGATGTGGCTGTTGGGACGCTGATAGCGAAAGAGCTTGGCGACCCACATCTGATGCTGGCCCACATCCGAGACGATGGAGCAGCGGCCCGAGGTGGCACCATCGATCGCATCGAGGATGGCCTCCGGTGACAGTCCTCCCCGAAAGTTGTCCTGCCGGGGCCGGACGAACCCGGCGATCTCCTCCCGCCATGGGTCGCAGTGTCGCGGCGCCAACAGATCCAGCAGCGAGCACAGCACCGCGCGCACGTCGCCCACCAGCCCGATCTCCACGGGTACGTTCTTGCCGATCTCGGTCGGATCGAGGTCCACGTGGATGACCTTGGCCCCGCGCGCGAAGCCCGCGAGGTTGCCGGTCACCCGGTCGTCGAATCGGAGGCCGAGTCCGATGATGAGATCGGCCTGCTGGATGGCGCGATTGACGTGGACCTCGCCGTGCATCCCCGGCATGCCCAGATGAAGCGGATGCGACTCCGGGAATCCGCTGATACCCAGCAGCGTGGTGATTACCGGAATCCCGGTCCGCTCGGCCAAGGCCCGCAGCTCGGCGTAGGCGCCGGAGAGCAAGACGCCGTGTCCAGCCATAATGAG
>Ga0193723_1000025_pt1 | contig 39957 bp, 37 predicted proteins | sample H2m2metaG_FD_143042 | JGI IMG/M metagenome (GOLD analysis project Ga0193723, IMG submission 143042) | Soil microbial communities from a riparian zone of the East river system, Colorado, United States - H2m2 | ecosystem: Environmental > Terrestrial > Soil > Riparian zone | place: USA: East River...
AGTAATTAACCTGAATCATACGGGATCCCCTAGATGTCGAGGATTGTCTCGGTAACGCCAAGAATCAAGCACACGATGCGTGTTAGCCCGATTCTGCTGCAAGATAACATGCGAGACTGCGCGTTAGACTGCCAAATCCATTACGTGCTCAGAGAGCATCCCCAGGGCTACGGACCGCCAGACGACCCCGATTGAGCACGTGGGTGTACAGCATCGTCGTTCGCACATCATGGTGCCCGAGCAACTCCTGCACGGTCCGAATGTCGTACCCCGCTTCGAGCAAATGAGTCGCGAACGAATGACGCAGTGTGTGGCAGGACGCCGGCTTGGAAACCCCGCTTGCCTTGACGGCCGCACGAAACGCTCGCTGCACGGCGGTGGGATGTAGATGGTAGCGACCTCCTCGACCCGGAAACACCCACTGCCACACCCACTCCCGCTCGGCATTGAGATACTTCTTCCGCAGCGCGTCAGGGAGCTCCACGATCGTGCCCGTTTCCTGAAATCGCTCGCGTAACTCGTCCAAATACCTTGCCAATGGCAGGCGCTGAGCATCCGACAGAACCGTGATGCGGTCTTTGGCACCCTTCCCGCGACGCACCATGACCTCGCGACGCTCGAAATCGACGTCCTTCACACGCAGTTGCAGCGCTTCGAGCAGTCGTAAGCCCGAACCGTACAACAACGCGGCCACCAGCCGGTCCACGCCCCGCATCCGCCCCAGCACCGACCGAACCTCGGCACGGGTCAGTACACACGGCATCCGCCGTGGGCGCTGCGCCCGCGCTACGACATTGATCCAGCCCACCGGCTGGTCCAGGACGATCCGATACAGAAACAAGATCGCCGCGAGCGCCTGATTCTGCGTCGAGGCACTCACGGCGAGACTCGCAAGAAACGCCGTTACATCGTTCGGACCGAGGTCAACGGGATGCCGATTGCCGTGAAAACGAATGAACCGGCGAACCCACTGCACGTACGCCAACTCGGTTCGCGGGCTGTAATGACGGAGCCGCAACGCTTGCCGCAGCCGTATCAGGAGCTTCACAGCCAAGCATGTGACGGTGAACGCCTACTACATCATCATTTAATCCCTATATGGATCGAATTCATCCGCTCCAGCCATCACCACAATCAACGGCCGCAGCGTATGGAGCACCTCCACCGTCGCCCCCTGCGCCTCGAGGACGTCCGGCAGCCGCCGATACACGTGCGGGCTTTCGTCCGCGCCCCCGCCGCGGAGCAACACGCCCTTCTTCTGCACCCACTCGTGCATCATCTCGCGTGAGATCGCGCCCTCCTTGATCACCTTCCCCTTGCGGCGCTTCCCCGCGGCCGCGGTGCGGCTCATGACGCGGCCCGCCCCGTGCACGGTCGAGTACATGGCGCGCTCCTGCAGCTGTCGCGTGGCCGGATCGGCCGGCGTGGCGCCCTGCAGAATGACGGCGTTGTCGCCCATCGAGCCGCCGACGAATCCCTTCTGGCCCGGAAACGCCGGCGTGGCGCCCTTGCGGATGACGTACAACTGCTCGCCCCCGTGCTCCTCGAGCCAGGCGAAGTTGTGATGGTTGTGCACCAGCTCCAGCTCACGCCCACCAAGAAGCGAAACGACCTTGCGCGCGACCCACTCGCGGCCGGCGTAGGCGTAGGTGCCGGCGAGGTTCATCAACTGCCAGTACGCGTCGCCGATCGGCGCATGGACGTCGAGCAGCACCTCGCGCTCCGGCGCGCGCTCGCCCCATTGCTTGTTCTGCGACAGCGCGAGAAATCCTTGCGCTACGCCGTAACCGAACCCGCGCGAGCCGAAGTGCACACCGACCCAGATGTGGTCGCTCTCGTCGGCGAACACATCGACGTAGTGGTTGCCCGAGCCCACCGTGCCAAGCTGCTCGCGCGCCTTGGCGCGCAGGCGGTCGCGCTCATGCCGGTCCGGCACGGCATCCCACGCGGGATCCTCGAACAGCGGATCGCTCTTCGGCGCGTCGCTGGCGCGATTCCTCAAACCCACGCCAAACGACAGCGAGGTCTGAATCTCGTCGGCCAGCTCGCGCAGCCGTCCCTGGATCTGAGGAAGCTTCAGATCGGTGCGGATCGCGGCGTTGCCGCAGGCGATGTCGAATCCCACGCCGACGACAGAGACCTTGCCGCGGTACGCCGCCACGCCGCCGATCGGCATGACGTAGCCCAGGTGACCGTCGGCCATGAGCGCGGCACGTTCGGCGCGGCTCGCGACATCCCGCAGCTGTTCGAGGGTGTTGGACTCGTGCGATCCGAAGACGGCGGGCGCTACGGCCACAACCGGTACAATGTCCGCGGAAACGCGATCGCTTCGCGAATGTGCGGGATGCCGCAGATCCAGGCGACGGTCCGCTCCACACCGAGCCCGAAGCCCGAATGCACGAACGTGCCGTACTTTCGCAGGTCGAGATACCACGAGTACGCTTCCTCTGGCAGTTTCTCGGCGCGGATCCGGGCCACCAGCTTGTCGTAGTCGTCCTCGCGCTGGCTGCCGCCGATGATCTCGCCGTATCCCTCAGGCGCCAGGCAGTCGTTGTTGAGCACAGTGCGTGGATCGGCCGGGTTTTCCTTCATATAGAAGGCCTTCACGGCCTTGGGATAGTTGAAGACAAACACCGGGCGGTCGTATTGCGTGGCGAGCGTCGTCTCGTGATCCCCGCCCAGGTCCCTGCCCCACTCCATGTCGCCGCCGAGTGACTTGAGCTTCGCAACGGCGTCGGTGTAGGAAATCCGATGGAACGGCGGCTGCACGCGCTCGAGCGGAGCGAGGTCGCGCCCCAGCTCCGTGAGATCCTGCTTGCGCTGCTCCAGGCACCGGCCCACGATGTAGGACACGAAATCTTCCTGCAGCCGCATGTTGGCGTCCGAGTCGTTCCAGGCGACCTCGGGCTCCACCATCCAGAACTCGGTGAGGTGGCGGCGCGTCTTGGACTTCTCGGCGCGGAACGTCGGGCCAAAGCAGTAGACCTTGCCGAGCGCCGCCGCGGCCGCCTCGACGTACAGCTGGCCGGTCTGCGCGAGATACGCCTTCCCAAGGTCGAAATAGTCGACCGAGAACAACGTGCCGGCATGCTCGCCGATCGAGCCCGTGAGAATCGGCGTGTCGATCAGCGTGAAGTGCCGTTCATGAAAGAAGTCGCGAATCGCCTGGATGACTTCGTGGCGTACGCGCGCGATCGCGACCTGCTGCTTGGAGCGCAGCCACAGGTGGCGGTGCTCGAACAGAAACGCGGTGCCATGCTCCTTGGGCGTGATCGGAAAATCGGGACTCGGCCCGAGGATTCTCAGGTCCGATGCCTGGAGCTCCACACCGCCGGGCGCGCGCGGCTCGGCCCGCACCACGCCCGTCACCTCGAGCGACGTCTCCTGAGTAAGTTTCCCGAACGCGTCCCACACTTCCGCGGGCACGTCTTTCTTGGAGAGCACAGCTTGCAGCATCCCCGTGCCGTCCCGCACCACGACGAACGCGATCTTCCCGCTCGAGCGGGTGGTCGCGACCCAACCGCGGACCAGGGCGGTCTGCCCCGCCAGCGGCGGAAGCTCTTCGATCCAATGACGTTCCGGCATAGGCGCGGCATACTAGTGGCGAGCCTTTTCAGTGTCAACGCAATGACGGCGGCATGCGCCGCCCCTATGAAGAGCGGCCCGGCACGGCAGGAATCGGGCTGGCCCGCCTACCTCGGCAACCAGCGGCACGACGCGGCCGCGCGTGAGACGCTGAACCCCGACCCCCGCCCGCTGTGGCACGTGACGATGGGACGCGGCGTGCGTGGCAGTCCCGCCATTGGCGAAGCGGTCGTCGCGGTCGGCACCGCGGACCGAAACGTCGTGCTGGTCGATCGCACGAGCGGCGAGGTGCTGTGGCGCTCGCATCTGGATGGGACCGTGCGCGCCGGCCCCCTGCTCGACGTGGACCGGCTGTACGTCGCCACCGAATCACAGCCCGACGGGCGCGTGTATGCGATCCGCTTGCGCGACGGCCGGCGGCTGTGGCGCGCGCGCGCCGGCAGCGTAGTGGCGCCGCTCGCGTTCGATGGCGAGGCGATCTACGCGGGCACCGAGGGCGGCATCGTGCTGCGCCTCGAGCCGGAGCAAGGCCAGGTGCGGTGGCGCGCCGCGCTGAGCGGGGCGATTCGGGCCGGGCCACTGTCGACGCCGAGCGGGCTTGTGGTCGCCACCACGAGCGACACCCTGTATCTGCTCGACCGGCAGACCGGGATCGTGCGCGCGCACCTCAAGCTCCCCGGTACGGTGCTGGCCACGCCGGCCACCGATGGCCGCCGCGTGTATCTCGGCACCACGAGCGGCCGCATCGTCGTCGTCGATCTGGCGACGTGGACGGTGACCTGGGATCGCGCCGCGGGTGACGCCGTTTACGGCGCGCCGGCCCTGGTCGGCGACACGCTGTTCGTCCTCGCGCGCGACGGCCGGCTCTGGGTGATTCCGGTGGACGCTCCCGACGGCGCGACCAGTCACACACTCGACATCGTCGCGATCGCCGGCCCCACGCCCCTCGCGCCGGGAGCGGGCGTGCTGGTCGGCAGCGTCGCCGGCGAAGTATTGCTCGTCGATCCGGCGAGCGGCGCGATTCGGTGGCGCGCGCAGGTCGCCGGTCCCATCGAGGAACCGCCGCTGGTCCGCGACCGGCAGGTGGTCGTCGTCGCCGGCCGCGGCAATATTCATACGTATCGATGATGCGATCGACGATTCTCGTTGCGATGCTGTGTTGCGGCGCGCTCCCAGCACTCGGAGCTCAAGCCGACGGCGCCGGCCAGCGGGAGTCGTTCCGACGGGCCGTCGTGCACAACGGCAAATGGCTCACCGCGGCCAGCGTCGCAGCCCTCATCATGTTCGCCGAGCGTGAGCACACCAACTCACAGCGCGAGTGGAATTCGCTGCTCGACATTTGCCGCTCGGCGCAGGACGCCTGCGCGCTGGGAGCTGACGGCCGCTACATCCGAAGCGACGCAGAGCAATTCTATCAGCTCTCGCGTGTCTATGACCGGCGCGCCAATCGCTGGCTGCTCGGCGCACAGGCGAGCCTGCTGGCGACGACGGCGCTCTTCGTTATTGATGTGCATCCGGGGGAAGGGCCGGACAATATTCCGTTTGCTCCGTTGCAAGTGGGGATGCGGATCGCCTTCTGAACGCGGAAGTGCGAACGCGGAATGCGGAACAACAACTGTTCCGCGTTCCGACTTCCGAGTTCCGCGTTCACCCCACCCGAAACAGTTCGAACCCCCGCTCATACCTCGTCACAATCCGCTCGCGATAGGCCGCGTGCTCGCGCCGTTCGAGGGCGGGATCGGTGGCTATCATCGCGGCCGCCGCGCTGCGCGCGGCATCGAGCAGCGGCAGGTCGGTCTCGAGATTCGCGTAGCGCAGCGGCACGCCGCCCGATTGCCGGGCGCCGGTCAGCTCGCCCATCCCGCGCTCATGGAGGTCCAGCTCCGCGATCTTGAAGCCGTCCGTCGTTTCGCAGAACGCCTGGAGCCGCGGCGCCGCCTCCGGTGAATCCGACAGCAGGATGCAGTGGCTCGCCGCCGCGCCCCGCCCCACCCGGCCTCGCAGCTGGTGGAGCTGCGCCAACCCAAACCGTTCGGCGTGCTCGATCAGCATCACGGTCGCGTTTGCGACGTCGATCCCGACTTCAATTACCGTCGTGGCTACCAGGATCTGCACGCTGTTGTCGCGAAACGCGCGCATCGTGGCGTCGCGCTCATCAACCTTCATCTTTCCGTGCACCACTCCGACGCGGAACTCAGCAAACGTCTTTGCGAGCTTGGCCGCCATCGTTGTCGCCGCTTTGAGATCAGCGCGCTCCGATTCGTCGATCACCGGATAGACCACGTAGGCCTGCCGGCCCGCCGCGCATTCACTGCGAATGAATTCGTAGATCTTGGAACGCGCCGCGTCGGTGCGGAGCGCCGTCTTGACCGCGCCGCGACCGGGCGGCCGCTCGCGGATCTGGGTGACGTCGAGGTCGCCATACAGGGTGAGGGCGAGGGATCGGGGAATCGGAGTGGCGGTCAGCAACAAGACGTCGGGAGCGTCGCCCTTCTCGACCAGCGCGGCGCGTTGCTCCACGCCAAAGCGATGCTGTTCGTCGATCACCGCGAGCCCCAGACGGCGGAACGTGACCGACTCCTGAATCAGCGCGTGCGTGCCGACGACAATTCGAGCCCCGCCTCCCGCGATCCGCTCCCGCACCACCGCCTTCTCCGCCGCGCTCATCCGGCCCAGCAACATCTCAGGGCGAATCGCGAGCGGCTCGAGCAGCCGAGTCAACGTGGCGCCGTGTTGTTCGGCGAGCAGCTCGGTCGGCGCCATGATCGCCGCCTGATAGTCGTTCTCGGCGGCGAGCAGCATCGCAAACAGCGCGACGACCGTCTTTCCGGTTCCGACGTCGCCCATGAGCAACCGGTGCATGCGCAGCGGCGCGGTCATGTCGTCCGTGATCTCGCGGATCGCCTGACGTTGATCGCCGGTGAGCTCGAACGGCAGATTCTCGCGCAGCTTCGTGGTGAGCTCGCGCTTCAGTTGGAACGTGATGCCCGCCCGGGCCCGCTTCGCCAGATGCCGCGCCCGCGCCTGTACCAGCTGTTGGTCGAACAGCTCGTCGAAGGCAAGACGCCGCCGCCCGAGCTCGGCTTCCTCCACTTTCTTGGGGCGATGCATCAGCTCGAGCGCGCGGCGCAGCTCGATCAGGTTGTGCGTCGCACGGAACGGGGGCGGATGCGGATCGGAGACGAGCGCCAGCAGCTCGTCGAGGTGTTGCTGCACCAGGGCGCGGATCTGCCGATGTGTCAGGCCTTCGGTGGCTGGATACACGGGTAGTACGAGTCCCGGGTCCCCCGTCCCTTCGCCCTCATCCGGCTCGGCGAGCACGATGAACTCGTGCGGCACGATCTGCTTGCCGTGGTAGTAGCGCACCGGCCCGGTCACCAGCAACAGCTGGCCCTTCTTGATCTGTCGCTCGAGAAACGGCCGGCCCGGCCACGCGCACTCGAGTAATCCGCTATCGTCCTTCAAAACGGCCCGGAATACGCGCAGGCCCCGGCGCGTGGGCAACACGCCCGTGCTGACGACGCGGCCGACGCACGTGACCTCCTGATTGATCGCTGCCCGCGCGAGGGGCGTGACGGTCGTGGCGTCGAGATAGCGATGCGGCGTGTGATAGAGGAGATCGCCCGCGGTGCGGATGCCGAGTCGCTGCAGAGCCTCGGCGCGCTTGGGGCCGACGCCCTTGAGGAACTTGACCGGTGAGTTGAGCTGGAGCTTCAATCGGAAACCAGGCGACGGGCAAACGTCACAGGGTCGAACGGCTCCAGGTCATCGACCGTTTCACCGGTGCCCAGATAGCGAATCGACACCGGCACCGCGCGCCGCAACGCGACGACGCTGCCGCCTTTCGCCGTGCCGTCGAGTTTCGTGATGACGAGTCCGGTGAGCGGCACCGCGGCGGCGAATGCCTCCGCCTGGCGCACCGCGTTTTGTCCGACGGTCGCATCGAGCACGAGCAGCGATTCATGCGGCGCGCCGGGCAGTCGCTTGCCGACGACGCGGACGACTTTCTTCAGCTCTTCCCGCAACCGTTCATCGGTGTGCAACCGCCCGGCGGTGTCCACCAGCACCGTGTCGATGCCGCGCGTCACTGCGGCATCAACGGCATCGAAGGCGACCGCCGCCGGATCGCCCCGCCGTGCGGCGCCGACGAATGGCACGTTCAGACGATCGGCCCAGACCTTCAGCTGCTCGGTCGCGCCCGCGCGGAAGGTGTCGGCGGCCGCGAGCAACACGGTCCGACCTTCCGTCTGGAGCCGCTTCGCGAGTTTCGCGACGGACGTCGTCTTTCCCGTGCCGTTGACCCCGAAGATCAGTACGACGGTGGGTGGCGCCGGCGCGCGTGCGAGCGGGGCGCCGGGCGGACCCAGTTGCTCTGCTACGATGCGCTCGAGGCTCGCCGCATCGACGGTGGCCGCGCGACTGAGTCGTTCGACCGTCTCGTTGGTTGCCGCGACGCCGAAATCGGCTTCGACCAGCAGGCGCTGGATCGCTTCGAGCTGCGCGGCAGCGGCCGCTCCGCCGGAAAAAAAGCGGCCGATCTTGCTCCAGAGGCCTCGCCCCATTACGGCAGGCCCTGGCGGCGCCGCAGCGCCCATTCGGTGGCGAGGGCCGCGAGCGCGATCACGAACAGCCACCAGCGATCGCGCAGGCCCACGGCACTCGAGCGCTCCGTCGCCTCACCAGGCTGAGCGCTGAGCGCGGGCGCGCGCGGCAGCCATTCGTCGGAGAACGTCTCGACAACGACGACGCCTTGCTCCGGTCCGCCAATGAGCGCGTAGCGGTAGACACCTGGCGGAAGGGACAGCTCGGCACGCCCCGCGGGATCGAAGCGCAGGGTGTCGGTGCGCGTCGTGTCTTTGCTGCGAAGCGTGACGCCGAGCGCACGTGTCGAATCGAATGTCGCCCGCCAGACCGTCGGGAGACCGTTCGGGACTTCGAAGGACTCGGGCACGACCCGCTCCCTCGTCCCCCCTCCCCGCTCCCCGAGTAACCAGTCCGCCATCGCCGCCACCACGCTGCGGTAGGCTTCCTCGGCCGCGCCGCCACGGAACGCCCACCGCCAGAGGCCGGCGGCCGTGACGGTCGCGATGCGCTGGCCGCCACGTTGCTCGAGCGTGAGAATCGGGCGCGCGGGTCCACGCCGCGCGAGCTGTGCCGTCAGCGCGACGGTCGCCTGAGTCGAGTCACGAACTTCCACGCCGACGGCGGTCGCGGGCGGGAGCGAATCCCACAACACGCCCGCGAGCGGCGCGGTGAACGGCGAAACGAGCGGCCGCTCGACATACCAGTCGCCAGGCCGACCGTTCGTGGGCCAGAGCAGCAGCGCATTCCGTGACGCCGTGGTGAATGCTCGCGCGCGTTCGGGGTCTCCGGTGGCGATGACGAGTCGAGCGCCGGCGGCGGCCCGCACGAGGTCGGCTGTGGCAACCGGCACCAGCGTGGCGCCGTCGCGCCAGCGGCCCGGTTCGGTCTCGACGAACACCTTGACCGGTACGCGCGCGACGTCGCTCAGCGTGCGGGCGAGGAAGCGCGGTTCCCAGTCGGGCGGCGACGCGAATAGGACGGCGGCGGGCTCGAGGCTCACGTCGACCGCAAAGAGACGGCTGTTGTCTCGGGGCTCAGCGTCGCCGCTAGCATCCAGGCGAACCTCCAGCACCTGCCATCCGGGACGGGGGACGTGGGACGCGGGAAGGGTAATCTCCGTCGTCAGGACTCCACTGTCGGGAAGCGTCACCGATTGCGTAGCAAGGCGGCGGCCTTCAACCGACGTCGTAAGCGTGCCCTTACCCGTCCCCCGTCCCCCGTCCCTCTTCCCCGCCGTTCCGTAACTCACCCTGAGCCGGATCGTATCGGTTCGCGTCACATGCCTCGGCCCTTCGACCGCCGCAACGTACGCATCGAAGAATGCCGCTCGCGGCTCGAGGATCACGCGCGGCCGGCGCAGCAGATCGGTCGGAATGCCGGCCAGATCATCGACATTTCCATCCGTCACGACCACGACTTCACCTGCGCGCCCCGCGGCTGCCTCGAGTGCCGGTCCGAGGTGGCTCGCGCCTGCGGTTGGCGGCGTGGTGTCGAACGCCGCGACGCCGGTGCCAAAGCGCCAGACGACCGCCCGCGTTCCTGCGTAGCGGCGGGCGCTGTCGAGCGCGGCGCGCCAGGACGGTCCCGACATGCTGAGCGAGGCGTCGAGCAGCACGAGCGGTTGATCGCCGGCCGGAAGCAGCCGCGAGCTGGCGGGATTCCAGAGCAGCAGCAGCAGCGCCAGCACCGCGACGATTCGCAGCGTTACGAGAGGCACGCGAGCGCCTCCGCGATCGTGAACTTGCCGTCGTACAGCGCGCGGCCGACGCAGATGCCGGCGAGTCCCGCCGCCCGCGCGGCGCGCAGGTCGTCGAGCGACCCGACGCCACCCGACACGATGACGTCGAGCCCTCCTCCCAGTGCGGCAAGCCTCGTCGCGCCCTCGGTGTCCGGGCCCGTCAGCTTGCCGTCGCGCGTCACCTCGTTGTAGATGATCGTCCGGATCCCGAGTTTCGCGACACGCGTCGCGAGCTCCTCCGCCGTCAGGTCAAGAATGTCCTCGGTGCCGCGCGGGGCGACGCGGCCGTCCCTAGCGTCGATGCCGGCGGCGAGCCGGCCCGCGCCGTGGCGCTTGACGAGCCGCGCGACTAACCCCGAGTCCACCGCGCCGCGCGGGCCGATGACGACGCGTGTCGCGCCCAGGTTGAACATCTGCTCGATGTCCATTTCCCGAAACAGGCCGCCGCCGACCTGCACCTGGACACGGCGCGCGGCCCCGCTCAGCACCGCGCCGATGATCTCATGGTTGTCCTTGCGCCCGTGGGCGCGGTCCATGTCGACGAGGTGAATCCACTTGGTGCCTGCGCGAATGAAGGCGTCGAGCGCCGCGAGGGGGTGAACCAGCGCGCCGTGGGCGCGTACCACGCGCCCGCCTTCTATATCGACGGCGGGGTAGAGTTCCACGCGATGTGTCGGTGAGGAAGGTGGTGGCTGCGGGCTAGTCTTCGCGCGCCGGCGCGGCCGCACTGCCGAACGCCGCTGCCGCGTTGGGAATACCGGTCGGCTCGAGCTCCGCCAGGAGCTGGGCACGTACGTCGTCGAACTGCGACTTCAACTGCGACGCCACGGGCTCGCCGGCACCGGCGTCCTTGCGCTGCGGATTCGTGGGCCGGCCATTCACGAGAAACTCGTAATGCAGATGCGGACCCGTGGCGAGCCCGGTCGCGCCTACATAACCGATGACCTGCTCCTGACGCACGCGCTGTCCGGCACGGAGCCCCGTCGCGAACCTCGAGAGATGGCCGTAGCGGGTGCGAATGCCGTTGGCGTGCCGGATTTCGACAAGATTCCCATACCCGCCGTTGCGCCCGGCTTCGGTGACGATGCCGTCTGCGGTGGCACGAACCGGAGTGCCATACCCGGCGGCGTAGTCCGTGCCCTGGTGCGTTCTCCACCGCTTGAGAATCGGATGAAAGCGCCCGCCAAAGCGGCTGGAGATGTGGCTGAAGCGCAGCGGCGCCCGTAAAAAGGCGCGGCGCAGTGACCGCCCCTTCTCGTCATAGAAGCCGTTTACGTAGGCAAACGCGAAGGTCGGCGATCCTGCCACATCAACGCGCGCGGCGAGGATCCGACCGAAACGCCGCTCACCTTGCGGGGACTCCAGCCGCTCGAGCAAAACCTCGACGCGGTCACCCGGACGCAGATCGCGCGTGAAGTCCACTTCCCAGTCGTAGACGTCGGCGATCGCCCAGGCGAGCGCGACGCGCTGGCGCATTGGAAGAAACGAATCGGGAATTGCGGCGTCGAGGGCGTCGTACAGGTTCGATTGAATGACGGCGGTGGTCCGCAGCCGCTCGGTCGTCCAGGGGATCTCTTCGATCTTCTCGACCCACCCCGAGTCGCCGCCGCGGCGATCCATGAGCAGGTGCCGCTCCGGATCGAGCCGGACGCCCAACCGATTGGCGACGGTCGTGCCCTTCAAACGCCGCATTTCGAAGATGAGCCCCGGCTGCATGCGCCGGGGATTGAGGACGTGCGTGGCCTTCATGAAAGCGACGTACTCGCGGCCGCTGATTCCCGCCCGCTCCAGCACGTCGGACAACATTTCGCGGCGGCCCAGGGTGTCGGCCCACTCGTCGTATGCGCTGGTCACCACAATCGGCAACGCGACCGGAATCTGCCGTGACGACCAGGCTTCGTGTGCAGCCCACCCGAGCATGCCGGCGGCGAGCGCGCCGGCCGCAACATAGTGACTCGCTCGCCAGGCCATTAGTCCATTTGTCTCCGAATGAACGTCGGGATTTCCATTTCATTCAACTCAGGATTCAGCGGCGCCTGCGCGGGTCCGCCCGGACGCTTCGGCTGGGTTTCGGCCGGCTTGGCAAATCCCGGGGGGGGCACCGGCGTCGGCCGGGCGCCACGATCGCGGAACGGCAGCACGCCGGCCGCGGGACGCTGCACGCCCGCCAGGGCATCGGCCATCGCCCCCGTCTTGTCGAACCCTGTCGCGATGACGGTGATGCGCACTTCCCCGTGCATCGCCGGATCGTTCACCGCACCGAAGATGATCTCGGCCTCGTCGCCCGCGGCGTCGTGAATCGCGTCGCTGATCTGCGTCACTTCGCCCAGCGTCAGGTCCTCGCCGCCGGTGATGTTGATCAGCACGCCTGTCGCGCCGCCGATCGAGATGTTGTCGAGCAGCGGGCTCGAAATCGCCTGCTGCGCCGCTTCCATCGCGCGGTTCTCGCCGCGTCCCTGGCCCGTCCCCATCAGTGCCGCGCCGCCGTTCTGCATGACCGTGCGGACGTCGGCGAAATCTACATTGACGAGACCGGTGACACAGATGAGGGCCGAGATGCCCTGCGTCGCGTGCAGCAGGACCTCGTCCGCCTTCTTCAGCGCATCCTGGAACGGGATTCCCTTCCCGACGACCGCCAGCAGCCGCTCGTTGGGCACGACGATCATCGTGTCCACATGTTTGCGCATCTCCGCGATGCCCATCTCCGCCTGACGCATGCGCTTGCGCCCCTCGAACAGGAACGGCTTCGTGCAAATCCCGATCGTGAGCGCACCCAGGTCGCGGGCGACCTGCGCGATGATCGGCGCCGCGCCGGTGCCGGTTCCGCCACCCATGCCGCAGGTGACAAACACGAGGTCCGCGCCCTGCAGCGAATGCAGCACTTCATCGCGATTTTCTTCGATCGCCTGGCGGCCGATCTCGGGTCGAGCGCCGGCGCCGAGCCCGCGCGTCAGCTTCTTGCCGATCTGGACTTTGACGTCGGCCTTGTTGTTGAGGAGCGCCTGCGCATCGGTGTTGACCGAAATGAACTCGACTCCGCTCACGTGCTCGTCGATCATCCGGTTGAGGGCGTTGCCGCCGCCCCCGCCGACGCCGACGACTTTCATTCGCGCGTTCTGCGTAACGGTTTCTTCGAGTTCGAAGATCATGGTTCTCCCCTAGGGCTCAGAAGAAGTCCTGCAACCATCTCTTAAGAGGCGCAAACAGTTTCTCGGGACGACCGCCGAACAACACGCCCGGGGCGCCCCCACCCTGGGCATTCTTGCGCGCCGCATACAGCACCAACCCGACGGGCACGGCGTAGCGCGGCGCCTGGACGCTGTCCACGAGTCCGGAGATGCCGAGCTCCGGATGGCCGGCACGTACCGGCGCCGCGAACACCTCGCGGGCCAGCTCGACCATGCCCGGCAGATGCGCGGTGCCACCCGAAAGCACCACGCCCGCGGGCAGCCGGCCGGTATACCCGGCGCGCTCGAACTCGCGGCCCACGAGCTGAAAGATCTCATCCACCCGCTGGTGAATGATATGCGCGACCATCTCGCGCGGGGCGGTCCGTGGACCCTGACCCGGCGTAGAGGGCAGACTGACGATCTCGCCCGGATCCACGAGCGGCGTGTATGCCGCGCCATGCCGCTCCTTCAGTCGCTCGGCATCGGACTGCGTCACGCCGAGGCCCTGTACCAGGTCGCTCGTGACGTGCGAGCCCGCGTATTTGAGCGACGCGAGGTGGCGGATCTTGCCTTCATGAAAGATCGCGACGCCGGTCGAGCTGCCGCCCACTTCCACGAGCGCCACACCGAGCTCTTTCTCGTCATCGGTCAGCACCGCGTATGACGCCGCCAGCGGCTCGAGCACGAGGTCGGCGACGCGGTAGCCGGCGCGCTGCACGCTCTTGCGGAGGTTCTGCGCGGCGGTCGACTGCACGGTCACCAGGTACATCTCCACTTCGAGGCGCGTCCCCGTCATGCCGATCGGATCGGAGATGCCCTTCTGCTGATCGACGACGTATTCCTGCGGGATGTCGTGCAGCAGCTCGTGGTCGCGTCCCAGCGACACGGCGCGCGCGACCTCGTTCACCCGGGCCACGTCTTGCGGGCTGATTTCTTCCGCGCTCACGGCGACCACACCGGTCGAGCCGCGCGCGGACACATGTTCGCCCGCGATGCCGCACGTCACGTCCGTCACGCGCGCACCCGCCATCCGCTCCGCATCCTTCAGCGCGGCGGCGACGGAGCGGGTCGTCTCGTCGATATCGCGTACCATGCCGCGGCGCACGCCGCTGTTCTTTGCGAGACCGACGCCCAGAATCTTGGCGAGCGGCGCGCGCGGCAGATCGCCGACCAACTCCGCGATCACGGCGCACGTTTTCGTGCTGCCGAGATCGAGGCCGGCGACGAGGCGGCGTTCACTCATCGAACGCCGCCGCCAAGAGTCGCGCGCTCCGGCGCCGCACCACGACTTGTCCCGCAAAGCGGGCGTCGAGCTCGGCATAGGGGCGCGCTTTCGCCGCGAGGTCTCTTGCCACCATCACCACCGCCTCGATGACCTCCGGCCCCGCATCCCGACTGAGCAGCACACGATGAGCGCCCCCCCCCTCCCCGCCGAGCTCGAGCAGCACGTCGCCGCGGGACGTCTCGGTCCGCCGCGCGGCATCGATCGTCTGAAACAGCGCGGGATCGACGGCCTGCACCCGCGCCAGCAATCCGACCACGTCGGAGTCAGCACTGCCGCCTCCCGACCGCACGATGGGAAGGTCGAGACTCGTCAAATCGAACGGCAGCACTCGTGCATCGGCATCGACCGGCTCGAGCGCGCCCCGTCCACTCATCAAGAGCGCGACCGGCTCGATCTCGCGCACGATCACTTTCAACGACCCGGGCGGCCGGCGGCTGACCGAAGCATCGGCAACACCGTCCAGTCCGCGCAAGCGCTCGACGAGCACCTGGGTGTCGTCGAACACACTCGCCTGCAGCGGCAGCCGCAGCGCTCCCAGTACCTGATCGGCATCGAGGTAGCGGATGCCGATGATTTCCACCTGCTGCACGCGGAAGAACCGCATGCGGCGCAATGCGAGCGGCGCGGTCATCCAGATCGCCATAACGACCATCGTGGCGCCCGCCCACGCCAATACCCGCCACGACACGCGCGGCAGCCGCAACTTCACCTTCATGCGACTACTCCCTGCTTCCCGTTCCCCGCTCCCAGCATTCCCAGCAGCTCGGGTCCCACGCGCGTGATGTCGCCCGCGCCGAGCGTGAACACGACGTCGCCGGCGCGCACCGCACGCGCGACGTGATTCGTCAGCGCGGCGCGATCGCGCACCGCCACGGTCGCCGCGCCGGCGCGTGTCGCGCCGCGCACCACCAGATGGTGCGTCACGCCGTCCTGCGGCTGCTCGCGCGCCGCATAGATCGGCGCCACGACGACCACGTCCGCCGCCGCGAGCGCCTTGCCGAGCGCTTCGCCGTGCAACGCCGTCCGCGAAAACAGGTGCGGCTGAAACACGGCAATCACCCGGCGGCCCGGGAACGCCTGTCGCGCGGCCGCGAGCGTCGCGGTGACTTCCGTCGGGTGGTGCGCGTAATCATCGACGACGGTCACGCCACCCGCTTCACCCAACCGCTCGAATCGCCGGCCTACGCCGCGAAACTGCGCCAGCGCCTTCGCGCCCGCCTGCACATCCGCCCCGAGCGCCTGCAACACCGCGAGCGCGGCCGCGGCGTTGCGCACGTTGTGCAATCCCGGCACGGCCAACGCCAGATCGATCGTGTGTCCACCCGGCAGCGAGACCGTCGCGCGCGAGCCACCAGGCTCGAGCCGCACCGCGCGAATGCGCACATCCGCCGTTGCCCCGTGACCCACTCGCCACACCGGGGCCGTCACGTGCAATGCCACACGCTCCGCACCCGCATCGTCGGCACCGACGATCACCCGCTCCGCGCGACTCGCGAACTCGACGAACGCATCCTCGAGCGCCTCCAGGCTGCCGTAGCACTCGAGGTGATCCGCCTCGACGTTGTTCACGACCGCGATCGTCGGCGTGAGCGACAGGAACGCCTTGTCGTATTCATCAGCCTCGACGACGAACAAATCGTCGCCGCCGATCCGGGCGTTGCCTCCCCACGCTGCGACACGGCCGCCGGCGAGTCCCGTTGGGTTTCGCCCGGCGGCCGTGAGAGCCTCAGTGACCATGACCGTGGTGGTCGTCTTGCCGTGTGTCCCGGCGACCGCCACGACGCCCTCTTTTCCGCCAGCGACCAACTCCCCCAGCGCATCGGCGCGCCGAACGACCGGCAGACCCAAAGCGCGTGCCTTGAGCAGCTCGGGGTGATCCCGGGGGACCGCGGCCGTAACTACAACCGCCCGAGCCCCTTCCACATGGCTCGGATCATGGCCCCTCCAAACGGGAACTCCCAGCACGGTCAGGTCATCAACACCTGTCCCGGAAGTGTCGGAATCACAACCAGTTATGGCGACGCCCCGGTGCCTGGCTATAAGAGCCAAGGCGCTCATCCCCGCCCCGGCTATGCCCATGAGATGGATTGGTCGGGGATCCCCGGTTCGAAACAAGGTCATCTGTGGGCAGCTAATATACGAAATCTACGCAACTTGCGAAAGCTCTAAAACCTTTTCCATGATGGTTCGGGCAGCATTCGGGTGACCTCTCCCGCGGGCGCTCCGGGCCAGGGCGTCCAGCCGTTTGTCATCCTGGATCAGTCCGCCGACCGTTTTTGCGAAGGCCTCGGACGTCAGCTCCCGCTCGAGCACCAGGACACTCGCGCCCGCGTTCGCGAGCGCTCGCGCGTTGAACGTTTGGTGATCCGCGGCCGCCGTGGGCAGCGGTACCAAGACACTGGGCTTCCCCCAGGCGCACAGCTCTGACACCGTCATCGCGCCCGCGCGTGCGACGACGAGGTGCGCGGCGGCGTACGCCGTGCCGATCGGATCGAAGAAGCCGCGCACGACGACTCGGCCGGGCACCGCGAGCGGTGCATACCGATCCACATGCATCGTGCCTGTTCCCCACAACAGGTTCACGTCGCCGAGCAGGCCGCGTTGGAGCACGCGCGCGACCGTTTCATTCAACGCGCGCGCGCCCTGGCTCCCGCCAAACACGAGCAGCGTGCGACGCTCCGCCGAGACACCGAGCTCCGCGCGTGCCGCCGCTGCGTCCACTCGGCCCGGTGGCGTGATCGGATTGCCGAAGACGAAAACCTTGGTGTGCGCCCCGGGCGACAGACGAAGACGCGCTTCCGGGAATCCGAGGTGCACTTGTTGCGCGCGCCGCGTGAGTAGCCGTTGTGTGACTCCCGGGAACGCGTTCTGTTCTTGCAGCGCGGTCGGAAGCCCCGCGTTTTGCGCGCGCCACACCACGGGCCCCGCGGCGTAGCCGCCGGTGCCGATGACGATCGCCGGACGCTCGTCGCTGAGGACGCGACCTGCTGCGCGCCACGCCCGCACGGCGATCACCGGCCAGCGCAGGTTGCGCCACCACGCGCGACGGTAGATCGGCTCGAGCGGCAGGAGATGAAATCGAAACGGATGGCGAGGAAGGATCTGGGCTTCGATGCCGCGGGTCGCGCCGACGAGCACGACCTCGTGACCGAGATCGGCGGCGACGCGCGCGAGGGCGAGCGCGGGCATGAGATGACCGCCGGTGCCGCCGCCGGCGATTAAGATTTTCAACTGACCTTTCTCGCTCTCCCCACGCTCGCCAGCACACCGGTCGCCGCAAGCGCGACGATCAGCGACGAGCGCCCATACGACATGAACGGCAGCGTCACGCCCGTCGCCGGAATGACGGCGAGACTCACGCCCATGTGCACGACGACGCTCAACCCGACCATGACGGTGATGCCGGTCGCCAACAGCTGCCCGAACAGATCGGGCGCATTGCGCGCGATGCGAAAGCCGAGCCATACGAACGTCCCGAAGAGCAGCGCGATCGCGAGGACGCCGAGGAAACCCCACTCCTCGCCGATCGTGGAGAAGATGAAATCGGAATAGGCGTACGGCAGGTAGCCGAGCTTCTGCTGGCCCTGTCCGAATCCCGCGCCGAGCAGCTGCCCTGCCCCGATGCCGGTGAGCGACTGCTGCACCTGCCATGTGGCTTCCGCGGGGGCGGCACCGGGATTCAGGAATGTGAGGACGCGCGCCAGCCGATACTGCGCAGTCGCCACCGCGCCGAACAGGAGTGGCCCCGCCGCCACGGCCAGCGCGAGGAAGTGGCCGATCCGCGCGCCGGCGGTGAACAGCACGCTGCCCGCAAGGATCGCGACGAGCAGTGCCATGGAGAGGTGGGGCTCGAGGAAAATCAGCCCAACGACGGGCACGAGAATGACGACGAAGGGGAGCACACCGTGCTGGAAGTCGCGCAGCTGTTCTCCCTTCTTGGCGGCCAGCATCGCGCACCACACGACGACGGAGAATTTCGCGAGCTCGGAGGGCTGCAGCGTGAGGATGCCGAGGTTCACCCAGCGCCGCGCCCCATTGATCGTCGGGGTGATGGGGTGTGTGAACGGCAAGAGCGGGATGAGGAGGAGGAACATCGTGACACCGAGCAGCGGCCAGGCCCAATCGCGCCAGCGATGGTAGTCGGTGCGCGCGAAGACGATCGCCAGCAAACCGCCGACCGCGGCGCCGACCGCCTGGCGCAGCGCGAAGCTCGCGCCGACCTGGCCGCCTGCCACAGTGACGAGACTCGACGCGCCGTACACCGCGGCGAGCCCGAAGACGACCAGCACCGCGGTGACGACCGCGAGCAGCCGCCCTTCCCAGGCTACAGCGTTTCGACGATTTGCCGGAATGTGGCCCCCCGCTGTTCGTAATTCTTGAACATGTCGTAGCTCGAGCAGGCCGGAGAGAGCAGTACCGCGTCGCCCGGCTGCGCGGCGAGACTCGCGCGTGCCACCACGTCCTCGAACGTGCTGCCGCGCTCGAGCGGCACCTTGCCCGCAAGATCCTGCTCGATCAGCGGTCCCGCTTCTCCGTAGGCGATCACCAGCCGGCAGCGGTTCGCCAGGAGCGGCGCCAGGCCGGTGTACGGCTCGCCTTTGTGGCGGCCCCCGAGCAGGAGCACGAACGGCCGCTGCATCGCGATCACCGCCACGGTCGTCGCCGCGATGTTCGTCGCCTTGGAATCATTGATCCACAGGACGCCATGCACTTCGCGCACCGGCTCGAGACGATGCGGCAGCGGGCGGAACGAGCGCAGCCCGTCGGCGATGAGCGAGGCGGGAACACCGGCTTCGTGTACCGCGAGCGCCGCGGCGAGCGCATTGGCGACGTTGTGGTCGCCGAGCAGATGCAGCTCCTCGCGCGCGAGCAGCGATTCACCGCCCAGCCGCAAGAGGAGGGCTTTGGCGTCGTACGAGGCGTCTGCCGGCGTGACGAGGGAAAACAGCACCCGGCGTCCCGGCACGCCCCGCGCGAGCTCGAGCACCAGCTCGTCATCGCCGTTCAGCACCCAGACGTCGTCGTCGTGCGCGTTGCGGAAGAGCAGCCGCTTGTCGGCGTAGTACGCCTGCGCCGAGGGGTACCGGTCCAGGTGATCGGGCGCGAGGTTCGTCAGCACGCCGATCTCGGGGGCGAAGTTGGGACTGTCGTGCAGCTGAAACGACGACACCTCGAGGCTCAGCCATTGATAGCGCTCATTCGCCATGGCGAGATCGGTGACCGGCCGGCCGATGTTGCCCGCCGTCGTCGCCTGCAAACCGGCCGCGCTGAGCAGGTGGGCGACCAGCGCCGTCGTCGTCGTTTTACCGTTGGTGCCGGTGATCGCGATGCTCCGCGTGCCGGGCTGCAGCGCCGCGAGGGCGCGGAAGCCAAGATCGAGCTCGGAGACGATCTCCACGCCGGCGTGCCGCGCCGCGGTCAGGACCGGTGCATCCGGCGGCACGCCCGGCGACACGACCACCCCGGCGGCCTGGCGAATCTTGCTGAGATCGTGGCGGCCGATCTCGACGTCCACCCACGGCACGGACTTCAGCGCTTCAGCGGCTTCGCCCGCATAGGGATGATCGGACGCGTCGCTGGCGTACACGCGCACGCCTTCGCGCGCGAGGAGGCGCGCCGCCGCCACGCCGCTCTTGCCGAGCCCGATGATCGCCACCACGCTCCCCGCGCGGCGCCAGGCTTCCGGGACGAGGCGAGCCTGTTCGATCATCGCACCTTGAGCGTGGCCAGGGCGATCATCGCGCTCAGGACGCCCAGGATATAGAACCGCATCACGACCTGCGGCTCCGCCCAACCCAGCTTCTCGAAGTGATGATGCAGCGGCGCCATGCGAAAGACCCGGTGTGCGTCGGCGTACTCTTTTCCGTAGCGCCGCTTCCGCCACTTGTACGTGGTCGTCTGGATCAGGACCGACACCGTTTCGGCGACGAACACCGCGCCGGCGATCACCAGGAGGAATTCGGTCTTGAGCAGGATCGCGACCGTGCCGAGCGCGCCGCCGATTGCCAACGCGCCGGTGTCGCCCATGAAGACCTGCGCCGGGTACGCGTTGAACCACAGAAACCCGAGCGAGGCACCCATCAGGGCGCCGCAGAAGATCGTCAGCTCCCCCGCGCCGGGCAGATGCAGCACTCCGAGATACCGTGCGGCGTCCACGCGGCCGAAGAGGTAACAGAAGATCGCAAACGCGCCGGCGACGATCACCGTGAGTCCCGCCGCCAGGCCATCCAGCCCATCGGTCAGGTTAACGGCGTTCGAGCTGGCGGTCGTGACGAAGGTGACGAACAGCAGGTAGATCGGCCACGGCAGCACCAAAACGATGTACTTGAACAGCGGCAGCTGCGTCGCGTGCTGATTGGCATCGATCAAGGGAAACAGCAGGAGATAGACACCCAACCCGATTCCGAATGACACCTGGCCGGCCAATTTCCAGCGGGCGACGAGTCCCTGCGACTGCCCGCGAACGATCTTCAGGTAGTCGTCGAGAAACCCGATCAACCCCATCCACAGCGTGGCCAGCACGGTAACGATGACGTAGCGACTGTCGAGGCGAGCCCACAGCAGCGTCGGCACGATCGTCGCGAGGATGATGATCAACCCGCCCATCGTCGGCGTGCCGCGCTTGCCTTGATGACTGGCGGGCCCCTCGGCGCGGACGATCTGCCCGATCCGATGCTCGCGCAGCTTCCCGATGACCCAGGGACCGACGATGAAGGCGAGGAGCAGCGCCGTGACGGTCGCGCCCGCCGCGCGGAACGTGATGTAGTTGAAGAGATTGAAAATGATGTGCTGGCGTGCGAGCGGCGCGAGTAAGTGATAGAGCATCAGGTCAGGTAGTTAAGGACACGTTCCAAGGCCACTCCCCGTGACGCTTTGAGCAACACCAGCTCGTTCCCACGCAACGCCGATTTCAACTTCGGGCCGAGGGCATCCGCGTCGGCAGCCGTAATGAGCCGGCCACCGAGCGCCTCGCGCTGCCCCTCGAACACACGCGCAAACGTGCCCACCGCCGCCACGAGGGCCGGCTTTCGCTGGACGATTTCGCGCGCCGCTTCGGCGTGCAATCTTGCACTTTCCGCCCCTAACTCCAACATCGTGCCCACGACCACCACCAGTGGCCGGCGCTGGCGCCGTGCCAGCCAGTCCGCCGTCTGCACCGCCCGGCGCATCGAGGCGGGGTTGGCGTTGTAGGTGTCATCGATCACCACCATGCCGCCGATTTCCCGCACGTCGCCCCGCCCCTCCGGCAGCTGCAGCCCGGCGAGCGCCCGCACGGCGGCGTCATGATCGACGCCGGCACGCTGCGCCACGGCCAGCGCGATCTGGGCGTTCTCGAGCTGATGGATGCCGAGCGCCGGCAGGGTGACCTTTTCCCCGGAATCGAGCGACAGCCGGGGATGCCCATCCTTATCGAGGTAGCGGTCGAGCAAGCTGTCGTCGGTGCTCTTGCCGGACAGCGCGGCCGGGATCACCTGCGTCCGGCGCCGGGCTTCCGGCCACATCGCATCGGGCCCAGAGCCAAGCACGGCGACAGGCGCGCGATCGAGCAACGACAGCTTTTCGGCCATCACACCTTCGAGCGACCCGAACCCCTCGACGTGCGCGTAGCCGATGTTCGTGATCACGGCGATCGTCGGTTCGATGATGTCGCGCAACCGGGCGATCTCGCCCGGCACGCTCGCCCCCGCCTCGACGACGAGCGCCTCCGCGTCGTCCGGGGCGCTGAGGATCGTCAATGGAACGCCGATCAGATTGTTGAGGTTGGCTGCGGTCGCGTGCACGCGATACCGTGCGCCCAACGCCGCGCGAATCATTTCCTTGGTGCTCGTCTTGCCGCTCGACCCGGTGATCGCGACGACCGGCGTCCCGTCGGGAAACATCCGGCGCCGCGCCCGGGCCAGGAGGCCCAGCGCGGTGAGCGTGTCGTCGACCTCGAAGAACGGCAGACCGGCGACCGGGGCCGTGCCGCGCCGCACGACGGCAGCCGTCGCACCTGCCGCCTGGGCTTTGTCGAGAAAATTGTGGGCGTCGAACGTTTCGCCTTTCAGGGCGACAAAGAGGGACTCGGGGCTCGGGGTTCGGGTATCGGTGGTGATTGTGTTGAACGTCAGCTTTCGGGGCGCGTGTAGACCGAGCGCGGCAGCGACGTCGTCGCTGGTCCAGACGTGCCCAGCCATCAGTTCGCCCCCAGGCCGCGCACCACTTCGCGTTCGTCGAACGGCTCTTTGGTCGTACCGACGACCTGATAGGTCTCGTGGCCCTTGCCCGCGAGCAGAATCGTGTCGCCCTGGCGCGCCAGCTCGAGCGCCTGGCCGATTGCCGCGCGCCGATCGACCACCCGATAGTGCTGCCGCGCCGTCATTCCGGCCTCGACGTCGTCGAGAATCCGCTCGGGATCCTCGGTCCGCGGGTTGTCTGACGTCGCGATCGCGACGTCGGCCAGCCGGACGGCAATTTCACCCATGGGCGCGCGCTTGCCACGGTCGCGGTCACCGCCGGCGCCGAACACGACGATCACTCGGCCCTTGGGCGACGTCACTTCGCGGATGGTCTCGAGCGCCCGCTCGAGCGCGTCGGGGGTGTGCGCGTAGTCGCGCAGGATCACACAGGGATCGACCGCGATGCGTTCCATGCGGCCGGGCACCTGCGGCGACGTCGAGAGGCGCTCGGCGACCACGTGCGGCTCGACGTTCAGTCCCACGGCGCAGGCGGCGACCCCCACGGCATTCGCCACGTTGAACCGCCCGAGCAGCGGCAGGGCCACAGGGTAACTCCCCTGCGTCGTCACCAGCGTGAAGCGCGCGCCTTTGGAGTCGACGCGCACATCCCGCGCGGTGACGTCGGCGGTCTGGCCGGTGGCGGAAAAAGTGATCCGCCGCGGCGCGCGCGGCAGCCGGGCCCAGGCGGTGTCGTCCGCGTTGATCACGGCGAGACCGGCATCGGCCAGGTAGCCGACGAGCCTGGCTTTGGCGGCGAAGTAGTTCTCGAACGTCTCGTGATAGTCGAGGTGGTCGCGTGTCAGATTGGTGAAGATGGCGGCGCGAAACACCAGGCCATCGACGCGGCCCTGATCGAGACTGTGCGAAGACACTTCCATCGCGACACCGGCCGCGCCGCGATCGACCATGGCCGCGAGTGTCGCCTGGAGATCGATGGGACCCGGCGTCGTCAGATTCCCGGCCTCGCTTTCGACCGGCGCCCCCGCCGGATCAAACGCGCCGAGCGTCCCGATCGCACCCATCGGCCACAGCGCGCTCAACACGTGCCGCGCGAGAATGACCGATGTCGTTTTTCCATTGGTCCCTGTCACGCCGACGAGCTGCAGCCGTGCCGCCGGGCGGCCATACCACGCTTCGGCGGCAATCGCCGCGGCGCGCCGCCCACCCCCCTCGCGGACCACGATCTGCGGAATCCCGACTGACTGTCGCGACTCGACCAGCGCCGCTGCCGCGCCGCGCGCCGCGGCGTCCGCGACAAAACTGTGCCCATCGAGGACCGCGCCGCGCACGGCGCAAAACAGCATGCCGCGCTCGATGCGTCGCGCATCCGCCGTCAGTCCCGTGATCTCCGGCAGCGCATCGGGCGCGTCGACCAGGACGCCGGCACGCGCCAGCGCGTCTACAATCTCTTTGAAGGATCTCATCGCTTTGCGGGAGGGGGTTCGGCGAATACCGTAATCGTCGTGCCCGCCGCCCCATGCTCCCCGGCTGCGGGCCAGGTGTGGTGAATGACGCCCCAGCCTTTGACCACGACATGGAACCCGCGCTGATGCAGCGTGCGGACCGCCTCACGCAGGGGCCGACCGTTCACGTTGGGGATGATCCGGTCCGGCTGGGCCGAGGCGGTGTCCGGGACGTACGGCCACTGGACGACGTAGGGCACGACGCCGTCGGGCTCCTCTAGGCGCGCGCGGTCTTCGGTGGGCGCCACGTTGGAGAGCCGGGCGCGATCGAGCGCCACGGTACGCGCGGCGAGCGCCTGCTCCAGCATCGAGCGCGTGACCGGCGCGGCGGTCTGCGCCGCGAAGTAACTGCCCTTCTGCGGATTGTCGATTTTCATCACGACCACGAGCTGCGGTTCATCAGCGGGAAACAGCGCGGCGAACGACGCCGTGTACTGGCCCGCGGCGTAGCGGCCGCCAACGACGCGCCGCGCCGTGCCGGTCTTTGCGGCAAGCTGAAAATTGGCAAGCGCGGCGCGTTCTCCCGTTCCTCCGGCCTGTTCCACGACGCCGCGCAGCAGATCGCGCAGCTTGGCCGCGACCTCCGGCGACACCACCCGGCGCACCGGCTCGACGCGGTGCCGGTACCGCACCGTGCCATTGGGAGCGCGGATCTCACGAATCAGCGTCGGCTCGAGCAGCACGCCATTGTTGGCGATGGCGCCGTAGGCCGCGGCCAGCTGAATCGGCGTGACCGCCAGCTCGTAGCCGATCGCGAGGCTCGCCGAACTGGGTCGCGACCACTCCCGGGGCGGGCGCAGCCGCCCCGGGGACTCGGCGGGAAACTCGACGCCGGTCGGCGAGCCGAAGCCGAAGGAGCGGAGCACGCCGTACTGCTCGTCGGGGTGCAGCCGCGCCGCAAACTTCACGAGCGCGATGTTGCTCGAGACCCGAATCGCGTCCGCCAGCGTGAGCGAGGGCAACGGATGCTCGTCGGTGACCACGCGATCAGGGAGCCGGTAGCGCCCTCCCTCCCCCGACACGTGCTCGCCCGGCCGCACGCGCTCGTACATGATGAGCGCGGCCGCCGCGAAGATTTTGGCGAGGGATCCCGGCTCGAACGTTTCGGTGAAGGCGCTGGGCCGCATGCTGCCGTCGGCGCGCCGGGACGCGACCGCGAGGATCTCGCCCGTCGCCGGATCCAGCATCACGACGTCGCCGCCGTCGGCCTGCATATTGTCGATCGCATCATCGAGCGCGCGCTGCGCGATTTCCTGCAGCTCGGCATCGAGCGTCAGCACCACGTCGTTGCCTGCCACCGGCTCGGCAATCACACGGGCGGGCGATTCGTACTCGCGGCCTTCCCGATCCTTGAGTACCACTGCGGCGCCCGGCGTCCCGGCCAGCAAACTGTCGAGCAGCCGCTCCAAACCTTCTCCACCACCTCCACCGCCGCGACCGTCGTCTCCCACCCTCCCGATGACCGCCCGCGCGAATTCGGACGACGGATAGAACCGTCGCAGCACAGGCTCGAGATGGACGCCGCGGGTCGTGCGCAGCGGCTGCACGTCGGCCGTCGTGAAGGGCCCGGCGAACCACGCATAGCGGCGGCGCAGCCCGCGCTCCACGTCGCGCGGCGCGAGGCGCAGCTGGCGCGCGATCGTCGCGGCGTCGCGCACGGGATCGCGCAGCTCGTTTGGCGCGATGCCGACGTGATAGGTCTCCTGCGTCAGCGCGAGACCGAGACCGTGGCGATCGAACAGCGTCCCGCGCCGCGCGTCGAGCACCACCCGCTCGGTGCGCTGCGCCTTGGCGGCCGCGGCGTATCGGTGGCCCTCGACGAGCTGCACCTGCGCCGCCCGCAGCACGAGTGCCAGCAGCCCGGCAGCGAGCCCGATCTCGACGACGCGCAGGCGCACGAGTGGCTTCGCCATCAGTGCGGGGCCCGTCCGGGGACGGGAATGAGGATGATCTCCGTATCCGCGGGGAGCCGGAGCCCCTGCTTTCGTGCCCGCGGCAACAGCACGGTCCGGCTCTGCGCGGTCCGCACCCGGCGATCGAGGTCGGCACGGCCGCCTTCCAACGCCGCGCGCGCTTCACGCAGGTCCGCCAGGGCGCGCGCCGAATTGAGGGCGGAGGTCTGCCGGGCGATGACGAGCCAGAGCGCCGCGAGCAGCGCGACGAGCCAGAACGCGATCCAGTGGCGGCCTCTAAACGTCATCGGCCGCCGCAGTCTCGAAGGCCCGGAATCGGGCCGATCGCGCGCGGGAGTTGGAGGCGATTTCGTCGGCCGGAGGAGCGATGGGCTTCTTCGTGAGCACGCGACCCAGCGCCTGGCCGCGGCACGTGCACACCGGCTGGCGCGGCGGGCAGATGCAGTCCCGGCCCCACTCCCGAAACGCGTGCTTCACGATGCGGTCTTCACCGGAGTGGTAGGTGATCACTCCCAGGCGGCCGGCCGGGACGAGTGCATCGCGCAGTGCCGGCAACGCCGTGGTCAGCGCGTCGAGCTCCTCATTCACCGCGATGCGGAGCGCCTGAAACAGGCGCGCGAAATCGGGGGGCCCCGAGCGCGGTCCCAGGACGGCCCGAATCGCGTTCACGAAATCGTCGCTGATCACAAAGGCCGCGTTGAGGCGGCGCCGGACGACTTCCCTCGCAAGCGCGCGCCCGCGTCGTTCGTCAGCGTAGTCCGTAAACACCGCGCCCAGCCGCTCAACCGGCCACGTGTTCAGGACATCTCGCGCAGTTATTCCCCTTCCCCGTTCCCCCGTCCCCTTTCCCCCCATCCGCATATCGAGTGGCGCGCCCGGCCGAAACGTGAAGCCGCGCTCCGCCGTGTCGATTTGATGCGAGCTCACGCCGAGGTCGAGCAGGATGCGATCGGGGTGAAAGTCGACAATGGCGGCAAGGGCGGCAGGGGCGGCAAACGAGGCTTGGAGATAATCGACGCCTTGGTTACCGAGGCGGCGTTGGGCGGCCGCAATTGCATCCGCGTCACGATCGATTCCCAAAACCCGAGCCCCAAGCCCCAGGAGCATGGCGGCGTGGCCGCCGCCGCCGAGCGTCGCGTCGACAGCGCGGGTGGCGCCTTGCGCCCACTCTCTCACCGCCGCGGCAAGAACCGGGGTGTGGTAGTGAATCGAGGAGCCTGAGGCGGCCGTGGGCACGCTCCAAAATAAGAAAACCCCCGCCACAAAGGGGCGGGGGTTTGCAGTCGGGAACTCAGGCGGGGCTGACGGGGCTCGAACCCGCGACCTCCGGTGTGACAGACCGGCGCTCTAACCAGCTGAGCTACAGCCCCAAACGCCCCTACGAAGCGCCGGAATATAGACCGGGGGTCAGGTCAACTCAACGGCGGCCGGCATTTGAACGCCCCCTGCACCGAAGGCTTTGCCTTTTCGTACTGCCCCACGAAGCCAAGCATCTGGTCCGCGGTGGGCGGGTGCACGCGCCGGCCCAGCAGCATCGCGGCCTTTGTGCGCGCGAGGCGATCGAACACAGCCCGCGCTTGGGGGCACTTGTCCGCGCCCTTGGCCTTCGTCATCGGCTGATACACCTCGCCTAGCGTCAGGACCGACGACAGCCCATACCAAAAGCTCGCGTTGATGCGGACCTGGTACCTTGGCCCCAGTGTGTCCGCGGGGTTCCGCGGCGCCACGACCGTGAGCAGCGTGTCGAGCCAGCGATACGCCGCGTTATACGCGGCGGCCTGCGCCAACTTGGATCCACCGGTGAGCATGATCACCGCCGCCGCGAGCCGCTGACCCGAGTCCGGCGATGCGAGGCCCGGCCGGAGGAAGGGGCGAGCGGAATCCACCCGGACAGCAAAGGCTTCCTGCTGCCGCCGCAACCCGACGGTGTCCTTCGCCTCGCGCCGCCTGCGGGCCTCCACCGTGTCGTAGACGGCTCGATCGATCAGTGCCTTGGCGATCTGCAGGCTGCTACCGACGTCGTTCGGCTCGATCACCAGCGCCTTCCGGTAAAACGCGATTGCCGAGTCCGTTTGCCCTGCGAGCTCAAAGGCTCCCGCGCGTGCCCGAATGTAGACGGGATTGTTGGGAAAGTGGCGATAGGCGCCCTGTGTGATTCGCAGGAGCACCTGCGTGTCCGCCACCTGCTGCGCGGCTCCCAGCGCGGGCTTCAGGAACGTCGTGTCACCGTAGAGCGAGGTGTCGTGCTGCGCCTTGGCAACCCAGACCTCGAGCGCGCACTTGAAATTGCCCGACTCGGTGCAAACCGACAGTTTCATGTCGAGCAGCTGCGGATCGCCGGGGGTTATCTTGAGCCCGTCGTTCACGACGTCGACCGCGCGCTCCGGCTTCTTCATTTGTCTGGCCAGCTGCGCGATCCCCAACCGCTTCTGCGTGTTGCGGGGCTCACCGCACAGCTGACTGATGTAGGCCTCGAGAGCCTGCACGGTGTCGCCCTTCTGCTGATAGCCGCTGGCGATCTTCTCCCACGCCGTACCGTTGCACGAGTCACCCTTGAGCGCGAGCTTCGCGGCCGCGATCACGCTGTCCACCGGCGCGCGCTGCGCCTCGAAGATGGTGGCGATGCAGAGATACGCACCGGCGGAATTGGGATCGGTGACCAGCGCCTTCTGCGCTTCCGCGCGGGCCTGCGCGAACCGGCCCTTCTTGCGCTCGTCGTTGCAGTTGCGGACCCCTTCGCTGATCCGCACGGTCGACGCGATTCGCTGCGCGATGATCTCGGCAAGGGCAGCGGCGGTGCCCGGATTCCCGTTCGTGGACGTGAAGCGCCCCGCGATACCCGAGCTGGCGATGTCGATCATCTGCACATCCGCACTCAGATTCGCGCCGCTTTTCGCGTAGGCGCCGGTGACGTATGCGTGCACTTGCAGGAACCGCGCGAGCTGCCGCGCCTGCTGATCGTCGAGCAGACCGTTGCAGCCAAAACCCGACTGTGCGAGCGCTTCGCACAACTTTACCTTGGTGACCACCATGACCTTGTTCTTGACGAGCTGCGTCACGCGGTCACGGACGGCGTCCGAGAGTGTGATGGCGCCAGCCGAATCGGCTGCAGTGCCCCACATGAGAGGCAGGATGAGCAGTCGTTCGCTCGGCTGTTGCGGGGCGGCGAGCTGTGCGACTGCCGGCGTCGCAACACCGACCGTTAGGGCCACTACGAATTGAAGCGCTCTCACGCTGTTCGTTCCTCCGTAACAGGCTGCTACACCAATGGGCGAAGAGGGATTCGAACCCCCGACATCCTGCGTGTAAGGCAGGCGCTCTGAACCGCTGAGCTATTCGCCCGTGCCATTGGGGGGGCGGAGGTGCTAAAGGGCCAGGCCTACTGGAAACAACACGCAGTAGCCCAGGACGAGCAGCACCGGCGCGAGCGTTGTGGATCCCTTCGACAGCAACCAGTAACCCAGCACCAGGGACACGATCGCTCCACCAAGAACGATGTAGTTCTTCGGTCCGAAGCGGAGGCGCGAACGTGCAAGCGTTTGGTCTGGCATAAGCGGCTGGAGTCTATTCCTTAATCTCATGCTCGTCAAGCAGTTGGCTTCCATCCGCCTCGGCTGCGCCCTCCGCGTCCAGCGCGGCGCGCTTGCGCCGGTCGCGTTTGCGCCGCAGCCCGATCAACGCGACGAGCAGCGCGCCGATCGCCAACCAGAAGAAGCCCAGCGCGGCCAGCCACGACAGCCAGCCGTAGCGTGAGCCGACGTCGCGCTGCCAGCGCAGCTCGAAATCGCCTTCTGTGACGTGATAGGTCGTGCGCAGCGCGGCATCGAACGACTCGGCCGAGCGCAGGTTGGCGAGCAGCGGCTCGAGTCCGCGATCCCCGCCCCAGCGCTCGAGCAGCAGCACGGCAGTCGTCGCGAGCGCATAGCCCGTCTCCGCATCGCCCCGCGCGCCCCGCAACGCGCGATCGACCTCGTCGAGATCCATGCGGACGCCGCGCGCGAGCTGCCAGTTCAGGCGCAACGCATCGAGCCGGTCCCACTCCTGGGCCGCGACCGCGGCATAGCCTTCCTCAAACCAGAGGGGGACGTAGCGACCGACGTGCCAGCGGAGCGCGAGGTGCGCGAGCTCGTGCCGTAAGGCGGACTGCTGGACGGTTGGACGGTTGGAGAGGAGAACGATCGTCCCGGCGTCGGGGAATGCCGCGCCTTCACTCCACAACGGCAGGCGACCGCGCGTGAGCGAGTCGTACTTCTCACGCGTCGGCGCGAGGATGATCCGAATGGGGCGATCGGGCAACGCACCGATGCCGGGGAAATCCCGCGCATGGTCAGCCGCCTCCGCCACTGACGCCGCCAACGTTTGCTGATTCGGCCATGCGATGGCGGTCACTCGACCCACGGTGATCGCGGTAGGACCCTGCAAGAGCAGGGCAAGCAGCGCTATTCTCGCGGCGGCTCCTCGCCCTTGGCGACAAGCTCCAGCATCTCCTGACACTTCTTGCCCCAGGGATTGAACTTGTTCGCCTTGAAGCCGTCCTCCCAGGTGGATTTGGCTTTGTCCTGGTCGCCGGCGAACCAGTGCGCGCGCCCCAGCTCGTAACGGGCTTCGATCAGGTTGGGGCCCAGCGTGATCGTTTTCTCGAAGAACGTCTCCGCGTCCTCGAACATCTCGCGCTGCAGGTAGACGAGCCCGAGATAGAAATGGGCGTACAGCGTCGCCTTCTTGTCGTTGTCCAGCCGGATCGCCTTCGAGAGATGCTCGATCGCTTCGCCAAAGATCCGCTTCTTCAGACAGATGTAGCCGACGTTGATGCGCGCGAGGGAATTCGCAGGCTCCTTCATCAGCACTTTCTGGAAGGTGCCGAGGGCATCGTCGTAATCCTCGTGCAGCATCTGCGCCCAGCCGAGCAGCGATTCCGCCTGCGTCTCCCCGGGCGACAGCTGGAGTGCCTTGGTGAGCGCCTGAATCGCGCCGGCGTGGTCGCCCAACGAGATGAGACTCCATCCCTTTTCGATGAATGTGGTCGCGCCGATGTGATCGGCATGAAGGACGGGTCGCTGCCCGGTGAACTCGGGCGCGGCGGCCTGCTTCGTGTCGGCCGCGATCTGTTTGTACCGATCGACCAGCTGGCGGATGTCGTCCTTCAACTGCGTCATCTCGCCGAGCATCCCGTCGACCTTCTTGAAGAACGCGATGATCTCCCGCTTGGCGGCTTCGCGCTCGGCGTTTCCCGAGGGCCCACCCCCCTCGAGCTGCCGGGCGATGCCGTCGTATTCCCGGCGCAGCGCGGCGACCGGTGTTTCTGCCATCACGTCGCTCCCTGCAAAGCCAGTTTCTCTTTCGAGTTCAGCAGCTTATTCGTGTTCAAGACCACGATCGTGCGTCCGTTCTGGACGAGGAGACCGGAGATGTACTCTGCGGCCAGACCGCGGACGATGCCCGGCGGCGGCGTCACCGCCTGCGCGGCCACCTGCATCACCTCGGTCACGGTATCGACAATCATGCCGATCTTGCCGCCGTCGAACTCGAGGATGACGGTACGCGTGTCCTCGCGCAGCGGCGCAGCGGCGCCGAGCCGCTTGCGCAGATCGACGAGCGGCACCGCACCGCCCTGATACTGCAGCACTCCTTCGAGAAACTCCGGCGCCTTCGGCAGCGGCGCCGGGGCTTCATAGCGCAGGATCCGCTCGACCTGAAAGATGTTGAACGCGAAGTCCTGGCCGCCCACCTTGAACGTGACCAGCTGGACTTCGTCGCCCGCCCCGTCCCCACCGTTGCCCCCGCCCCCCCCCGCCGCCCCGGCGCTCGTCGGCGTCATGTGATGCGATCTCCGAGCGCGTCGAGATCGAGGATCGGCACCAATCCCCCGTCCTGCTCGGCGACCCCGGCCGCCCACGGCAGCGCCTGGCCGCGCGGCACGGGCAGCGGCTCCTCACGCACGACCGCATCGGCGTCATCCACTTCGAATGCTACCTGGCGACCGCTCGCGCCCAGCTCGACGAGCACGACCGTGCGCACCGCCGCACCCGCGGCGGGTGGCGCTGCGCTCCCCGTGAGGAGCGCGCCCAGATGAATCAACGGGACGAGCCGTCCGCGCAGCGGGGTCAGGCCTCGCACGGCGGGCAGGTTGCGCGGAATCGCGAGCACCTCCGTGGCGTCGCCCACCTCGAGCACGCGACCGACCGGCAGTCCGTACGATTTTCCCTCGGAACGCACGAGCAAATAGCCTTTCATCAGGGTCTCTGCCCTCGCCGCATCAATTCGGCGGCGATGCGGTCGGCGATCTGACCGAGCGGCAGGACCGCATCGACGCCGCCCGCCTGCACCGCGGCCACCGGCATCCCCGGAATGATTGCGGTTTCCCGATCTTGCGCGAGTCCGGTGCCGCCGGCGTCATGGATCGCGCGCAACCCGCTGGCGCCGTCGCGCCCCATCCCCGTGAGCACGACCCCGATGCCGCGCGCGCCATACACCTCGGCGATGGAGCGGAACAACGGATCGGCCGCGGGACGGACGCCCCAGAGGGGCGCGGATTGGTCGAGCGCGATGACAGGTCCGTCGGGAGCAGAACGCACCCGCATATGATAATCGCCCGGGGCCACGTACGCCGTGTCCGCCACAATCGGGGTGCCGTCGGCCGCCTCGACGACGCGCAACGGACTCATGGAGTCGAGCCGCTCTGCGAGACTGCGCGTGAACTTCGGCGGCATGTGCTGCACGATGAGGATCGCGGCGCCGCGGCCCGTCGGCAGGCGCGGCACGACGTCGGCGAGCGCGCGCGGGCCACCGGTCGAGGCGGCGACGCCCACGGCGAGCACGGCGCGCCCGCGCAGCCCAAGCTCCGGCGGGTGGAACACCGCCGCCGGCGGGCGCGCCAGCACCTTGACGTGCGAGAGGTCGGCGGCAAGCGCCCGGCGCACGGCCCCGATGAGCTCCGGAGCGAGCGCCTCGAGCGCGGCCCGCGGATGACCGAAGACTTCGGGGGGCGGTTTTGCGACGATCTCCACCGCGCCCAGCTCGAGGGCGCGAATCGCGGTTGCCGTGCCGGGCCCGGCATGCGCGCTGACGACGACGATCGGGCGCGGCGACTCGGACATGATGTAGCCGATGGCTCCCAGGCCATCGAGCTGCGGCATCTCGAGATCGAGGGTGACGACGTCGGGCTTGTGCTGGTGCACCTTGCGGATCGCGTCGAGTCCGTCGCGCGCCGTCGCGACGACGCGAAACTCAGTGCCGAGGACATCGCTCAGCACGCGGCGCATCAGCGCGCTGTCGTCCGCGACGACGACGGTCGGCCGGCTGGATGCGTCAGATGACGTCGGCATCGACTCCCACCGACCGGATCTCCACGCGGCCGTCCTTCACGTAGAAGCGCACGCTGCGGCCGCGGTCTCCGCCCACCGACTCCCGAATGACCGGAATGGACGCGGCGCGGAGCGCGCTGCGCGAGGCCAGCACGTTGCGCTCTCCCATCTGCATGGTGCCGGGGGTGACGAGCTGGCTGAACATGCGGGCGCCCCCTGCCAGCTTCGCCACGAGCCGGCGCGGGTCCGCACCGAGCGCCTTGAGCCGCTCGATGAGGAGCGGGACGGCGGTTTCCGGAAACTTGGCGCGGTTGGTGAGATCGCGCGCCAGGCTGGTCGACGGCAGCAGCACGTGCGCCATGGCGCCGGTTCTGGTTTGCGGATCGTGCAGCATGATCGCGACGCAGGAGCCGAGTCCGAGCGTCACCAGGACGCCATCGCCACGCTCGGCCGCCCAATCGGCGACCTTGACGATCGTCTCCTTCACGACCCATCCGGCTTGATGTAGATGCGCTCGCGCGGATCCTTGAGGGTGAGGCGCTCGCGCGCGGGACCGAACAGGGTTTCGACTTTTCCGAGCAGGAGGACGCCCCCGGGCGCCAGCGCATCCACGAACGCCTGAAACAGCCGCTCCTGTGCCTGGCGCTCGAAGTAAATCACCACGTTGCGGCAGACAATGAGGTCGTAGGGCGGGTGCGGTGGCCGCTCGCGCATCAAATCGTGGCTGCGTATGCGCACCAGCTCGCGGACCTCGGGCAGCGGCTGGCCGCCCTCGAAATAGCGGCGCCGCAGCTGCGACGGCATCTCGGTGAACGCCGTGTCGGGATAGTGCGCCTGCCGGGTGCGCTCGAGACTCAATCGATCGACGTCCGTCGCGTCGACGACACCCTGGGCGCCAACCTCCCTCATGAGCACGGCGATCGTGTACGGCTCCTCGCCCGAGGCGCATCCCGCCGACCAGACCCGCAGGTTGGGACGTCCCCTGGCGAGCGCTTCCAGATGGGGCCGGAGCGCGGTCCAGGTTTCGGCGTTGCGGAAGAACTTGGTGACGTTGATCGTGAGCGCGTCGAGCAGCTCCTGGTACTCGTGCGCGTCGTGATCGAGAATCTTGCCGTAGTCTTCGTAGGTATGGACGCCGCGGGCACGCATGCGCACCGCGATGCGGCGTTTCAGGCATTTGTCCTTGTACGACCCGCAGCTGACTCCCCGCTCGCGTGAGATCTTTACCGTCAGCGCCGCAAAGTCTCGCTCCAGAGGAGCTTTGCTCACGACAAGCTGCTCAGGGTGTCCAGATTGGCTTTGACGAGCTCGTGTTTGGGATTCAGCTCGAGCGCGCGCCGCCACAGCTCGCTCGCCCGGTCGCGGTCGTTTCGCTTGTACGCGATGTTGCCGAGCTTGAAGTAGACGTCATCGCCCAGCTCAGGGGACAGCTCGATCGCCCGCTGATACAGCGCCCACGCTTCATCGTAGCGGGAGCCACGGTAGGCGAGGTCGCCGAGATTCTTGGACAGCTGCGGCAGGGACGGCTCGTCCTGGAGCGCGGCGCGCGCCAACTCCTCGGCTTGCGGCAGCGCGCCCGCCAGCTCGTGCAGCACGGCGAGATTGTTGCGCAGCACGCCGTGCTGCGGATGCGCCTCGACGGCCTGTACGGAGACCTGCTCCGCGATCTCGAAGTCCCCCGCGGCCGCGGCGGCGAGCGCCCGGGCCCAGAACCAGATGGGCGGCACCTTGTCGGCGAACAACTCCTTGGCCCGGTCGAGCCGCCCGGCCGCGCTGACGTGATCGCCCTGCTTCAGGGCGACGATGCCCCACCCCACATAGACGCGCGGATCGGTGCGCGCCCGCGTGGCCGCCTCGGAGTAGGCCGCCTCCGCATCCTCCAGCCGGCCGAGCTGCTCGTAGGCGAGGCCCAGATTGTGGAGCACGGCGGGCCGCGACCCGCCCTTTTCGGCGGCGAGACGCAGCGCTTCCATCGCCTCACGCCAGCGCGCTTGTTTCAGCGCGACCAGGCCGATGTAGAAGTGCGCGTTGGCATCGGTCGCGCGCAGCTCGGCGACGCGGCGAAACTCGCGCGCCGCCTCGTCGAGCATGCCGGTCTTGTAGAAGGCGATGCCGAGGTTGCGGTGCTCCTCCACCCGCGCGTCGGTCATCTTGACGTCTTCGGCGCTGGCGGTGCGGCCGGCGCGATGCAGGAAGCCAGCGGTGACGAGACCGTAGAGCGCCTTGCCCACCTCGAATTCCCCCAGGCCGGAATCTTCGATGACCTGATTGACGTCGCGCGAGCCGTCGAGCAGCGGCAGCAGGCGGTCCTGGATCTCGGTCAGCTTGGCGTCGCTGATGGCCAGGCGGTCGCGGTCCACAGCGAAGATGAGATCGAACGACGGGATCTTCTTCTCGATGAGGCCCCATTCGTCCACGCGGCGCGCGCCCTCGAGCAGCAGGGACTCCGGGTTGATCGAGACGAGGAAGTCCTGCTGCTCCGGGCGGACGTCGGCTTCGAAGTTGAACGTGCCCTGGGTCCACGTGAAGAGATAGTAGACCGACTCCTCGATCTGCATGCGCATGTAGCGCTCGAGCTCTTGCTGCGTGAGCACGTTCTGCATCACGAGAATCTCACCCAGCTTCTTGTCGCGCTCCTTCGCCTGGCGGTGGATCGCGGCGTCCAGCTGGTCCTGGGTGATCTTCTCGTGCTTGACGAGGATGTCGCCGAGCCGATCGCGGCGGTTCACGATGGACGCGTAGCAGATCCGGCCCCGGTCGAAATAGATGTAGCCGAAGTTGGAGCGGTCGGCGATCGACAGGCAGCCGGTTTTCTGTCCTAGCGCCAGGAGCTGCAGCACGTCGGGGAGCGACGCTTCCTTGAGTGAGCCTTTGATCGCCATCAGCGCAGATCCTCGATGACACGGTCACCAGCGGCGGGCCAGTCCCAGACCATCTTCTCGCGGCTGCGCACGCCGCCGGCACTCGACACGACGATGCCGCTGGTCCGCAACCCCGCCGTGCGCCGGGTCGCGGGGGGGGGCGCTCCCTCCAGCACGTCGCGCGCCAGACCCGCCGTGACGGGCGCGTCCTGCGCGGCCGCGGCCTCCACCACGCGCTGGACCACGCCGGTCAGGTTGCGGACCGAATCGATGGGCCGGTCCGCCAGATAGTCGAGCAGCGCCGGCTCGAGCACCACGCGCTGGTGCGTGAGCAGGCGCTCGAGCATGCTGCGGCGCAGCTCCTTGTCCGGCTCCGCGATTTCCGTCACCAGCCCCCCTTCGAGCCGCGACACGATGCGTTCCTCGAGACCCTCGAGCGTGTTCGGATGCGCGGGCGCCGTGAAGATGAGCTGCCGGTCGGCATCGACCAGCTGATTGAAGAGGTTGAACAGCTCTTCCTGCGTGCGCTCCTTGCCGGCGAGCAGCTGGATGTCGTCGAGCAGCAGTGCCGTCGCGCGCCGATAGCGCGCGCGCCACCAGTCGACCCGGTTGCCGTCGATGGCCGAAATCAGCTCGTCGACGAACTGCTGCGTCGACAGGCACGCCACCACGGCGTTTTTCTTTTTCGCGAGCTCGAGGCCGATGGCGTTGAGCAGATGGGTCTTGCCGAGCCCGCTCCGGCCCACGATGACGAGCGGATTGTATTTCTTTCCGGGCTTCGCGACACAATCGCGCGCGGCGCTCAGGGCCACCTCGTTGGACGGCCCGGCCACGAAGCTCTCGAGCGGAAACGCGCCCGACGGGGCCGGCGGCGGGGCCGCGCCATCGCGAACCTTCGCGGCGGCTGCCTCGGCCGCGTCCATGTGGTCGGGATCACGGAAGACTTTCTCGCCTGCGGCCTGCGGATCGAGCACCGCGACTTCGGCCTCGAGGGCCTTGAGCCGGTCCACGTCCTGCACGTACGACGCGATCACCTCGTCCACCGCGGCCGGTGTCTCCTGATCGAGGAGCTTTTCGAGGCGACCCGTCCGGTAGCCCTCGCCCTCCCAGCGCATCACCGCTTCGGTCACGCGCGCCCGCCATGCCTCGACCGCCTTGCCGACGGTGACCGTCACGTCGGTGAGGAACTGGCTGAACTCATCGGGAGAGGCGGCGGCTGATGGCGCGGCGGCAGGTGACGCGGCGGCAGATGCACCGGCGGCGGAGGGGATACCGAGGACCTTGCTGGCCGCTTCGGCATTCATCGGCGTGTCGTTCACCGCCTGGAAGGCGATCAGGCGATTGAGCGCGCCCATCAGCTCGCGAACGTTCGGATACTCCACCTTCGCGACCGTCTCGAGGACTCCCGGCTGGAATTTCGTGCCGCGCTCCTCGGCCTTGCGGCGCAGGATGGCGACGCGGGTCTCGTAGTCGGGAATGCCCATGTCGACGACGAGCCCGCCGGAAAAGCGCGAGATGAGGCGTTCGTCCAGGTCGGCGATCTCGGCCGGCGGGCGATCGCTCGCAAGCACGATCTGATGCCCCGACTGCTGCAGGGCCTCGGTCAGGCGGAGGAGCTCGGCCTGCATCTCCTTGCGATTCGTGAGAAACTGGACGTCGTCGACAAGCAGCACATCGACGTTCTGGAACCGGCGCCGGAAGGCGTCGCCCTGCCCCGCCGCAATCGCCGCGTGGAACGCCTCGACATACTCGTCCAGCGTCAGGTACTCGATGTTGAGCTGTGCGGCGATGGCTTTGGCGGCGTGCCCAATGGCCATCAGCAGGTGTGTCTTGCCCAACCCCGAGCCACTATAGATGAAGAGCGGGTTGTAGGCCGAGCCCGGATTCTCCGCGACGGTGCGCCCGGCCGTGACGGCGAGGCGGTTCGCCGCGCCGACCACGAATGTGTCGAACGTGAAGCGGGGGTTGAGGGTGCTGGTCATGCCGCCGGCGTTCCGGCGGCGAGCCTCTTGAGCACGAGCTCCGAGATCGCCTTCAAGGTCTCGAACACCCCCCGGCCGTGCAGCGCGTCGGCCGCGAAGCTCGGCACGCCGCGGAAGTTGAGCGCGTCGTCGAGGTCCTCCTGCCTCAGGATCAGCTCGGTGGGCAGGTCTTGCTTGTTGTATTGCATCACCAGCGGCACGGTGCGCACGTCGACACCGTGCTCGAGCAGATTGCTCTGGAGATTCTGGAGGCTCTCGATATTCTCATCGAGCTGCCGGGCCTGACTGTCTCCGACGAACACCACGCCGTCCGCGCCCTGCAGCACCAGGCGCCGGGTAGCGTTGTAATAGACCTGGCCCGGAACGGTGTACAGCTGAAACCGCGTCGAGAATCCGGAGATCTGGCCCAGATCGATCGGCAGGAAGTCGAAGAACAGGGTGCGGTCGGTCTGCGTGGCAAGCGACACCATGCGCCCGCGCCGAGTTTCCGGCACGCGTCCGTAGATGTAATGGAGATTGGTAGTCTTTCCGGACCGCCCCGGTCCGTAGTACACGATTTTGCACGTGATCTCGCGGGTCGTGAAGTTGACGAGGGACACGGGCTATCTCCCAAACAACGTGTTGAGGCTGTCCGTCAATTCACGCTCAAAATCCGCAGCGAGCACCTGCTTCGGGACCGCCCCCTTGGGGGTTGCCGACTTCAACTCCGCCGCAAGTTGCTCATAGAATAACTGAACCAGGCCGAGCGATGAAACATCGAGATCGTAGACGGCGAGCACCGCCAGCGTCCCCCGCTCCGTCGTGAAGGTGGCGAGGAAGAAGCCGGTCTTGGGACCCTGGTGACTGAGCGCCGCGAACGGCGGCTGCCGCAGCTGCCGCGCCAGCTCGTTCGTGGAGGCGACGATCGCCGCGGCAAGGGCCGCGGACGACATCACATCGACGGCGCGCGAGAACCCCGACTGCGCCAGCACCTGGCCCGACGGCGTGAGCACCAGCACGAGGCGCGCCGATGCTTCCCGCACGAAATTGGTCAGCGGTTGCAGCGTCCAGTTCTCGACGGCGCGGGTCTGTTGACTCATACCATCGTCTCCGCCGCACGCAGGAGCTCGAGGCGCACCAGGCCGATGTTCACATCGGGCTCCGCGACCGCGACGACCAGGATTCCTCCGGCATTGTTCCCACCGGGAACGACCAGCAGCGCCCCCTGCTCCGCCTGCAAATGCCAAAAGACGCTCGTCCCGGTCCCCGCCGCTTCCATCGCCCGCCGCAGGCGGCCGGCGAGGCTCGCGGCGAGCGCGGCGACGGCGCCGCCCTTGATCCCCTCCATCAGCTGCTCGGCCACGACGAGTCCGTCTTCGGCCGAGACCAGCATCGCGCCGCGGACGCCGCGCACGCGGGTGATCAGATCGAGCGGTCCGCCCCTCGTCATTGCGTCTCCAGCCAGCGGCGCGCCATCGCCGTCGCCCGCTGCGCCAGAATGGCGAGGCGGCCGAGCGGCGTCCCGCGCTCGCGCACGACCAGGAGCAGCGCTTCAGGCGTGGGATGCGCGAGGTGCACGTTGCCGTGCTGCCCTTCCGCAGACAAACCGTTCCACGCGCCGAGCCCGAGCAGCTTCGCGGTCCGCGCCGCTTCCTGCGAGACGCCGGCAAGATAGGCGGCGACGCTGTCGGTGACATCCGCGCCGGATCGATCACGCAGCGCCCCGCCCAGGACACGGCCTGCGCCGTCGACGAGCAACAACCCTTCGTTCGCTCCTTCCAATCCGGCGAAAACCCGTGCTTCATCGAAGGCGGCGGTCGGGGCGGTCGGGGCGGTCGGGGCGGTCGGGGCGGTCGGGGCGGTCGCTGACGGTG
>Ga0193723_1000026_pt1 | contig 39565 bp, 40 predicted proteins | sample H2m2metaG_FD_143042 | JGI IMG/M metagenome (GOLD analysis project Ga0193723, IMG submission 143042) | Soil microbial communities from a riparian zone of the East river system, Colorado, United States - H2m2 | ecosystem: Environmental > Terrestrial > Soil > Riparian zone | place: USA: East River...
ATAAGCTCCGCGCCGACCAGTTCGCGGGCACAGCTGAGCGGGTCGCGCCGAAAGAATGCCCGGCCAATCATTTGTCTTCTCATGAGATTGGCGCCGCTCTTCGAAATGCGGATGTCCAGGCAATGACGATGCTAAAAACCTGCGGCCTTGTAAAAGACCGGCAATGTCACATCGCATGCCACCGGTTTGCCGTCACGAAACGCCGGAATAAATTTCGCGTTTCGAAAATCGGACAGCGCAGCATCAGCAAACCCGAGAAGAGGCGGGTTTTCGGAAACGACGTTCAGCTCCTGCAAATTGCCATTAACATCGATTTTTATCTTGAGCTCGACATTACCATCCACCTCAACCCGCGTTGCCTCTGGTGGTGGATAATGGAATCCCGTAAACTTCGATTCCGGCCCAAAAAAAGGCTGCGGCCCAATAAAGTCGTGTTCGCTTTTTAGTTCCTCGGCTTCTTGATTGGAAAAAATGCGCAACCGCGGTTTTCCATCGACAACTGCAAAAGTGACGGTGCCGTAATAAATCGCGTCGACCAGTCGATGATTATAAACAGCCGGAATAAATCTGGGATCAGACGCAGGCGAGAGTCTCTTCTGTAGTTCCTGTTTGAGAAAATCCGAACCAGGCGTGCCGCGATACGTCGCGCTCCACTCCACGCCACCGTCCTTTCGCACCGCACAATTGAACATGATCAATGCATCCTTTTGGCCTTTCTTTATCAAGTCCGGGGTGTCGATGCGATCGATCAAAGAGTTTGGACCCTTCCCGAGCAAAATCGGCCGGTACATCGGCAGCGCAGCCGCCTGACCGGATGGCGTGATTACCTGGGACCAGGCAGGGTCGAGAATCGACAACAAGGCAATCAGGGAAAATGCGAAGGCGCGCATGGGCAGATACGCAAGCGGAGTGATTCGTTTTTGCAAGGGTAAACTCGGCGCTTTACGCAGCCACCGCCAGGTGATTCGCAGCGTTGATCTTGTGCACGATCTTGTGACGCCGGAAGTAATCGATGAGCGCGTCACGCGTCTGCACTTGATGCAGCGTGCAGTTTACTGCCGGCGTCTCAAGCAAAGTGCGCAATTTCATGAAACGATGGCCGGCGCTGCGGGAGTCAAAAGTGTTAAAAGCGATGATGTATTTTTTGTCGCGATCGAGCGGTCGCCCCCCGTCAAGAGTGATCGATATAACACGACAGTCGTAACCTCGGCCTACTGTCTTCACTTCGAAGCCGAGCAAATTATGCCTCTCGTGGCTGGCGTACACCTCTTCCATGATGATTTTTATTTCATCAAGCGAAAGCTCTGCCGTCACAACGTAATTCTCGTAGGGAAGGATGTTCCAAATGTCGTTTACTGTTTTCGGACCAGCGACAAAATCACTCTTTTCGTCGAACACCCCGTGCATGACCCCATCTACCGGCACGCTCCGTTCCAGCAACTCTTCCATGATCGCCGCGCCGATTAGTTTCTCGACCTCGCTCGGTTCGCCCGGCCGACTGCGAGCGTGGAGCGTTTCGGCCAATTCACCGATCGGCTGGGCAAGGGCAGCCTCCGATTCGGCCAGTTGGGATTTCACTCGTGAGATAACTACGTGATCGAAATGGAAACGGTTGTCCATCAGCTCGCAAATCGCCTCCCGATGCAGCAGCTTCCTGGAATTGCGATCAAAGAGAAGATCGACACGGCCCACGTGAATTCCGAAATGGTCCGCTTGCGTGAAGAGCGCGCCATTCGTGAGGCGACTCGGAATCGCCTGATGGGTATGGCCCGCGATGAACACTGCCGCCTCTGGAAATTCCGAAGTCAAAGCCATCACGGTATTCGCAAAATCGTCGCCGCCGCTGCGCGGCTTTAGTCCCATGTGACCTGTCAGGACGATCGCGTTTGCGCCTTCGCTCTTTACTCTAGCAATCGCGTGGCGAACGGGCTCGACCGGATATTGAAAATCGATCCCTCGCGCAAACTCCGGGCGAAACCAGAACGGCATTCCCGGCGTCGTGACTCCGATGATCGCAAGCTTGATCCCCGCGATCTCCCTTAACATGAATGGCTGAATTTTTGCGAATGGATGTTTCGCATCAGAAAATTCGCCGGACGGTTTTCCTTCGAGCGATGTGTTCGCGGCCAGTACCGGCATCGCCGATCTTTCCAACGCGCGTTCAAAAGGCTCGATTCCCCAATCAAACTCGTGGTTACCGATGACCCACGCGTCATATTTGAGGTGATTGAATAAATCGATCATCAGCTCGCCCCTGGTGCGCAAGCCGACATCGGTGCCTTGATACACGTCACCAATATCAATCAAGATCGAGTTTGGATTTTGTCGGCGCCACCGGCGGATCTGGGTAACGCAACGCGCCAGCCCACCACGATCAGGACTTCCGTCGTAGTCGGAAGCCGGCAAAATGTGGCCGTGCAGATCGGTTGTATGCAGGATCGAGATGCAGACGGTATCGGGATTGAGGACCGCAGCCGTATGCGCCAGATTTGGAACTGCGCTGACTAATCCGGCTCGGCCAATGAGTTTGACGAAATCGCGTCGAGTCCAAGAATTGTCCAGATCAAACATCGCGGGAACCGGTGCTCTTCGCATGCTAATTGCCAGGCGAGGCAGGCTCAACGAAAATGCTTACCGACGGGCTGAGCGTCTTGACTGCCTGATATTTGCTGTAATCATGCGCATCAGCCTTAGCTGATATGCTCAACGAAAATTCCGTCAAAGAATTCAAGTCAAATCTGAGAGGCTTAGTAATCGAGCCGGGCGACAATGGTTATGATGATGCCCGTAAAGTGTACAATGGAATGATCCACAAAAAGCCGCGCTTGATAGCGCGCTGTGTGGATGTGGCGGACGTAATTCGCTCAGTAGACTTTGCAAGAGAAAACGAGCTGCTTCTCGCTATCCGCGGCGGAGGACATAACGCGGGCGGGTTAGGGATCTGCGATGACGGTCTGGTCATTGATCTCGCGCCGATGAAATACACGCGGGTTGATCCTGCAACCCGGACAGTCACCGTCGGCGGCGGATGCACGTGGGGCGATGTCGATCATGCCACCCATGTGTTCGGACTTGCCACCCCGAGCGGAATTATTTCTACCACGGGAGTTGGTGGCTTAACCCTGGGCGGAGGCGTCGGGCATCTCACCCGCAAGTGCGGACTAAGCATCGACAATCTTCTCTCGGCGGATGTCGTGTTAGCCAATGGGAAATTTGTAAAGGCGAACGCGGATGAGAATTCCGACTTGTTCTGGGCCATCCGCGGCGGGGGTGGAAATTTCGGCGTCGTGACCTCCTTCACATTCAAGTTGCACCCTATCGATACCTTGTATGGCGGTCCGATGCTATATGAGCTAAGCGAAACAGCAGAGGTGATGAAATGGTATCGCGATCTAATCCCCGCTGCTCCCGACGACTTGAGTGGTTTCTTTGCTTTCCTCACCGTCCCGCCCGCGCTTCCTTTCCCCGAGCATCTTCACATGAAAAAAATGTGCGGAGTCGTTTGGGCCTATACCGGACCGCAGAGCAAAGCCGAAGAAACGTTTAAACCCATCCGCGCTTTCGGGAAGCCCGCTCTCGATTTTGTAGGTCCGCTACCGCAGCCAGCGTTGCAAAGCATGTTCGACGCGCTGTATCCCCCGGGCTTGCAGTGGTATTGGCGGGCCAATTTTGTAAACGAAATAAATGATGAGGCGGTCGCTCAACATATTCGTTTTGGCAACGCGCTTCCATCGATGCATTCCACCATGCATATGTATCCGATTAACGGAGCCGCATCACGCGTCGGCAAAAATGATACTGCCTGGAATTATCGCGACGCTACTTGGGCGCAGGTCATGGTCGGCGTTGATCCCGATCCGGCGAACAACGAAAAAATCATCTCATGGGCGAAGAGTTATTATGATGCGCTGCATCCGTATTCGGCCGGTGGAGCGTATGTAAACTTTTTGATGGGAGACGAAGGAGAAGATCGCGTGAAGAAAACGTACGGAGACAATTACGAGCGCTTGGTCGCGATCAAAAATAAGTACGACCCTGGCAATTTCTTCCGCGTGAATCAAAATATCAAACCAACCACCAAAAAGTCAGAGACAGTTGCAGCATCTTGACCAGCACAGGAGCAACTGAAGTACAAGGACGCGACCAGTGAACGCTGACGAGTTGAGGTCTTTGCAGGGGCCTCTCAAAGCCCAGTATCGAGAACATCCTGAGACCGCGTTGGTCACGCTGCGGGCGGAGGGACGAATCGGTCAAGATATCACCTGCAAAATAGATACGGGAAAAGCGCGCGTCGAAGCTGGGCTTCACCCTGCAACCGGAGGCGATGGCCTTAGCGCATGCTCGGCCGATATGTTGTTGGAAGCGTTGATTGGATGTGCTGGCGTCACGTTGCGCGCAGTCGCGACCGCTTTGGGCATTCGGTTACGTGACGCGACGATTCAAGCTGAGGGCGATCTTGATTTTCGCGGCACTCTTGGCGTCTCCAAGGATGTGCCAGTTGGATTCCAACAAATTCGATTGCATTTCGATTTAGAGAGCGACGCCAGCGAAGAGCAGCTCGCTACGTTGCTTCGCCTGACCGAACGCTATTGCGTAGTTTACCAGACACTAAGCCAGCCGGCCAAGATCCACGTTTTGCATCGCGTTATATCGCGGTAAAGTCAGCGAGTATGCCTTTATACATGGACATTCACGAGCTTGGCGACGTTACAGCGGAAGACGTCGCAAAGGCCCATGTGGCCGATCTCGAAGCGCAAGAGAAGTACGGCGTTAACTACCTGAAATATTGGGTTAACGAGAACTGTGGGAAGGTCTTCTGTCTCGTCGACGCACCAAATGCCGAAGCAGCACACTCCTGCCACCGTGAGGCGCACGGCCTTGTGGCCCGAAAGATTATCGAGATTCAGCCTGAGCTCGCAGATGGATTTCTCGGCGATGTCCAAACGAATCCGGCGGGAGCCGCCCTCTTGCCTGGTGGTGGAGCCGACGCACGCGATCCGGGAATCCGGACAGTCCTGTTCACCGACATGGTGGAGTCAACGACGTTCACTCAATCGCTGGGCGACGAAGCGGCCATCGCCTTGCTCGGTGTGCACGACACGATTGTGCGAGACGCCTTGTCCACTTTAGGCGGTCGCGAGGTTAAGCACACCGGGGACGGCATCATGGCCTCATTCGTGTCGACAGCGGGAGCGGTTCGTTGCGCAATCCAGATTCAGCGCGAATTGGCTAGGCACGAGAAAGCGAATCCGGAACGCCCGCTCAAGGTTCGAGTGGGTGCCGCAGCAGGGGAACCTGTCGAGCAACATAACGATCTCTTTGGATCGACGGTGCAACTGGCCGCCCGGCTCTGCGCCCACGCGCAGCCGGAACAGATCTTGGTCGCGAACGCGGTTGCAGAACTGTGCATCGGCAAGGGACTCCTATTCGAAGACCTGGGCGAAGTTGTCCTTAAAGGCTTCGGTCGACCAGTCCGCGCCCATGCAGTGCAATGGACTGGCGAAGCGCTGCAAACAGCGGGTTAGATATTCACGCTGCTCATGCAGCTCGACGGTATTGATCACGTAGCACTCGCCGTCCGCGATGTCGAGGAAGCAGCGAAATGGTACGCCGATGTCCTTGGATTTGAGCGACGGTATGAAGGAATGTGGGACGGGATCCCGACATTCATAGGCAAAGGAAATACCGCAATCGCTTTATTTCCCGCGCGGGGCGGAAATTCAAAACCTGCCGCGCGCACCGGCGAGATCCGCATGTTACATCTCGCCTTTCGCGCCAATCGCAACGGTTTTCTCTCCGCGCAGGAAGAACTCAAGCGCCGCGGCATCAAGTTCGAATTCCAGGATCACGAAATTTCGCACTCCATCTATTTTCGCGACCCCGACGGCCACGAACTCGAGATCACAACCTACGAGTCTGATTAGCTCAAAAGAAATCGAGCGGCACTAGTAAGTGAACGGCTGAGCGGTCCTTACGCGACTCTTCCGCAGCAGTTCTTGTATTTCTTGCCACTGCCGCAGGGGCATTGTTCGTTCCGGCCAACCTTTGGCATTGAACGCCGAATCGGAAGATCGAGCGTCATCTCACCGGCGCCGTCCCCGTCCCCAGCAACCGCAGCCATCGCACCAACCGGCTGAAGCTGCTGACCACGCGCCGGAGCATTCGCCGTTGGCGCGGCCGGAGCATGCTCGCGCAGCAAAAATTGAGGCAGCGTTGCCAGGAAGTTTTCGAATGCCTGCAGGTTCGACGTGCTCCGGAAAAGATTGTGCAGCACTTCGTTTTTAATGTTCGCCATTAAATCGACGAACATGTCGTACGCCTCGGTCTTGTACTCGATAAGCGGATCTTTTTGCGCGTAGCCGCGGAGATAAACGCCCTCGCGCAATGCGTCCATGGCATAGAGATGCTCCTGCCAAAGCCGGTCGATCGCATTCAGAATAATGTAGCGTTCGAGGCTCTTAACGGCGGCCGGCTCCTCGTGACTCGATTTGCGCTCGTAAGCGTCCTTGATCTTCCCGATCAGAAACTGCGCGTTTTCATCAACCGTGCGCGTCTCGAACTGCGCCTTCTCCTTCGTTAGGCCGAGGGGAAAAGTAGTGTTTACCCAGTTTAAAAACCCTGTGTAATTAGGTTCTTCATCGCGCTCGGCTGCGAGATACTCCTGCACTTTCGCCGGCACGGCCTCATCGATGACCTCGTAAATGAGCGTGCGCGGTTCTTCCGAATCGATTGTCTCGTTGCGATAAGTGTAAACGACTTCGCGCTGCATGTTCATCACGTCATCGAAGTCGAGCGTCCGTTTTCGAATCAAATAATTGCGTTGCTCTACGCGTTTCTGCGCCGTCTCGACTGATTTATTCAACCACCGATGCTCGAGCTCTTGCCCTTCCTCCAAGCCAAAGCGCTCCATGATCCTCGTCATCCGATCGGCCGCGCCGAAGTTGCGCATCAGGTCATCTTCGAAGCTTACATAAAATCGGGAACTGCCCGGGTCGCCCTGTCGCGCGCAGCGTCCGCGTAATTGTCGGTCGATGCGGCGCGCTTCGTGACGCTCGGTGCCGATGACAAAGAGACCACCACGGTCTGGAACACTAGCTCCAAGTTTAATGTCCGTTCCGCGCCCCGCCATGTTCGTGGAAATTGTCACAGTGCCAGGCTGGCCGGCGCGTGACACGATCTCCGCTTCCTGCATGTGAAATTTCGCGTTCAAAACGTTGTGCGGAATTTTCTCGCGCTTCAGCATTCGGCTAAGCAATTCGGAAGCTTCTACGCTGACCGTACCGACGAGCACCGGCTGTTCTCTGGTGTGGCAATCTCTAATCTCATTGATCACAGCGTTGTATTTTTCGCGGCGCGTTTTGTAGATGCGATCATTGTGATCCTTGCGCGCCACTGGGCGGTTCGTTGGAATGACGTTGACGTCGAGTTTGTAAATATCGTGAAACTCCGCCGCTTCCGTCTCGGCCGTGCCGGTCATGCCGGCGAGTTTTTGGTATAGCCGGAAATAATTTTGAATCGTGATCGTTGCCAGGGTTTGCGTTTCGCGGTCGATCTGCACGCCTTCCTTGGCTTCGACGGCCTGATGCAACCCGTCGCTCCAACGGCGTCCCGGCATTTTGCGGCCGGTGAATTCATCGACAATCACGACCTTATTCTCCTCGATAACGTATTGAACGTCTTTTTCGAAGAGACAGTAGGCGCGCAGCAACTGCGAGATGTTGTGGATCCGCTCCGCTTGCGCGTCGCAATGCTGCTGGCGTTCCGCTTTTCTCTTGTCTTTCTCTTCCTGGGACAGCGACGGATCGAGGTCGATCTCAGTGAATTCGTTGATCAAATCCGGGAGCACAAACGCATTCGGATCGTCTGGATTCAGGAAATTACGTCCCTGCTCGGAGAGGTCAGACTCGTTCGATTTCTCGTCGATCGTGAAGAAAAGCTCTTCCTTAAGCGCAAACAGCTCCTCTTTACGGGTGTCTTGATAAAACGAAAGCTCCGCTTTATCCACCGCACGGCGCTTGTCGGGATCTTCCATCATACGCAAGAGCTGTTTGTTGCGCGGCTGCCCGAGCTTCACTTTGAACATGAGCCGGCCACCCGTCTCTACGTCACTCTGTTCGAACTTCTCGATCGCTTCGCTCGCCAGCCGGTTACAGAGCATGTTTTGCTTGCGCACAAGCTGCTCGATAAGCGGCTTCCATTTGTCGTACTGATGCGTCGAGATCGTCGCCGGGCCGCTGATGATGAGCGGAGTGCGCGCTTCGTCGATCAAGATGGAATCGACTTCATCGACAATTGCGTAATAATACCCGCGCTGTACCTGCTGCTCGCGCGTCGTCGCCATGCCGTTGTCGCGCAAATAATCGAACCCGAACTCGCTGTTCGTCCCGTAAGTAATGTCCATTGCGTACTGTTCGCGACGGAAGTCGGGTTCCTGATCGTGTTGAATGCAGCCAACCGTCAGCCCCAAGAAATCGTAGAGTCGACCCATCCATTCCGCGTCGCGTCGCGCGAGATAGTCGTTGACCGTGACCAGATGCACGCCGCGTCCGGTGAGCGCATTGAGATAAAGCGGCAGTGTCGCGACGAGGGTTTTGCCTTCTCCGGTTGCCATCTCGGCGATCCGGCCGCGATGCAAAACAATACCGCCCAGTAGTTGCACGTCGAAGTGCACCATGTCCCACTTCATCGGCTGATCGCAGACCATGAAAGTATCTTGTCGATCTTTCAGCCGGCGCGCCGCGTTCTTCACCACCGCAAACGCTTCCGGTAAGATTTCATCAAGCCGCTTCCGCTGGTCCTCGAGCTCCGGAATCTGAGCGAATTCCTCCTTCCAGATTGCGGTCTTGGCCCGCAATGCCTCATCTGACAAGCTCTTGAACCGCTCATCGAACTCGTTAGTTCGGTGCACGATCGGCATCAAGCGCTTGAGCTCGCGCTGATTCTTCGACCCCAGTATCTTCTTTAAAATCCAGCCAACCATTTCGTCGCCAATATCGACGAGATTCGGTCATTTGTCATTCCGGCCATCCCCTGTGTAATGCCGGGCAAAAGCCTGCCCAGAGCAAGTCGAAAGCATCGAGACATCGCTCGCTGTTGGAAAAGGGCAAGCAACTGCTAGTATCGCCGCATGAAGAAGATCATTTCGACTAAAGAGGCTCCTGCTGCCGTTGGTCCTTATTCGCAAGCCGTGCGGGTTGGATCGACAATCTATTGCGCAGGCCAAATCCCGCTCGATCCGAAAAGCGGGCAGATCGTTCCCGGCGACATCGGCGCACAAACACGGCGCGTTCTTGAAAATATCACCGCGGTCTTAAAGGCCGAGAGGCTGAGTTTTCAGAACATTGTTAAAACCACAATTTTTCTCACCGATCTGGCTGACTTTCAAACTGTGAACGAAATCTACGCATCGTATTTCAAACAAGCGCCGCCAGCCCGCTCGACTGTGCAAGTCCCTGCTTTGCCGAAGGGTGCACGCATCGAAATCGAAGCTATTGCCATGGTGGATCAAGATGTGGCCATTGATGAGGGGACCGTCAGCGATACTTCGGGCTAAAGCTCGACATCTTCATGAGCCAAGAATTGCTCGCGCTCTTTCGAAAAACAGGCGCGCTGCTCGATGGGCATTTCGTGTTGCGCTCCGGCTTGCATAGCCGGCAATATTTTCAATGCGCGCTGCTTCTCCAGCATACTGAGATCGCTACCAAAATCTGTGGATGGCTCGCCGAAAAACTGCGCAAATTTGACTGCGACACCGTAATCTCCCCTGCTCTCGGCGGAATCATTGTGGGCCAGGAAGTCGGCCGTTCGTTAGGCAAGCGTCACATTTTTGTAGAAAAAGTGGAAGGTAAACTTGCCTTGCGTCGCGGTTTTCAGATTTCTCCTAAGGAAAGATTTATCGTGGTCGAAGATGTCGTCACGCGCGGCGGCCGCGTCCAAGAAACGATCGACATCGTCCGTTCGCACGGTGGTATCGTTACTGCGGTTGGCGTAATAGTCGACCGAAGCGGCGAGACGAAACCGAACTTCGGTTGCCCATTTGTCAGCTTAATCGAAATGGACGTCGAAACTTTTGCCGCGGACAAGGTGCCACCCGATCTGGCGAAAATCCCGGCAGTGAAACCCGGCAGCAAATGACTTGTAGGGCGTTTATGTGAAACGCCGATCTCTGGCGTCTGACGCAGACGTCCTCCAATTCGTTGCGCCCGGCACGGGCGCCACCACAGCAACCTTGACGCTCGAATCGGCGTCCATAATCTCAAACGGAATGCGTCACTCGTCGCGACGCACAAATCCAGCGTGAATATTTTAGCGGCCTTTTATCGCTCCTCTGTTGGGAAAAAAATGATCGTCGCGATCACCGGCATCATTTTAATTCTTTTTGTTGTCGGCCATCTGCTCGGGAACCTGCAAATCTTTCTCGGACCCGACTGGATCAACGGTTACTCCCAGCATTTGCGCGACCTTGGCCCGTTGCTTTGGGCAATTCGAATTTTTCTGCTTGCCGCCGTTTCAATTCACATTTACGCGACGATTCAGCTCGCGATCGACAATCGGCGCGCTCGACCCGAGCCATACCTCGACAGAAACTACGTGAAAGCAAGCTGGGCATCGCGCCACATGGTCGTCAGCGGATTAGTGGTGCTCGCCTTCATCATCTTTCACCTACTCCACTTCACCGCGCGCAAGTTCAACCCGCAATTTCCCCTGCTCAAACTCGACCCGCTCAATCGCTACGATGTTTACTCAATGATGGTTTACGGATTTGAGAATGTTTACGTGTCGCTTTTCTACGTAATCGGGCTGTTTCTTTTGACCCTGCATCTCACGCACGGTTCGTCGAGTTTTTTCCAATCACTTGGACTGAACGATAGAAAGCTCACGCCTCGTCTCGCGCTAGGCGGCCGCATTTTCGCGTGGTTGCTTTTCGCCGGCTACACGTCCATTCCAATCGCCGTTTTGCTCGGCCTGATTAAACCGGCCCAACAATTATGATCGGGACGTTCGATGCCAAGATTCCATCCGGTCCGCTCGCCGAAAAATGGACAAACCATAAGGACCACTCGCGATTGATCAGTCCAAACAACCGCCGGAAATTTGAGATCATAGTCGTCGGCAGCGGCCTCGCGGGCGGATCAGCCGCGGCGACCCTTGGTGAACTCGGCTATCGAGTGAAATGCTTTTGCTACCAGGATTCACCGCGTCGCGCACATTCGATCGCAGCACAAGGTGGAATCAATGCCGCGAAGAATTATCAGAACGACGGCGACAGTGTTTATCGTTTGTTCCACGACACAATCAAAGGCGGCGATTTCCGCTCGCGTGAAGCAAATGTTTACCGCCTCGCCGAAGTGAGCACGAACATCATTGATCAGTGCGTCGCGCAAGGAGTCCCTTTTGCGCGCGAGTATAGCGGCTTGCTCGCGAATCGTTCCTTCGGTGGCGCGCAGGTTTCACGAACCTTTTACGCGCGCGGACAGACCGGTCAGCAGCTTTTACTCGGCTGTTACCAGGCGCTTTGCCGCCAAATTGCCGCGGGCACCGTGCAGATGTTCCCGCAGACCGAGATGCTCGACCTGGTAATCGCCGACGGACATGCCAAAGGAATTATCACCCGCAGCCTGCGTTCAGGAGAGATCGAGAAGCACGCGGCCAACGCCGTCGTGCTCGCTACCGGCGGCTATGGAAATGTTTTTTATCTTTCCACCAACGCCCGTGGCTGCAATGTGACCGCTACGTATCGCGCTTTCAAAAAAGGCGCGCTCTTCGCGAATCCCTGTTTCACGCAAATCCATCCGACGTGCATCCCGGTCAGTGGCGAGCATCAATCCAAGTTGACTCTCATGTCCGAATCGCTGCGCAACGACGGACGCGTCTGGGTCCCGAAGCGCAAGGAAGACTGCGCCAAACCGCCTAACGAGATCCCCGAAAACGAGCGCGATTATTATCTCGAGCGAAAATATCCCAGTTACGGCAATCTTGCGCCGCGGGATATTTCGTCACGCGCCGCCAAGGAAGTTTGTGACGAAGGCCGCGGCATTGGCCCCGGCGGGCGTGGCGTTTATCTCGATTTTGCCGACGCAATCAAACGGCTCGGCGAAAATACGATCCGGGAACGGTACGGAAATTTGTTCGAGGTTTACGAAAAGATAACCGGCGAAGATGCCTATAAAGTGCCGATGCGAATTTACCCTGCGGTCCACTACACCATGGGCGGGCTCTGGGTTGATTACGATTTGATGAGCAACGTGCCTGGCCTGTTTGTCATCGGCGAAGCAAATTTTGCCGATCACGGCGCCAATCGACTCGGCGCCAGCGCTCTTATGCAAGGTTTGGCCGATGGCTATTTCATTCTGCCTTATACCCTGCCAAATTATCTAGCCGGTCAGATTGGAAAACGCCCGCCCGCCGATTCTCCGGAATTTCAAAAAGCAGAAGGCGAGGTTCGTGCTCGCGTCAAAAAGCTGCTCGATGTCGGTGGGAAACGTTCGCTCGATGCCTTCCATCGCGAACTCGGGCTCTTACTGTGGGACAAATGTGGAATGGCGCGCAATGCCAAAGGGTTGAGTGAAGCACTCCAAAGAATCCCCGAACTGCGAGAAAAGTTCTGGCGCGAAGTTCGAGTGCCGGGTGACGGTGAAGATTTCAATCAATCGCTCGAACGTGCTGGACGCGTGGCTGATTTTCTTGAGTTTGCCGAACTGATGTGCGCCGATGCGCTTGCACGCGACGAATCATCCGGTGCACATTTTCGCGAAGAGCACCAAACGCCTGACGGTGAAGCGCTGCGCGACGACGAAAACCACGCCGCAGTGTTTGCATGGGAATTTCAGGGCGACAATGGTCAAATTGCGCCGCCAAAGCTGCATTGCGAGCCGCTTCACTTCGAAACCGTCCATTTAACCCAACGAAGTTATAAATGAGTTCGACCCGATGAACTTTAAGCTAAGAGTCTGGCGCCAAAAAGATCGACGATCGCGCGGCAAACTGCTGAATTACGAAGCAAGCGACATTTCGCCGAACACATCGTTTCTCGAAATGCTCGACATCGTGAACGAGAATTTGCTCGCGCGCGGTGACGAGCCGATCGCGTTCGACTCCGATTGCCGCGAGGGAATTTGCGGCACCTGCTCGCTCACAATCAACGGCGAGGCGCACGGGCCAGATCATCCCGGCGCGGTTTGCGAGCTTTACATGAGAAAATTTCACGATGGCGAAACGATCACTGTCGAACCATTTCGCGTGAGATCATTCCCGATCATTAAAGATCTGGTGATCGATCGAAGCGCGCTGGATCGAATTGTGCAAGCCGGCGGTTTCATTTCCGCGCGCGCCGGTTCCGCGCCGGAAGCGAACGCAATTCCAATTCCAAAGTACGATGCCGATCTTTCCATGGACGCCGCGGCATGCATCGGCTGCGGCGCGTGCGCGGCGGCGTGCCCAAATGCATCTGCCATGCTCTTCACCGCAGCGAAAGTCTCACATCTGTCGCTCGTGCCCCAGGGAAATCCCGAACGCGTCACGCGCGTTCTGAAAATGGTGCACGTGATGGATGCCGAAGGTTTTGGCAATTGCACCAACACTTACGAATGCGAAGCGGTCTGTCCGGCCGAGATCAGCGCCAGTTTCATCGCGAAACTGAATCGCGAATATGCAAGGGCGCGTTTACGCGCCAGCGCGGGGGATTAGGTGGATCGCGCGCTCTGTCGCGCGATGTTAGATTTCGCGCCGCAGGCGCATTATTTAACATCGAGCAAGGGACTGCTCGATCCACCAAGCGTTTCGCACGCGCAGATCCAAAGCTCCGGATCGACTTCGGCTCTCGCCCGCTTGGCAACAAGATCTACGTCCACGTGTGGGCGCATTACCGCAAAAACCGTCGAGCCCGAGCCTGACATCAACGCGGCGCCCACCTCTGGTTGACGCAACAACCACATTTTGAACTGCGCGAGAAAAACAAATTTCTCGAAAACCGGACGTTCGAGATCGTTCACGAAAGTTTGGCCGAGAAATTCCTGAGCCGCGTACGTGACGCCGGGAATTTCTTGCGAATCCTGCCAACGCGAGTACGCCCATGCAGTTGACACGGTAAAATCTGGCTTTAACAGCAGGAGCGACAATGCCTCCGGCAATTTCGTTGGCGCGACCAGCTCCCCTCGCCCACGACAGCGCGCGGCCGATTCGAAAAGGAAAAATGGGACATCGGATCCGATTGTCGATCCAAGCCTGGCCAATTCATCGCGCGCCAGGTTTGTTTCAAACAGTTGATTGAGCGCGAGCAAAGTGGTTGCCGCGTCACTGCTTCCACCACCCAACCCCGCGCCATGAGGGATTCGCTTCTTCAACTCGACCGAAATCCCGGGTTGTAGGTTTGTCGCGGCAAAAAACAGATTGGCTGCGCGAACTACGAGATTCTCATCGTCCATTGGAACTGAGGGATCATCACAGTGAAACTCGATTTCTTTTGCGCTGTTAGTCTTGTCAATTTTTATCTCATCGCAGAGCGAAATCGGCGCGATAAGCGTCTCGATCTCATGGAAGCCGTCGCTGCGGTCACGCAGAATTTTCAGGGAGAGATTGATCTTCGCGGGTGCGAAAACTTGCATAGCTTGCATTTCAATTGTCATGTCGAACGGAGTCGAGACATCTCTTGCATTGACAGTGAGAGATGCATTCAGCTTCACTCGAAATGGCAAAATCTGACAAGATCATCGTAGCGTTGGACGTGCCGACGAAAGTCGCGGCGCTCGATCTTGTCGATCAACTGCGGGAGCACATTTCATTCTTTAAAATCGGCCTTCAACTTTACACCGCCGAAGGCCCTGAAATCGTGTGTTCGGTTTTGTCCACCGGCGCAAAGGTCTGGCTCGATCTCAAGCTGCACGATATTCCCAACACGGTCGCAAGAGCAGTCGAATCCGCGAGTAATCTTGGGGTGCATATGCTCACCATTCATTTAAGCGGTGGGAGCGAAATGATTCGCGCGGCAACTGCGGCTCGCACAAATAACATCTCGATCTTGGGTGTGACTATTTTAACAAGCGCGACGGAACAAACCCTTCGCGAAATTGGAATCACCGACAGAGTGGACGATCAAGTCTTGCGCCTGGCCAAATTAGGTGTGGAAGCAGGAATCGATGGAGTCGTGGCCAGTCCGCATGAGATCAAAGTATTACGCACGGAATTCACCGATAAAATCAAGATAGTCGTTCAGGGAATCCGTCCGAGGTGGGCGGAGCCGGACGACCAAAAACGATTCATGACGCCACGCCAGGCACTCGAAGCAGGCGCAGATTATATCGGCATTGGTCGGCCGATCACCACACATCCGCGGCCACGCGAGGCGGTCACCAAAATTTTGAACGAAATCGAGAGCTGACCAGCTTCGCATGCCGATCTTCGCCAAACTTGAAATTTGCAGAGATGCTACGCCGCGCTCGGCGGCTATGAACATGGCGATCGATGAAGCATTGGTCGAAGCAGCCAAGGTTCCAACGATTCGGTTCTATCGGTGGAAGTCCCCTGCTCTTTCATTCGGATATTTTGGAAAATTTGCTGATGTCGTTAATTATGTGACCAAGCGCGATTTGGTCCGCCGCTGGACTGGCGGTGGGATCGTTTTTCATGGAGACGATCTCACTTACTCGATTATCATCCCGGCAACTGAACCAGCCTTCGGCGAATCGCCGAAGTCGATCTACGAAAAAATACACTGCGCTCTGCGCGATTCTCTGGCTGCGAATGGCGGACGCGTGGAATTGGCAGCGATTGGCGCGGACGCCACGCTGCGGCGTCCGCGGATAGCGCAGCGCGCAGCCCCCTCCAATGTTTGTTTTGCGAATCCGGTGCGAGCCGACGTGATGGTGAATGGCCGGAAAGTCGCCGGCGCGGCGCAACGGCGCACTCACGCTGGTTTACTGCATCAAGGCAGCATACAACTCGCCACAGGACCAGTTCGTGTCGCCGCGGCAATCGGACATGTCGATCTTGGAAATGGTCTCGCGGAACGGTTTGTAAGGGAGTTGTCGGAAGTGCGCAATGAAAAATCGCTGAGCAACTCCTTGGTAGAGCGCGCGGAGAAAATTGCCGAGCAAAAATACAATACGCAAACCTGGTTACAGCGGCGTTGAGTTGAGTGTCCCCGACGCGCGTCGCGTGCGCTCCACAAAAGCAGGGGTCGTCGAACGTGTTGCTTTGACAACACGTGAGCCGCCCCTCTATTCTGCGCCTGTGAAAGCCTTTGCACGCTCGGGTCCGAGCCGGACTGGCAGTACGGTAACCCCTTCTCCGCTGGGACCGCTGGCTCGAGTGGCACTGCTCGTTCAACCGCATCTCGACGAAGTGGAAAGGCGCATCACCCAACAAACGGCAGCTTTCGATCCTGCGATCGAAGGCTATGTGACCTATGCCGTAGGCGGTCGTGGTAAACGGCTGCGGCCACTTCTCGCGCTCCTGGCTGGAGGCGCGACCGGCGAGATCAATTCAGGACATCTCGATCTTGCTGTCATCGTTGAACTAATTCATGTCGCCACGCTCGTTCACGACGACGTTCTGGATGAGGCCGAGCGTCGCCGCGGGCGGCCGACCGTGAACGCGCGCTGGGGAAATTCGCTCAGTGTTCTTTTGGGCGATTGCCTTTTCGCGCACGCCCTGAACCTCTCCACCAATTTTGAAAACGCGGACATCAGTCGCGCAATTGCGCGGGCGGCGAGGGAAATCTGTTCAGGAGAAATGATCCAAACGCAGCGCCGTTTTGATCTCAAACTTGAGGTCGATGATTATTTGCGGATCGTCGAAAAGAAAACCGGCTCGCTTTTCTCGACCGCCGCCGAATTGGGAGCGAGGATCAGCGAAGCTGATCCAGGCGTGATTGAAACATTCAGGAATTTTGGGATGCGCGTCGGCAAGGCCTATCAAATCTATGACGATTGCCTGGATATTGCCGGCACCGAAAGCGCGACCGGCAAAACGCTCGGGACGGACTTGCGCAAAGGCAAGTTTACGCTTCCCGTGCTGATTTTTTTGCGCTCCGCTTCCGAATTCGAACGGGAGCGCTATTGCAGTCTGATCCTCGAAGGAAAGTGCGAGGAGATGACAGAACTTTTGAGAAATAGCGCGACGAACGGCGCCCTGAATGAATCGATCGCTGCGGGCAGCGATCTTATCCGCGAGGCGCAAACTGGGCTCGATATCATCCCTCAAAATCCGTATGGGGACGCGCTTCTCGCACTGGGCGGTGCGCTGCGGGAAATGTTTGATCACCTCCGAGTGTAAATGAAATGTCGAGGGGGCCTTTGTGTCCCGACTTTCAGCAATCTCCGACCGCGGCGCTGAGGCCGCTCCGACGTTCGAATGTCGCAGCTAAAGATCCACGAGATGCCGCGGGAGGAACGGCCACGCGAAAAACTCGCCGCGCACGGCCCTTCGGCACTCAGCAATCCCGAGCTGATCGCAATCCTTCTTCGTACTGGCGTCGTCGGGACAAACGCGATCGAAGTTGGGCGCGAACTGCTCGAAAAATACGGTTCGCTCGGAGGATTGAGCCGTTGCTCGGTTGACGAATTGGCAAAGGTCAGAGGGGTTGGTTTCGCCAAAGCCGTGCAACTCGTCGCGGCGTTTGGACTGGGGCAGAGACTTGCTCGCGAAACATGGTCAAAGCAAAAAATCGATTCACCGGAGATTGTGAATGAATTGGTTGGGGCGGAATTGCGAGCGCTGCGTAAGGAATCGTTGCGCGTGATCTTGCTCGACACCCGGTATCATCTCATCCGCGTTGAACAAGTTTCGCTGGGGAGTGGGAATGAAAGCATCGCGCACCCGCGCGAGATTTTTCATCCAGCGGTAGTTTCGTCGGCTTATGCTGTGATTGTCGTGCATAATCACCCCTCCGGCGATGCGTCGCCGAGTCAGGCTGATCACAGTCTAACGAGGCGTTTGGCTGAAGCCGCAGAGCTTCTCCAAATTAAACTGCTCGATCACATCATCATTGGCGCGCCAACGGAGGGAGGCCCGGGCTATTTTAGTTTCAAGGAAGCAGGCGTGCTTTGAAGATTCATCCGACGGCACTTGTCGATCCCGATGCGCAAATCGGAGCCGATGTCGAGATCGGTCCATTCTCGGTAGTCGGGCCGCAAGCCGTTATCGGTAACAACACAATCGTACAGTCGCACGTTGTCATAGAGGGAAATGTCACGATCGGCACGGGCAATTTTATTGGACATGGCGCCGTTATTGGCGCGGCGCCGCAGGACCTTTCGTTCTCGCCGGAACGAAAAACGAAGGTCGAGATCGGAGACGACAATGTCATTCGCGAATACAGCACTATTCACCGGGGTAGTCCGGAGGGTAGCGCCACCAATATCGGCGACAAAAATTTTCTCATGACAGGCGCTCACGTTGGCCACAATTGCGCGATCGGGAACAACGTCGTCATCACGAATAATTGTTTGCTGGCCGGTCACGTGCGCGTGGACGATGGGGCTTTCCTCGGCGGTGGATCGACATTTCACCAGCACATGCACGTTGGACGTTTGGTGATGGTGCAAGGCAGTTCCGCCTTTGGCAAAGATCTGCCGCCGTTTGTTGTCGCGGCCGAACGCAACTCTGTTTTTGGAATCAACGTGGTCGGATTGCGGCGCGCCGGTTTCAGTGCGCAAGATCGAGAAGAAATCAAGGCCGCCTTCAAACTCGTTTACCAAAGCGGATTAAACGTAGGACAAGCTCTCGAAAGAGCAGCAACGATGAAGTTCGGCGCACCAGCGCGCGAATTCCTGGAGTTCGTCGCGAACGCGAAGAAGCGCGGAATCTGCCCGTATCGGCGTGGAGACGGCGTCTCAGGCGTTTGACACAAACGCCTCTACATCAATTCAGCGCAAGCAACGCGAGCATGCGGCCGGTCTTTCCTTTTTCGGCACGATAGGAGTAATAACGATCCAAGTCACAGGCAGTGCATACGCCGGAGTCGTAGATTTCTTTCACACCAAGTGCACAACATTGCCGGATAAGTTCGGCTGCGAAATCGACTTCGTAATGCGGCGGACGAATACAAGGGCTGAGTTGCACGATCATGTTTGCAGGATCGGAACCGAAGCGGTCGATCATTTGCTTGATCGCGCTGGTGACGACCCCGAGCTCGGTGCCTTTGCGCCCGGAGTGCGCCAGACCGATAGCAGGCGTTTTGGGATCGATAATGTAAACCGCGCAACAATCGGCGACGTAAACTCCGAGCGCGATTCCACGTTGATTGGTGATGATGCCATCGCAGCCGCGGAATTCGCGGCCCACAGGGCCGCGGCTACAATTATCGATAACTGCGATTTTGTTTCCGTGAATTTGTTGAGCGGTGAACAGTGGCCAATCGCCCACGCCGATTGCGTTGCGAATTTCGCGATGCGCGGCGTCGAGCCGATTTAACACTTCGTCTTTGTCGTTGGAGACGTCGATGCCCGGAATTCTTTGAGTGAAAACGTGGCGACAGATTCCGATTGCGCTCAGCGCGGGAAATTGCTCAAACCGAAGCTGCATCACTTAAATTTGGAACCCCGAGTTCCAAATGCCAAATGCCAGTAAAATTCCAATCAGCAAATCCCACTAGCTCCCCACGCCCGGTCTGGAATTTCGAATTTGAGCTTATTTGGAAGATGAAGTTCGGGATCTTCGAGCGGGAATTCGCAGCTCGCTATCGTCACGCTGTTTTGGTTTTCCTTCCGCATCCACGGCACTGCCGGTGTAGTAGGTTTTCGTTTTCGTCGCGCGGGGCGCGAGGTCAGCGAACATTTCGTTGTACGTACTCTGCGCGCCAGTGGCCCGATCGAACTCCGCGAGGGAGGAATTGTATCCGAAAAGCCCTTGCAAACGCGTCGTTTGCGCCGTGAGCAACTGGACCTGGGCGTTGAGGACATCCAACTGCACCCCTGCGCCAGCGTCGAGCCGGGCTTTGGCCAGGCGTAGCGCTTCGTCGGCTAGCTCCACGTTTTTCTCCTGGCTCTTAACCAGCTCTTCGTTCTGCTGCAAATTTGAATAGGCCTGCTGTATCTCCAGTTCCACCTGCCGAACGTCATCATCGTAAGTGATCTTGGCTTCCGAAAACAGGGCACGCTGTTGGATGACCTGGCCAGCGATCGCGCCGCTGTCCCAGATCGGTATGCTGCCCTGCACCGTTGCGATCCAACCTTTGGAAATATCATGCCAGCTGGAATTAGTCGGCGAGCTCACCCATTCGCCGCCCCCGCTCGTGGTGATAGTTGGGAGGTACTGGCCCGCTGCCGACCGCACTTGCTGGAGTTGATTCAAGACGTTTGCCCGCGCCTCCTTAAGAAAAGGGCGCCGCTCCTTTCCAAGCTCGATCGCAGCGGCCAGCGCGATGGTGCGTGGGTTATAGGGCATTTCGCCTATCACTTCGAGCGGCGGACTTTCACCGCGCCTTGGCTGGAAATCGAGGCCTAGTGTCTTGGCCAGAGTGATCTTCGAGATACGATAATTATTTTGCGCGGTGATCAATAGTGGAAGCTGATTGTAGAGCGCCACCTCCGCCTGCAGCACGTTGAAGCGTGGAACTGTTCCCGCTTCGAAGCGGTTTTGCTGATCCTTCAACTGACTCTCCAGCAAATGCACCGATTGCTCCTGAACCTTGATAAGCTCTCGATTGACCACGACCTGGTAGAACTGCGTTTTCACGGTCGCGAGGAGTTGGTCCAGAATATTGCGGAACGCGAAATAGGCGCTGTCCCGCTGAAAGAAAGTCCCCCTGATCTGATTGTAAGTGGTGCCATTAAAAATCAGCTGCGTTCCGGTCACTTGGATGCTGTAGGATATATCGCTCAGTTGAGTATTCGTGACACCTGGCGTCGGCGACGCTTTGGCCATTGCTTGGACATCCCTGACCTGCGAGGCGGGTGAGTCAACAATGGATGCGGCCGTGCCCGTGGTCGTTCCAGTAATCGTCGCGGTCGTATTTTGAAACTGGGCGGAACGCAGGTTCGGATCAGTCCAGTCATACCTCCCATTTACATTGACCTGTGGCAGCGCCTGCGCACGGACCTGAATGATCACGCCTTTGGTCCGTTTGATCTCCTGCTCCGCGTTGAGGAGAGTCGGATTGCGCTGCAGCGCAGTCAGGATCGCTTGATCAAGTGTAAAGGTGGGAACTTTGCCTGAAGAAGATGTACCACCGCCTGTCGATGTCGATCCTTCGCCTGTGCCGGCGCGCCCCACCGAGCTTGCAGCAATCATCGAAGCGGCGAACCCGGAGATTACAAAATATTTTCGCATAAAGAAGATGTAGCCCGAGAGATTGGATGCGTAATCGTAGGCGCCCAGATTCAAACTGCGCGCTTTTTACCGTGGTGTGATAACACTGCCGCCGAATAGATGAAAATCATTTTGATTGGCAGTAATCATAAATTTTACTGTAGATGTGCAACCACGCCTTTTGCTCATCGGGCGTGAGGTGCTCCAAAATCTTCATCAGATTGCCCACTACCTCCTCACGAATTCGCCGAACTAGAGCCGAACCTTTCGGCGTGATGCAGACCATCACCTTCCGGCGGTCCTCCCGCGCGCTCGAACGCATGACGTAATCGAGATTTTCGAGCCGCGCGACCAAACCGCTCGCGGCCGCCGTCGTGTGCCCCATCTTCTGCGCAATCGCGGACATGGTAAGGACTTCCTTGTGGTCGAGGAAAGCGAGAAGGAAAAATTGTGGAAAGGAAACACCGCCCGGGGCCAGTTCTTTACACAGATGCAGCACGAAACAGCGCTGCATTTCGAGGACAATATGAGAAAGCCGTTCCGCGTCGGCACGAATTTGATCGGTTGGATTTCGTGCAAACGCGATGGAAGCTCCTGTATTCAACGCGCTTAAGCTAAGAGAGCGATTTGACCTGTCAAACATCGCTGCAACAAGAATTTCCCTAATCGAAAAGTTGAATATCGACGACATCGCCGCGCGTTCGCGCTTCGCCAACCGCCAAACGCAAAAGCGCATTCGATTGGCTCAATCCGAAGAGGGCGTGCGATTCCTGGCGGCCAATCGGCGAAAAATTTCCGTTCTCGCATTTTCCGCGGACATAATGCGGGCGATCGCCTTGATTCCGTAGATCGACAACCAACTTTGCCGGCACTTTTGGCAGATCGAGATTTGTTGCACCCATCATTTTAAAAATCGCGGGGCGAACGAATTGCAAAAATGTGATGAACGCGGAGACCGGATTCCCCGGTAACCCGAACACAGCGCATTCATGAATCCGACCGAAGAGAAACGGTTTGCCCGGCTTGATCGCAACTCTCCAGATGTCGATCTTCGCGCCGAGCGACCGCAGCGTTGATTGCACCAAATCGTGTTCACCCACGGACACCCCGCCGTTGATAACGAGAACTGAATACTTGATTGTCTGTTCGAGAGTCTTCCTCAACGAGTCTGCGTCGTCTTGGCAATGCTGCACCGATTTCACAGCAGCGCCGCAGCGTTGGAGCAACGCTTGTAACAGGACCGAATTGCTTTCGTAAATCTGACCGGGCTGAAGTCCCGTCCCAAGTTCGGCCAGTTCGTCGCCGGTCGAAATGATCGCCGCATCCACTTCGCCGCCGACCGTCACCTCAGCGAAACCTTGCGATGCAAGCAAAGCTATTGTCGCCGGCCGGATCAGCTCGCCCTTTGCCACGATTTTCTGACCCTCAGTCAAATCGCAACCTCGCCGCCGGACAAAATCGCCAGAATCGACATCAGTATTTATGACGATCTCCGAGCCATCGCGGGTCACGTCTTCCTGCATTACGACTGCATCTGCGCCCGCGGGAATTGGCGCGCCGGTAAAAATCCGGATCGCTTCACCAGGCGAAACACGCAATTGGCGATCCAGGCCCGCAGGTTGTTCACCGATAACGCGTAATCTTTTACCGGCACCGCACGCGCTTGCCACAACCGCATAACCGTCCATGGCGGAGTTGTCGAAGTTCGGCAGGGGCAGCGAGGAAAAATAATCCTCCGCGGTAAAACAACTCAGCGCGTGCGACAGCGAAACTTTGCGACTGGACTGCACCTGAATGTTTTCGAGGACTTTCGTTCGCGCTTCTTCTTCGGCGATCATCACGGTCTATTTCAATTGGCAATCGGCGATTCGCAAGGCCGGGCTTTTTCGAATACAGTGATCGAGTCATGATCGCAAAGGCTCAGGAACCCAAATCAGCGAACGCTCGAACGTCCACTGTGCGCGTCACACCCATTTCGCCGCTGATTCTTCTGCGCGAAGACGTGGGCAGCATCGCGATTCTTACGCTCAACCGGCCCGAGGCGCGCAATAGCCTATCCGAGGCGCTCCTGGTCGCACTCGGTGACGCGTTCACGGAGATTGCGGACGAACCGAAAGTGCGCGCCGTTGTCCTCGCGGCCAATGGGCCTGCTTTCTCCGCCGGCCATGACTTGAAGGAGTTCAAGAGTCATCGATCCGACTCGGATCGCGGCCGCGCTAATTTCAAATACATCATGGAGCTGTGCAGCACGGTGATGCAGCAAATCGTGAACCTGCCGCAACCTGTTGTCGCCGCCGTCCAGGGCGTTGCGACGGCGGCCGGTTGTCAGCTGGTGGCGAGCTGCGACCTCGCGGTTTCTTCCGCAGCCGCGAAGTTTGCAACACCGGGCGTTAACATTGGCTTGTTCTGTTCGACGCCGATGGTGGCGCTCTCGCGCGACGTTGCGCGCAAACATGCCATGGAAATGTTGCTTACTGGCGACATGATCTCGGCCGAGGACGCCTTGCGCATCGGCTTGGTTAATCGTGTGGTTGCTCCCGGGACCGAACGGGAAGAGGCGCTCGCGCTCGGGCGCAAGATCGCCGCGAAGTCGGCCTATGTCGTCAAGATCGGCAAGGAAGCGTTCTACCGGCAGGTCGAACTTGGGCTTAAGGACGCCTATCGCTACGCCGCTGAAGTGATGGTCGAGAACATGCTCGCGCGAGACGCCGAGGAAGGCATTGATGCCTTCATCGAGAAGCGGGAACCAAAATGGGAAGATCGCTGAGTCTGTGATTCGCGCTGCACTGCCTGCGAGTCGGCTTTTGGAAAGATATCTGTGACGCGAATCGATCTTTAGATCGCCATTCTCTCGAAGTCGACTGTCGCTGAATAAGAGCGAAATTGCTCGCGTGTCTTATTTCACGCATGCCGGTTGGCAACCGGCGATTGTTCGCCATATTCTCGCAGCCGATTTTGGTGAGGTGGCTGAGTGGTCGAAAGCAGCGCTTTGCTAAAGCGCCATACCCCAAAAGGGTATCGAGGGTTCGAATCCCTCCCTCACCGCCAGCTCCTTCGTGGCGATTTTACTCGTTGGCTTCATTAGGCGTGTTCGTCCGCATAACGGAGATTCGAACCGGTCCGACCAGTGGGGCGCGTTTCGCGCAGGGGATCAAAAGCGAAGCTCTGTACCTGGAGCCAAAGTAAAGCTTTGGATAATCCCTCCCTCACCGGTTCCCACCTGGACGCGACGACGGCGGGAGCAACGTCGTATGGACGCGTCCACCTAAATAACCCGCGCGTACACGGTCGCACCGCCGATAGAAGAAATGGAGGTGATGCGCGTCGCTGCTTGTAAGAGGCCCTGCTCAACCGAAACTAATGAACTTATCTAAACTTTCGCAGATCATTTTTGTCGGCGTTTGTGCCGGATCTTTCATTTGCAGCGACGCGAACGGACAAATCAGTGGCACAGGAACTACGGGTAGCACCGCTGGCGGTGGCCTGGGCAACGGAAGCGCCGGCGTCATGACTGGAACAGGGCCGGATCCCCTCAACACCTCGACCCCATATGAACAGACCATCACTGAGAGGATGATCGTAATGCCAAACAGCCAACGTAAAAAAGGGACGAAGGTGCGCAAGCGATCAAAAAAGCTTGGGAGCAAAACCTCGACAAGACAGAACGCGCCTGCGGCGGCAGCCACTGCCGCTCCATCGCCGAGGTAAGGTGATTGCTCGCCGGCCGTCTGTCACGCCGAAGTCGAACGTAGGCGGAAGCTGATAGGTACTACCGGCCACGGGGACGTTCTTGCGCAACTTCGGGCGGCAACAGAATCAAAGATCCTGAATCTCCTATTGCTGTGAAGTTGTAGGTCTCGCCGCTTCGCGCATCCAGAATCATTCCCAACGGGGCCGGCCATTTCGGACTGGGAGTTGCCAGCAGTGATAAAACATGCCGCCCAGGTGAAAGGAAGCCCTCGTAGGTGCGACCATATCCGAAGACTCCAACCAGCACGCCATCGACACGCAAGTGGGCGATCAAATAATTACCGAGAGCCGGGTCCCGGCGTACGATTAAACGAGCAGCGCCCTTAACAGGTTGCACCACGGCGGACTCTGCGACGACGGTGCGACGAGACTGGGCGTCGGAGCTCATCGCCTGATTAGCGGCAAATGTACTGAGAAACAAAAGGCACGTGGTCATCAGAATGAGGGCCCTGCGGTTACTGTATCTGTATGTTTTCATAATAGTCTTGTTACTCCGGTCATAATTTTCGTTCCTGCTTGAAGATTAACGATAGCACTTCTATTAACCATTGCGCGTTCGCGGGATTTTTCCGTGGCACTTAAGAACGAGTTGCGACTCCCTCTTCGGAGGGAATCTTTCTTTATACCCATATCGGCGCGTTACTATGATCGCCGATTCGCTACGAAATTCCCTTTAGCTCGTTGAAACGAGTGAAGGCGCGCTCCTTAATCTTTAATTCAATATTCTCCGCTGTGAGCTCCTTGCCAAAGCTCGAGTGCGGGAAAACGAAAAAGAGCACGTCCTCATCAATGCTCACATCGCGGATTATGTCACAGAATCCTTTGGCATTCCGTTTACACGGATCAGGTGCGCGAGGCATTAGCTCTTCGTGCACGTGGATGGATCCTTCTCCGATCTTGTTTTGAGGGCCGATATCACCGCAAATAGCCGCAACGATCTCGTCCTGAAAGATTACGATCGCTACGTCGCCAATTGCAATATCGGGGTGAAACGGCTTCGAACCGTCTCCTGCAGCGTGCGGGATGGCGATATAGGGAATCGTTTCCGACGGGAGACCGCCGCCGCCGTCAGGCAACTGAAACGAGGTATCATTCTGTCCGCTGCTGGGATCTAGCTGTTTGCCTTTCTTCCGTCCCGGTCCCGCCGCAGGTCCGTCGGCATCCACGGCCATTTTTGAACTCCAGAAAACAGCACCATTTGGAAATTGGAGCAGTGTCTTGCACTTGTTCGGATCTTTTGTCCCGGTCTTATCGAAATCATCAAACCGCTTTTTGGCGGCTGGCTCCGTATCATCGGCCTGGTCGAACGGAATCCCTTCAAGCAAGTCTTTGGATTTTATCGGTGGTTTGAAAGTCGTCACTTAGTTCTCCTCAAAGAGTTTGAAAGGTCGCCGGTTCACGCCATCAGGGCTTCTCCATTCTCAAATTTTCCCCGGAGATCAGCGACAGAGCCAACATCACGGACTTGAAAGTGCGGTTCATCCTGGATAGATGCCCAGTCGCCACCCCATTCGAGTCCCTGCGCCTTTCCGACTTTCCCAACTTTTTTATAAAGTGGTGAATCCTCAAGAAAATCGCCATCGTCGAATAAGCCAACATCCCAGGCGATGCCGAAGTTATGGTTAGAATGACCGGGCCCCGCCTTGGTAACAATCGGCCCTGGCTTGGTCCGCCCTTGAGCGAAAATTTCCGCTTGTTCTTTGTAGGTGCGGGTGCCGGAGACAATCTTGATAACGACGTTGCCGAGAACTGCCGACTGTTTTACGGAATCCATAAACTTACGTGCCAGTTCCTGCGCCTTGGGATGAAGCGTCACAATGCACGATTCGGTCCTTTGGTCGAATCGGTTGTTTCTCTCGGCGATCTCGTCCGATATGGCTTCAAACTTTGACAAGCCAGCGGCCGTCTTCGGGCCAAAGACGCCGTCCAATTCGCCGTCGTAAAGCCCCAAACCTGTAAGGAAGCGTTGTTGGAATAGGATGTCGTCTGCAAACATAGGATGTGATTTGGGTTAGAGTATAGTTTGGATGTTCGATGTTCGATGTTCGATGTTTAATTTCTTGCTTGCTCCTGCTCATAATCGATGAAAACCGACCCGAAGATTCGAAACTTCATTGACGGCCAATTTGTTGAGCCGGTTGGCGGAAAGTATCTCGACAACATCGAACCGGCAACGGGGAAACCGTACTCGCAGGTGGCGGATAGCGAAGCGCGCGATGTCGATCTCGCTGTTACCGCGGCGGAGAAGGCATTTACGGATTGGTCGCACACGTCTGCGATGGAGCGGTCGCGGATTCTTTTGCGCATCGGCGATTTGATCGAACGAGATCTGGAGAAACTCGCCCGAGCGGAGTCGATTGACACGGGCAAGCCGCTTTCTCTCGCGCGCACGCTCGACATTCCGCGCGCCGCCAGCAATTTCCGCTTTTTCGCGACCGCGATCCTTCACACGGAATCCGAAGCGCACATTACCGACAACGTCGCGTTCAACTACACGCTGCGTCAGCCGCGCGGCATCGCTGGACTGATTTCGCCGTGGAACCTGCCGCTGTACTTGTTGAGTTGGAAAATCGCGCCCGCCATCGCAGTCGGCAACACTGCCATCGCCAAGCCGAGCGAGCTGACGCCGATGACGGCATTCCTGTTATGCGAAATTTGTCGCGAAGCCGGATTGCCGAATGGCGTGCTCAACGTCGTGCACGGTACCGGACCAACTGTTGGCGCCGCGATCACGGCGCATCCGAAGATCAACACGATCTCCTTCACCGGTGGCACCGTGACTGGCCGCAAAGTGGCAGAGGCGTGCGCGCCGCTGTTCAAGAAGGTTTCGCTCGAGCTCGGCGGAAAGAATCCCAACATCGTCTTCGCCGACGCCGACCTGGACGCCGCCATCGCCGGCAGTGTGCGCTCTTCGTTCGCAAACCAGGGCCAGATCTGCCTTTGCGGTTCGCGCGTGTTCGTCGAACGCTCGGCATACAAAGACTTTATCGATCGCTTTCTCGAAAAAGCGTCGCAGTTGCGGTTGGGCGATCCGCTAGAAGCGACAACCGATCAGGGCGCGATCGTGAACAAAGGGCAACTCGATAAGGTAAAGTTCTATGTCGATCTTGCGCAGAAAGAAGGCGGCAAGATCAGCCTCGGTGGTTCGGCGCCGGAAGCTCCGAACGAGCGCTGCCGAGACGGCTACTTTTTCCAGCCGACCGTCGTCACGGATTTGCCGGTGTCATGTCGCACGAATCGTGAGGAAATCTTCGGCCCCGTCGTCACCATCACGCCGTTCGATAACGAAGACGAAGTGATCGGCTACGCCAACGACACCGACTACGGCCTGGCCTCGAGCGTCTGGACACAGAACCTGAATCGCGCGCATCGCGTCGCCGAAAAGATTCACACCGGCACAGTCTGGGTCAACTGCTGGCTCGTGCGCGATCTGCGCGTCCCGTTCGGCGGCATGAAGGCAAGCGGCGTCGGCCGCGAAGGCGGCGAGGAGGCGTTGCGATTCTTTACGGAGGCGAAGAACATTTGCATAGCGAAATAGATCGTACTACGAAGTGCTGCGCCCACCGCGCCGTAGTCTCGGCAAAGGCGGGCTTCTTCGGCGAACCAAAAAAATGTCTGCGTCGCAAGGTAGTTCTAAAGCAGGTTGCTGGTTGAGAGCTGATTGTTGAGAGCTCAGCTGTTGGGCTAAAAATCCGTGTTGATCTGCGTCACTCGCGGTTACAAATGTAAGCAATGAGCAACGTACGATTATTGGTTGGCACACGAAAGGGCGCCTTCGTCCTGACATCGGATGCGAAGCGCAAAGACTGGAAGGTTGACGGCCCGCATTTTGCGGGATGGGAAATTTATCATGTCAAAGGTTCGCCGGTTGATCCCGACCGGCTCTATGCGTCGCAGACCAGTGCCTGGTTCGGCCAGATCATTCAACGCTCCGATGATGGCGGCAAGACCTGGACACAGCCGGGCACCCCCCCGGGCGAACCGACCACCACTCCCGAGGGTATGCCCAAAGCCGAGAGCAATAAATTTGTTTACGATGCCTCCCCGGAAACCGGCAAACCTCTAACAACTCATCAATGGTACGACGGCACGCAGCATCCGTGGGAGTTCAAACGCGTCTGGCATCTCGAACCCGCGCTCAACGATCCGGACATCGTTTATGCCGGCGTTGAAGACGCCGCCCTTTTCCGCTCGAGCGACGGCGGTCAGAATTGGCAGGAACTCGCCGGATTGCGCGGTCACGGCACGGGACCGAAATGGCAGCCGGGCGCGGGTGGAATGTGTCTGCACTCGATTTTGCTCGATCCGAAAAATTCGAAACGGATGTTTATTGCTATCTCAGCGGCGGGCGCATTCCGGACCGACGATGCCGGCAGAACGTGGAAGCCAATTAACCAAGGATTGCATTCGCAATACATTCCTGATCCAAATGCCGAGGTCGGTCATTGCGTGCATCACATCACGATGCACCCGAAGCGTCCGAACACTTTGTTCATGCAAAAACACTGGGACGTGATGCGTAGCGATGACGCGGGCGATTCGTGGCGCGAGGTGAGCGGCAATCTGCCGAGCGATTTCGGTTTTCCGATCGACATTCACGCACACGAGCCGGACACCATTTACGTCGTTCCGATCAAGAGCGACTCCGAACATTTCCCGCCCGATGGCAAACTGCGCGTCTATCGCAGCCGGAAAGGCGGAAACGAATGGGAGGAGCTCACGAAAGGTCTGCCCCAACGCGATTGCTACGTAAACGTGCTGCGCGACGCGATGTCGGTTGATTCGCTCGATTCGTGCGGCGTCTACTTTGGCACCACTGGTGGGCAGGTTTACGCATCGACTGACGCCGGCGACACATGGAATCCCATCGTGAGAGATCTTCCAGCCGTTCTTTCTGTCGAAGCGCAGACGCTGCAATGATCGTGCGCTGACTTCGGGACATAGGAAGCTATCTCGTCAGCGTCGCTCGCGAATGAACTGCTTGCATTGCACGTGGAGACTCAAGCGGACGAGCGCATCGCCGAGGCGGCAAGATTGTTCGCGTTGAACCGTGCCGAGGTAAAGAACTCGCGAATCGCGATGTTCTTTCTCATCGCGTACGCGATCAGCTGGACGGCTTGGACTACACTTTTCGCGCGGCACCTCTCTCCTTTCGCATGGCCTGGACGCTGGTTTTATTTAGCCGCTGTGCTAGCGCCACACGCAGCGGCTTTCGTAAGCACGGCGGTTCAAGGTGGACGCGCTGAACTGCGAGCATTTTACCGCCGGATCACGCGCCGAGTACCATTTCGATGGGCAATTGTCGCGATCTGTGTTCCGCCCATTATCTACCTGATGCGTGATGCGGTGTCCGTCGTCTTCCATTTGCCCCACGATTCGTTTTTTCATCGCCCACCGCGAACCGTGACAGCGCTCCTGCTCGGCCAGTTAGCTGTGGTTATAGGTGAGGAACCGGGATGGCGTGGCTTTGCCCTTCCGCGATTGCTGGGACGCTTTGGACCGATCGTGGGAACGCTAATTCTCGGTATCGCGTGGGCATTCTGGCATCTGCCGCTCTTCATCATCAGCGGAACACCGCAATATGGGACCGGGTTCCTACCGTTTGCTCTCGAGTTGATGGCGTGGTCGATGGTAATGACCCTGGTCATGATGCACGCGCGGGGCAGTGTAGTTGCGGCCATGCTCTTCCACGCATCTGCGAACGTGTGCGCTTTCACGATGTGGCAGCCCGATATGCAACTTTTCGCGCTAGGACCGTGGCTCATAGCAGCAGGCATTGCCGCATGGTGGATGCAGCGGGAATTGAGCCATGCGCCTTTGACCGCTGGTATGTGTTGAGGCATTTGTGAGACATGGCTACCATGATCCGCGTCGTCCTCCCCCATCATTTGCGCACACTGGCGCGCATCGGCGACGAAGTGCAGCTCCAGCTTGACGGGACGGCGACGCAGCGCTCGGTTCTTGACTCACTCGAGGCGCACTATCCAACTTTGCGCGGCACCATCCGCGACCACGTTACACAACAACGACGACCGCTGGTGCGGTTCTTCGTTTGCGGGGAAGACATTTCGCATGAACCACCGGATTCGCCGCTGCCCGAAGCGATCGCGACCGGTGCGGAGCCGTTCTTTATCATGGGCGCGATCGCGGGAGGCTAGCGAGGTAAAACCGGTGATGGTTAAGAGCGGACTGTTGAGAGTCTTTTGAAAAACGAAAGGGAAACACGCGTATGAAATTCATGATTCTGCTGAAGGCTGACAAAAACACTGAGGCGGGCGCTCTCCCGGACGAGAAGCTCCTTGCCGAAATGGGTAAGTACAATGAAGAACTAGCGAAGGCAGGCGTGCTACTGGCGGCCGAGGGGCTCCAGCCCAGCTCGAAGGGCGCGCGTGTCAAGTTGTCTGGAGAAAAGCGCACCGTGACCAACGGGCCTTTCCCTGAGACAACGGAACTGATCGCCGGCTTCTGGATGTTTAAGGTGAAGTCGAAGGAGGAAGCGATCGTAATGGGTCAAGCGCTGTCCTAACCCTCTTCCCGGCGAAGCTGAAATCGAAATTCGCCAAGTGCACGAAGCGGCCGATTTCGGCGATGCGTTGACGCCCGAGCTGAAAGAGGCAGAGGAACGTATGGCCACACAGATGGCTGAGAACGCGAAGCGAGGATAGAAATGACAACGGAAACTGCCGGCGCAACTGATGAAGCCCAGATCGGCGCGCTAATCGATGATTGGGCAAGCGCACTTCGCGCCAAGGACATCAACCGGCTTATGGCGAGCTACGCACCGGACGTGTTGACTTTCGACGTCGTAAATCCCTTGCAACGCAAAGGACTGGATGCGGCGAGAAAAAGAGCCCAGGAATGGATCTCTTCGTGGCAAGGCCCGATTGAATGTGAAATTCGCGAGCTGACCATCACAACGGGTGACGCCGTCGCGTTCTCGCACAATCTCAATCACTTCAGCGGAAGGCAGATGGACGGAGGGGACATCAATATGTGGATCCGCGCAACTCTTTGCTACCGCAAGATCGACAATAAATGGATGGTCACGCACGAACATGTGTCGGCGCCTTTCGACCCGGAGAGCGGCCAGGCATCGCTTGATCTGAAGCCATAAACCAGTTGATGGTTGAGGGTTGGTTGTTGAGAGTTCGGGTCAAACATAACCTGGAGAAATTTATGTGTAGAAACATCAAAACGCTGCATAACTTCACGCCACCTGCCACGGAGGAAGAAATCCGGGCCTCTTCTCTTCAATTCGTTCGAAAACTAAGTGGCTTCACCAAGCCTTCCAAAGCGAATGAACAGGCTTTCACTCGCGCCGTGGACGAGGTGACGCAGATCGCGCAGGAATTGCTCAGTTCCTTGGTGACAAATGCGCCTCCTCGAGATCGCGATGTTGAAGCCTTGAAAGCTCGCGCACGGTCGGCGAAGCGTTTTGGTTCTTCTGCCGTTTCCCTTGTCGCAGGACACAGCCACGCCTGAGCAAATGCCAAACTCCTTCTCAGGCGGTTGCGCTTGCGGCGCGATTCGATACAAAGTCACCGCTGAACCGATCGTGATGTTTAACTGCCACTGCCGCGATTGTCAGCACACCACGGGCAGCGCGTTTTCTCCGGTCGTGTATGTCCCGGCGAAAGTATTCAAAATCACGAAAGGCTCACCTTGCTACTATTCCACTTCGAGCGAGATGGTTGGTCATAACAAGCGCGGTTTTTGTCCGGATTGCGGCTCACGGCTCTTCGGCGGCGCGACCGACCAAGGACAAGGCATCACCGCCTCTAGTTTGGATGATCCCCGCTTATTTAAACCGCAGTTTGAAATTTGGACTTCCGACGCGCAGCCTTGGGACCACATGGATCCGAAACTGCCGAAGTTCGAGAAGTACGCTCCGCAAGAATGAGCGAATCCTTCGAGAGCAGGCGCGCGCCTGAGCCGGTCGGCGCGTTTCCGCACGCGAAGCGAGTCGGCAACTTGCTTTTTCTCTCCGGTATCGGGCCACGGGTGCGCGGGAGCAAAGAAATTCCCGGCGTGACGCTCGATGCAACGGGCCACATCGTTAGTTACGACATCGAAGCGCAGTGCCGTGCGGTGTTCGAAAACGTGCGGCTCGTTTTGGAGGACGTCGGCGCGACGTGGCAAGACATCATCGATGTCACGGTTTTTCTTACAAACATGAAGAAGGATTTTCCTGCGTACAACCGTCTCTACGCAGAATATTTTGCCGGACCCGGCAAGCCAAATCCGACGCGCACAACGGTTCAGGTCGGCGCGCTACCCACACCGATCGCAATTGAGCTCAAGGTGATCGCGGCGGTGGGATAAGCGAATCACGTGAGCACTGCGCCGTTTCGCATTATTGCAGCGGACCACACTGGCATCACGGTCACGAATCTCGAGCGGTCTGTTGCGTTCTGGCAGGATGTTCTCGGCTTCGAGCTTTCGCACCGGGCGCATCATACCGGTGACCTCGCTAGCGAAGTCACCGGAGTACCCGGGGCTGAGATCTCGATCGCCGTTCTCAAGGGTTACGGACACAAAATTGAACTGCTAGAGTATCTCGCTCCAGCGAACCGCAAGAATGTCGATCTCAGACCATGCGATGTCGGATCGGTCCATGTAGCGCTTATGGTAGATAATCTTGACCCTGTGCTCAGTACGATTGCAGCGTCCGGTTGGCGCGCAGCTGGCGAGCCTCAAACTCTCAATACCGGCCCGAACACCGGAAAGCGTGTTGTCTACGTTCGCGATCCGGACGGAATAACAATCGAACTAATGCAGCCACCGCCTGACAAATGAAGAAGGAAGTAAGATTTGAGCTCTTCTCTTATGAACTTTTCCGCTGACGAAGATTTTGCGCTTCGCCTCGATGCGGAAGATCCGCTCCGGCATATTCGGGAAAAATTTCATCTCCCAATCGGCGCGGACGGCAAGCCGCTCATTTACTTTGCCGGTAACTCATTGGGCCTGATGCCGAAAGCGGCAAGAAAAGTTGTCGAACAAGAGCTGGATGACTGGGCGAAGCGAGCCGTGGATGCTCATCACGCGGCAGACACGCCATGGTACTCATACCACGAGACGTTGCGCGAGCCGACAGCGCAACTCGTCGGCGCGAAGCCGAACGAAGTCATCTGCATGAACAGCCTGACCGTGAACCTTCACCTGATGATGGCCACTTTCTATCGACCGACGAAAGCACGCTTCAAGATCCTGATGGAAGAGCCGGCCTTTCCTTCCGACACCTATGCGATCAAATCGCAGATCGTTCATCACGAGCTTGATCCAAAAGATGCGCTAATTCTCGCGAGACCACGCAAAGACGAGTTCACCGTTCAAACAGAAGAGATTGCCGATCTTATTGAGAAGCACGGTGCTCAGTTGGCGGTCGTGATGATCAGCGGCGTGAACTTTTTCACTGGCCAGTTGTTTGATATCCAGAAAATCACAGCGGCTGCGCAGGAGCGCCGCATCGCGGTCGGGTTCGATCTCGCGCACGCGATCGGCAACGTGCCGCTAGCATTGCACGACTGGAACGTCGATTTCGCAGTGTGGTGCTCATATAAATATCTCAACGCCGGGCCCGGGGCGGTGGCGGGCGCGTTCGTGCACGAGCGCCATGCAACCAACACCGAGTTGCCTCGCCTCGCCGGTTGGTTTGGGAACGATCCGACAACGCGGTTTCGTTTGCATCTTGAACCAGAGTTCATTCCTGTTCCGTCGGCCGATGGATGGCAGATCAGTAACCCTCCGATCTTCTCGATGGCGCCGCTGCGTGCTTCGCTCGCGATCTTCGATGAAGCCGGCGGAATGGAAGCGTTGCGGGCGAAATCGGTCAGGCTAACTGGATATCTTCAGTTCCTTTTAGAGCACGCCGGGCATTCAAAGTTGACCGTCATCACGCCGCGCGAGACGAACGAGAGGGGCTGTCAATTGTCGATCTTAGTCCACGAACATCCGAAAGAATTGTTCAATAAACTCGACGCCGCTGGGGTAAAATGCGATTTCCGCGAACCGAACGTCATCCGAGTCGCGCCGACGCCGCTCTACAATACCTTCCACGACGTTTGGCGTTTCTCGAGAATTTTAATGGAACATCACTGAAACTGCCGACCACATCGCATGCCGATCAAGCGTGTGGCGATTACTGCGGCTTGGCTTCACGGATTGCACCAGAGCGAAGCGGAAGAGTGAAGTGAAACGTGCTCCCCTCTCCGAGCTTCGACTCCACCCATATTCTCCCCGGATGTTCTTCGACCATCATTTTTGCAATGTAGAGTCCAAGTCCTATACCGCGACGATCCTGGTTATGTATCTGTGAGAAACGCTCGAAGATCGTTTTAATCTTCTCTGGAGCGATTCCCTCTCCGGTATCGCTGACTGAAATCTGCACTTCGCCTTTAGGACCGGTTCTTTGGCAGCTTACACAAATTCGGCCTTTAGCCGGCGTGAATTTGATCGCGTTTCCAATCAGATTTGACAACACCTGCATAACGCGGCTTCGGTCGCACAAAACGTGGCCACACACGTCTTGATCCTTTGCCTCCAAGGTTACTCCCTTGGAAGCGGCGGCTCCTTGTAGTTGCTCTACGGCTTGTTTTATTATTTCGCTGACGTCATGCTCTTCGAAGTGCAGTGTTAATTTGCCGACGGCTATTCTTTCGATGTCCAACAAATCCTCAATTAACCGGAGCATTTCGCCAGCGCTTCTATTTATTGAGGAGGCGATCTCTTTTGCGGCTTCCGGCTCCTCTAATAGATTCTGCGTTTCCATTGCTATGTTATTGAGGGGGTTCCTCAAGTCATGGCTTACGATGGCGAGGAATTCTTCTCTTGTCGTAAGAGCCGCCTTCGTTTTTTGGTGCCTCTCTTGTTCCTGCGATAATAATTCAGCGGAAGACTTGGCGGATGCCTGATAATGGCTCCGTCCCTTTTCTGTAGCAGCATCAGCTCGGAGTCGTTCGCCTTTGATTGCCTGGTCCGAAGTTTGTCTTTCTACGCGCAGTCTTTCATCTCCTTCGGCCTGGCGTTCGGCGCCGCTTCTTCCCATATCCGCTCTCCCCAGATCACGAGAGGCGTCTGAATCGCTTCGACTTTGCACTTTGGCCTGATCCGCTTCTACTCGTTCAGCGTCCCGGTCAAAGTCCGCTTGATGCTCAGAAGCCAACTCTGAGTCACGTAGCGTCTCGTCACTCTTTTCGCGCTCGCTTTGCCCTGAAGGATCTTTCTCGGGTGCCATTTCCTTTGCCTATGACCGTCGCGGGAGACAGGCTAATTGTAGCAATAAATTGTCGGCGTATCCAGCGTAATAGACGACAAAAGCCGCAACCGTTTGATTTTGAACATCCGTAATATCCGCGTAATCCGCAGCTACCGTTCTGCTGATCGTGACGAAGTTTGCTGGTCCTCGCTACTCCTCCCAAGAATTTCATCGGCAAATCGAGCTTGTTAAGCGACAAAGGGTTATGAAATACGCTGTCATCATCGTGCGAGTCCTACTCGGGCTCACGTTCGCTGTCTTTGGGTCCAACGCCTTCCTACACTTTATTCCGATGCCGCCAATGCAAGGTCTACCCGGCCAATTCATCGGCGCGCTTTTCAGTAGCGGCTACATTTACGCCATCGCCGGCGTTCAAGTCGTCGGCGGTCTGCTCCTGCTCATCGGGCGCTTCGTTCCGCTCGGGCTCGCCCTGCTCGTCCCGGTGATCGTAAACATCATACTCTATCACATCTTTCTTGATCCGAGCGGTCTCGGGATGGCCGGCGTCATCTCCATCCTCGCGCTCTTCCTCCTCTGGGCTTATCGCGATCGCTTCGCGCCTCTGTTGAAACCTTAAGTCCTCTCATTTTCTCTTTTGGAAAAACTGAATCAGGACGACCGCCGACGCCGCGCATGGAAACGGATCCACGTTGATCGAGCAATCCCTGCTCGATCGTAAATCAGACGGCGAAGCCAGATCTTAATTGCATCCCGGGCCGAGCAGCCGTAAAGCACGTTGCTCTGTGACCGTATCTTTAAGAAATGCGCCTCGACAGAGCGAGGCGACTATATCATCAGAAGCATCTGTGATTTTGGTATAACTCACGCTTAATCTCTACCAACTTTGCTAACGTGATTCGAACGGTTGTTTTCATCATTGCATTCAGCCTTTGCGTAAACGCGGTTAGGGCGAGAGACGAGAAATCGATCACGAAGTTGGATGACGCGCTCGTGGCGCTCGCGCCTGACGTGGATCCGGGCGAAGCTGAGCTGCTCTCGGTGACGGCGCACACCGCCTCGCGCAGTCTTGCGCGCGAATATGGCGTCGTCTGGTGCCCAGCGTTTCAGAACTTACTGATCCGCATGGGCAGGCGACAACGTGGCTGGTGCGGCCATTATGCGCGTGATATCGGCGAACGCCTAAAAGAGCTCAAGCTCAAGACGCTCGTGCTTCACTGGGGTGCTGCTTTTGCGGGAACCATGGACGAGAGCAATTGTCTGGTAGTCACCGCACGCAACCAGCCTTTCCAGGACGGCATCATCATTGATGGCTGGCGCAGGGGTGGCCGATTATTCTGGTGCGCACTCAAAAAGGACTCTGATTACGACTCAGGACAGGATGCCCGGTGGAGGGCAAGTCGACACGGCTATTACGGGATCACGGCATGGAAAGAAGACCTGCTCTACACCGCTTGGCTACAGGACTACAAACACGTTTACGATTGGCAACCCACGGCGCGGTAGGCGCGGCGTTGACTTTGTTAGCTTTGAGCGACATGACGACCGCGCTTTCGGACATTCGTGATATCCGGGTAACCTGTCGAGCGGTAGTCATGGCGTAGGCGGATCCGCGGCCACTAACCTATTTGCTTCTCGAGTTGATGTTGAAAATAACCTTTCCAACTTTCCGGCAGTGCCTCGACGTCGATCGCCCGGCGCAGCCCTTTCAGATCGTTTTTCTCAAAAGCATAAAGACGAGTGATATCGGCCACGCTGATCTCTTGTTGCGCTCGGCCGATTAACTCTATCGAAGCTCCGGTGCCAACCATGCCGCCGCGGACCACGGCAAAATAGAAACCGGTGCGACGACTGGCCAGAAACCGCTTAATAATGTCAGCGCGGCCAAACTTTATGCCCAGTTTGTAGCAGGGCATCCGTGGTTCCGTGGCCATGACTTCCGTTTCGCCGACTCGAAATCTGTCTCCGATGTAAACGTTTTCCTCGAGCAATCCCTCGGTCGTGAAATTCTCTCCGAACATGCCCCATGGCAGATCGACCCCCGGCAACTCTGTTCGCCAATAGCCGTAGTGCTCCGACGGATACGCGTAAACCGCTTTAGTAACACCGCCGTGAACAGTGAGATCGGCTTGTCGATCACCTTCCAGATTCAACGTGCGCAACATCACCGGGCCTTTGACCGGCTCCTTGAAAATTGCTGTCGTGACGAGCTTGCCTTGCCAGCTTACTTCCCTCGGCAATGCAACATTCACTGACAATATTTTCATGACTCCTGCCTCACCTGTGACTTTGCTGGAAATCTAATCGGCATATCTAGCAGTTCACGCAGTGAAAATCCGTAATATCCGCGTAATCCGCGGTTCAGTTTCTTTTCCTGCTTTGATTCGTTTGCTCCCGCTCACTCTCCGCCTGCGCGGCGGCGGTCTAGAACTATCTAGCCATCGGCCTCCCCGCTCGCCGTGTTCTTGAGTTCATGATTAACTCTGAAACGTGGCGAAATTTGTTCTCATCGGTAGCGGGTTAGCAGGAGGACTGCTTGCGACGTATCTGGGGCGGCGCGGATACGATGTCGATCTTTACGAACGACGGGCCGATCCGCGCGAAGGCAATATCGTCGGCGGACGGTCGATCAACCTTGCGCTCTCGACGCGCGGGATTGACGCGCTCCAGCAGCTCGGCATCGCCGATGACGTGTTGCAACACGCCATCCCAATGCGTGGCCGAATGATTCACGACAAATCCGGCGATCTGCATTTCGCGCCGTACGATGTCGATCCGAACAAACACATTAATTCGATCGGCCGCGCGGCGCTCAACACCACCGTGATTGAAGCGGCGCAGCGTTATCCGAACGTGCGAGTGTACTTCAATCACCGTTGCACCAATGTCGATCTGACCGAAGCGACTGCACGCCTCGTCGCGTCTGGTGTAGAGGCGGCTGTCTCAGCTGCAAATCCGGATTCTTCTGTAGAGGCAGGCGTGCCCGCCACGCCGAAGCTTGGCGAAGGCGGGTCGCCTGGTAATGTAATCCACGCGCGCGGTGACGCCGTCATCGGAGTTGATGGCGCATTCTCTGCCGTCCGCCAATCGATGCGGAGGCGGCTAAAAGGCTTCGATTACGACGAAAGTTATCTCGCGCACGGCTACAAAGAGCTCACCATCCCGCCTGCACCGAATGGTTCCTGGCGAATGGAAAAAGAAGCGTTGCACATCTGGCCGCGCAAAAGTTTTATGATGATCGCGCTGCCTAATCCCGACGGCTCGTTCACCTGTACATTATTCTGGGAGTTTGAAGGGCCACGCAGTTTCAAGACAACGAAGATGGATGAGGATGTCCGTCGATTCTTCGACGAAGAA
>Ga0193723_1000027_pt1 | contig 38636 bp, 64 predicted proteins | sample H2m2metaG_FD_143042 | JGI IMG/M metagenome (GOLD analysis project Ga0193723, IMG submission 143042) | Soil microbial communities from a riparian zone of the East river system, Colorado, United States - H2m2 | ecosystem: Environmental > Terrestrial > Soil > Riparian zone | place: USA: East River...
ACCCAGGACGCTTCCCGATCGACCAGGCCGCGGACTTCTTCATGCAGTACATCGGAGAACTGGAAGCGCACCACGGACAAGAAAAAGTATCAAATCTCGCGGAGAATCTATCTGAAAGGGTGAGTGAACTTTATGGACAAGCCAGAGAACACCTCCAACGACAAGTTTCTACAGGAGTCAGCCTTGCTCAACGCGGCCCCAGAGGAAACACAGGCGAACCTGCAAAGACTGATCAAGTTGGGAGCGGGCGCACGTCCGGCCTCGCGCCGCCGGGTACTGACCGAGGAACTACAGCGAATGAGGGAAGCGAGCCGCCGGCATATTCAATAGAGGAAGCAAAACAGCCATGGCGGATGACGCACGCGGACCAGGATTTAGAGAAACTGGCCAACAAGAGTGCGGCGACTGGGCCAGCGCCGATCAAGGGCAAACCGTCGGAGCGCGGATTCGCACGCCTGAACGTCCCCGCTGTCCTTTCCAGAGCTACACCAGTGCTCGAGCGCGGCGCTGGCGCAGCGGTACGGCCACTGGTGGAAGGCATCGCCAAGGCCGCAGCGCCTATCCGTGACCTGATCCAGACGCACGTTCTCCCGGAGAAATGGGAGGCGCGCGCAGAACGCAAAGACTACCTCAAGAAGTCCAGGAACCTCGAGACGAACTTGCTCGATCTGGACCGCAAATTCGAAGGGTCGGCGATAACTGCGGCCAAGACTCTCGAGGAAGTCGGCAAAGACACCAAGGTCGAAGACCGGCTGGCTGTCGATCGCTACATCGATTCCATGCTCGTGCCACAATCCGGCCCGACGACTCTTACACCAGAGCAGTGGCGGATTCTTGACGAATACGTTACCCCGCTGCGCGAGGCAAATCAGGCGCTTTACGAGGAATTACGCGATGCCAAAATCCCGGCAGATTTTGACCCTACCTACCTCCATAGGGTGGTCCGCGAGCGCCAGAACCAACTCCAGCGCGCCACAGAGGGCTCCCGTGGTAGCGGGCGCGGCAACGTCCTCAGCAAGAACGCCGCTTCCCTAAAACAGCGCGTCATGTACTCCCTGGACGACGGCGATGGCACCAGGCGTGTGGTGTCGTTCAAGGATGGCCAGGTTACAGGCTGGGACGGTGGCCAGCCGACCGGTATGCCTGGACAGGCCCCAGCGGGCTTCACCGTCGGCAAGCGTTTCATTGATGAGTACGGTACCGAGTGGGCAATCACCCAGGCCACCAAGGACGAAATTGAGGAAAACACAGGATTGACCTATTTCCGGGATCCGGTAGCTACTACGATGGCCGATTTCCTGCAATTGACACGGGCCGTAGAGGCCAAGAGGTTCCTTGATGCCTGGAAGAATTCACAGGCTTTCCACAGCGTGGCGATGCTGCCAGAGAAGGGCGTGTATGCACCTCGCGGGTGGAAGGAGATTGCCAGCCTGCCGCAGTTCAAGGATTATCAGTTCGAGCCCCGGACGGCTGAAGTGCTCCAGCGGTTTGCCGACAAGTTGAACAAAGAGAACGCTCCCAGCATCCTTGGCAAGATCGCGGACGTGGCCCAAACGTCGATTCTGTTGAACCCGCTTTTCCACGTGTTCAACATGGCGGACTTCGCGGTGGTCAGCCGGGGATTGGTCGCTAACGCTAACGTCCTGGGGTTGGGCAATGTGCCGGCGTCGATGGCGAAGGCGATTAAATCCGTCGTCACCAAAGATGCTGACTACGTGCGGGCCCTGGACGCTGGCGCCCACATGATGAGCCACAAGCAATACGTGTCTGATCTGAACAAGAAGTTTGTTGAACTCATGACCGGGATGATGGAAAACGACAAGGCCATGAAGGACAAGATAAGGGACTACATGGGCTTGCGCGCTGGCGATGACCCTATCCAGGCGATCCGGCGAGTAAGTCACGCGGCGGCGTTCGCATCCAACGACGTGATGTATATGCAGTCTGTTTACGACAAGATGAATGCAGGCATGAGTATGGAGGCTGCCGTTCGCGAGACCAACAGGATATTCCCGGACTACCAGGTTCCAACCCGGCCGCTCGACTCCAAACTCCTGGGGGACATCATGCGGACCCGGTGGCTGACTTGGTTCAACGGATACCACCTCGGCCGCTTCAAGGCGTACAAGAACATCTTCGAGGGAGCGTTCAAGCCTGGAGTGAGCGATCAGGAGCGCGGGCACGCGCTCAGTATGCTAGCGATGTTGGGCCTGCTAGTGGCTGTCGGATACGGAGCTTACGACCAGGTGATGAAGAAACTAACAAACGAACCGAATGCCAAGTCACCGCGTTTCGGACTTTCGAAGTTGCCTGCGGAAATGATCGAGACCGCCAAAGGCGAACGTTCTTTCTCTTCTCTGGCGCAGTCCCAATTCACACCGTCGACGTTAATCCGCGCAGCGCATGATGTGATCGAGAATCGCGACTACAAGAACGACTTCATTTACAACCCCGAGGGCAGTGTCGCGACCAAGGCGTCACAGATCAGCAAACACATGACACATGACTCTATTGGCCCACTCATGCAGTATGAGCAGTATCAGCGGGATACCGAACCTGGAGCAGGCAAGCGCGAAGCGCTACGGCTCTTGCTCGGAACCAAATTCCCGAAGTCGGAGAGTATGAGTCCTGCGGAACTGCTCATGCACAGGTTTGCTGGCGAGGCCATGCCTCCTCGCACACCGGAAGAGCAGGAAGAATACACAGATAACAAGGCCCGAATCGCCAGCGGGCACTTGACTCAGGCAGACGTAAAGAAATTGCTTCACACGATGAGAACCAACGAATTCAAACGCATCCTGCCGCGTTTTACTTTGAGCCAGATCAAGAAAGTTATGGACGAAGCAACGCCGGCGGAGAAAGCTACCATCATCCCGATCTTCATCAAGAAGGAAATCGAGACATTGCGGGATCCAGTGAAGCGGTCGCAGGCGATGCGCGAGGGTGTTTTCCAGTAGCTATTTTGTGGTGGTAGGCTTGCGCGTAATCTTTTTTTTGTTCCCGACTTGGGGTAGAATGACGGACATGTTTGTAATCTCCAGAGGACCGGACACACGACCGCCGGAGGTGAAGGCTGCTGCGGACAAGATCGTCATCGGTTACCATGTGGTAGGCCCGATGTGTTCTTTCTTCTGCACAGAATGCAAACAGTCAGGGCCGATCGAGCCAAAGCACATGGAAGACTGTTACGTTGGGAAGATATTGGCTGCGTGGATGGCACGATTGAGAACCTGAAAAGGAAATAAGCATGGATCGCCGGTCTTTCTTCAAGTTGTCAGCTATGGCACTTGCCGTGGAAGCAACGCGGTGTGTGTGGCCATACAGGACCTACAGTGTTCCGACAAAACCGCACTGCCTACTCGGCGTTGACTATGGGTTTACTGACCAGTTCACCACTGTTACAGTCGCAACCTATGACCACAATAATGAAGTCATCAAAATCTTTGGGTTCTGCCCCGTGATGATCCGTGACGACGTTCCACCGGGAAAGATATTTTTGCTTGGGAAATCCGTGCTCAATCCTCCGCCGAGACCAATGAGGCACGAGGGCCCGCCGGATCCAGACTTCATGGACGCGACGAGGTACGCATTAGAACCCTACTTCACCGACTTCCTGAAGAGCGTGCAGGACGATATGGCCATGATCACCGGCGTCCAGCCGGCACTGTTCAAAGAAAAAATGGAAGGAGCAAAGTAGTGAGTTTAAGCGACATCCAGGGCATCGTGACGAGCGCCGGCAACATCATGTCGGACATAGCCGCCGGGCGCGTCGAGCGCACTGTATACCGCAACCTCGAGAGACTTCCACTCGCACAGCAGAAGACAATTCTCCAATGGCTACAGGATGGGAATGTTGGCAATGATGGCGGGGCCAGCCCGAAACCGCACGGTACATTTTCTTGGCCATCACCAAACGTGGTCAGCATCAAGCCAGCCGGGCCATCCGATAACTATTTCTTTCTGCTGACTTTGCCGGTTCCAACGGTAGCACCGCGAAATTTCGTGCTCGCGTTCGATAACTATCAGGTTGTGCCTGAAGATATCGGTCTGTGCCAGGCGCTTGAGTGCCAGAATGAATTCAAGGATGGGATATTTACATACAACATGGCATGGCAGGCGGACTGTGCTACCAAATCCATGCGCATCTTCGATCACATCAAGAAAGTATGGAACCCATTTCCGGGAATTCCTTTCCCTGATCTGTCACAGCCGACGCGCTGGTCCGCTGAGTTCCACATTGACCGCATAGCGAATACCACAACCCATGAATGCCTCTGGTTAAAAGGCGTACGCTATCTGGTAAACATTACGCAGCCTGCTACGCCTTCGTCGGGCGCGGTGGAGTTGAGCACGTCATTCCAGATTGACGCCAACGGCGTTGGTGCGGCGTATACGGCTGAGATCAACAATCATTCTGTGGCGTTCCTATAGAGAGGGAATATGCAACGACTGCCTGACGGTTCTGGTTTCTTTGTGTTAAATATTGATACCGATGCCGTTCCTCGTACAAATCCTGTGTATTGGAACCCGTACAACAAAGTCGTCCAGGACCATCGAGACGGCACGATCCGCCGCGAGGCTACAGACGTGGCGCGGGTTGAGCGCGGGTTACCGGTACCATGGAATCCAGGGATGAACGAAACTCGACAGGCGCCGGTCTGGTGATCGGGTTTAGACCACAATCCGTGGCGCGTATCACGGTACGCAATGAGCAAGGCCGGCGGGTTGGATACCTGGCGTCAGTGGCAGGGCGGCAGGTATTCCAGGACGAACATGGCAGGACGCTGGCAGTGATCACGCGATGGAAGGCGTCAGCACCGGCGGCCAGGGTCGGTGCCTGCGGTGGATCGTTCGCTCCACCAGGGGATTATGGTGAGCCCAGATGAAGTTAATGCACGAACAGATGGAAGCGATATCACACGAAATCCGTATTCGACGCATGGAGCGCACGATCGTCCAGTCCCAACAACTGCAATACGAGTGTGCTGAACTGGCCCGGCGCTACGGCAGGCTGATAAACGATATCTACTCTTGCAGTAACTTCACGATTATCTATACGCCAGGTAAATCACCGCTGGAGTTGGTGAAGCCAGTCTATCCGCCAGAAACGGAGCAAAAGGTGGAGAAATTGCGTACACAATTGAGAGAGACGATCGAGGCGCATATTTCGATGTACGAGCGCCTACGCTTGGGTATGTGCTAGGATTACTTCGCTGTTAAATCCAACTGACTTTAAATTTTGGGCGCTTAGTCAGTGCGTCGTTAAAAGGAGCACCATGGTTTACCTCAATAAGTTCGTCGTGGCCGTCAAAGTCAACGGCAAAATCCTTCGCGAAACCGATAACACCGTGTCCCTACCATTCGGCAGTGAATACAGCATATTCGTAAAGAACCTGGACTCACAGCGAGCCCTGGCCAATGTGTCCGTCGACGGCAAAGAAGCGATATCCGGATTGATCCTGCCGGCATATGGCGGCGTCGATCTCGAGCGCTTCGTCAAAGACTGGCAGACCGGGAACCGGTTCAAGTTCATTGAGCGTACCGGCGCGGTCGAGGCGCACCGCGGAATAGGTGCCGAGGATGGACTGATTCGCGTCGAGTTTTGCGCAGAGCGTGTCTTCCTGGTATCCGCTGGGCCCGCGCGCCGTTCGATGTCGAGCCGTCCAATACCCGGAATGAATAGTTCACGCGAGGTCGAGAGGGGTGAGGTATGCGCAGCCACAGCAGACTGCGCATTCAACGACCAGGGCATCACGGTCCCTGGGAGCCAGAGCAATCAGCGATTCGTTGTGGGAGAGTATTTCCCCACAGAAGCACACAGCGATGTCCTTATCTTGAAATTGAGGGGCACGGTGGGCAATCAGCCGATACAGGAGCCAGTCACTGTATCGCATAAACCTAAATGTGTAACCTGTGGCCGAACCAACAAGGCAGAGTCAAAGTTCTGTTGCCAGTGTGGAACGGCGTTGCTGATCATCTAAGAGAGGTGCTAGAGTAGCCCTTAACCGCAGTTGTACTTCACAAAAACAAAAAGCAGCGAGGGAGCCCTTACGGGGTTCCCTTCGTTTTTTGGTGGAAAGATTGGTCCGGGTAGAAGGAATTGAACCTCCGACCTCACCGCCCCAAACGGTTTGCTCTTCCTGGCTGAGCTATACCCGGATAAAAAATCTGGTGGACGTAGCGAGGTTCGAACTCGCGGCCTTTGGAGTGCAAAACCAACGCTCTCCCAGCTGAGCTATACGCCCACGGGTGACTGACGGGATTCGAACCCGCGTAAACGAGAGCCACGGTCTCGCGCCTAAGCCACTCGGCCACAGTCACACTTGGAGCCCACAGCCGGAATCGAACCAGCGACATCCCGATTACAAAGCGGGCGCTCTACCGTCTGAGCTATGCGGGCAAAACAAAAGGCCCCCGGAGTACGGGAGCCTCATGAAAAAACTTAAAGTCAGCGCTCCCCTACATAGACACCTCTGCCGTGGCGGCTGGATGGTTCGTCGGGGTTGCTGTGATGAATTTCACGAATAGATAGTAGCACATGAAGTATAGAAGTCAAATCAGACCAAGGAGTACAGCAGTATGGCAACCAAAAAGCAGTTCCCGACTCCAATGGAGTTGGCGTTTATCGCGCAATTCATGGGCGATGGCCCGGCGGCAGCCGCCGCGATAGGCATTACCGGCGCCAACCCTAAAAGCGCCAAAAAGAACCAGAGCATCTTTGCTTACCGGGCACTAAAAAAGCCATTCGTAAAAAAACTGATTGAACGGAAACTTGAGCGATTTGCGTCCGCGGCCGGCATGAAACAGGGCAAAGATCTCGCCAACCTTGACCTTGTCGATGAAGTCCTGGCGCTGGCTCGCGTCCCCATATCCCAAACCGGGGACCGCATGAACGGCCAGATCGCGGCCTATGAACTGGCTGGCAAGATGTGCGGATTCATCACTAACAAGATCGAAGTCAACGACATCACCAAGGAACTACGCGGGAAATCTCCCGACGAACTCAAGTTCATCGCGTTCTTCGGCCGGGATCCGGTCAACGCCGAAGAACTCAGCCGGTTTGTGCACGCGAACAACAATCCTACGGTGAACTGATGTCTACCTACACGGACGAGCAGCGCGCGGCAGCCGCGAAGATGGCAAATCAGCAACTCGGAGAGGTAGCGCTGCTCCCTGGCCTTGGCAGAGGGTTCCCTGTCGGGTGGTATCCAAGAACCAAAGCCCAGGAAATAGCGCTCGCTTCGCTTGCAGACATCCTGTTCTTTGGCGGTTCGGCCGGTAGCCTGAAAACCGAGACGTTGCTGGTCGATGCCGCAATGGAGCGTGACAACCCGAATCTGCGCGCCATCATATTCCGGCAGCAGTTCACGGAAATGACCGACATTGTAGACAAGACAAAGAAGTTATACCTCCCGATGGGTGCGCGCTACGTCGGACAGCCGACGTGGACATGGACTTTCCCTTCGGGCGGCAATATTCGCCTGGCTATCATGGAAAACGACTCCGCTGTCGATAAGTACATGGGCCCGCGGTACTGCGTGGCGCGTGGAACTCTAGTGCTCATGGCCGACGGTTCCTATAAGCCAATTGAAGCGATTAAGGTTGGAGAATATGTCCAGACATTAGAGGGGCCGAAATCTGTAACCCATGTGCACGCGCCGGAGCGCAAGCAGTGTGTCAACTCTAAGGTCTTTGATTCACGTGGAATCCTTATTGGGATGCAGGCACATCCACTAAACCATGCGGTTCTATCGGAGCAAGCGTGGGACTCTTACGCTTCATTAGCAGATGGTCGAACTTGTTACACAGCGTCTGGTGATTGCATCCCAGGAGTTTCGCAGCCGCAAGCGTTGTCCTTCCTCGTAAGGCTTCACGTACCTGATCTTCATTCAGGTGGCGGGTCCCTGCGCTCACCCATTGAATACCGTGCATCTTATGACCACCCATATAAGAATTGTAGGCGTCATGCGTCGTTACCCAGTGAACTCGGGACATGTGTTATGGCTCCGTGCGGCGAGATGGAAGTCTATGACATTACTGTGGCTGAGGTGAATCATTATATAACCGCTTCCGGACTCATCAACCAGAATTCGTTCATTGGGTTCGACGAGTCCACGTTCCACACCGAGTATCAGATCCGCAATATCCTCGGCCGGTTGTCTTCGACCGATAAGCGCTTGCGACTGCGTGCGCGGTTGGGATCCAACCCAGGCCACGTGGGAGCCATATTCCACAAGAGCATGTTTCTCCGCGGCGCATGTCCAGTGCACGAGTTAAATAAGTGCGCGGTTTCAGGACAACTCTACTACGACGCTGTTTGGCCATCGGACAAGATGCCGCTCCGGGACGACGATGGGAACGGGTTTTCTGTGTGCTTTGTCCCTGGCCGACTGACAGATCACAACCTACTGGACGCGAAGTACATCTATCGTTTGCGCCAACTATCCGGCGGCCTGGCCAAAGCCATGGAGCAAGGCTGCTGGTGCAAGCTCGAGGGTGCTTACTTCTCGCACTGGGATCAAAACAAGATGAGAATTCCTTACGCTTCAATCCAGGAAAACTGGTGGGATACGCACTTTATCTCGATCGATTACGGTTTCGGGAAGAGCTCGGCGGCCGCCTACCTCCACGTCAAGTTGCAGACTGGGCAGATACGGACGATTGCAGAGATCGTCGAGTCCAAAGTGCCGGCCGAGGATTTTGGCAAGATGGTGGCTGATGCCTTCGTCAAACCTCTCTACCATGGGCAACAGCGCCGCGTCTGCGCGGTGTTCTTAGACCCTTCAAACTTCAAGGATATTGGCGACGGGCACACGATCGCCGACCAACTCCAGGACCAGTTCTCACCCTACAACATTGGCGTGATTCGGGCGTCTAACGATCGCCAGGGCCGGTGGCAGTTGATGTACACGGACTTGAAAACGGGTAACTGGGCGGTAGCTGATACCTGTCCAAAGCTGTGTGACGCCATCCCGAGCCGCATGCACGACCCCAAAAAGACTGGGGACATCATCAAGGTAATCGGCGATCCGCTCGATGACGCGATGGACTGTGCCGGGTACGGTCTCTATTCGTTCACGAACGTCGGAGAGATACCGGCGCACGAAAGGGCGATGGAGGCCATCAAGGGCATCCCGAAAGAGGACGTGACCTCGCGCATGGTCTTTTACCAGAAGGCGATCGCCGAAGCGGCGCCGAAGCCGATCGCGATGGGACGCCGCGGAGCATACAACGTCAATCGGTTACGTGGCCGGCGCCGTTAAAAAAAGGATTCTTGTACTTAAGTCCCTTCACGGCAGGATCACCGTATCCTCTACCGATCCATCACCCTTGGTAACACGCATTCGCAAGGCTGGCCCGCGTGGCCTATAAATACTGTCGGCCATGTGCCACATTTCTGTGGGAATTGGGCGATCGTCAAACAGTAATTGCGTTGTACAGAAATCTTGCTGATCGTCTTCCGTGCTATTTGCGTACAGAAATGAAGCCACCATCGGCAGTTTGTGTTGTTTGCATACTTCGATGATTTTGGCCATCAGCGGAGCTACTTCCCTGTCGTAAACATCCTCTAAATCAAAAGACTTTTTATCGTCGGGCATCTTTCACCTCCAAGGGTGTAATTACCCTAAAAAAGGCCCCTCACCGAGGGGCCGTAGAAGTGTTCTCGTGTTCGTTTTAAGCTCCGACGGGAGCCTTTGTGGGGTCGCCCGATAGGGCGATATCGATCTCGGCCAACTCTTCGTCCAGGTGCTTCCGCTTTTCGTCGGGAGTGAGCAACCCGGCACGCTGCGACTGTAGCCGCTTTTTGCGCGCCAGCAGTGCATCAGTCCGCTTGTCGGCGATCTCACGACGGATCGCTTCCAACTGCGGAGCCAGCCATCACTCTCTACCTCCTCCTCCGTCTCGCAATTGTCCTCGCGTGGCCACTTTTATACCGAGTTCACCAGCGGTGCGCTTCAAACTCTCGGCATCTTCAGCCGGAACCGATAGAACCTGCCGCCACGTAATAGCGCAAGGAAGGCAGACGTAAATGCCTTCATCTTTGAGAAACTGCACTCGCGGCGGGCGATGCCCATTTGGGCATGTGGACTGCCTCGGCTTTGCCATTACTCTCTCCTCCCTCTCTCCCGGTAAGACTCACCGGGCCGTCACGCCCCGTATAGTTTTCTTTGATTAGATTTCGGCAATGGAAACCACATGCTTATTCTCCGCTTGCCTGTGTACCCGCATTCGTGGCAACCCATCGGCCCACAAACTTGCTGGCCGTCAACGTAGTCAGTGCAGCCGCTACAGTTCTGCGTCCATGTGCCCACAAATCCGAATACCTTTCCGCGCTTGACCACCATCACGCGCTTCTTTTCATCGGCCCTCAACTTCGCCGCTAGCCGAGAATTGCTCATCTCTACAAGATTGATTGGCTCAATCTCCTCTTCTGACTCAAACTCTTCTTCTGGTTGGCTCATTTTCCTCTCCCGCCCTCTGGCCTCATAAAATATCTGAATTCCTGTCGTTTTCCGCAACCCAATACGCCGCCATTTCCGCCTTGAAATCGAACTTGTAATCTATCGGCCCGTACTCTGCCCAATCGTCCTTGCTCTGGATTTTAGCCTGTACGATTCCCGCAAGAATGCAGCACGGACAACTACCCGCCAGTTTCCGCAAATCGGCTAGACCGTAATCGGTTTTCTCATATGTGACGCAAGCTTTCAGTTCTTCAATTGGCCGCTGTTGGTCTTCGATGCCATATTTGTGCAGATTGCAAACTCTCGCTGGGTTGCCGACGCACCGTGATTCATGCGCAGCCATTGACGATTTGCGATAGCCGATCTTCTTGCAGAAGTCGCAACCATACCGGATTATGTGCCGTGAGCGCATTACCTCTTCGCCCTTTTGCGGAGAGCGGACAAGAAAACCGCCGCATCATGCCGGGTATTGAAGACCACTGAAATCTTGTCGCAGAAGTTCGTGCGGACGTTCACCAGCACTTGCCCAGTGTAAATCCTGTTTGATGAAACTTTCATTTTGTGCTCCCGCCCTCTGGCTCTGGGGCTGCGTGTTCCAGTGCTTCCCGTATTAGTTCTGGTATGCGCTTGCTAATTTCGGCGGGTATGTGCTCCTTATCAACGCAGTGGTACAGATTAAGCAGTCGAAAGGCGTCGTTCTCCTGGCCCTCTTTGATTCCAAAGAACCTTGCCGCTTGATTTACCGGACAGACGTCAAACCATCCCTGTCCCCATCTGGGAATCGCCCTGCGTATAGCAGAAACAATTATTTCCTCGCTATATGCATCGGCATATTTGTTCCGCGTGTCAGATTGTCCCATTGATGGCCTCTCTCGGTCTTGATGATATGGGTGAAATGCCGAACTTCTAAGCATGTTTTGTAGAGCAACAAATCCAAAAATTCCCATCTCTCCTGCCTCCCTGTCCCGCACTCTCTGCTAGGGCCCGCTTACTTGCCGGCTCGTCGCCGTGAATAAGTTGTATCCAATATCACCCACCTGGTTTCCTGGAGTCAACAAAAATCTTTACCTTGGAGTAAAGTATTTGCTTGACTAGGTTGCGGCGGTTGTGCCATTCTTCTGCTGCGATGAAAACAGATAAACAATTACTGACGGTCAGGGAACAAGAGTTTTTGGCCTTCTTGAAGCGGTATCGCGGTAAACTTCCGTCCCAGATAGAGATTGCAAGCGACTTCGGGGCCTCCAAGCAGAGGGTGTATCAACTCATAGGACGCCTCGAAGAAAAAGGCCATTGCTTCCAATTGCCTGTATATAAGAGAAAGAAACGTCCGTGAGTCTTCCTGTCCGTCCACCGTCGTACATCCATCAAGAGGAACCTCCCTTCGCGGAGTGGGCCGAGGCTGGGCGGATAATTGAAACGCCACGACAGATAGTGAAGAAAACATTCGGCTGGTTTGTCTTGCCGGCCTTAACTGTAGCGGTTCTACTGCTGTTTGGAAGGAGACACTGATGCCCACTGGCAAAGTAACGGAAGAGTTGGAAAAACTTGAAGCAGACGCACGGCGGATCGCAGCGGAAGCCAAGCAAGCAACCCATGAACTTTCAGTCGCCCTTGCCGAGATTCCTCCTGAACGCCTGAAGCAATTGGTGTTCGATCTCGAGGTACGGATGTTCGGACGCTGCGGCATGTCCCAGGACGGACACACCAGTCGGGAACTGATTGCGGGGGTAGCGCGAGGTTGCGGGAAGTGAGCCGGCGTCGAGCATTCACGTTGGGCGATGGGAAGTTTGTAATCGAAGACGAATACGCCCAAGAGGTCTACGTCGGCATAGCCGATATCGACTTGGACAATACTTCGGTTCAGGCTGCCAGCGACCTTCTGCGGAAATGTAAACCGAGGCGTTCGGAACTTGGCAGTTTGCTGGTGACGATTGCTTTCAGTGTGGGCGCTTTGATTCTGGGGTTGGTGATTGCCAGGGTGTGCAGATGAAACGTCTTTCAAATAATTGGGTCCTCCTCTCGAAGGATGATTTGTGTGTATTGTCTGCGGCTGTCGAGCTTGCCATTGAATTAGTCGAGAGCGACATCGACAGCAACACGCGGCCAAATCCACTTGACCATGACAAGGAGTACAGGCTTTGGCTCCGTTCGATTAAAGAAAGCCTCCGCACGTATCGCAGCTATTCCAGAAAATTAGCGATGGTGCGCAAATGAGCAACCCATTCGCCGTGACAACGGTGAGATGTTCGGGGCCAAACTGTGAGTCCGTCCGCAAGGAAGTGAACCATTGGTTCGTGGTGACAATGGGCGAGTCTTTCATCTGTCGCCCGTTCGATGCTTTCAATCTGCGGCCAATAGACAAGCCGGTGTGCGGTCAGCAGTGTGCACAGCGTCTTTTTGAGAAATATCTAGGCGAGGGAAAACAATGATTATCACGATGCCAGAGTGGTTCCAGTTGTATCTAGGCCGACTGACACCAGCACAACAAGGCGACCTTGGATGCTGGATTCTTCAGGACAGAAATGACAATAAACCCACCACTGAGATCATGGCTGTCATTGATCCTGGAACAGAGAAGTTCGTAAGGGCCGAAGACGTACATCAAACCGGCTGTGTTTGCGCTGATTGCGCAGGGGCGGCACTGACAAGCGATAACGACTAAAAAAGAGGATACCAATATGGCAGAGAATGGCGGGCAAGAACCAACGTCGTCAGCGATGACTACAACACAACCTGAAGCGCCCAAATCGGACGCGATCACCACCAGGTCAGCGGCAGTGTCCAACGCCATCCCGTTCGGGATGTTTGGTCTCCAGCCTACAACATTCCAGGAGGCTATGAGCGTAGCAAACATGTTGGCTTCCAGCACCTGTATACCCAAGAAGTTCCAGGGTAAGCCGTCTGATTGCCTCGTGATGATGGAGTACGCAGCCAACCTGAAGGTCCCGGTTATCCAGGTGATGCGGTTTTTCATGATAGTGAACGATACCCCCGCCATCTACGGCGATCTGATGCTAGCCGTGGTCATTAACCATCCAGCCTATGAATGGCACAAACGCTATCTTCGCGGTGAAGGGGAATCCCTTGAAGGCGTGTTTGAAATCAAACGACGTGGACAAGATGCGGCTATATACTCATTCAGCGCCAAAGACGCCAAGACCGCTGGCCTGGGTAACGTTCACAAGACGTTCCCGAAAGACATGCTGCAATGGCGGGCGCTCAGCCGCGGGTGTCGCGATAAGTTTGCGGATGCTCTCTGTGGGCTAACCTCGGTCGAAGAAGCCCAGGATATTGCGCCTAGCGGCCCGACGATCGAAGGTGTAGAGGATGCCGCAGACCCAGTAGATGCGATGGCGCCACTCCGGGAGTTGGCCTTGGAGATTGCTGACTTCTACAAGAACAAGCTTATTACTGACAGCGAAGGCAAACGCTACAATGACGCCAGGGTCGCGGCAATGCTGGGTAATTGCAGGAGCGCGGTGGAGTTGCAGTCGGCCTATGATGCCGGTAAGGCGGAACTAGCGAGACGCGCAGAAGTTATGGCGATTCCGGTCACTACGCCAGCCGCGGAAATACCTTGTTCCGGTCGTGCTACCGACGGTGAACCGTGCGCGTTAGCTGTGCATCCTGAAACCGTTCAGCATTCTGTCACTGGGCCATACCGGAACGCCCGCCCACCCGTACCGGAGGAAAAAGCAGCGCAGCCACAAACACCTCCATGCAAGGCATGTGAACGAATCAAGGGTAAATGCTACGACTGTATCCAGAAAGAAAAGGAGTATCGCGTTCAACGCTTCAAGGATCTCCTTGCCCAATGGGAACAAGTAGCCGGACGGGAGCCTATCGGCCCGCCAACACTCAAGCAGTTCGAAGCGCTGGGAAAGGTGCCACAAGAGCAGGAGATTGCCAAAGCTGAAACATATCTCGCGAGCGTTACCGATGATGCTGCTCCCGATCAAGGGAAGGCCACGCTCTTCAGTTAAAAAGGAAAGAGAAAGTTATGACGTACTGGGTATCGATATTGGGCAGGGTGATGATTGTCGACGCCGACAATGAGATCGAGTTAGCGTATAAACTCCGGAAGCATTATACGAACGGTGAGGCGATAGCGTTCCCTGTTCCTGGTCCTGCTGATGATGTTTCGCCACAGATGACGGAGTGGCTTAAAACCGCTCCGCGCGAGGTCCCACTTGATCCAGAGAAAGACATTCCTGCTGAGTTGTGGCTGGATGTAAATACGACTACGGCAGCAAGACAGGCAGCAAAGGCCCAGATGAACTAAATCGGTAACTCGCGGGGGAGGGTGACATGAAGATAGTCGAGCTTTACGCAGAAAATATCAAACGTATCAGTGTTGTTGAGATTAAGCCCACCGGGAACATGGTTGAGATCTCGGGACAGAATGGCAACGGCAAGACATCTGTGCTTGATGCTATCTGGTGGTGCCTGGGCGGTACGAAGAACATCCAGGAGCAGCCAGTCCGGAAAGGAGAGGAGAAGGCCCTGGTAAAACTAGACCTGGGAGAGTTGAAGGTAACTAGGCGCTTCACCAAAAACGGTTCTACCATCACAGTGGAGAACGCAGACGGCGCCAAATACCCTAGCCCCCAGGCCATGCTTGACGCGCTAATCGGAAACCTCACGTTCGATCCCCTGCAGTTCATGCGCATGGAGCCCAATAAACAGTTCAACGTGCTCCGCGGAATGGTGAAACTCGACGTGGATCCGGAGGCTCTGGACCGACAAAACAAGGCTGATTTCGATGTCCGCACTGACATCAACCGGGATATCAAGCGCATGGAGGGGCAACTTTCAGGGTTCAACTTGCCCCAGGGCTTGCCGGCCGTGGCGATAGATACACGTGCCCTCGTGGAGAAGATCGCTACCGCCGGCAAGCAGAATGGCGAGATTGTCCTGAACAAAGAAGCATACCAACGCAACCGCCAACAGTTCATGAACGGCGTTACCATGGCCAAAACTGTTGCGGCCAAACAGAGGCAGCGAATCGAAGACCTTCGCCGCGAGATCAAGGAGTGCGAAGAAGACGCCACACAAAAAGAACAAGAGGCCATCGAACTATCCGAGGCCCTCGATAATCTCCGGGAGCCAACCGAACAAGAGATCAACACCGGAGCGCTCCAGACCGAACTAGAGCAGGCACAAAATACGAATGAATCTATTCGTCGCCGCTCGGAGCGGGACACACTGGTGACCCAGGTCCAGGAGAAAGAGAAGGAGGCCACAGAGTTGACTCGGCGCATGAACGTGCGCGACCAGAACAAGTTTGATGCTATCTCGCGCGCACAGATGCCTGTCCCTGGACTCGGGTTTGGACAGCAGGTAGTCACATACAACGGGCTGCCTCTCGGTCAGGCTTCTGATGCCGAACAGTTGAGAGTGTCCTGCGCGATCGCCATGGCCGCCAATCCCACGTTGCGCATATTGCGTGTGCGCGATGGTTCCCTGTTGGATGACAAGAGCATGGCACTCCTGGCTGAAATGGTGGATGCCGCCGACTATCAGGTCTGGGTGGAACGCATCACTGGCGGCCCGGCGGCGATCGTGATGGAGGACGGCCATGTCAGAAAATAAAGAACCCGTCAAATACGACGCTGAGAAATGGACCGTGCCGGCTGCAATCAGAGAGATGGAATCCTTAGATTTCGGCCCGTTACAGACAAATCCTGCATGGCTATGGTTGAAGAAGAACCTGCTCCATCAACCCGGAGCCAAACTGCGATCAACGCCTGGTCCCTGGCGCCCAGCTAAGGGGTTTTACGGCAATAATAGTTACAGTGCTGTCGTCGCCGACGTCCTGCCAGTCGGAGCATTGAGCGGCTCAGATGATATCGATGGGTATGGCGGTTTTCTGATCGCTGAGAGTATCGCAAAATGCAACATCCCGTTGATCGTAGCAACTCCTATGCTGCGCGATATCGTGGCCGCATTCCGTTCTTCGAGCTTTGACCAGCACGTAACTGAGATCATGTTTCGCTATGGAATTCAGCCGCGCGGTGGATCCGTCACAGAAATATTAAACTTTCTTGCCGATGAGGCGCTGCGCCTTGCCGGCGAAGCGGATAAAAGGCCATGAGCACAAGGAAGCAACGGATAGTCTGCTGGCTGCTTGGGCATCAACCGATACTGCGCGAGGACATGAAGGTTGTCCTGAAGCCGCGCACCGAAGATCACGGGCACGTCATCCTGGAATTCATAGGACGAACGTTGTACATGGGCGAGACGGAATGTAGGCGCTGCGGGAAGAAAATGACCCTGAAGTAAAAGAGGCTGGAATGAAAGCTTTTGTTTGCACTGTCGTAATAACCAACGAGTGGGATACCAGCGATGTTGTTACCGCCATAAACATCGGAATACGGAAACTTGCAGAGGAGCGGGGAAAAGAGTTGCCTGGAATCTCCTACTCGGCTATAGTGCACACCGCGTTCGACCTGAAGAGGCAAGATATATGAAAGCGGTCTGGAAGTTCGAGCTAAACCACTACGAGAACACGGTGACTCCTATGCCCAAAGGAGCCAAAGTCTTGACCGTGGCCTACCAGCACAACGCTCTATGTTTGTGGGCCGAAGTGAGCGCCGATGCGCCAAAAGAACAGCGTCTGTTCTCGATCTGCGGAACAGGCGATCCAATACCGGACGGTGCTCAGTACATCGGCACAGTGCAAGATGCTGGCGGGAGTTTGATTTGGCACGTCTATGAAATTACGCCGAGACAGGATGCAGTCGTGAGAGTAATCGGACTGCACTCAGGGGAGTTGCCGCGATGACATGGCTTGAGCCCTGGAGAACACAGACGCGCGAAGACCCGATTAACTCTATCAATGAGTGGCGCAAGGGTTGGGCCACAAGAGGAGCCGAGCGACCAGTGGTGACCAACCAGGCCAGGTACCTGCGCCAATACTTCCGCCGGGGTCCAGTAGTCCGCCACGGATCGCCGGAACAGTACATCAAAACGCGGGTTCGGGTATTCCGGTCACGGAGATCAAATGGCACACTTTGAGATCTCAATCACCATTCCCTTGGGCGCCGGTCGGCTGTTTGCTCCCGACCGTTCTGACGTGAGTTCAGCCTTCGGCCAAGTATTTGCCAAACGCGGATACATTGTTATCGCAACGCGACCTGGTCCGCGCTTCCCGATCGGCGAACGACTAAGGAATCTCTGGGGTTATCAGACTCGCCGCGTATTTGTCGTGAGTGAGATTACGACCAAAGCTGACCTCGAGGCCCAGCACGATATGCTCTGCGAGCTACGCAAAGGCGTATGGACCAGGAGGGCAGTTAAGTATCCCGCCGGTACCACGTTCTATCGTGTCGTCCCGCTCGCGATCGCCCGCAAGCAAAAGCTATTGCCCGCAAAGGGAAAAGGAAAACTTCATGTCAGATAACAAGCTACGCATCACAGAAGTGCCACCAGAAGCGCCGCCAATTCCACCGTTGAGGCCATCCGCCGAACCTGATCTTGCTTGCGTCCATAAGTATCAGGCCACCTGGGACAATCGCATTGAGAGCATTGCCGGGCGCCGCGGTACAGAGTTCCACCGGTTCATGAAGGCTTATGTCGAGCGCTTAGTCGCCACCGACCTATCACACGATGAATCGTGGTGGCGCGCGGAGTTGGACGTGACCACCTGCGGCAGGGACACGCGGGACTTACTGGATGGCTACCTGCCTAACTTCAAGATCGACCCACAGAAGGTACTGCACGTTGAACAGAGGCTTTATCTTGACGACGAAATGCAACCAACCGAAGACCCTAAGCGAGCGGCATTATCAGGCCAGCCAGACATCATCATGATCGACGGCAAGACGGCCAAGGTTCCTGACTACAAGAGTCAGTTCAGGATTGTGGATGCCAAGGAATCGTTCCAGGGGAAGGGCTACGCCCTGATTGTCCTGCAACACCTCCCATTTATCGAAGAAGTCGAGTTCGAGTTGGCATTCATTCGCTGGGGCGGATCCAAGCGTACCGTGACGTATACGCGCAAAGACCACCTACGGCACCTGATTGGAGCGGCACACAAGGTCCGCGTGCGCCAACTTGATTTACATGTCCAGATGGAAAGCGGAAACCTTGAACCGGCTGTGTCTGGACCGCATTGTCTGGGGTGCCCGCTGAGACTCATGGGCTGTCCGATTGCCAAGGTGAACCCGTACGCACAGCAAACAGCGGAAGACTTGATACGGTTCGTCGTATGGGCTGAGGGTGCGACCAAGCAGGCCCGCGAGGTGCTCAAGGACCTGTTCTTGCACGAAAAGGCCGCCCCGATCGCGGATGGCAACGGCCGCACATACGAGCCGGCATTCATCCACCGGCAAAAGCGGAAGATACCCTTGGCCGCGCTCGATACCGTGAGGACATGGGAGGCCGAGGGCAACGAAAAGCGCAGCAGCCTGCTCGAATCCCTGCGGCTCGGAGGGCTCACACAGAAACTAAAAGCCAAGTTTCGTTTGCCCCTGGCAGAAAAACTGGACGCGGAAGGAATGATCCAGGTGACCGATTACACGGTATTCGGAATCAAGATCAGCGGCATCGAGCAAAGCGAAGACGAAAGGGACTTCGAGGAGTAGTTCACTATGGGGTCCCAGAGGAAACCAACCAAACCACTGAGTGATGGAGAGTTGCCAGAATGATAGAGGACACCATACTACCGGCTGAACTACCTGACGAACTTCCGGATACCGGCGCCGATGCGATCATGGAGGCCGTCATGTCGATAACCGCTCTATTGAACTCAGAGCACATCCCGCCGCCGATCGGGCCTATCGCTGTGCGAGCGTGGCTAAAGGCATGGGAGAGTCGTGACCTGGATGCCGACGAGACGACAGAGGCTATGAGTGCCCTAATCAGAGAAGAGTGGCGCAAGGAAGTCGCGGCCATCAAGAAAAGGACGATCATATGAACCCTTTGACCTACGCTTTCACACCGATCATGCAGGACCAGTGGGGCGATAAAGCGCTCCTAGCGATGGAAACTGAAGGCTGGAAGTTAATCAGCGTATCAGTTACCGAGACGCCAGGTCTGCCGAACTGCTTCTATTGTTTCTGGAGAAAAGACTCAACTCCGCACGTGAAGACGCTGGAAACGCTCTACCCTTTCCCTTGCGCCCTGTGCGGCAAAGATGTTATGTCGATCGAGGACCGTGACTGGCATGGGTTGGGTAACTGTGTCGGTATCTGCCCTTCGTGTGTAGGCTCCGGAAGCGACGAGAAGCGGCAAGACACGATTGAGAAGTTATCCGATGCGTTAGCCAAGAAGATGCCGCCAAAGATTTGGCAGGAAGCAGGAGACCTGGCTGGGTGGTTAAGCACGGAAATGAAACAGTTTTTCGATAAAGTCTGAGGCAAAGGAGAAGTTGATGGATCAGGAGCAGACACAAAATCACTTTAAGGGCTACGCACTGGTGGAGATCTTCGGCCACCAGAAAGAGGCTGGTTTTGTCGAAACCGTGTACTTTGGGACGGCCTGTATGTTCCGCGTCGACGTCCCAGGGCTCGATGAACGCGAGTGGGCACTGGAGCGTCCGGAATACGGCCAGCACACCGGATACAAGGAATTGCCTGTGGGAACCAAGGTTAAGCGTGCCGCGGTAGCGCCACGGTCAAGGCTGCTAGGCGTAGGTGCCATCTACGGGATGACGCCATGCACAGAGGAGGTTGTCCGCAAGGCGATCGAGCAGGGTATCGCTCGTCCGTTGATCGTGCTGGAGTTGCCCAAAGCCAAAGAACTGACAGCCGGGGCCAACGAAGAAGAACTAGACGAGACCAGTTCAGACGCATGCCCTGATTGCAACGCACCGGCAGAGGAGCCATGCCGGCCAGGATGCCCCAATGCCTAAAGTTAACCGGATCGCGGCCGAGTGGAACACGTTCGTCGAAGTTGTTGGTTTACAGAGGTTCTCCGCGACCCAGAAGCAGGAAATGTGTCGGGCTTTCTATGCCGCGCCCTCTCACTCCTCTACATCCTAACAAACCAGATGGACTCCGACCGTGAGCCGACCGAGGCCGATATGAAACTAATCGATGACATTGGAGCCGAAATCCAAGCGTTTCAAAATGCCGCGAAGGCCGGGCGCGCATGAAGATCAAAGTCATCTCGCTTTGGCAACCGTGGGCCTGGGCAATGTGGGAAGAACTAAAGCGGTACGAAACGCGGATTGCCGCCGCTCCGGTTGTACGGCAACTCCGCACGTATCGCGGTTGGCTCGGGATCCACGCGGCCAAGAAGCCGTTCAATATTCACGATTATCCTGCTGAGTGGCTCAACGAACTGCGCAAGCACTGGCAGTCCGTCCAAGGAAATCAGACTTCAGAAATACAGACCAATGAATTCCAGCAGGCTTTGCATTACGGGTGTCTGGGAGGGATCGTCAAATTCGATGGAGGGTTATTCCAGACACAGTCGATCGCTTCAAAACTCACGCCGACAGAGATATTTTTTGGCGATTACACGGCCGGGCGCAGGGCCATCCACTGTCCAGGGATGATCCCTCTCGACGTTCCGATACCGCTGCGCGGGCAGCAAGGCTTGTTTGACTGGGAAGTCTGGCCAGAGGTTGAAGAGCGATTGAAAGCCCAGACAGTGAAAGCCCAGACAGGGCGCGTATGAGAACAGTCGCTAAAACGCGCACCGCGGCGGACTGGCACGTCGGTTATACAACGGCCGAGCACGTCAAAGCCGAAATCTCCAAGTGGGCGATGGGGGTGGAAATGTGGCCATTGACCGAGATCGGCGGCATCGTCGACGGCATACTCGACCTGGTCCTGATCCCGATGGCCATGGACGCGCCAATATTCAAGGGACTGATGGCCGCCCGCGGTGACTGGACGGCCCGCCTTGGCCTCGTTGGAGTTGAGGTCAAGGTTGACAGGAGTGATTTCAAGAACGGACTAGACAACGGCCAGTTCTCGCGCTACGACAAGGACTTGTGCGGGTTGTACATCGCGGGCCCCAAAGACGTGGTGGTGCTCAAAGAAGTCCCTCCTGAGCACGGTGTGATCCACGTGGGCAGGGACAGGATCGCGTGCCGTAGGCATCCGCGATGGAAGCAGGCGCCGCCGGTCAGCACCTCTGAATTCTGGCGGCTGATGTGGGCAATCGCCAAGCAACTCCGCTGTGAGCGCCGGCGTGAAGCGGATAAAGCTTTATCGCTTGAGCGCCGGATCAAAGAAGCGGCTGGCGTTGCCATCTGGAAAGCGATCAACGCAAAAACCAAGGGAGCCCTGTGATGCCTAAAGCGAAAGTAAATATTGTGTACGCAAGCCGGTACACCCAGTGTGGTGCCCTTGTGCTGGAAGCACGCCCAGACCACGCCATTATTGCCCAGATAGAAAAGATTCTTGAGGACGTGTGTTACCGCGACTGGGAGTGGTACCTCATCATCACCGGCGACGAGATAACCCTGGCTTCCAGTTTCAACGTGGAAGATACCACGACACACAGGCCGGTCAGGTTGATGTTCTTTGCCGGCGCTCTGGTTGTCACTGGGTTATACCGTTGGGCCCATGTTCCACTAGAGAATTTAGTTTTAGACCATGCGTGGCGAGCCGTAAAGGAATTCGCTTTACACGAAGCCGCTGAGTGGTTTTTATACAAGGGTGCCATGATCCACGATCCACATAAAGACGAGCGCGCAACTCATGAGTTAGAGAAGAAATACACGGATTCAATAAAAACCTTGCATTCTGGGAAATGGTAGGTATTATGTTCCAGTCTCTTCAGGGACAAACAGGGTCTTCATCGCAGCGGTTCCCCCGAACCGCTGCAACCCTCTCGGGGGAGGGGTTTAATTGAGAATCAGAACCACCAAACCGGAGTTTTACCAACACGAGTTTCTTTCCGCGCTACCAGCGGAGACCCATCTTTTAGCCGGTGGACTATTGTGTTACTCCGACGATGAAGGCTACTTCAACGCAAACCCGGAACTGATAAAATCAGCCATTTTTCCTGTCCGTAAATTGTCCGGTACTGTTCCAGTAATGCTCCAGGAGCTTTCCGGCAAAGTGCAATTTATACGTCTTGGAGCCACCGAGGACGGTCGCAGATGGGGTCGTGTCCTTAATTTCAAGGACCATCAGGTTATAAGCCACCCTAAAGCCAGTAAGATCAAGGACTTAAAAATATTATGGGAAGATTCCAGTAATGTTCCAGTAACAGTCCATCCTGAATGGAAGGGAAAGGAAGGGAAGGGAAGGGAACAGGGAAAGGAATCAAAACCTTCTGCTCGCAAAGCTCGCAGTGGGCCAGTTTCAAAATCTAGTCAGGTAGCAGCCGCCACCGGTGAAACAAAACACAAGCGCATCGAGGGCATGATTAAGGCCGCATGGGAAGAAAATAACCCAGGCGCGGGCAAGTGCCCGTTCGGTGCGGCCGACGGGAAACAGGTTGAGTTGATGCTGAAGAAGACCGCAAGTTGGCCAGATTCCAGTTACGCGCAGTGTTTGGCGAACATATACGCAACAGACGGTTTCCCGAGATCTGAGCTTCCTGTGCACTTTCTTCCGCGGTTGCCGAGTTACTTTTCAGGACCACGAGACCGATACAGCAGGGAGTTAGGAGCCAATGGGAACGGATCTTCAAAAGCAGACCGAAAGAGCGCTGATATTCGCGCATCAACCGGACGAGTTTTTGACGCAGCTAGAAGCGTTCATGGTAACGATTCAAGATGCCTACAGGAGCAAACTCTCGGAGACCGAACAGCAACTCTGGATCAGGGCGCTTTGTCAGAGCGAGGAAAAGTTCTCGATCCAGGAGATACTGTCGGCGCTGGACGAGATAGTAAAAAACCCGCCGCTGTACGAAGTTGATGGGCCCGAAGGGCCGGTAACCCAGAAGTGGCGGGGGTTGCCGAAGTTGCCTGATCTGGTTGATGCGATGCTCAGTCTTCGGAGGAAGTCAGTCCAGGAAGCAAGACGCTTGAAGGCTGAAGCAGACGCCAAACAGTATCGGCAACTTGAAAAAGACCGCGCAGAACATCCGGAGAATTTTTTGGGGTGGGGTGAATTTGTGGCGAAGGCAAAACAGGAGCACCCTGAATTTTTTCATGGTTCTGTGCCAGATAGAGATGGCGCAAAGACTCCGCTCGCGATGGAGCCGGAGCGTATCAGTCCGGTCCTGGTGAACGACGAATTGGCAGCGCGGCGCGTTCAACAACTCAAAAATCAACTTGAGGAACACGAGAGGAGCAAGGCGAAGTGATCCCACACATTAAACTCCCATTTCCCCCACAAGTCCCATCACAGCACCTAGTAGTGCTCGGCAAAACCGGCGCCGGCAAATCGTCAGTGCTTCGCGTCATCGTCGAGTACCTGCTACACCACAAAAAGCGCGTCTGTATTGTTGACATCAAGGGTGACTGGTACGGCCTGAAGTCCTCGGCGGACGGCAAAAGCGCAGGGTTTCCCGTTATTGCCTTCGGTGACTTCCGCGAACCCAAAGCACAGGACGTTCCAATCAACCAGCATTCCGGTAAGCACGTTGCCGAACTGATAACCAGCGGCAATCGGCCATGCATTATCGGCTTTCGTGGTTGGATGCCAGGCCAGATTACGGATTTCTGGCTGGAGTTCGCGCCTACGCTGTTCAACAAGAATGAGGGCGAACTTTACGTCGTCATCTCGGAGTGCCACAATTTTGCGCCCAAAGGCAAGGTGCTCGATCCTAAAGCCGGGAAGGTGCTGCATTGGACGAACCGCCTACTGAGCGAAGGCCGAGGCCTGGGCATGACTTTCCTTCTGGACTCCCAGCGGCCACAGAAGGTCCATAACGACACGTTGACAAGTTGCGAAACCTTGATTGGCATGCGGGTAGTCCACAAGGCGGACCGTGACGCAATCGAGGATTGGATCATCGGCTGTGGCGATCTAAAGTTGGGCAAGGAGGTACTCAACTCCCTTGCGCAGTTGGCGCGTGGTGAAGCCTGGGTATGGTCACCGGAGATTGGTTTCGGTCCCGAGCGTATCCAGTTCCCGATGTTTGAAACATTCGATTCGTTCGCGCCGGCACAACTCCAGAAGAAAGTCAGCGACAGCGGCTGGTCTTCGGTTGACCTGGAGGCGGTAAAGACCAAACTGGCCACCGTGATCGAGGAAGCCAAAGGAAATGATCCTGCCGAGCTGAAGGCGCGCATCCGGCAGCTTGAACAGGAAGCGAGAACACAGAGGCCAGCGCAGGCAGTTCCCGTCATCCAGGAAAAGATTGTTGAGATTCCCGCTGTTTCACAGAAGCACATCGACTCACTGAATAACGCAATTAAAGAAATAAAGTCAATCCGTGAGTGGGCCGAAAAGACAGCGGGAGCGATAGAACTAGAACTACGCAATGTGCAGAACCGCGCTGCCGTAAAGCTCGGCGGCGTGCCCGTTCGCGTTGACCCCAAGATGCCACGCGGCCAGATCGACATTCACGATTCACGTGGACGCAGGCCCGCCATTGTGGCAGTCGCTTTTCTGGCTGGCTACACCGTCGGCGGAGGCGCTTTCAATAATCCCCGCGGTGCCCTTCGTCAACAGGGACTGATCGACTATCGCGGTGACGGTTTGGTGCTCACGGACAAAGGCAGACAATCTGCTCATGCTCCAGATGCTTCGCTGACCACCAAAGAATTACACGACAGAGTACTTCGGCAATTGCCTGGACCAGAACAGAAGATTCTGTCTGCGCTCTTACTTGCCTATCCCGACGCTCTACAGAATGACGAATTAGCGCGGCGTTCAGGATATGAACCAGGAGGCGGAGCCTTCAACAATCCGAGAGGCCGGCTAAAGAGTTTTGAGTTGATCGAGTACCCAGAGCGCGGCATGGTGCGGGCAGCAGACTTACTGTTCCTGAATTGAAAGCGAGGTGAACCGTGTAGAAAAGAGCGACAACCGCTTAAATTTAAGGGAATTATACATGAGTCCAAATCTCATCCTTCAGTAAAAGGAGATCTTCAAGATGGAATCAGTAGAGCAGAAACTGAAAGATATTCTCGTAAACCAGTTGGGTGTGGATGCGGAAGAAGTGAAATCAACAGCCCACATCTACGACGATCTAGGCGCCGACTCTCTCGATGCGGTTGAGACTACCATGGCAATCGAGGAGGAATTCGATATCCAGATTCCCGACGAGGACATGGGCCAGTGGCAAACTGTCGGCGACATCGTGGCTTACATAACAAATAAACTCCCAGCTGACGCACGAAATCAAGCATACAGACAAAATACGGAGGGCTAAAATGCTGCAATTACTCGCTCACTTGTGCGGAGATTACATCCTCCAGTCGGACTGGATGGCACAGAACAAGACCAAGCGGTCCTGGCCAGCGTTCGTCCACGCTCTGCTGTATTCGCTGTGTTTCCTGCCGTTGTGCTGGGTGGCGGCTCGCCACATTCCGGAGCGCCACGTAGACGTACAGCCAACTCGGGTGATCATCCACACACAGGCCGCGGTGACAGCAGCGATCAATATTGACGGCAGTTACAAGATTCCAGCAGAGCACACTCCTGGGCGCTTTCGTTGGGCAGCATGGCTGGTGATCTTCAGTACTCACTTCCTGATCGACCGTTTCCGGCTGGCACGGTACGTGGTTTGGGTCAAGAACTGGATGGGGCCAAAGAAGCTCTGGTACCGCATTCCTTACGGCGGGGGCATTCGGTGGACTGATGATGCAGCGGAAGCAAGTCAGCATGCATACAAGAAGATTGACGACTATTACATTTTCCACGGAGCGACTCCGCCTTTGTGGGCCTGCCCGACAGGCTACTCGCCGTTGACACCGATCTGGCTGGCTACCTGGCTGCTGATCATTGCCGACAATACCTGCCATATATTCCTGAACTATTTGGCACTGAGATATCTATGAAGTCGATGGACATGTTTCGCGCGCGCTAGGCTTTATCGTTTTTCAGTTAGCAGACGTAAACTATTGACCAAAAGGAGAACAACAAATGCAATCCCAGCCAGCCACTGGAACCACGGAAAGACAGATAGACAACATACAAAACACGCTGCGCGCGCTCGAGATAGACGCGCATCAAGCCGGCCTTAGCTATGACTTCCTGTTGGTGGCCGCAAAACGCCAGTTTGTTATCGGAGCACTCGAGCGGAACAAATGGAACCAGTGTAAGGCCGCGCGGGATCTAAGTCTCCACCGCAACACATTGAGCCGAACCATGGCGGAGTTGAAGATAGCACATCCAACCGCTCCCAAAAAACCGCGCGCTGACTACCGTCAACGCATTGTGGTTCGTGCAGGCGAGCGATTTCCGACGATCTAACGTGATAAACGACGAACAAACCGGCCGCATCTATATTGCGCTCAATGTGTTTGGAAGTTGCTGGGACTTAGTCGAAGTCGACCGGATTCGCTATTGGGTCGGAACAAACAAACACGGTGTCGAGACCGTAGTGCAGGCGACAGGACAGGAGCAGGATACCGATGGGTAAGATTACGACAATCGAGTGGTGTGACTCTACAGCCAATCCCCAGATGGGATGCGATGGCTGCGAGTTATGGCACGAGAAGACTTGCATCCATTGCGGGCGACCGATCGAAGTGATTTGGAGCGATGACCCCTGGCCCGAAAAGCACTACCAACACAAGGGCGGCGTGATTCAATGCGCCAAAAGTGGAACCGTGGCAGCGCCTGTGCGTACGTGCTACGCCGGTATCTGGGTTAATCGTCACGCTGGACTAAAGGGCTATCCCATGTCCTTTGACAAACCCGAGTTGTTCTTGCACCGTCTCTTAGAAGTTGAGCGTTGGCCCGATCTTCGTGGGAAAGAACGTCCGGACAAGCCATGGATGAACGGGCTGCCGCGGTGCATCTTTCTCGACGATCTTGGCGATACGTTCACTGCTTCGCTGGATCTTTTCTGGTTGGCAACCCCCGCTGCGATTCTGGATGGCCGGACGCCGCTCGAGGTCTTGGCGAAGACCAAAGCTATCATCATGGTGCTGACCAAGCGGGCAGACAGGATGCGGCAGTTCTTTGACCGCTACCCATGCCCAGACAACTTCATCCCCATGACGTCTGTCACCGGCCCAGAGACCGTTAACCGCGTCCGGGACTTGACGAAGATCAATGCCAAGTGGCACGGGATAAGCGCCGAACCGCTATTGAAGGAAGTCACCGCCGCGCTAGAACCGTACTTCGCCAAGACCCCAATCTGGGCAATCACCGGCGGGGAGTCTGGACCAACGCGCAGGCCCGACGATCTCGAGCACTACCGCACGCTGCGCAACATGACGATTCAGTATGGCGGCAAGTTCTTCATGAAGCAGCGCGACAAGGTGCTTCCGATCCCGCCCGACTTACTCATACGGCAAATACCACCATTCACCCTAACCAAAGAACCGGAGGTAGCCCATGCCAACTCTTAACTTCAAACATCAGTTCAGGCCACACATCAGGAGTGGGCGTAAGAAACATACGATCCGGGCAAAGCGTAAGCGCCCGATCAAACCAGGGGACAAACTCTATCTGTACACCGGCATGCGGACTAAGCAGTGCCAGAAGATCATGGACGCCACGTGCGTGAAGGTGGAAGAGATCGTCATCTGCCTCAACCGTACACCTTTAGGGCCAAGCGCACTGGAGACCTGTGGGATATTTATCGAGGGCATTGCGCTCAACAATGACGAAAAGGATCGCCTAGCCTACATGGATGGCTTCGACAACTTTGCCGACATGATGAAGTTCTGGGACGGACGCTTGCCGTTCACTGGCGACATCATTTATTGGAGTGGAAAATGAGCATGAGCGGAAACCATGAGCGGCTAATGAACGTACGCCTACTCGTGATCGACGACGAGGCCCGCGGCAAGGTGCAGAAGGTCATCAACTACTCCGCCAAGCCCGAGAACTGGTACAACGTTTTCCCTGGCGGCAAGACCACACAGGAGCCACCGGGACACAACTACCGGCACTGTGTGAACCTAGACACTTACCGGTGCGTTTTTTCCTTTACACACGACCATGGAGCGGATAAAGTTTTCCGTCATCTATCGATTTCAGTCCCAACCAAGGACAAGTACGCGCACATCTTGGCAGCGTTCATGATTGCAGATTTGTTCCTTTTTGAGGGTTGGGACGGAACGACTATAGACAAACCACCAGATGGCTGGCTCCTGAAAGTGGACGAGAAAGACCACTGCATCGTGCTGGCGCAAGCGACACCGGCGATCATTATCTGATTTCAGGGGAAGAGGAAACAATGTTTGTCACATGCAAAGACTGCAATCTTAGATTCGATGATTCGGTGCGCTCCACACTGTGCCCGCATACGCGGTTCATTTCTGAAGCGAACCGGAAACAGAAGGACCTCGCGTTCTCGCTGGTCGGAAAGAAACTCCGTTTCGCCCACCAGGTGGACGATCCGAACGGCGAAGACGTTTACATTCAAAGCATCAACCAGGATGGCATGGTCACACTACGCGGTTGGTCTGGTGAGTTCACTCCCACGCTATTCGTAGAGGTAAAATCCGCATGAGCGCGTGCGACACGTGCGCCTTCCGCCAGGGCTGTGAGACTCACGACAGCGAGCCCTACAACCGGCTCAAGGCGATGATCTGCGCCAAGGCCGGCATTCCGTTCTTTTGTCACCATGGCTTTGAGTGGCAAGATACGCAGATATTTGAAATCAACCGCAGGTTCGTAACTATCGGCGGCAGTGGCACGCCACAGCACGTCTGCGCCGGATGGAAGCGCCAAGTGGCAAAATTCAAGGAAGACGGATGGTTCCCGCGAGATCCAGAGCAGCGGAGGGTACAACTACAGGTTGGTCGCGCGGCGCTGACGCTCATGCGCCGGTTCGTGGAAGCGCTGGCAGGATCAAAGGAAAAAGACGAGGCATATATCGATCTCAAGATTTGCGTAGTGATGCTATTCCGGGTTGCCGAGGAGGACCGCAGATGATTACCCTTACTCAACGCTTCAATGATCGTGTCACTAGTCTATTCAATAGCCAGCAGAGCCGCTCCCGCGAGAAGAAGAACAAGAACGGTCGCATCATCAAAAAGGGCTACATCCTGCCGTTTAATAAAAAGCAGTTCACCTCATGGATGCTCGACCAGTTCGGCGGCGAGAACGGAGCAATCCAGTGCCGCTACTGCCGGCGGCCAATCGACGCATACAGTTGCCAGATTGACCACGGTATGCCACTTGCTCGCAGCGGCAGTCCAGGACTGGGAAATCTTTGCCCAACCTGTGCCCCTTGTAACGATACAAAGGGGCAACTTACACCAGAAGAGTTTCAGTTTTTTCTCGACAAGATGGCCGAGATGTCGATGCGTTTTCACTCTGGCATCGCCGTCCAGAACATCACGCACCGGCTGGAGAGTTACTCGGCAATGAAGGCCACGGTGAACCGACATCATGCAGGGCGACAGAAGGCCACAGTCGCAGCAGTGGTGGAAGAGGAGCCGTTCTGATGAGCACGAACTACATTCAAGTTCACGATCCAGCCACCGATGGCAACCCGTCATGCCATGTGTGCGGGGTTGCGATGGTGGCTGTTCCTCCCAATTGGTTCTGCCAATCATGTGGAGTTACGACCCAACCAGAGACGTTGGCCTTGGAGGACTTCGAGCGCGAATACGAAGGAACGGTTTGCGCGGTTTGCCAGTCAGAGAAATGGCCAAACTCCCCTTTCTGCCGTTCGTGCTCGATCAAACTTCAGCGGGCGCGGCTGATGCAGCGAATGAAGGACACGATGGATTCGCACGGCAGAGAGTGGCAGAAGTGGCCGCCTTTCAGCCTACGCTATTTTTGGCAGCACTATGACAGATGCCGCCTGTATCTGGCCGACATGAGAAGACACTTTTTAACCCCGACAAAAGGAGAAGACAGTGAGTAGAGACGGCGTCAAATACGAGCACAACAAAGATGTCCGATTCAGCTTTTTCCCAGGCAAGCGCCGCAAGGTTGTTCTGGAGAAGATGACGGCGAACGAGAAAGACAACAATCCTAACCTGATATTCGGTTTCCGTATGCCGATTACCGGCGAATCTATGGTGGGTCTTCCAGACTTTATCCGGCCTGCCTATGAGGCCGTAAACCAAGAAAGCTCGCTGGTTCCCGATGCGGGCCTGGGAGACTTCGAGTTGGCTGGGATGACGCTCGAGTTCTTCCATAACCAACCCGACGGCTCAAAGCGCATGATCATGATGACGAACAAATCTTTATTCAAATTCAGCATCGAACGCGAGAAGGACGGCGATTCGTTCATCACGTTAATGCGCTTCAAGGTGCGCGTCGAAGAGACCAGGGCCCGACTGCTTTTCTGGCACGACAAAAGAGGGGTGACCGTCTGGGCCGATTTCACTCCGACCGCGGATGCCACAAGGGAAGCGGATGATAACCAGATGAGTTTCGAGGATGAGGCTGGTAAGTCTCATCACGAGGAAGATGAAGACGAGCGCGAAGAGTCCGACATGCCACACCAGACGGAAGACAGGGCCAAGGCCGTCAAGGCGAACTAGGAGCCTGGGGTAAACCCTGGGAAAACAGCCAACAGAGATACTTAGGATAAAACAAGACTATGAAGCACGAATTAAATCTAGCAGCCATTGCCGCAGCAGCACGCGGCGATATCAAGAATGCCGTCATTGCCTCAACCCCTGGAGGCATCGAGAGGCAGGAGGCAGAAGGCCAAAAGGCCTTCGTCACATCAGGTACCCTACCGAATTGCTCCCAACTGCAACAGAAGCAACTCGAGAAGGCAGGGTTCACGTTCGGCACACAGGCTGACGACCTTTTCGTCAATGTCAGATTTCCGCCTGGTTGGACCAAGAAAGCAACCGACCACTCGATGTGGTCAGAGTTGCGCGATGCCAAGGGGCGGAAGCGCGCGGGGATCTTCTACAAAGCGGCGTTCTATGATCGTTCAGCCCACATGCAACTCGAGCGCCGTTACACCGTCAGCGGCGAAGCACTGAAAGCAGACGGCAGCGTATTTGACTGGGCAAAAGATAAACAGCCAGTGAAGGAGCGCGCGGTCGTGACTGACCATGCTACAGGCCAAACTCTCTGGGCATCTGACCCGTGGTTATACGCGGAGTTCAGTGCAGGAGATAAACCAACCGGTGTGGCTACCGCGTGGCTGAAGGAGCACTTCCCTGAGCACGAGGACCCATCTGCGTACTGGGACTAAGACTTTCGAGGAAGTAAATCTAAAAGCACCTGAAAGGGGGAAGATAAATTCCTATTGATTCCGGCGGTGACCCATGGGCAAAATGTTGTTGCCGCCGGAGTTGTAAACCGCTCCCAGAAAGGAGGATATCGTGGACGCTGAAGCACGCTACAAACTGGCGCAACTGACAAACCCGGAACTACAGCAGCTTTTATCTGACCGAGCAGGCGATAATCGCCAGATAGTGAACGGGCGAGATCAAGACGACGATCATCTACTCAGCCGCACTGAAGCCATCGACCTGATCATGCAAGGAGTTATTCAATGAACACAGAGAACATCGTGAAGTTTCTACAGACGGCCTACACCGACCAGGGCCTCGCCGATCTAAGAGCCCACACCGAAGAAGGGAAGTTGAGTGCCCGTTCTTGCTGTTGCCTGATTGGAATCACCAACGCACCCCATGCCCTGCGAGGAGAGATACTGGAGTTCACACAGGGCAGAACATTGCCACCAGGGTCGACTCACCACCAAACAGTGCGGCTCGGCAGCGCGCTGGCGGACTCCGCGGAATGTGAGTTCTTTGCTCTCGGGACGGACGATGCCGAGCGCCGGCAGAGATTACTGCCGCTCATCCTGGCCGAGGAAGAGCGCCGCGCCAGGGAACGCCACCATCAGGCTGTAGCCGAGGCCCTGATTCTCGTGTCCAGCGTATGAGCATGGTAGCGGTGTTCAAGATGTCCTGCTGCGGGCGCGAGGTCGTCCACGGCAGGCACGAAGGCAACGAAATGCACCATCCAACACAGAAGTGCCCATTTGGCTGCAAGGCTCCGATTGATCCGCGAGGACGTGAAACTGACCCTTCGCTGTCGTTCACGCGCTATACCGAGGCCAACTTGTTATCTCCGGAGTTGCGGGCGACTGCTGGCAAGTGGCTCAAATGGCCAGAGGTGGCATGAATGCCTATCACAAAAAAACCGCTGTGCGTAGACCTCTACGCAGGACTTGGCGGCTGGGCTGAAGGATTCCTGGCAGAGGGGTATCGAGTGCAAGGCTACGACATAGAGAAGCACGATTACGGAACCGGGACGTATCCGGGCGAGTTGTTCATCCGTGATGTGCGTTCGCTGCATGGCTCACAGTTTGCTGATGCTGCGGTTATCGTGGCCAGCCCGCCGTGTAACGAGTACAGCTATATGGCGATGCCATGGTCGCGGGCAAAGCAGATTGCCAGAGCACTTCGCGGCAAAGGTGAATTTCCATGCGGCTATACCGGGTCGCGCACCATCGAGGATCTGAATGCGCTGTTTGATGCTTGCTTCCGCATCCAGCGCGAAGCAAGCGAGGCGGCCGGCAGACATATCCCCATGATCGTTGAAAATGTTCGCGGAGCTTGTCCTTGGGTTGGCAGGTCGGCTTGGAATTATGGGAGTTTCCATCTCTGGGGAGATGTCCCTGCTTTAATGCCGATTACGTTTCGCGGAGAAAGAAAATCCAGCACAGGCTCGTGGGACCCGGCGCGCACTGGAGCCGCTTCAGGCGGATCATTTCAATCGGCGTCGGTCGCGGCCACGTCGGGATTGAAATTACCTGGCAATAGCTCGAATGATCGGTGGTCGGAAAGGCCAATTCAGCGACTCAAAGATTTCATTCCCGTTGAGCATCATGGCCCATTCGCGAAAGAGGACGGCGTGAAAGTTGGCAATACGTCGGGCATCGGCTCCAACTTCTCATGGAACCTGAACGAAGAATTTCAGGCGCTGCGCAGAGACGGCGTGAAGGTCGGCATGGCCAGTGAGCGTGAAGGTGTGAAAGTGTCTGTCTACTCCGATCCAAGGCGCAACGGCGGCAAAGGAAGCCACCTGAAAAGCGCAAGAGAGAATCTGGAGCGGCTGCGGGATGCGGGAACTAAACAGGAAGGCAGTGGCCCAATTTGGTTCGATACAGGAATAGCGGCCATGAGTTCAAAGGGCCATAAGCGCAAGGCTGCCTCTGCTGAGATCGCCAAAATTCCGCTGCCTTTGGCCTTGCATATTGCAAGGATGTTTTTAAGGAGTTAGGACTTAAGTGAGTAGGCTCTACTACGAGCATGCAGGCATCAAACTATTCCATGGTGACTGCCGCAGCATACTGCCAGAGGAGAAGGCGGGCGACTGTGTTCTCGCTGACCCGCCCTACGGGATCACCTCCCTCTACTGGGATCGCTGGCCCACCGGATGGATTGGGGCCATCAAATCCGACTCTCTCTGGTGTTTTGGGAAACTCCGGACTTTCATGGATCATCGAGAGGAGTTTAAAGGCTGGAAGTCGTCCCATGATGTCGTATGGGAGAAACACAACGGTTCGGGATTCAAGTGCGATACCTTCAGGCAGGTACACGAGCAGGCTGCGCACTTCTACCGCGGTCGATGGGACGCGATTTATCACAAGGTGCCACTCACAAATGATGCAGTGAAGAGAACGACCAGAAGAAAAGAGCGCCCAGCGCACATGGGAAAAATCCCGAATTCGACATTCAAGAGTATGGATGGTGGGCCGCGGCAGGCCCGCTCGGTGATCTATTGCCGGTCAACACACGGGCAAGCACAGAACGAAACCGAGAAGCCCGTAACACTCTTGAAACTCCTACTGCAGTACGCATGTCCCCCGAGGGGACTGGTGATTGTCCCGTTCGCTGGCTCCGGCTCGGAGTTGGTAGCGGCAAAGCAATTGGGCTTGAGTGCCATAGGTTGCGAGTTGCGCGAGGAGCAATGCGAGTTCGCTGCCAAGCGACTGGACCAGGAGGTACTCCAGTTTCCATGAGCCGCAAAGGGATCGGCGGTCACACACTGGCCAACAATGGCCGGAATGAGTTGTGGCTCACACCACCGCAGATCATTCAGGCGCTCGGCGAGTTCTACCTAGACCTATGCGCCTGTCCCGAGCCTCGCCCCTGGCCGACTGCGGCATTCCACATCGCATTGCCAGAAGACGGCCTTGTAGCCGACTGGCGCAACTCCCGTGTGTGGCTCAACCCTCCCTATGGCGACAAGATCGGCCCGTGGATGGAACGCATGGCAAAAAACGCCAACGGTATCGCACTGACGTTCGCCAGGACGGAAACTGATTTCTGGCAGCGTTCAATTTGGCCATACGCCAGACTCGTATTGTTCATCAAAGGCCGGCTGAACTTCTACCTGCCCGACGGTTCCCGCTCGCGATACAATGCCGGTGGGCCCTCGGCACTGATCGCTTACTCTGACAATGACGCTGAAGCGCTGCGGAAGTCCGGTATCGCCGGGGCGCTGGTGAAGCCAGAAAGGCGGGAAGGATGAAAACAGAGGTCAAAGACCTGCCGCTATTCCATGGCGTGCCCGATCCTGAAGACCGGCGGACCAGAATCCAGCGCGAGTTCGAGCAGTTCCACGCGGACAACCCCCGCATTTACGCTTTGATCGTGAAATACTCGCGAGAGGTCCTGCGCGTTGGGCGCCTACGGTACTCAATGGACGCCATATTCGAACGTATCAGGTGGCACATGTACATCGAGACCAAGGCTACCGACGAATTCAAGCTGAATGACCACTACACCAGCCGGTACGCGCGGTTAGTCATGGCGCAAGAGAAAGACCTGGCCGGGTTCTTTGAGGTGAGGACATTGAGGGCAGATCAATGAAGGTATCCGTCCTAAATCTAGGGGCTGGTGTCCAGAGCACGACCATCTACCTGATGGCGTGTGCCAATCTCAAAAGTTCTATGGGTGTTCCGTTTCCTGCCGTTGGGTACATAGACTTCGCCATTTTTGCCGACACACAGGACGAACCTGAAGAGGTTTACGAGCACCTGAAATGGCTTCAGAGTCTGGATGGTGTTCCTATCCTGGTACGCACCAAAGGCAAGCTGAGTGATGATCTGCGGAATGGGAGAAATTCTACAGGGCAGAGATTCGCTTCCATTCCGGCGTTTACAGCGCCCGATAGGCCGATGGACTACAGTGGTCCGGTCGAGGAAGCCCGGTTGCGTCGGCAGTGCACCAAAGAACCATGGCGATGATGTAGAACTGCGGACAGTCGGCAACACCCAGGCGCTAGAGGCGCACCTCTGGGACGCGACACCGGGCAAGGTCTACGCCAGCGCGATCTTCTCACGCTCACGCCCGTTGGCCGAACGCCTGCGCGAGATCTATCCCCATGCGATCATCGGCGGCACCGGCTGGGACCTTACCACCACGCTCGAGGATCACAATATCCACCCTGGTGTACTGGACTACTCGATCTATCCCAGGTTCGAGCAGTCCATGGGATTCACCCAGCGAGGATGCCGGCTGAGTTGTTCGTTCTGTGTCGTGCCCAGGAAGGAGGGTCGCGTCCAGGCACACATGAGCATCATAGACATCTGGCGCGGTGATCCTTGGCCGCGCGAGTTGTTGTTGCTCGATAACGACTTCTTTGGTCAGCCGGAATGGCGTAAGCGCATAAGAGAAATTCAAGATGGATGCTTCAAGGTCTCATTCAACCAGGGGATCAACGCCAGATGTCTGACATCCGAGGCCGCGGCGGCCATCGCCGCAGTCGATTACCGCGATGATTCGATGAAGGTCAAGCGCATCTACACGGCATGGGACAGCAAACAAGACGAAGACAGGTTAATGAATGGGCTACATCAACTTGTTTCCTTTGGCGTAAAACCAGACCACATCATGGTCTACATGCTCATTGGCTATTGGCCAGGGGAGACCCCAGCCGACCGGGACTATCGCCGACGGAAGTTGCGGGAGTTTGGCGCGCGTCCGTACCCAATGCCGTTCGTGCGCACTCCTGAACTGGTCGGTTTCCAACGCTGGGTGATCGGCGCTTACGACAAGCGCGTTACATGGAAAGACTGGGTAGCAGCCAAATACCAACCCACTAATCTTTGTCGCCAGTAAACAAAAAGCTTGACTTTGGAATATTCCAGGTTCACAATGTAGTCCGCTTTACCAATAAGCCGCTACCAACGGCAGGAGAAAAACGAAAATGCAACACAAGCTATGGTTCTATGCAAAACTTCAAGAGTTGTACATCGAAACGAAACGGAGGCGCGCATGACATCCCTAGCCAAGCGCAAGACCCGTCTATCGTTTGCCACTTCCGCCACGGTCTCTACGCCCGGAACCAAGACCGTACAGACCAGTCCCACGACTAAGGTGATCAAACACATGCGTGTTGAGCGCCCAATCGTTGCCGAAGTGTACCCCGAACACGTTGTGCTGCGCCTCGCTGGCCAGCGCCACAAACTCGAAGTATCCTGGCGCGGTATCTATGACTTTGCCGCAAGGGTAGCAGCCGAGAAAGCCAGAACGGAGCGGAAACTCAGACGGAGGTCCAGATGACCCACATAGGTGATCGTTCACTCGCAACAATCCTTGCCGCGCTACGCAACTGGCAGACCACGCTCGAGTTGAACGGCGGCGCCCCCCAACACAGTTCATTGGCCACTTTGGAGAACAGGAACCTCTCAGCACTGACGAAGTCGACGGGCTCTGCGAAGAGTTGAACTTTGGCGACGGACAGGAGCCTGCGATACCACCACATAAGCTATTGACGATCAGCGGGCGTGTAAACGCAGTCGCTTACGCTGCCATCCTCGTCAATGCGAGTAAGTGGTACGTGCTGACGCCATTACCTGATGACGAATGGGAGTTCCGCATGAAAGACGAGAGTGGAATCCCTCCCGCGCCGATAGTCTGCTGTGCAACCCATGCAAGCTTTGGAGGAAACTGCAAATGACCAACATTCTCAAGCAACGCGAGGAAGCCATCAAGGAAGCGATTGAAACTCTCGCCGGCGATTCGAATGACGCTGAACACGATGCCCTGGTCGGAATGGTCAGGGCGTTCACTTCCCCTCATACCAAGGATTCCGACTGCACTATCGACGAAGACACCGCCTGCTGCGTTGTCTGCGGCGTTGACCATTCCGAGGAGTGCCTTGAGTGTGGTGGCCGCGGATATCACAAGGACACCTGCTCGACGATGGCGGAAGTCGATATCCCTGCCGTTGATGACTCAGTCAAATGCTGTCCTGACTGTGAGAAGCCAAACCAGTTCGGTGAACTCTGTGCTGAATGCCTCCGAGAGGAGCAAGAACGGATAGAAGAAGACCGGCAGCCGGACTACGGCGGGGCGTTCGATGGCGTGCGCGTAACGTCCGATGCGGACAGTGGCCTGTGACTAAACTACTGCATTTTCCGCCATCAAGGCATACTCTGGCCGCTTGGCTGATTGCTGCACTAGCGGTCGCTTTGGTGGTATGGATAACTCAATGCTGAACCGGCGGTAAATTTGATCTCCGCTGTTGTCCCTCGGCCCAACTCCGGGCCAAGTGGAGCGTCTGGCGTGGTAGCCGGCAGTGGGAGTACGTAAGCTCCCACAAAAAGAACCAAATGAAAAGAGGGAAAGTTCATGTTTATTCTAACTGGAGAATCCAAAAGAAAGAGACGAGGTTAGCCGTATGAAAAAACTTATAGCCTTCCATGGAGACGCAACGTTAAAGGAAGCAATCCTGGCTGAGATCGCACTGCACAGACAGGCAGACCAGATCATCAAAGGAACCTACGGAAGAGAGAGAGACGGGAAATGGAAGGGCTGTGCCGTTGGCTGCTCGATCCATTCTCTTAACCTGAGCCGCGGACTGTCTTTCGAGACAGACGATCATGCTGCCTATGAGGAAGGATTCGGCATTCCACGTCAGATGGCTTACCTTGAAGATTTAATTTTTGAACGCCTTCCTGATGGCAAACATGTGGAGTGGCCAGAGAGGTTCATGAATGCTATCCAGCCTGGCGCCAACCTGGAAATGGTTGCCCCGAGGTTCGTGCATTGGCTTCTCGTTGATGCTTTGAAACTGGTAAAGCCGGAGTGGGCAGATGTTCGCGAGGTGCTTGAACAATACGCTGATCTATATCAGAGATGGATTGATGGCGTAAAACCCAGTGCGAAGGATTTCAATAGAGTTGCCGCCCGTGCCGCCCGTGCCGCCCTTGCCGCCCGTGCCGCCCGTGCCGCCCTTGCCGACCTTGCCGCCCGTG
>Ga0193723_1000028_pt1 | contig 38505 bp, 33 predicted proteins | sample H2m2metaG_FD_143042 | JGI IMG/M metagenome (GOLD analysis project Ga0193723, IMG submission 143042) | Soil microbial communities from a riparian zone of the East river system, Colorado, United States - H2m2 | ecosystem: Environmental > Terrestrial > Soil > Riparian zone | place: USA: East River...
CCGCCGGCAATGACTACCCTCCCCATCGAGCCGGTTCCGGCCCCACGCCCCAGTATCGAGACGCCGAGCGCCGAGCCCCGGTGGTCGTCGCTGCGTGGGGTCAATGCCAGCGACCGCATCTACAAGGGCGTGCTGACCGCGCTGGCGATGACCCTGCCCCTGCTGATCATCGCGCTGTTCGCACAGCTGTTCTTCAGTGCCCTGCCGGCGATCAAACGGTTCGGATTCTCGTTCCTGTGGACGTCGACGTGGGACCCCGTGGCGGAGATCTACGGCGCGGCCCCGATGATCTTCGGGACGCTGGCGTCGTCGCTCATCGCGCTCCTCATCGCGGTGCCCCTCGCGCTCGGCGTCGCGATCTTCCTCACGGAGTTCGCTCCCCGGTGGGTCAGACAACCGGTGGCGTTCCTCGTCGAGATGCTCGCGGCGATTCCCAGTGTCGTGTATGGGCTGTGGGGCGTGTTCGTCCTGATTCCGTTCCTGCGCAGCTACATCGTTCCACCCCTCAAAGCCCTGCTCGGGTGGACGCCGTTCTTCCAGGGCGTGTTTTACGGCAACTCGCTCCTCGCGGGCGGGATCATTCTCGCCATCATGATCGTCCCCTACATCGCGGCCGTGTCGCGCGAAGTGTTGCTGGCGGTGCCGTCGAGCCAGCGCGAGGCGGCGCTCGGCATGGGCGCCACCCGGTGGGAGGCGGTGTGGACGGCCGTCCTCCCCTACGGGCGCGCCGGACTCATCGGGGCGATCATCCTGGGCCTCGGCCGCGCGCTCGGCGAGACGATGGCCGTGACGATGGTCATCGGGAACCGCCATGACATCAGCCTCTCGGCCCTGCAGCCCGCGTATACGATGGCCGCGGCGATCGCGAACGAATTCAGCGAGGCGACGACCGCGACGTACCAGTCGGCCCTCGCCGAAGTCGGGTTCATCCTCTTCGTGATCACGATTCTCGTGAACGCGTTCGCGCGCGTGCTGATCTGGCGCGTGGCCCGCGGCGCCGCCGTGGGGAGCAAGGCTCTATGAGGAAGCTGACGAGTGCCATCATGACGGCCGTTGTCGTGCTGATGGCGTTCACGGCTGTGCTCGCGCTGGCGCTCATCATCGGCAACCTCATCGCGAAGGGCGCGTCCTCGATCGACTGGGCGTTCTTCACCAAGAGACCGGTCGCCCCGGGGGAGACGGGCGGCGGCGTGGCCAATGCCATCGTCGGGACCGGGATCGTCGTCGGAATGGCAGCCCTGATCGGACTGCCGATCGGCATCGGCGTGGGACTCTTCCTGGCCGAGTACGGCTCCGGCCGCGTGGGCTTCCTCGTGCGCTTCATCGCCGACGTGCTGAACGGCACGCCGTCGATCGTCATCGGCATCTTCGCCTGGACCTGGATGGTGAAACCGGTGGGGCGGTTCTCGGCGCTCGCGGGGAGCCTCGCCCTCGCCATCCTGATGATCCCGATGATCTCGCGTACCACCGAAGAGATGGTTCGTCTCGTGCCCCATTCGCTGCGCGAAGCCGCGCTGGCGCTCGGCTACCCGCGCTGGCGCACGTCGTTGCGCGTGGTGGCGCGCACGGCTCTCAGCGGCATCGTCACGGGGTGCCTCGTCGGAGTCGCCCGCATCGCCGGCGAGACCGCGCCGCTGCTCTTCACGGCCCTGGGAAATCTCAATTTCACGACCAAGGTCACGCAGCCGATGCAGACCTTGTCGCTGCAGATCTACGTGTACGCGACGGGGCCCTTCGAGGAGTGGCACCGCGTCGCCTGGGCGGCGGCGCTCGTACTGATGGGCCTCGTCCTCATTCTCGCGATGGTCGCCCGCTGGGTGACGAGGCAGCGCTATGGCCGCGTCCGCTAACGTCCGGCTCCGTCTCGAGACGTTGCGCTTGACGGCGCTCTTCGGCCGCACCGCGGCAGTGCGGGAGGTGTCGATTCTCTTCCCCGCCCACACCGTCACGGCGATCATCGGACCGTCGGGGTGCGGCAAGAGCACGTTCCTGCGTTGCCTGAACCGCATGCATGAGCTGTCGGAGGGCGGGTGGGTGACCGGGAAAGTGCTCCTCGACGAAGTCGACATTTACGCCAGCGATGTCAACCCGATTCAGCTGCGGCGCCGGATCGGCATGGTATTCCAGCGGCCCACGCCGTTCCCGACGATGTCGATCTACGACAACGTGGCGGCCGGGCTGCGCGTCAACGGCACGCGCCCGCACAAGGAACTGGACGAGTCCGTGGAGCGTGCCCTGCGCCAGTCGGCGCTCTGGGATGAAGTAAAGGACCGGCTGCACGCCAGCGCCCTCGACCTGTCGGGCGGGCAGCAGCAGCGGCTGTGCATCGCGCGGGCCATCGCCCCGCAGCCCGAGATCCTGCTGCTCGACGAGCCCACCGCGTCGCTCGACCCGGCCGGCACGCAGCGCATCGAGGAGCTGTGCCGCGAGTTGAAACGGCTGTACACGATCGTGATCGTCACGCACAACCTGCAGCAAGCCGCGCGCGTGTCGGACTACACCGCCTTCTTCTACATGGGCGGCCTGGTCGAGGTGGGCCGCACGAGCGAGCTGTTCACCAAGCCCAGGGTGGAGCAGACCGAGCAATACATCACCGGGAGGTTTGGTTGAGCGGCCGCCCCCGGCCCGTCCTCGACGCCCGCGGCTACAACTTCTGGTACGGGCCGACGCAGGCGTTGCACGACGTCACCGCCCTCATTCCCCGGCGCGCGGTGACGGCGCTGATCGGCCCGTCGGGGTGCGGGAAGACGACGTTCCTGCGCTCCATCAACCGGCTCCACGACCTGACGCCGGGGACCCGCCACACAGGGGACATCCTGCTCGAGGGAGCCTCGGTGTTCGCCCCGGGGACCGATACGGTCGCGCTGCGGAGACGGGTGGGGATGGTGTTCCAGCGGCCCAATCCGTTCCCCAAGCCCGTGTACGACAACGTTGCCTACGGCCCGCGCCTCAACGCGCTGTGCGCACCGCGCGAACTCGGGGACCGCGTCGAGCGCGCGTTGCGCCAGGCGGCGCTGTGGGACGAGGTCAAGGACCGGCTGCGCGAACCCGGGACCGCCCTCTCCGGAGGCCAACAGCAGCGCCTCTGCATCGCGCGCGCGCTCGCCAACGAGCCCGATGTGCTGCTGATGGACGAGCCGTGCTCGGCGCTCGATCCGATCGCCACGCAGCGCATCGAAGAGCTGATCGTCGAGTTGAAGCAGGCCTACTCGATCGTGATCGTCACGCATAACATGCAGCAGGCGGCCCGCGTGTCCGACTACGCCGGGTTCTTCTATCTCGGCAAGCTCGTCGAGTTCGGGGAGACGGAGCAGATCTTCACCCGGCCCGAGGACGAGCGTACCGAAGCATATATCACAGGGAGATTCGGATGAGCACGGAAGCGCACCGCCATTTCCACGACGAGCTCTCGGAGCTCAAGGTCACCCTGCTCAACATGTCGGGGGACGCGCAGGCCGCGCTCGCGGCGGCCGTCGAGGCGCTGCTGCAGCGCGACGGCCGCAAAGCCGAGGACGTCATCACCAACGATCGCGAGCTCGACCGCCAGGAAAACGAGATCGAAGAGAAGGTCATCCGCCTGTTGGCCACGCAGCAGCCGATGGCGCGCGACCTGCGCTTCCTCACGGCCTCGATGAAGATCGCGAACGACCTGGAGCGCGTGGGCGACCACGCGGTGAACATCGCGCAGTCGGCCGAGCGACTGCTCGTGAACCGGCCGATCGTCCCCGAGCCCGAGCTGGTCGAGATGGTGCGCCAGGCGCGCACCATGCTGGCCGACGCGCTCGACGCCTTCGTGCGCGGCGACGCGCAGGCGGGGCGGGCGATCTGCAAGCGCGACGACGGCGTCGACGCGCTGCATCAGTCGATGTTCCGGATCCTCCTCACCCACATGATGGAGGACCCGCACATCATCGGCGCTGCGATGGACCTGTTCCTCGTGAGCCGCAACCTGGAGCGAGTGGCGGACCTGGCGACGAATATCGCGGAGGACGTCGTGTTCCTGGTGGAGGGCAAAAGCATCAAGCACCACGCGGAGGATATCGGCACCTGACGACGATCATCTTCCTGTGCGTCGCCAATGCGGGACGCAGTCAGGTGGCGGAGGGGCTGGCGCGGGCGATGGCGCCCGCCGGGAACGGCTATCGCTTCTTCAGTGCGGGCTCCCACCCCGGCGTCTTGAACCCGTTCGCGGTCCGCGCGCTCGCCGAAGAGGACATCGACATCTCGCACCATCATTCCAAGGGAATGGACGACGTGCCCTTGGACGAGGCCGACGTCATCGTGACGCTGTGCGCGGATGAGGTGTGCCCCTACGTACCCGGCGCGGTGCGGAAGCTCCACTGGCCACTCCCCGATCCGAACGACCTCGAGGATTTTCGAGCGGTGCGCGACGAGCTCCGGGAGTTACTGCCCCGGCTCTGGTCCGATCAGTAGGTGCGATAGCGATAGTACGCCGACGGCGGCTGCGGCCGGCGACGCAACGCGTCTTCAGACGCGAAGAACCGGATCAGGAGCAGCCCCACGGCGAAGCCGCCGATGTGCGCGAAGAAGGCGGTCCCACCGCGATCGACCCCGCTCAGACTCCCCAGGCCACCCAGCAGCTGTAAGACCGCCCAGTAGCCGAGCATCAGGTACGCGGGCAGCGCAATCGAGGTCGCATAGAAACCGAAGAACACCAACGTGTGGACCCGCACGCGCGGATACAGCACCAGATACGCACCCAGCACGCCGCTGATGGCGCCCGAGGCACCGACCATCGGCACGACCGAGTTCGGTCCGATGAGCATCTGGGCACCCGCCGCGGCGACTCCGCTCAACAGATAGAAGAAGATGAAACGGCCGTGCCCCATCACGTCCTCGATGTTGTTTCCGAAGACCCACAGGAACACCATGTTGCCGATGAGGTGGAACCACCCGCCGTGCATGAACATCGACGTGAGCAGCGTCGAGTACTGCGGCTTGTCGACCACACAGAAGAGGCCCTGCGCCAGCTCCACCCCGGCGCCCGGCTTCGCGGTTCGTAACAGCTCGCCGGGAACGAGGCCAAACTCACAGACTGAGCGGACCAGAGGCTCGGGGGACCCCATCCCCTGGACGAAGAGCCAGGCAAGCACGTTCGCGGCGATGATCGCGACCGTTACGACGGGGGTCAACTCGGTGGGATTGTCGTCCTTGTACGGAAACATGCGCTGAATCTAGGGTTAGACTTATGCCCTAGACAGAGTCTGCCTTTTTGGCGCTTTTACGGGGCACGGGGCTTGCTCGATGCGACCGCCGTCAGCAGCTACGCATCCCAACTCTACAGGAGCCGTACACATGGCGGAGAAAATCATCGGGATCGACCTCGGGACGACCAACTCGGTCGTGGCCGTCATGGAGGGCGGCGACCCGGTCGTCATTCCCAACGCCGAGGGTGGCCGTACGACGCCCTCCGTCGTCGCATTCACGAAGGACGGCGAACGGCTCGTGGGCCAGGTGGCCAAGCGGCAGGCAGTCACCAACCCGCAGAACACGGTGTTCTCGATCAAGCGGTTCATGGGACGCCGGATCAACGAGGTCACCGAAGAGACCAAGCGGGTCCCCTACAAGGTGGTCCCCGGTCCCAACGATCTCGTGGCGGTGGATATCCAGGGGAAGAAGTACACGCCCCCCGAGATCTCCGCGATGATCCTCCAGAAGATGAAGCAGACGGCCGAAGACTACCTCGGCCACAAAGTCGAGAAGGCGGTGATCACGGTCCCTGCCTACTTCAACGACTCGCAGCGCCAGGCGACGAAGGACGCCGGCAAGATCGCCGGCCTCGACGTGGTGCGCATCATCAACGAGCCGACGGCTTCGGCGCTGGCGTACGGGCTCGACAAGAAGAAGGAAGAGAAGATCGCAGTGTACGATTTGGGCGGTGGCACCTACGACATCTCCGTACTCGAGCTCGCCGAAGGCGTGTTCGAGGTAAAGAGCACGAACGGCGACACGCACCTGGGCGGTGACGATTTCGACGCGCGGGTGATCCAGTGGCTCGTCGACGAGTTCAAGCGCGATCAGGGCATCGACCTGTCGAAGGACCCGATGGCGCTGCAGCGGCTCAAGGAAGCCGCCGAGAAGGCCAAGATGGAGCTGTCGACCGTGATGCAGACGGAGATCAACCTCCCCTTCATCACCGCCGATCAGTCTGGGCCCAAGCACTTGAACCTGACGCTCACGCGGGCCAAGCTCGAGCAGCTGGTCGACGACCTCGTGAAGCGCACGATGCCCCCAATGGAACAGGCGCTCAAGGACGCCGGCCTGAAGCCGTCGGACATCGACGAAGTGATCCTGGTCGGTGGCCAGACGCGCATGCCGAAGGTCCAGGAAATCGTGAAGAGCTTCTTCGGGAAAGACCCCCACAAGGGCGTGAATCCCGACGAAGTGGTGGCGATCGGCGCCGCGATTCAGGGTGGCGTGCTCGCGGGCGAGGTGAAGGACGTCCTGCTGCTCGACGTCACGCCGCTGTCGCTCGGCATCGAGACGCTCGGCGGTGTGACCACGGTCCTGATCCCGCGCAACACGACGATTCCGACGAAGAAGTCGGAAGTGTTCTCGACGGCCGAGGACAATCAGACCACGGTCGAGATCCACGTGTTGCAAGGTGAACGGCAGATGGCGCTCGACAACCGCACGATCGGTAAATTCCAGCTCACCGGTCTGCCGCCCGCGCCGCGGGGGATTCCCCAGGTCGAGGTGACCTTCGACATCGACGCGAACGGCATCCTGCACGTGTCGGCCAAGGACAAGGCGACCGGCAAGGAGCAGAAGATCCGCATCGAAGCCTCCTCCGGCCTCGGTGACAAGGACATCGATAAGATGGTCAAGGAGGCGGAGGCACATGCCGCGGAGGACCAGCGGCGGCGCGACGAGATCGAGCGGCGCAACCGGCTCGACACGATGGTGTACGACGTGGAGAAGAACTCCAAAGAGTGGGCCGAGAAGCTGGAAGCGAGCCTCAAGACGCGGCTCGATGCGGCCGTGAGCGGCGCCAAAGCGGCGCTGCGCAGCGGCAACCCGGACGACATCGGTAAGGCGTTGGAAGAGCTGCAGCAGGCGTATTCGGCCGCCGGGGCCTCGATGTACGCGGCGTCTCGTGGGGCGCAGCCTGGTGGTGGAGGGTCCGGGACCGACGGCCAGCCCGCCGGAGACCCAGCGGCGGGTACCAAGCAGGACAACGTGGTCGATGCTGACTACGAAATCGTGGACGACGACAAGAACAAGAAGCCATAAACGAAGGGGGAGCTGATGTCTGTCAGGACGCGGGATTGGTTGAAATTCGGCGCGCTGGTGGCGATGGCGTTTGTGTTCGGGCTCGCCTTCGCCTCGGCGCTGGATCTGCCCACCCGGGGCAATGCCGCCGAGCGATCGGCGGAGATCCTGCAGGGCGTCAGCGCCCCGCCGATGCGGGCGATTCCCGCGGCCGGGCCGGCAGCGGACCTCGGCGCTGCGTTCTCGGCGGTCGCCGAGCACGTGAAGCCGGCCGTGGTGTTCGTGAAGTCCGAGCGGCGTGAACGGGCCAACGCCCGGCGCCTCCCGCCCGGCTTCGAGGACTTCTTCCAGATCCCGCGCCGCCCGCAGGTCGAGCAAGGCACGGGGTCGGGATTCATCGTCTCCGCCGACGGCTACATCCTCACGAACAATCACGTGGTCCAGGGCGCCGATCGGGTAACCGTGCGGCTGCTCGACAACCGCGAGTTCACCGCCCGCATCGTCGGCACGGATCCGTCGACCGACGTCGCCGTCATCAAGATCCCGGCGACGGGGCTGACGACCGTCAACTTCGCCAACTCCGACTCGACGCGTATCGGCGAGTGGGTCCTGGCGATCGGCAACCCGCTCGGTGAGGCGTTCACGTTCACCGTGACCGCCGGCATCGTCAGCGCCAAGGGCCGCCTGCTCGCGGGCCTGCAGCAGTCGCGCTATTCGATTCAGGACTTCATCCAGACCGACGCGGCGATCAACCCCGGCAATTCGGGTGGACCGCTCGTCAATGTTCGCGGGCAAGTGATCGGGATCAACGCGGCGATCGCGAGCGAGACCGGGTACTACGCCGGGTACGGGTTCGCGATTCCCATCAATCTCGCGCGCACGGTCATGACCCAATTGATCGCGACGGGGCACGTGGAGCGAGCAGTGATGGGCATCCAGATCCGGCCCATCACGCCGGAAGACGCCGAAGTGGCCAAGCTGTCGGAGATCCGCGGCGTCGTGGTGAACGACTTCAGCCCCGCCGACAACTCGCCCGCCCGCCGCGCCGGGATCCAGGAAGGTGACGTGATCCTCGCGGTGGACGGCGATCCGATCGAATCGGTATCGCAGCTGCAGCAGAAAGTCGGCTTCCGGAAGGCCGGTGAGGCGGTCCAGGTCAGCCTCGCGCGCGCGGGCGGTGAGCGGAAGACGCTAACCGTGCGGCTCGCGGCGGCGCCCGGCCCTGAAGCCGACTCTGAGGAAGTGGCGGCGGCGGAGGACGCGACGCCCAAGCGCGGCCTCGCGCCCAAGGAAGAGACCCTGGGGATCTCGGTCGAACCGTTGTCGCAGGAAGACGCGCGCGAGCCGAGCCTGCGGGCGGTGGCACGCGCCGGGGGCGGTCTCGCCGTCACCTCCGTTTCACCGGACGGACCGGCGTATCAGAAGCTGTTGGATGCGACGGCCGCGGGTGGGGGGTATCCCGACATCATCCTGAAGGTGAACGGCCAGCCGACGCGCTCACGCGCCGAGTTCCGCGCGGCACTGGCGACCGTCAAGTCGGGTGACATCGTCACGCTCACCGTCCTCGGGTACGGCCCGCCAGACGGCTGGTCACAACGGGTGGTGCGGCTCCGGGCTCGTTAGACGGGACGCCGCTCCGCGAGCATGACCGCGGCCGTCGCGACGAGCCAGGCGACGAAGAACGCCTGGCCGTAGTAGAGGTTCTGCGAGAACTCGCTGAACCCTACCGCGACGGCCGCGTTCGTTACGGCCACCGCAAACGCGCCCCAGCCGAGCCAGCGCGGGTAGACCTTGCCGTTCCAGATGGCCCAGCCGAACACGTAGGCCACGAGCCCCAACGCAAACGTCGCCAGACGCTCCGCCGCGAGGCCGGCGGGGTGCAGCATGTCGTAGAGGAACACCGCGTGCGTCGACGTGAGCGCCTTGTCCGACGTCGCGTAGGCGTGCGCGAGATGCGCGCCGGCCCCCACCATGAAGAGCACATTCAACGCCCACACCGCGAAGGCGAAACCGGCGAGCAGCACGCCCGCGCGCCCGGGCGCGGAGCCGGGCGTCTCACCGTGGCGCAGCCCGACGCCGATCAACCCCATGTACATCAGCGGGAACGCGAACAGCAGCGCCCAGTGGATCCCGTGCCAGTACTTGGTGGCGGAGATGGTCTCGAGCTGCGCGGCGCCATCGCCCACGAGGAATGGGTGCATGAGCCCGGCGCCGGTGGCGAGTAGCGCGCCGGCCAACAGGCAGAGACCGTAGAACAGGGGACGGCGGGTGAGGGTCATGTGCTAATCTAGCACGCGGTCCGGCCGGGCATATATTCTCGGGCATGCAACTCAACCGCATCCTGCGCGAAGGCTTCATCGCGGGCTGTATCGGCGCGGCGATCGTGGCGGTGTGGTTCCTCGTCATCGACGCCATCAATGGTCGCCCCTTCTTCACCCCGGCGATGCTCGGGAGCGCCGTCTTCTGGGGCGCGCACGATCCCAGCGGCGTCGTGATCGAGTACTCCCGCATCATCGGCTACACGATGATTCACGTGAGCGCCTTCGTCGTGGTGGGGTGCATCGCCGCCGCGCTCGCGGCCGAAGTCGAAGTCGCGCCGTCGACGCTGTTCCTGGTCGTCGTGGGCTTCTGCTTCTTCGAGGTGGGGTTCTACATTCTCGTCGCGCTGCTCGCGAAGCCGCTGCTCGGCTACCTGGCGTGGTGGAACGTGGCGATCGGCAACTGCCTCGCCGCCCTCGCCATGGGATACTACCTGTGGCGCGAGCATCCCCAAATCGGCGAAGAGCTGCGGCGCCACCCGCTCGGCGAAACCGCGGACGGCGAGTAGCTCAGCGCCGGGTGACCGCGTAGACATCCAAGGGGACGGCCCGCTCGGCGTCCCCTTTGCCTTCCCGCACCGCCCACCGGAACCACACCGCCGTCATCGCGCCCCACAACGCGAGGGCGCCGACCACCCACATCAACAGCCCTCCGATCTGCTGATCGGCGAGCACATCGAGACCCAGCGCCAGGCGCGGCGCCTCGGCATAAAACGGATACAGGACGGTTTCCGACAGAGTGATCAGGGCCCCCGTGATCGACATCGGGAGCCCCAGGAGAAACAGGTACAGCATCTGCCCGGGATACGGGATCCGTGGCAGTTCGGGGACCGGAGACAAGACCGGCCACCACATGATGACGGCCGTGGTGAGAAAGACGAGGTGCTGAAGGATGTGGAGGTTGTGATTGCGCAGCGCCGCTTCGTAGAAGAGGGGCACGTGCCACAGCACGATCGGCGCCGTGAATACCGCCGCCGCGATTACGGGTCGCGTGAGAACGCGCGCCACCGGCATGACGCCACGCACGCCGAGGATCGGCCGAACGATCCAGGCGGGGCTGCCGTAGAGCAGCAGCGGCGGGAAGAGCAGCGTGAGCAGCAGGTGCTGCGCCATGTGCGCGCTGAAGAGGTAGCGGTCGGAGAGGTTGTGGAGTGGCACGGTCAACGACACGAACAGCACGAGCAACGCCGCGGCAAAGCTTGCAACGTGGCGTCGTGGCGACTTGAGTCCCCCCAAAAACACATAAAGCCCGCCCAGGAGGACGAGCCCGATCACGACGCTGGGGTGCAGGTCCCAGCGGTTCCACGCGGTCACGGGTTCACGTCCCGGTCCGCAGCCGCACCGCTCCAAAGAAGAGGAAGAGCAAGCCGATCATGACGCTGACGGCGAGGAGCAGCGGACCACTGAACAGGAACACGAACAGGCGGCTGTCGAACTTGAGGTGCATGTAGAACAGCACGACCAGCACGAACTTGACCAACGACAGCACCAGCAACACAGGCACGAGCACCGGCTGGAAGGCGGGCACATAGAACACGCCCACCTCGATCAGCGTGATCATCACGAGGATCGCGGCGATGCGCAGATACGTCCCGGTCGTCGCGTGCGCCTGCTCGCTCATCTCGCCTCCATCACTGAATCAGGTACACGAGGGTGAAGATCACGATCCACACCACGTCCACGAAGTGCCAATAGAGTCCCGTGATTTCGACGGTGACTGCTTGCTCGGGGCCGAGCTTGCCGCGCAGCGCCTGCACCCACAGGGTGAGCAACCAGATCACCCCCACCGTCACGTGCGCGCCGTGCGTCCCCGTGAGCACAAAGAACGTCGAGCCAAACAAGTTCGTCGTGAGGCCGAGGCCCTCGTGATAGAAATGGCTGAACTCCCAGACCTGCCCGCCTAGAAAGACGAGCCCCAGGAGCGCCGTGACCAGCAGCCACAGCTTGCCCTGCTTCATGTCGCCGCGTTGCACCGCCGCGAGCGCCAGCACCATCGCGAGGCTGGACATCAGCAGATCAAACGTGCTGAACGACGTGAACGGGATGTTCAGGATGTCGTGGGGATAGGGGCCGACGACGCTCCGCCCCTTGTAGATGAGGTACGTCGAGATGAGCGAGCCGAACAGCAGGCACTCGGAGCCGATGAAGGCCCAAAAGGCCATCTTGCGGTTGTCGACCCCCATGAACGTGGCGTGCCCGTGTGCGACAGCGACGGCGTGGGTGTCGGTGTTGTATGCCATCTACACCTCGAATGGCTCGTAGGCCCAGAGATAGATGCCGGCGATCACGACGGCCAACCCCACGAACACCAGCCACAGCTGGTGCGACAGCGCGGCGATGGCCATGAGCGGCAGCCCCACCGCCGTGACCATCGGCCACCACGAGCCGCCGGGCACGTGAATCGGCACCGGGGGCGTCGCGGGCAGCGGCGTCATGGGCGCGTGGTGCTCCGTCTGCCACAGCGGGAGTCGGTTCTCGACGCGCGGGATCACCGTGAAGTTGTAGACGGGCGGCGGTGACGGGATCGCCCACTCCAGCGTCGCACCTCCCCACGGATCGTTGCCGGCCACTTCACCGCGCCGGCGGCTCCACCACAGGTTCACCAGGAACACGAGCACCGCGACCCCGATCAGGAACGCGCCGACGGTGGAAACCTGGTTCAACTGAGTCACGCCCAGCTCGGCTCCGTACGTGTAGATGCGGCGCGGCATGCCGAGCAGACCACTAAAGTGCATCGGGAAAAACGCCAGGTTCATCCCGACGAACGTCAGCCAGAAGTGCCACTTGCCGAGCGTCTCGGACAGTTTCCGGCCCGTCATCTTGGGCCACCAGTAGTACATCCCGGAGAACAGGCCGAGCATCGTGCCGCCGAACAGGACGTAGTGAATGTGCGCCACGACGTAGTACGTGTCGGTCTGTTGCAGGTCCGCCGGGGGCGACGCGTGCGTCACGCCCGACAAGCCGCCGATGATGAACATGCCGATGAACCCGACCGCGAACAGCATCGCGGTGGTGAAGCGGAGCTGGCCGCCCCACATCGTGCCGATCCAGTTGAAGATTTTCACGCCCGTGGGCACGGCGATCAGCATGGTGGTCGCCGAGAACACCGAATCGGCGATCGGCCCGAGGCCGACGGAGAACATGTGGTGGCTCCACACGCCCCACCCCATGAAGCCGATCAACACGCCCGAATACACGACGACCGTATACCCGAACAACGGCTTGCGCGAAAACGTGGGCAGCACCTCGGACACGATGCCCATCGCCGGCAGGATGAGGATGTAGACCTCGGGGTGCCCGAAGAGCCAGAACAGGTGTTGCCACAGGATCGGGTCGCCGCCGCCCGCCGGCACGAAGAAATGCGTGCCGAAGAAGCGGTCGAACATGAGCAGCACGAGCGCGACGGTGATCACGGGGAATGCCGTGATCACGAGGAACTGCGTGACGAGGGTCATCCACGAAAACACCGGGAGCCGCATCAGCCTCATGCCTGGCGCCCGCATGTTCAGGATCGTGACGATGAAGTTGAAGCCGGCGGCGAGCGACGCGATGCCGAGGATCTGCAGGCCCAGCAACCAGAAGTCGACGTTCGGTCCGGGAGAAAACTGCCGTGACGTCAGGTTCGCGTATCCGAACCACCCGGCGTCGGGGGCGACCGAGAGATGCCCGGCGCCGAACAGCGGCCCCGCGACGAAGCTCGCGTTCAGGAACAGGCCGCCGAGCAGGAACACCCAATAGCTGAACGCGTTGAGCCGCGGGAAGGCGACGTCGCGCGCGCCGATCTGGAGCGGGATGATGTAATTGAAGAACGCGGCCGAGAGCGGCATCAACGCGAGGAACACCATCGTCGTGCCGTGCATCGTGAACAGCTGATTGTAGAGCTCGGCGCTGACCCCGATGCCCTCCGGCTTGGCCAACTGCGCGCGGATCACCAGCGCCTCGAGCCCGCCGATCAGGAAAAACACAAGCGCGGTCCAGAAGTAGAGCTGCCCGATCCGCTTGTGATCGGTAGTCGTGAGCCAGCTCTTCATTGCAGACTCTGGAGGTAGGCGATGAGGGCCGTCACCTGATCATCGGGGAGCGGCATCGCGGGCATCAGCGACCCGGGCTTCAAGTACGGCGCGTTGGTGATCCAGCGCCGCAGCCACTCTTCAGTGTTCGGCAGCGTCGCGCCCGCCAGTGTCGTGCGGCCGCCCACGTGGGTGAGATTCGGTCCGACTGTCCCCCGTGCCTGGGGTACGCCCGTGATCGTGTGGCAGGCGATGCAGGCGCCGTGCGCAAACAGATCCTGGCCGCGCTCCGCGAGCGATCCCCGGACCGGAGTGGCGGCGGGGGTCAACTGATGAGCGGCCCACGCCGCGAACGTCGAGTCGGTTTGGACGAATACCCTGAGCCGCATGTTCGCGTGCGACGCGCCGCAGAACTCCGCGCACTGGCCGGCATACTCGCTGACCGAATCAGGCGTGAAGACGATGCGCGTCGTCCGTCCAGGGGTGAGGTCGCGCTTCCCGCCGAGGCCCGGCGCCCAGAAACTGTGAATCACGTCTGCCGACGTCATTTCCAGCTGCACCGCCCTGCCCCGCACCAGATGCAGCTCATTCGCGGTCACGACGCCGAGCTCGGGGTAGCGGAACTCCCACCACCACTGGTGCCCCACCACTTCCACACGGAGGGCACCCGCCGGTGCGGGAGCCGCCGTCGCGAAGATCGTGCGCATCGTGGGTACCGCGATGAACACGAGGATCAGCGCCGGCGCGAGGGTCCAGCCGATCTCGAGGACGGTGTGGCCGTGCAGCCGTGACGGGGGACCCGCGCCCTCGCGGGCCCGGTAGCGGAAGATCACGAACAGGAGCAGCCCCTCGACAATCGCGAAGACCACCACCGCCCACCAGAAAATGTCGGTGAAGAGCGTGTCGACGACGGCGCCCAAGTCGGACCGCGGGGCCAACGTCGTTTGGGGGAAGGGTCCGCCGCAGCCGGCGACGGCGAGCAGAATGGCGGGGAGGAGCCTCGGTGTCGTGCGCATGAGCGAAGGCCAAGGAAAGTAGGTTATCTTGGGCCGCTATGGAAGAGTTGTCCGGCCGTCTGCAGACGGCCCTCGGAGCGGCCTATCGCGTCGAGCGGGAGTTGGGGGGCGGCGGCATGAGCCGCGTGTTCCTCGCCGAAGAAACCCGGCTCGCCCGCAAGGTCGTCGTCAAAGTCCTGCCGCCCGAGCTGGCGGCGGAGATCAGCGTCGACCGCTTCAACCGCGAGATCCAGCTCTCCGCGTCGCTGCAACATCCGCACATCGTGCCGCTGCTCGCGGCGGGCGGCGAAGGCGACGTCCTCTACTACACGATGCCGTTCATCGAGGGCGAGGCGTTGCGCACGCGGCTCGCCCGCGAGGGCGAGCTGCCCGTGCGCGACACCGTGCGCATCCTGAAGGATGTCGCCGACGCGCTGGCCTACGCGCACGCGCGCGGCATCGTGCATCGCGACATCAAACCCGACAACGTCCTCCTCTCCGGCAAACACGCGCTCGTCGCCGACTTCGGCGTAGCCAAGGCCGTGAGCCAGGCGAAGGGCCAGAGCGGGTTGACCTCCGTGGGCGTGGCCCTCGGCACCCCCGCCTACATGGCCCCCGAGCAGGCCGCCGGGGATCCCAATATCGACCATCGCGCGGACATCTACGCGTTCGGCGCGATGGCGTACGAGATGCTCGCAGGCCGGCCACCGTTCACGGGACTCTCGCCGCATCAGATGCTGGCGGCGCACATCATGGAGCCGGTCCCGCCGCTCACGGACACGCGTCCCGGCGTCCCGCCGGCACTCGCCGAGCTGGTGATGCGCTGCCTCGAGAAGAATCCGCCCGACCGCCCCCAGACCGCCGCCGAGGTCTATCAGGTGCTCGAATCGCTCGCCACGACGAGCGGCTCGGCGACGGTGACGTCGGCGCGGGCGACGCTGCGCCACGTGCTGCGCCGGCCGCGAAACCGGCGGGTAGCCCTGGGCGCCGGCGCAGTCCTGCTGGCGCTCGTGGCCTGGTTGGCGCTCCGCCCGGCGGGCGCGGCCGTGCTCGATCCGAATCGGGTCGCGATCGCGCCGTTCGACGTGGTCGGCGGAGGAGAGCTGGGGCTGTGGCGCGAGGGGCTCGTGGACGTGCTGTCGCGGAGTCTCGACGGCGCTGGACCCCTGCGGACGGTGTCGCCCACGTTCATCGTCCGGCGCTGGAGCGGGCGGGCCGACGCGGCGTCGGCCCAGGCCCTGGGCCGGTCCACCGGGGCAGGCACCGTGGTCTTCGGTGGCCTCGTCAGCGCGGGGGTCGACTCGGTCCGCCTCACCGCCACCGTGCTGGATGTGGCGGCGGGCACGCCGGCCGGGGAGATCGAGCTGCGGGAGGCCTCCGCCCGGATGGACCGCCTCGCCGACTCGCTGACGGTCTGGGTGCTGCGGGAGCTGGGCCGGACGCGCGCCATCGGCGTCGTGCGCAGCGCATCGCTCGGGTCCAAGTCGCTGCCGGCGCTCAAGGCGTTTCTCCAGGGCGAGCAGTTCCTGCGGCGGTCCGAGTGGGACTCCGCCCTGGCGTACCACCAACGCGCGATCGCGCTCGACAGCGGTTTCGCGCTCGCGTGGAGCCACGCGGGGATGGCGGCAGGATGGCAGCACGCGGCGAACGACTCGCTGTCGCGCACGTACAAGCTGCGCGCGGGGGCGCTGAATCACGGGCTCGCGCCGCGCGAGAGCCTGGTCGTGCAGTCGGAATCGCTCGCGGCAGTCGTGTATGCCGGACCCGTGCAGCTGGGCGTCCGACTCTTCGGGTACGGCCGGCGTATGATCGGCACACTCGACGAGGCGGTGCGCCGGTATCCGAACGATCCCGAGTTGTGGTACATGTTGGGCGACGCGCGCTACCACGCGGGCTCGATGGCCGGTCTCTCGCCACGCGCCAGTCTCGTGGCCTTCGATCGAGCCATCGCCCTCGATTCCGCCTTCACGCCTTCGTACGTGCACGCCATCCCGCTGAGTCTCGAGTTCGGAGGCGCCGAGGCCGGCCGGCGCTACGCGACGAAGTTTCTCGAGGCGGGAGGGATGGGTGTCTACGCCAAGAGCACGAGCGAGGTGCTCGCCCTGCTCGATCCGCGCACGCGCAACGCGGCAATCTCGTTTCTCGCCGATAGCGCGGACGAACATCTGTTCCAGACCGTGTGGCTCTCGATCAACCGCTGGCTCGATGTCGACGAGACCACCATCGCCGTGATCCGGGCGCGCGCGACGGCGGAACAAGCGAAGGGCATCCAATCGCAGTTCTCCACGATCGCGTTCCCGATGGCGTTGGCCAGTCGCGGACACATCAAGGAGGCCGCGGCGCGGACCGCCTTCCCGGCGCTCGTCGCCCAACTGGCCCTGCTCGGCGCGATGTCGCCGGATAGCGGCGCCCGGATCGCCCGCAGCTGGATCGGCAAACCGGGCGAGGGCCACTTATTTCTGGGAGCCATGCTGGCGGCAGCGCACGATACGATCGGAATCCAGAGCGCGATCCGCTTCATCGAGGGGCGGCAGCGGCCCCTTCCACCCAACATGCCGGCGATCGCCCTCGATATCCTGGCCTACCTGAACGCCACCAATCAGGCGTATCTCGCGCTCGCGCGGGGCGACAGCGCCGCGGCGCTCCGGCTCTTCGATGCGCGACCCGATTCGGCGTGCTTCGGCGGCTGCTGGATCGATGACCTGATTCATGTGCAGCTGCTGGCCGCCCGGGGACGGTTGGCGGATGCCGCCGCGCGCCTGGAGCGGCCGCTGGGCGGCTTCGTCGGCGGCATCGTCCCGTTCCAGGTGCTGCGTGCCCTGGAGCGCGGCCGTGTCTACGAGCACCTCGGCGACCGCGAGAAGGCAATCGAGGGCTACAACCTGGTGTTGGAGGCGTGGCGCAACCCCGATCCCGAGCTCAAGACCTACGTCGACGAAGCGCGAGCGGGCCTCGCCCGGCTCAGCGCCGAGAAGAAGGCGAGCTAGGGAGAAACGCAACGCCCCGGGCTGACCGCGCCCGGGGCGTGCGTCCTTCAGTGAACGGCGTCTACCGGCGCCAGCTGGCTTCGGTGTCGAACGCCGCGTTGTTCGTGAGCCGCGTGACCGACGACCCATCCGCATTCATGATGTACAGCTCCGGATTGCCGTCGCGGCCGCTCGTGAAGACGAGCTTCGAGCCGTCGGACGACCACGCGGGCAGCTGATCGTTGGACGCGTTGCGCGTCAGGTTCGTCAAACCCGTCCCATCCACATTGACGACGTAGACTTCGTCGTTCCGATCGCGCGCGCTGACGAACGCGATCCTGGTCCCGTCGGGCGACCACACAAACGAGCCGTCCGACGCGGCGTTGCGCGACAGGTTCGTCTGACCCGTCCCATCCGCGTTCATGATATAGACTTCCTTGTCGCCGTCGCGCCGGCTGATGAACGCGATCTTGCTGCCGTCCGGCGACCACGTGGGGTTCGCGTCCACCGCCGTGTTGTTCGTCAGCTGCGTCACACCGCTGCCATCCGCGTTCATGACGCAGATCTCGTCGTCGAACCCGCCGTCCCGCTGGCAGTCGAACGCGATCCGGCTACCGTCGGGCGACCAGGCCGCGAACGTATCCATACTCGGATCGTCCGTCAGCCGGGTCACACCGCTCCCGTCCGCGTTCATCACGTAAATCTCGAAGTTGCCGTCCCGGAACGACGTGAACAGAATCTTCGCGCCGTCCGGCGACCACGTGTACTGGTTGTCTTGCGCCGCATTGCTCGTGAGGTTCGTCAGCCCAGTCCCATCCCCGTTCATGACATAGATCTCCGTGTTGCCGTCCCGATCGCTCGAGAACAAGAGCTTCGAGCCGTCGGGCGACCACACGGCCATCTTATCGAAGGCGGCGTTGTTCGTCAGGTTCGTCACGCCGCTGCCGTCGGTGTTGACGGCATAGATCTCCCAGTTGCCGTCCCGGTCGCTGCCGAACGCGATCTTGCCCGGAGGCGGAGGAGGCGGCGTCGCGGTCACCATCTGGGTGTCCGCGTCCATGCCGCCGCCGTCCGTCACGGTCAGGATGACCCGGTACGTGCCGGCGACCGCGTAATTGTGCGTGGCCGTCTGGCCGGTCCCGGCAGCCGAGCCGTCACCCCACGACCAACCGTAGGTCGCCGAGGCCTGGGCCGTCGAGCCGCTGCCGTCGAAACTGCAGGCCAGGAACGAACAACTGAACGTGAAACTGGCCACGGGCGGAGGCGGCGGGGGTGGCGTCACGGTCACCATCTGGGTGTCCGCGTCGATGCCACCGGCATCCGTTACCGAAAGAATGACCGGGTACGTGCCCGCAGCACCATACGTGTGCGTGGCAAGTTGGCCAGGGCCGGCAGCCGAACCGTCACCCCCCGACCAACCGTAGGTCGCCGAGGCCTGGGCCGTGGAGCCGCTGCCGTCGAAGCTGCACGCCAAGTGCACACAGTTGAACGTGAAGCTGGCCACCGGCGGCGGCGGCGACACGGTCACCATCTGAGTATCCGCGTCCATCCCGCCCGCGTCCGTCACGGACAGGATCACCCGGAACGTGCCCGCGGCACCGTACGTGTGCGTCGCAGGGTTGCCGCTGCCGAGCGCCGAGCCGTCACCCCAGTTCCAGCTGTACGTCGCCGATCCCTGGGCGGTGGAGCCACTGCCGTCGAAGCTGCACACTAGATTCGAACAGCTGGGCGAGAAGCTGGCCACAGGCGCCGGCGGCGGTGGCGGCAACACGGTCACCATCTGCGTATCCGCGTCCATCCCGCCGCCGTCGGTCACGACCAGGATCACGGGGTACGTGCCCGCGGCTCCATACGTGTGCGTCGCAGCGTTGCCGCTGCCGGCAGCCGAGCCGTCACCCCAGCTCCAGCCGTACGTCGCCGTTGCCTGGGCCGTAGAGCCGCTGCCGTCGAAACTGCACGCCAGGTGCACACAGTTGAACGTGAAGCTGGCCACCGGCGCCGGGGGCGGCGGCGGCGCGTGGACCTCGAGCCGGAACTTGATCGGGATCGTGGGCAAGCTCGGGCCGACCCAGACGTCGGCGTAGCCGAGCAGGTTGCCCTCCGTGAAGACCCGAATTCTGTAGGTCCGGTTCTTACTCGGCGTGTAGTTCGGGACCCGCCATGAATGCCAGTTGACGAGATACAGCTCGTGCGAGATGTCGAGCACGATCATCTCGTCGCCTGACGCGGGAGACATGGTCATGTGCGCGACTTCGATCCCGCACTCGCTCCCCGAGACTTCGCAGATGCGAACCTCGGGGGACGCTGCCGGGTCGAACACGCCGGAATAGTTGACCTGTTTTCCCACCGGAGGCAGGAAAAAGAAATACTCGGCGCCGGTCGTCAACTTCACGACCCTGAAGTCGAGAGATGGTTCGGTAGGGGTACGCTCACAACCCAGGATACCGACCAAGAGCACGGCAGCGCGCCATACAAGCCTGCTGCGCGAGCGGGTGGCCATATGATTACGACCTCCAAGCGGGCGCAAGGTGGTCTGACAGTGCCAACAACATTAAGTGGGTCCCAAATGGGACCCGTGATGATCCTCACAGGGTTTTGGATCGCGTTGTGGAGCCGCGAGTTACTAGTGGTGAGCGGCATCACACTTCGTGTTAGATTCGGGAGGTTTTCGCGACCGTGGCGGAATTGGCAGACGCGCCAGCCTTAGGAGCTGGTGGGGCAACCCGTGGGGGTTCGAGTCCCTCCGGTCGCACGTACGCCGAGACGCCGAGGGGCCCAGGCGCCTAGGTCTAGCCTCGGCGCCTCGGCGTCTGGGCGTCTGGGCGTCTGGGGTTGAACTCCCAGTTACATTAACGCCAGATATGCCAGACATTCTTGTAAAGAAGACCCACGCCGAAGCCGGCGAAGCGTCACTGGAAGTGACGATTCCGCCCGACAACGTGAAGGCGGCTGAAGAGCGCGCCACGAAGGTCTATCAACAGCGCGCCCGCCTGCCGGGGTTTCGCCAGGGGAAGGCCCCCGCCGCGGTCGTCCGGAAGAAGTTCGCCGAGGACATCCGTCAACAGGCGTTGCAGGAGTTGGTGCAGGCGAGCTGGCGCGCCGCCGTGGAGCAGGAGAAGCTCAAGCCGATCGCCGATCCACACATCCACAACCTGAAATGGGAAGAGGGCTCCCCGGTCACCTTCGAGCTGCACGTCGAGGTGAAGCCCGAGCTGAAGCTCGACCGCCTCGGCAACTTCCGGCTGACGCGGACGGTGCCGGCGATAACTGAAGCCCAGGTCGACGCGCAGTTGAACGACCTGCGCGGACAGCGCGCGCCGTGGACCCCGGTGACGGACGAGAAGCCGAAGCCCAAGGACCTGGTGCACGTCACGATCGCGACCCGCGAAGGCGCCGAGATCAAGGACCCCAAGCCGTACCAGCTGGTGCTGGGCGAAGGCCGGGCGATCCCGGAGGTCGAAGAGAAGATCATGACGCTCCTGCCTGGGGAAATGCTCGACGCCGTGGTGCGCTTCCCCGACGACTTCGCCGAAGAGGCGAAGCGGGGGCAGACGCGCGACATCCGCGTGACGCTGCACGAGGTGAAGCGGCAGCAGCTCGCCGAGCTGGACGACGCGTTCGCGCGCGAGGTCGGGGACTTCGAGTCGGTCGCGGCGCTGCGCCAGACCGTCACGGAGGACCTCCGCAAGGAGGCTGAGCGCGAGGCCGACGCCAAGACCCGGGCCGACCTGATCGAGCAGATCGTGTCCGCGAACGCCATTGTCGCACCGCGGGCCCTCGTCGAGCGCGCGCTGTACATGTACGCGCAGGCGTACGGGGTGCCCGAGGAGCGCTGGCCCAAGTTCGCGGAGGAGTTCCGGCCCGTGGCCGAGGCGCAGGTGCGGCGCGACCTGGTGCTCGATCATGTCATGGAGGCGCAGCAGCTGCGGGCCACCGAGGCGGAGCTGGATCAGCGCATTCAGGAGCTCGCCGAGCGGCGTGGGATGCCGCCGGCGCAGCTGTACGCGTCGTTGGAAAAGGCCAAGCGGCTCCGTGACGTCGAGCGGAGCATCACCGAGGAGAAGGTGTTCGCCTATCTCCTGTCGCAGTCCACCGTGGAGCAGCCGTGAGCGAAAGCCAGATCTATCCGCCCTATATCATCGAGCGCTCGAGCCGTGGCGAGCGCACCTACGACATCTTCAGCCGCCTGCTGATGGATCGCATCGTGTTCCTCGGCACGGCGATCAACGACGACGTCTCCAATATCATCATCGCGCAGCTGCTCTTCCTTGACGCCGACAATCCCGAGCGCGACATCTACCTGTACGTGAATTCGCCGGGTGGGCTTGTATCGTCGGGGATGGCGATCTACGACACCATGCAGTTCCTGCGCGCGCCGGTGAACACGATCTGCATGGGCATGGCGGCCTCGATGGGCTCGTTCCTGCTCACCGCCGGGCGCAAGGGGAAACGCTCCGCGCTGCCGCACGCCCGCATCATGATGCACCAGCCGTCGGGCGGTACCCAGGGCACCGCGTCGGACATCGAGATTCAGGCGCGCGAGATTTTGTACCTGCGGGGCAAGCTCAACGAATTGTACGCGAAACATACCGGCAAGGCCGTGGAGCAGATCGAAAAGGACATGGACCGCGACCGCTTCATGTCGGCCGAAGAAGCAAAGGAATACGGCCTGATCGACCATGTCATCTCGAACTTCCAGGAGATGGGCGACAGCAAGAAGGCCAAGTGATCCCTTGCGCCGTCCGGACCACCTTCCCATGTTAGGAACACATGTCTCACGATAAGCACCTCCGCTGCTCGTTCTGCGGCAAGTCCAAGGATTCGGTCCGGAAATTCATCTCCGGCCCGTCCGTGTACATCTGCAACGAGTGTATCGCGCTGTGCAACGAGATTCTGGCGGAGGATGAAGAACGCGAAGTCGCGGAAGCCATCACACAGGTCCCCACGCCGCAGGAGATCAAGGACGTGCTGGACCAGTACGTGATCGGGCAGGAGCGTGCCAAGAAGACCCTCGCCGTCGCCGTCTACAATCACTACAAGCGCATCAATTCCCACTCGGGCCGCGAGAACGAGGTCGAGCTCGACAAGAGCAACATCCTCTTGATCGGCCCGACGGGCGTGGGCAAGACGCTGCTGGCGCAGACGCTGGCGCGGATCCTCGACGTGCCGTTTACGATCGCGGACGCGACGACGCTCACCGAAGCCGGCTACGTCGGCGAGGACGTCGAGAACATCCTGGTGCGGCTGCTGCAGGCGGCGGACTTCAACGTCTCCGAAGCCGAGCGCGGCATCGTGTACATCGACGAGATCGACAAGATCGCGCGCAAGTCGGAGAACCCCAGCATCACGCGCGACGTGTCGGGCGAAGGCGTCCAGCAGGCGCTGCTCAAGATCCTCGAAGGCACGGTGGCGAGCGTGCCGCCCCAGGGCGGCCGCAAGCACCCGCAGCAGGAATACATCCAGGTCAATACCAAGGACATTCTCTTCATCTGCGGCGGGGCGTTCGACGGACTCGAGAAGATCATCGAGTCCCGCACCGGCCGCCGGCAGATCGGCTTCACCAAGGAAGAAGTCGCCGAGGGGATGGCCGAGAAACTGAAGAAGAATCCCTTCGGCGATGTCGAGCCCGACGACCTGCTGCGCTACGGCCTGATCCCCGAGCTGGTGGGCCGCCTCCCGGTCACCGTCCCGCTCGACACGCTCGATGAAGAGTCCCTGGTGCGCATCCTCGTCGAGCCCAAGAACGCCCTGGTCAAGCAGTACCAGAAGCTGTTCGAGCTCGAGGACGTGCGGCTCACGATCGACAAGGAAGCCCTGCGCGCCATCGCCCAGAAGGGGATCAAGCGCGGCACCGGCGCGCGCGGGTTGCGCGCCATTCTCGAAGAGATGATGACCGAGATCATGTTCGAGCTGCCCAGCCGCGACGACGTGCGTGAAGTCGCGATCAACGCCGAATGCGTCACCGCGGGCCGCGCGCCCTTGCTCGTGACCGAGCGCCCGCGCCAGAAGAAAGAAGCCTGACCGAGTCGCTGTTCCGCGGCTCGTTCCCACGGGCCGATGTCGTCCTCGATCCCCCGCTCCCCGAAGTCGCGTTCGTCGGCCGCGCCAACGCCGGCAAATCGAGCCTGCTCAACGCCCTCGTGGGGCGGAAGATCGCCAAGACCTCCGGAACACCGGGGAAGACTCGCGCGCTCAACGTCTTTCAAATGGAACGGATGTTCTACCTCGACCTGCCGGGGTACGGGTACTCCCGGGCGGCCAAGGCCGATCGCACGGCCTTCCGACGCCTCGTGAACCACACGCTGAACCGGGAGCGGCTTGCCGGTGTCGTGTGGCTTCTCGACATCCGGCACGAGCCGTCCGCGGAGGATCTCACGATGCAGGACCTGCTGGCCGAGCGCGAAACCCGCACGCTTGCGGCCCTCACGAAGGGGGACAAGCTTCCGCGGAGAGAACGCGAGGAGCGCGAGCAAGAGCTGCGCGCGGCGCTCGCCCTCCCGGAGGATCAAGTGATCGTGACGAGCGCGAAGACGGGCGATGGGATCGCGGAGCTGCGGGAGGCGATCGCGGGGCTCATTGGAGAACCGAATGCGTAGCAGTGCACTGCTGCTGATCGCAGCGCTCGCGGCTCCGCTCGCCGCCCAGGACACGATCCCGGCGGGCTTCGGCACCCTCAAGCGCGACGACATCGTCGTGCGGTTCGCCACCGGCAACATCGAGATCCAGTGTCTGCCCCTCGACGAGCAAGTGATTCGCCTGCTCGCCACCGATACCTACAAATCGCTCACGCAGCTCATGCAGAGCCGGCAGGACGACATCACCGCGGCGGCCGAGCGGGCGGGCGTCGTGAAGCCCACGCTTCTGCTGGTGACGTTTTATGGATTGGTGCCGCAGGCACGCTTCAATCCGGAAGACCTGAACATCGCGAGCCGAGGCCGGTTGTATCGGCCCGCGGGCATCGTGCCCCTCTCCCCGACGTGGGGTTCCTACCAGCTCGACGCGCGCCAACAGGCGGTCGCGATCTACCTATTCGAGGACGGCATCACGTTCCGCGAGAGCCTGGCGGTGAGCTACCAGGGGCTCACCAACGAGTCCTGGGGCCGCGCCCTGCGCCTGCTCGATCAGGAGCGCTCCCGGGTCAGGGCGCGTGCCCAGGCGGCGCCAGCCCCGGAGTAACCTTCGTCGCGGCGACGGCCGGAGGCGTGTTGCGTGTCCCCCGCGGAATCATCCCGGTCAGATTCGCCAGCTCAAACGCCGATATCGCCATCACCGTCGACGCCTGCCGCAGATCCCAGTCGATCGACTTGTCCCAGGTGTCCGACTGCGAGTGATGCGTGTGGTTGTAGCCGCGGGTGATCTGGTTGAAGTTGAACCCGGGCACCCCATAAGGCAGGAACGACAGGTGGTCGGTGCCGCCCTTGAAGGCGTCGTTCACCGTGTCGGCGTTGAGCGAGCGTACCGGGAGCAGAATCGCGCGCCAGAGGCCGTACAGCTCGGGTCGGCCCTGCAGGGCCTGGCCCGTCACGGCCCCCGCCCCGTTGTCGAGCACGATCACCGCCTGAATCGAGTCCGCCTCGGCGGCGTGTTGCTCGGCGTATTTGCGCGACCCGATGAGCCCCTGCTCTTCACCCGTGAACAGAATGAAGCGGATCGTGCGCTTGGGCTTGAGACCCGACTGCGCGATGATGCGCGCCGCCTCGAGCGTGGCCATCGAGCCCGTGGCATTGTCGGTCGTGCCCGTGCCCAGATCCCAGGAGTCGAGGTGGGCGCCCACGATCACGACCTGCCCCGGATGCTCCGTGCCGCGGATCTCGGCGACCGTGTTCCACTGCGGCACCGAGTCCTTCATGTTCAGCGTGTTTTGGATGCTGGCCTGCAGCTGCGGCGTGACCCCGAGCCCGAGCAGCCGGTCGAACATCGCGTACTCCTCATGGGCCACCACGACCTGGGGAAGCGGCAGCACGCGGTTCGGTGAACCGCTCATGTTGAGGAGGTCCTGCTCCTTCCCGGCGTCGAGCAGAATGCCCAGGGCCCCGGCGTTGCGCAGCAGGAACGGCTGGTCGTTGTTGAACTGTTGTTGCCGCGCCCGGGCTGCGGAGTCGCGCACGGGCGCCTGCTGGAACCCGGCGAACGCCGCACGCTGGCGCTGCGAGTCGGCCGCGGTCATCGGCGGACCGTCGTTGTTGAACACGTTCGCCGGCCCCCGCAACATCACCCACGCGCCTTTGACCTTTGATTGATACGCCGCGAGGCTTTCGGGCGTGCTCGCATCGATGCGGACCACCGGTCCCGTCACCGGCTTGCCGCCCCCCCCCGTGCCAGGCGCCCAGGCCCAGCTCGCCGCGGCAACCTCGTGCGAGCGCGGCGCGACCATGCGCATCCACATCGGCCCGCGCTCCCACGTGCCGCCGAAGTTCCACGGCTCGAGGCGCGCGTCGAGGCCGTAGCTCTGGAACTGCTTCATCGTCCAATCGTTGGCGGCGCGCACGGCGGGCGACCCCGTCAGCCGCGGGCCGATCACATCGGCGAGGTACTGCAGGTTCTTCATAACCTGGGACTTGTTCATCCCCTGGTCGATGAGGACGCCGACACCGGCCGTGTCCACGGTGATTCCGGGGACGCCGGTGCCGCGCAGCGCTCCGCCCCCGCCTTGGGCGGCGAGGGGAGAGGCCAGGAGCATGGCGGCGCATAAGAAACGGTTCACGGTAGGCAACTCCTGTTGGATGAATACGGCGTTAGGGGTGACCCTTAGCGTACGCGCAATCGCAGGCATCCGTTAGGGTCGCAAGAGGACGACACGGCCCTCCAAGTCTGGCGTCCAGCGAACCCGAACCGAATCCGCACACACGACGCCAGCGGAGAGGGCTAGCGCGCGGTCGCAGCCGAGCCCGAGCAGCGCTGTCGACCACGCCTCCGCCACCACGCCGCTCGGCGCGAGAACGGTCACCGAGATCTTCTTCTCGGCGTCGGTCGTGGTGCTCACCGATCCGGCACGCATTTCCACGGTCGCCCAGGTCGTGAGGGAATTCGCGGGATCGGCGATCCCCACCGGGCGCCCGGTTTCCCGCACGCCGACCCACGTGAACTGGGTCCCGATGTTGAGTAGGGCGCTGTCGACCACTCCAGAGAGGATCCGGGCTGCGCGATCCAGGGCGTCGCCGTCGGTGGCGTCCTCCGCGGTGACCGTCACGCCCGTCCGCTGACGGATCTCGCGACGCAACGAATCGACGGCGGCCACATGGCCGGGCCGGTCGAGCGTGTCACGGACGGCGTCGAGGGCCCGGCCCACGCGGGTGGTGTCGGCGCCCCAGGCGGCGGCCGACATCGTCGTCCCCACGGCCGGCCAGGCGCGGGAGACCATCGGATCCGGCGCCGCCCCGCTGCAGGCAACTGTGAGGCTCAGGAGCACGACCGTTTTCATTTACAGGGACCATACGGTAATTTGCTCCATCGTGGAATCCCTACTCCAACACCCGATTGTGCTCGTCGTCGTCGGCGTCGTCACCCTGTCCCTCGCGGCGGCGTTTTGGCGCCTGTCGGTGCGCCTCGTGCGCTCGGAGCGCGAGCGGCGCCGGGCAGCCGAGGAGTTGAATCGCCGCCTCTCGGAGCTGTTCTCCCTCCAGGAGCTGTCGTACGTCCTCTCGGATTCGCTCGAGCTCGACCGCATCGTGGAGCAGGTCGTGCGCTACGCGGTGCGCTTCCTCGACGCCCAGGGCGCGCTGCTGGCACTCGCGGGCGAGCCGCCAATCGACGTGCTGCGCGTAGCCGCGAGCGAAGGAACCCTCGCGTCGCTGCGCGGCCGAACGATCGCGGCCGATGACCCGGGGCTCGTGGCCCGCTCCATCAGTCGAGAGCATTTGGAACTGGTCCGCAACTCGGGCGGTGAGCCGATGCGTCTCGTCGGCGACGTAGAGGCCAACGCCGCGGCGGCGGTGCCGCTCCGAGCCCACGGCGTGGTCATCGGCACGCTCGTAATCGCGGACCCGCGCGAGGGCGTGTTCGTCTCCGACGATCTGCGCCTGCTCTCTACGCTCGCGACGCACGCGGCGGTCGTCATCGCCAACGCGCGCTTTTTCGAGATGGTGCGCCGGGCCAAAGAACAGTGGGAGACGGCCTTCGACGCGCTCAGCGAAGGCATCGCCGTCGTGGATGGGGAAGGACGCGTGCGCCGCGCCAACCGCTCGCTCGCCGCCCTGCTGGGGAGCCCCCTCCCGGCCGTCATCGGCAGCCATCTGTGCGAGGCCCTAATCGGTAAGTCCCACGCGCTGATGGGGTTGCTCGACGCGGCTCGGCGCGGCGAGCACCCCCCGGCCCTCGTCGCCCGCTCCGAGCGCCTCGGCAGCACGATGCGCGTGAACGCGGCCCGCATCCCGAGCGCGACGCAGGATCAGAGCGTCGTCGTCCTGGTCGAAGACGTGACGGATCAGCAGGTGATGGAGACGCAGCTGATTCAGAGTGAGAAACTGGCCGCCGTCGGGCAGCTCGTCTCCGGCGTGGCACACGAGCTGAACAATCCGCTCACGTCGATCGCAGGTCTGTCGGAGTTTCTGCTCGAGCAGAAGGAGATCTCGAAGAAGGATCGGGGCCACCTCAAGGTGATCCACGAGCAGGCGGAGCGGGCCGGCCGCATCGTGCGCAACCTGTTGACGTTCGCGCGCAAGGAACCCGCGGAGCGCTCGCCCGTGGACCTGAACGACGTCATCCAGCGGACGCTGCAGCTGATGGAGTACGACCTGAAAATCGCGGACGTCGAGGTGCACCGCGACTTGCGGCCCGCCCTCTCCCACGTCCTCGGCGACCTCCACAGCCTGCAGCAGGTCGTGTTGAACCTGCTCACGAATGCGGCCCAGGCAGTGGCGGAGAACCGGCCCGGTCTCCCGCGCTCCATCACGGTCTCGACGTGGTCCGATGACCTGGTGCATTTGCGGGTGGCGGATACGGGCCCCGGGATCAACGACGTCGTGGCGCAGAACGTGTTCACGCCGTTCTTCACGACCAAGGAGCCCGGGAAAGGGACGGGCCTCGGCCTGTCGATCACCTACACGATCGTCGAGAACCACGGCGGCCGGATTACCGTCGAGCGCCCCTCGACCGGCGGCGCGGCGTTCCGCGTGGATCTGCCCCCCGTCCGCGCCGACGCGAGCGCCCCCGCCCCGCCCATCCGACCCCCGGCACCGGCGCTCCCGCACACCAAGCGTACGGTGCTACTGGTCGACGACGACCTGGCCGTGCGGCGGATGGTCAAGGCGTTGTTCGGACGAGATGGCCATGCGGTGGAGGTCGCGCACAATCCGCAGCACGCGCTCGAGCTGGCCCAGCGCGGCGGGTTCGACCTCATCATCGTCGATGCGCGCGCCGCGACGCGTGGCGGCGGCAAGTTGTTCGTGGAGGAGCTGGTGGCGCGGCTCCCGGCGTTGCGGGATCGGACGATCGTGGCGACGGGAGACGTCGGTGTGGCGACGGAGGAAACGCTGACCCGGCTCGGCCTGCGCTACGTGCGCAAGCCTTTCAACCTCCGCGATCTGCGGGACGAAGCCGCGCGTTTGTGGGCGGCGACGGCGGTGTCGTAGGCTTCGGCGGGCCAGCCGTAGAGACTGAGATTCACCGCGCCGCCCGGCGCAAACCTGACCCCCTCACGCAGCAAGAGCGCGCGTTGCAACACCGCGCTGTGATCGTGACTCGAGAGAGAGATGCGGCCGGCCGCGTTGATGACGCGCCACCAGGGCACGTCGTTCTCTTCGGGCAGCGCCGAGAGCGCCCACCCAACGGTGCGCGCCGCGCCGGGCCTGCCGGCGAGCCGCGCGATGATACCGTATGTCGCCACCCGCCCCTTCGGGATGTGCCGCACGACGCGATAGATGCGGTGATAGAAGGGGTTCACGAGGGCTTAGGATACCCTCAACACGTCTTCCAGCAAGCCCGCGTTGCCACCCCCCAGTATTGACAAAATGTCGTCCAGTGCTCTGCGCTCACGGGGCCAGGCGAAGCGTCGCGCGGCCTCCGCGGGGCCGAGCCATTCGGCGCGATCGTGTTCGACCGAGAGTTGCGGCGCCCGATTCGCCGCGACGAACGCCGCGAACACCGGAATCAGCGCCATCTCGTCGCTCTTGTGTTGGTAAAACGCTTCGGTGCGGCTCACGTTGTAGAAACGCTCGGGCACGAAGCCGGTTTCCTCGCGCAGCTCGCGGAGCGACGCCTGCACCGGCGTCTCACGCGGCTCGATCGTGCCGTGCACGGTCTCCCACGATCCGGGGCAGCGACCGTTCGGGCCGCGTCTGAGCACCAGCACTTCCAGGCGATCACCGGCGCCGCGCAGGGCGTAGGTGTCGACGAAACAGACGCGGATCGAAGGGCTAACGGCGACGCCCGAGCACCGCTTCGAGCCGCGCCGAGAGAGCGCGCGCGCGGAACGGTTTGGTGAGGAAATCGTCGGCACCGAGCTCGAACACGCGGACTTCGTTGTCCTCGTCGCCCTTGGCTGTGAGCACGATGACGGGAATGCCCGCGGTGGCGGGCCGCGACCGCAGGTGCGACAGAACGCCGTAGCCATCGAGGCCCGGCAGGTTGAGGTCGAGCACGATGATGTCGGGCCCGACGCGGTCCACCTGGTCGAGCGCCTGCACGCCGTCGCGGGCTTCGGTCACGAGATACCCATCACGCTCGAGCAGATCCTTCATCACCTTGCGGAGGCTGTCTTCATCGTCCACCAGGAGGACCTTGCAGGCCGGCTGGCCGTGAGCGCCGGACGAGCGCGCCTTCGCCGCCGGCTCCTCGAGCAGGTCGAAGTGGGTCGAGACAGGCTCCGCCGGCTCGGTGAGGGTACCCGGAGCGGGCGTGAGGCGCAGGTCGACCGCGCTGGAGCGCCGGCCCGGGGTCTTGGACGGCGCGGCGGGCGCCGCGCCCGGGCCGTCGTCTTCGACGGGCACGTCCACAACGCGCATCAGCTCATCGATCGTGGACTCGCCGCGGGACACGTGTGCGAGTCCCGATTCCCACAACCCCTTCATGCCCGCGATCCGCGCCGCCTCGGCAATGCGGGATGCCGGTTCGCCCGCCGCAATTCGCCGCTCGACTTCCGGTGAGACGGTCAGCACCTCGATGATCGAGAACCGGCCGCGATACCCTGTCATCGCGCAGTCGGGGCACCCCGCCGCGCGATACATCGGCGTGCCCGTGGAGATCCATTTCCGGAGCTTCTCGGGGGGCGCCTCCATCCATACCTCTTTGCAGGTCGGACAGAGTTTCCGCATCAGGCGCTGGGCGATCACGCCGCGCAACGCCGCCGCGATCTTGTAGGCCTCGACCCCGATGTCGACGAGCCGCGTGACCGCGTTGGCGGCGTCGTTCGTGTGCAGCGTCGACAGCACGAGGTGGCCCGTGAGGGACGCCTGCACGGCGATCTGCGCGGTTTCCTTGTCGCGGATTTCGCCGACCAGGATGACGTTCGGGTCCTGGCGCAGAATCGAGCGCAGCGCCGACCCGAACGTCAGCCCCGCCTTCTCCTGCACTTGGACTTGTACGATCCCCTGCATCCGGTATTCCACGGGGTCCTCGACCGTCACGATATTCACACCCTCGGTCTTGATCTGGTTGATCATCGAGTAGAGGGTAGTGGTCTTGCCGGAGCCGGTGGGACCGGTGACGAGGATGACCCCTTCCTTGTTCGCCAGCAGCTGGTTGATCGACTCGGTCTCGCCAGGATTGAACCCGAGGGACTCGAGCGTTTTGACCGTCGCCCGGGAATCGAGGATGCGGATGACGACCTTCTCGCCCTGGGCCGCGGGGAGGGTCGAGACGCGCAGGTCGATCGGCTGGCCGTTCACCGCCACGCGCGCGCGGCCGTCCTGCGGCCGCATCCGGTCGGCGATGTCGAGCGACGACATGATCTTGATGCGCGAGATGAGGGGCAACCCGGCATTGCGCGGGATCTTCATCACCTGGCGCAGCACGCCGTCGATGCGGTAGCGGACCGCCACGCCGCCCTCTTCGGGCTCGATATGGATGTCGCTCGACCGCGAGAGGATGCCCTCGGAGATGATCAGATCGACGAGCCGCACCACGGGACGCTGGCTGGCTTCTTCCTCAGAGATGTTCAGCTCTTCCGGGGGGGCATCTTTGAGCGTCGTCAGCACCTCCGAATCGCCCATGCCCTCGAGCAGCTTGTCCAACGCCTTCTCGGGCCGGTACATCTCGTCCAGCTTCTCTGAGATCTTCGAGGGCGCGAGGAGCAGCATGCGAATCTCGCGCGCCGTGGCGAAGGCCAGCGCCTTCTCGGCGTCCAGGTCGAACGGGTTCGCGGTGGCGAGCTCGAGGAACGAATCCGTCAGACGGATGGGCAGGATGCGGTAGCGACGCGCGAGCTGCTCCGGAACCCCTTCCTTCACCTGGGCGTCGATCTGCGAGACGTCCGCGATCTTCAGGCGGAAGCGGGTCGAGAGTTTTCCGAGGATCTGCTCGTCGGTTGCCACCTTCTGCGCGACGAGCATCTCCCACATCGTGCGGCCGGACTCAGCCTTCGCCCGCAGCTCGGTCAGGAGCTCCGGCGTGACGAGGCCCTCCAGGGACTGGGCCAGCCACTCGTCTGGGAACTGGGTTACCGGCATGGGGTGTCTTCAAACCTAACGCGCGAGTACAGTCTCCGCCCAGACGTCTAGGCGTCTAGACGTCTCGTTTTACAAGATATCCCAAAAATCGCGCGTGACGTCGAACGCGACGCGTGCGCGGTGGCTCTGCACGCCGTAGCCCACATCGAGGCGGAACACACCGAGCCACTCGAGCCCCAGGCCGAGCGTCACCCGCGGCCCGCTCCCTGGAGTGGCTTGCCACGACGTCGCGGCAATGGGGCGATCGCTCCAACCGGCCGCTGCGTAGGGAGCGAGCGTGATCGTGCCCGGCGTGCGCGCGTAGGCCCCCGCGGCCATGCGCACGAACGGCACCGGCGCACGCCACTCGAGATGGACGAGCGCCGCGCGGCGTCCACCCCACTCGCGGAAGTCGTCGCCGAGTAGCGTCCCACGCCCGCCCAGTACGAAGGCTCGGTGCGGCGGCAGATCGTCGTCCGCGGCACCACCCTGCAACCGCACGAGCACCCGGCTGCCGCCGGCGGGCACGAGCAGGTGCCCCGTCGCCGCGACGCGGACATACTGCGACCCGCCATCCCGGCGTCCGGTTTCGACGGAGACCTCAGCCGCGAGATCGCGGCGCACGGCAAACCCCTCGCTGCGACGCCGCAGCGTGATCGAGAAGACCGAGAAGTCGCCGTCCTGCACGGCGGGATTGGGGCGGAAGGTCCCGGTCGCGGGGCGCGCGCGGACGGGCAGCGAGGCGACGCGCTCCCGCGCACCCGTGGCGCGCCACTCGCCCCGCGTGCCGAGCCCGCCGTGCAGCGTCGCGCGCACGCCAGTCGCGAGGTAGTAATCACCGTAATCGTCCGCGAACTCCTGCGACCCGATGGAGTTCAAGAGCGGCGCGATGACGGGGATGTCGGCGATGTCGCGCACCTGACGGTAGCCGGCCAGCTCCATCGCCGTTCTTCCACCAACCGCGAGGGCGATGCCACCGGTGACGCGCCGGTCGGCGAAGCCGTAGGCGCCAAGCGCGCGCGCTTCGAGCTGATCGCCGGGGACGCGCCAAACCACGCCGGCGCCGGCCGCCAGGCCCTGCACGCGGTTCGCCCGCAGCACGTCGCTGAACGCCCGCACGCCGAGGCGCTGGGCGCGGAGGCCGGAGAGGGCGCGCCGGCCCGCGATGCGCGAGACTTCGGACCGCACGGCCTCGAGGTCGCCCTGGCGCACCGGCTCGGCGATATCCTGGATCGCCGCGGCGAGCGGCCCTGTCCAGGGGAAGGAGTCGCGCTGCGGCTTCGGCACCGCGACGATCTCCTCGCCGGCGAACCAGCTGTCGACGAGCCCGTTGTTGAACACATAACTGTCGATCTCCCAACGCCCGCGGATGATGCCCCGCGCCGGGATGTCGAGCCACGTGGCGCGGCGCCGAATCTCGACCTCCTGGCGGTAGGGGAGCCAGAACCGGCCCTCCCACAGCGCGTTGTCGAGCACGATGCTCACATCCTCGATCTGCGGATCGAGATAGGCGTGGGGGGTGAAGTTGAAGGCCAGTCGCACGAGATCGGCCGTCTCGGCATCGACGAACAGCGTGCCCACGAGGCGCGGCTGGCTGAAGTCCTTGGGACGCACGCGTAGCGCCACGACGCGCACCGCGCGCTGCGGCAACACCAGGGTTACCGTGTCGCCCAGCGCGAAGTCGTACAGGTCGGTGCCGCCGGGCGCGAGGGGGTGCGGCACATCCCGCACCTCGTCGCCCTCGCCCAGCCGGACGACGCGCCCGAAATTGTTCTGGACGATGCCGAGGTGATCGCGGTGATAGTTGATGTCAGTAGGCAGCTCGGCGCGGTCGCGCCAGCCGACGATGCGCTGCTTGCTGAGCTGCGGCGCCTTCCAGTACACTTCCAGCTCGAGCTGGTCGGCCTTCACGAGGCGGGGCGGCTCGGTCAGCCCTTCCCCGAACTGCCCGAGGAAGAAGAGAAACCCGTGAGCCAGGGCCTTGTAGTCGCGCAGCGCCGTGTCACTCGCCGTGCGGTCCCGCCGCTCGATGGCCTGGCGTGCCAGCGCGAGCGCGGCGTCGCTGTTCCAGTCTTGGGCCGACACGAGCCCAAGAGGAACGACGAGGGCGACCAGGACAGGCAGCACCGTACGCATCGAACCGAAATCTAATGAGCGCCCCCTCCTCCGACCGCCGGGCCGAGTTCCTCGCCCGCGCCCAGCGTGGCGGCATGGTGCCCGTGGTGCGCGAGGTCGTGCTCGACGCCGACACCCCTGTGGCGGCGTTCGCGAAAATCGCGCGCCCGCCCTTTGCGTTCCTGCTTGAATCGCTGGTGGGTGGCGAGCGGTGGGCGCGCTTCACGTTCCTGGGCACCGAACCGCGCGAGGTGTGGCGCTATCGCGGCACGCAGGTCGAGCGCTGGACGCCGGCAACGGGATGGGTCGGCGCCGGCGAGTCGCCGGACCCCGTCGGGCATCTGGCAACACGCCTTCGCGCATTGCCGACGATTCAGGTCCCGGGCCTCCCGCGGTTCACGGGCGGGGCCGTGGGCTACTGGGGCTACGATCTCGTGCGCTCGATCGAGCGCCTCCCCTCGCCGCCCCCCGACACCCTCGGCGTGCCCGACGCGGTGCTGATGATCGCGGACTCGCTCGTCATTCTCGACAACCTGTTCGGTCGCGCGATCGTGCTTGCCAACGTCGAGGTGCCGCCGAGCACCACGGCGGCACAGCGCGTCCGCCTCTACGACGCGGCCGAGGAGCGCCTCGACGCGCTCGTCGAGCGGCTCGCGGCGACGCACACGCTCGCGCCCCTCAGTCTCGATGGCGCCGCGGCGCCGCTGCGCACCGAGTCGCGCTACCCGCGGGCCGCCTTCGAGCGGGACGTGTCGCGGATCGGCGCGTACATCGCGGCTGGTGACACGTTCCAGACCGTGCTGTCGCGCCGCCAGGAAGTGCCGGGTGCCGTCGATCCCCTGCGCCTGTACCGCTACCTCCGCGCCCTGAACCCGGCTCCCTACCTCTTCTATCTGGCGCTCGACGACCTGACGCTGGTCGGCAGCTCACCTGAGGTGCTGGTGCGCGTCGAGGGCGATGAGGTGACGGTACGGCCGATCGCGGGCACGCGGCCACGCGGCGCGACCCCAGAGGAGGACGAGGCGCTCGCGGCCGCCCTGCGGGCCGACACCAAGGAGCTGGCGGAGCATCGCATGCTCGTCGACTTGGGCCGTAACGACGTCGGCCGGATCGCGCAGTACGGATCGGTGCGCGTGACCGACGAGCTCGCGATCGAGCGGTATTCGCACGTGCAGCACCTGGTGAGCGAGGTCCGCGGGCGGTTGCGCCCCGGCTACGACGCGCTCGACGTCTTTCGCGCGTGTTTTCCGGCGGGCACCGTAACGGGCGCGCCGAAGGTCCGCGCGATGGAGATCATCGACGAGCTCGAGCCGGAGCGGCGCGGGCCCTACGCGGGGGCCGTCGGGTACGTGGGCTGGGGCGCCACCAGCCTCGACACGGCGATCACGATCCGCTCGGCGCTCGTGCTCAAGGACCGCGTGGTCGTGCAAGCAGGCGCAGGCATTGTGGCAGATTCAGATCCCGGCCGGGAGTTTGAAGAGTCGGAGGCCAAAGCCCGCGCCGTCCTGCGGGCGCTCGCCCTGGCCAAGACAGGCGACTGACTTGGCGTCTTAGCGTCTTGGCGTCTTGGCGTCTATATTTTCGCCTGTGTTTAAGCTGATCAGCACCGCCGGCGATCAGTCGATCGACCTCCAGCTCGGGCGCACGGTGGTTGTCGGGCGCGCGGTGACGAGCGACATCCCCATCTACGACCCCACGATCTCCCGGCGCCACGCCGAGGTCTCACTCGGCGAGAACGGCGTCCTGGTGAAGGACCTCGGCTCGTCGAATGGCACGTTCCTGAACGGCGCCAAGATCGCCGAGGCCGAAGCGGGCCCCAACGACGTCGTCACCTTCGGGAAAGTGGCCTTCCGCGTGAAGGAAGTGACGGCCCCCGCCCCGCGGCCGCAGGTCGTTCCGACCCCGGCGGACTTCACGAACCCCAGGGCGCCGGTCCCCGGCGGCACCATCGTCCGGCAGCTGCCCGTGAGCGGGGGCGTTCCCGCGATCGTCATCGACCAGCCGCAGGCAGGTGGCGCGTCGCACCTCAAGGTCAAGGCGCAGACGCTCGAAGAGCGGCGCGAGAAGAAGCTGTCCCTGCTGCTCGAGGTGTCGAAGGAGCTCTCGAAGCAGCAGGAGCTCGACCGCCTGCTCGACAAGGTGGTCGACTTCACGTTCCAGATCATGAACGTCGACCGCGTGTCGATCCTGCTGCTCGACCCGAAATCGAACGAGCTGATCCCCCGGATCTCGAAGAGCCGCAGCGGCGACGCCAGCGCCGCGAAGCACGTGCCGCAGTCGATCGCCCGCAAGGCCGTCGAGGAGCGGGTCGCGATCCTCTCCGACAACGCGGCCGCCGACGAGCGGTTCAAGGGCAAGTCGATCCTCATTCAGAGCGTCCGCAGCGCAATGTGTACGCCACTCATGGGATCGGACCAGAAGGTGCTGGGCATCCTCTACGTCGACAACCTCACCGCCACCCACTCGTTCGCCGACGAAGACCTCGAGTTCCTGATCGCCTTCGGCGGGTTGACGGCGGTCGCCATCGAGAACTCGCAGCTGTCGGAGCGCATTCGCCGCGAGGCGCTGGTGCTATCGAACTTCCAGCGTTACTTCGCGCCGAATCTCGCGTCCCAGATCGCCCAGCAGGAGGGCGCCGTGCAGCTGGGCGGCACCAAGCGGCCGGTGGTGATCTTCTTCTCGGACATCCGCGGCTTCACACCGATGTCGGAGAACATGAGTCCGGACGACATCGCGACCCTGCTCACCGAGTACTTCACCGAGATGGTCGAGATCGTGTTCGAGCACTCGGGCACGCTCGACAAGTTCATGGGCGATGCGATCATGGCGCTGTGGGGCGCGCCGATCGCCCATGCGGACGACGCCGACCGCGCGATGCAATGCGCCCTGGATCAGCTCGCCATCCTGGAAAAGATGAATGCGAAGTGGAAGGAACAGGGCCGCCCACCGGTCGCGATCGGCATCGGCATCAATTTCGGCGAGGTGTTCGCGGGTAATATCGGGTCCGATCGGCGACTCGAGTACACGGTGATCGGTGACGCCGTGAACACCGCGAGCCGGCTCTGCTCGTCGGCGGGGCCGAACGAAATCCTGATCTCCGAGCCGTTCTACAGAGAGCTGAAGAAGCCCCCCAAGGTCGAGGCGCTCGAGCCGATTCAGCTCAAAGGGCGGGCGAAGAAGGTCCCGGTCTACCGCGTGAAGCGGTAGGGCCGGCCGAACCGCGCCAGGAGATCGAGCGCGAGCCGCAGCGGCAGTCCCATCACTCCGAAGAAGTCCCCTTCCACGCGGTCGATCAGCGGCGCGCCGAGTCCCTGGATCGCGTACGCGCCGGCCTTATCCATCGGCTCTCCCGTCGCGACGTACGCTTCGAGCGTGGCGCGGTCGGCGGGACGGAACGTCACGCGCGAGACGTCGAGCGCCTGGGCGACGTCCTTGTCGCGCGCCACCGCGACCGCTGTCATCACTTCATGCGTGCGCCCCTGCAGGCGCGTGAGCATCTCGACCGCGTTGGCCGGCGAGGTCGGCTTCTCGAAAATCGCGCCATCGAGCACGACCGTGGTGTCGGCGGCGAGGATGATCTCGCCCGGAGCGCGCCCGACCACTGCTTCCGCCTTGGCTCGCGAGAGGCGCGTTACGTAGTGTCCCGGCTCTTCCCCGGGCAGCACGTGTTCGTCGACGTCGGGGGGAATCACCCGGAAGGGAATGTGCAGCATCTCGAGGAGTTGCTTGCGGCGGGGAGAGCCCGACGCGAGGATGATGGGGTTCATTTTTCGAGCAGCAGCGTCACCGGCCCATCATTCACCAGCTCGACCTCCATCATCGCGCCGAATTCGCCCGCCGTGACGGCAATGTTGCTCCGTGCTCCGTGCTCCCTGAGCGTCGTCAGAAACTTCTCGTACAGTGGGATGGCCACCTCGGGGGGAGCCGCATCGATGAAACTCGGCCGGCGGCCCTTTTTGGCGTCGCCATACAGCGTGAACTGCGAAACGACGAGCACGCCGCCGCCGACGTCGGCGAGATCGCGATTCATCTTTCCCTCGTCGTCGCCGAAGAGCCGCAAGCCGAGGACCTTCTCGGCCATCCACTCGAGGGCCGCGTCGTTGTCGGTGGGTGCGAAGCCCGCGAGGACCAAGAAGCCGACCCCGATCTCCCCGACCGGTTTGCCGTCCACCCGAACGGCGGCGCGGGAGACGCGCTGCAGGACGACCCTCACTCGACCGTGACGCTCTTCGCCAGGTTCCTCGGCTGATCCACGTTGCACCCCCGGCGCACGGCGATGTAGTACG